>Ga0302325_10033806_pt1 | contig 10468 bp, 10 predicted proteins | sample Palsa_T0_2_FD_201948 | JGI IMG/M metagenome (GOLD analysis project Ga0302325, IMG submission 201948) | Peat permafrost microbial communities from Stordalen Mire near Abisko, Sweden - Palsa_T0_2 | ecosystem: Environmental > Terrestrial > Soil > Palsa > Peat permafrost | place: Sweden: Abisko...
GAAGTTCTTCGTCACCCCGCAAAACGCCGCCAGCCGCGAGATCGCGCTGCTGCCCAACGAGCTGGTCACAGAGGTCGTATTGGGGGCGTCGGATACCCACAGCGCCACCTACGAAGTGCGTCAAAAAGAAGCGCTGGATTGGCCGCTGGCCACCGCTTCCGTGGTTTTGAATATGGCGGGGGACACCGTTTCCAGCGCGCGCATCGTGCTGGGACACGTGGCGCCCACGCCATGGGTGGCGGCTGACGCGCAAGCGGCGTTATCGGGCAGAGCCGTCACGCAGGCAGTAGCCTCGGAAATTGGCAAAGCGGCGCTGGAAGGCGCTACACCGCTGAGCCAGAATCGCTACAAGGTGCAACTGGCGCGCGTGGCCGTGAAGCGGGCGCTGCTTTTAGCGGCGGTCGGAAAGATATAGTGTGGAACTCCCCGGATTGACCGGTATCGGCATGGACCGTTGCCAGAACCTCAACTGGAACGGGCAATTTACCGAGGTCGAATGGGACCCCACGGTGCAGCACGGCAACGGTCGGCTCTGCTGGTGCCAGCACACTTACAATTGTCTCGGCCCGGACGGCAAAGTGGTCGACGAATACGAATGCAACCCAGCTAGGGATTGCTACAAGCCGTTATAGCCTGCAAGGCTTTCAGCGATCAGCGGTCTGCCACGCCGCCTTTGTTGTCTCGGAACCCAGCACCCAGAACGACGGCGTGGAAACGGGCAGGGGGACGGACAGCGTTATAATAGTATCTTCATTGAATGTTCTGCTCCCGCACACTCATATCGCTCAGCCAATTCCTCGCCCTTCAACAACAGGAATCTATTGTGCTCATGTTGCACAAGTGCGGGATCGCGGCGTTCCGAACAGGATCAGGGGCCATCACCGCTAATCAGCTATTCGTTTGGCTGCGGGCCGTCACCGCCCCGCAAGTCGATGAACTCGTTGATGAAATCTGCCATTCGACGCGGACGCTGCGGGCCGCGGTCAACCCAAAATATATTTATGACGAACGGTGGACTGATCTAGGGCGATGTTTGCTTCTGAATGGCTACCGCGTCCATGGTGATTATTCGGCTGGTTACAGAGTTGTTGCTGTAGACCCTACGATTGCAGCAACCGTGCCACTAGACGATGATCTTTCAGCCGAGCTTGACCGGTCCAACCTTGCGGATCGGGAAGAGATCACACGCTTGATGAAGAATTCAGCCGAGGATTTTCGCAAGCAACCGCAAGATTTCAACGGCTCACTTACCTCGGCTCGTGTATCGCTTGAAACGCTTGCGAAAAACATTGCGGCAATCCACAGCGCAACAACTCCAATGTCAGAAGACCCGACTAAATTTGGAGCTGTACTGACGTATCTTCGGCAGGTTGGATTCTTGGAGAAGAAAGAAGAGGAAGGGATCGCCGGCGTGTATTCATTCGTAAGTCCCGGAGCGCATGTGCCGGTCGGCTTTACTGAAGAGGAGATGGTCCGACTTGGCAGAAGCATGATTGCGTCGATGTGTTATTTCCTCACGAAAAAACACAATCGATAAGGGGCGCGCTAATCGCGTTAGGCTGGGGCTGCAATCAGCGCTGACGACGATAGGGCCGGGCCGTACGCAAGATGCCCGGACGCAAAAGGACGTTATGTTGTATTATCAGGCCAATCCTTGCGCTCTTGCTCCCAGAATTTATCTTCTGTTGCGAGGCGCCTGTTCTTCTAGTCTTGCCGGGCCATTGGGCCGCGACCAACCTCGCTTTCGAGGTAAAAGGTGTAAAGGTCCTCAAGGTCTTGATAGATCTGTCTTGCCATAGGTTTCGGACGTATTTGATCTGGCCGTGCTTGTGGGCGAAGAGGAAATAGTGGGCGGCATACCAGCCGAAGGCGCATTGGTAGATGAAGGGCATTTCGCCCGAGAGCTTGAACATTGAGGCGAGCTTTTCGAGGAATTCGAGGATGCCTCCCAAGCGGGAATGATTCCATTCCGTGCTGCCGGGGGCATGAACGGCTTGGCGGCCTTGATCATCTCCTGCGAGTTCCACTCTTTGTTACTCTCTGTCGAGGTCGAGGTAGATGGAAACGCGAGTTGTCGCTTGATAAGGTAGCGTATGCCGAAGAAATTGTCTAAGCGCCGTTTTCATCGAAGCAATTCCTGTTCTGCCATAGGCCTTAACCAATAGGCTCCTGCTATTCTTCGTCGGTTTTCTCCCACGTGAGAACAACTTTACTCACTACGGGCCTTACCGGTTCCTGATGGTATGGCTGCTCAATCCCGTCACTGGGCACCCACGTCACCCCCTCGTCATACGAAACAATCGGCTTGCCGTGCGTGTCGAAGGCGGTTCGGACGGTAAGCACCCGTATTTCGTAGCGACAAACCTTGTCCCCGATTGGTGCTTTTAGCCAGTCGCAGTCGTGAGGCTCATTAGGCTTTGTTACTTTGCTAAAAGGGACGCCGTACTGGATGGCATACCTGAGTTTGCTGTACCATACATCTCTGCAAACGAACCAGAGAATTATAGCCCAACAGAGCCAACTCCAATTTCCCCACCCCGATGAAGGTTGTTGAGCGTTTGACGCCATACGAACGCAAGCGTAACCCATTGTAGCCGAAAGCACGGGAGGGGCGGGGCTTACGTCGTCAAGCGAGTCCGTTACAAGCGCCACAGCTTCTCGAACCGTGCCGCGTTGGTGACCGTGTACTGGACTGTGTGCCGAATGTTGCGGTGTCCGAGGTAATCCTGAATGAGCCGCGTATCCAACCTCGGCAATGCACGCTCCTGGGGCATCGGAGTCCCTGACGCCTACGTCGAAGCTGCGAAGTGGTTTCGCAAAGCCGCTGAGCAAGGACAGGCCGACGATCAGTACGGAACCCTGTACGTCGGCAAAGCGGTCCAAAGGCAGCTCAATGTTATCCGCGGTTAACCAGCCGAAGCCAAAGCCTGTTTCCGTGTCCCCGTGATCGGCCACACTACCCGCCCGAGGACCCACCACCTCTTCAAGCAGTCTATAATAGTAGCAGTGGAGGGCAGATGCATCAATCAATCGTGGTAGCCGTGGTGTTGCTGGCGATGGCTGGTTTTACATTCGGCGCCGCAATTCCCGCGCAGAACATCTATGGCAATTATGTGGAGGCCCGCACGGCGGACGTGTACACCGGCCCCTGCTTCGCCAATTCCGAAGTCGGGCTAGTGGGCCAGTTGGCCGTATTCGGCTGGAAGGTGACCAAAGGCTCCTGGCAGGGCGTGGACCTCGACGGCATGTCCGTGGTAGGCGTGGTGCGCGCGCATCACACGCTGGGGGATGTCTTCGAATCCGCCTATCCGGTGAAAGCCGTCATCATCGTAGATAGCCGCGCCAACACCGAGCAACGCTTGGCATTACAAAGCTTCGCCAAACACATGGGCGGCGATCTGTTGCAGGATGTGGTCCGCGTGGATTATCAGCCCATCGACCTGACCTTCGCCGATAACGACATCCACAGCATGCAAGCCAACCTGACGGCCGGCAACCTGGCCAAGATCACCACCCGCGCGCTGAGCGAAGGCGACCACATCTGCCGCAACGAAGAAGTCTGGTATCGCCCGCTGACCAAGCTGGACCATTCCATGCCCGCTTACGCGCTGGCGAACCAGTTCAAAGGGCAGGGCCTCGACACCACTTGGTCGAGCCCCGACAAACGCAGCGCGTTTATCGGCACGTTCGTTACTGAGTCTGAGTAGGTGCAACAGCGCTGGGACCCTTCAGGTAACGGCCGGCAAACTCCAGGAAAGTCGGCCAGTTCGGACCCGCAGTATGCCCGGCGCTATGCTGCCGGAAGGCCACATCGCCATCGATCAGCGCGGTTTCGATGGGCGGCATTTCGGCGGTCCCCAGATCCCTCCTGCCCAGCACCTTGTAAACCGGCCCCGCGCCGACGGCAGCCAGGAACATGCCCTGGGCGTCCACCCATGCGTCGCCCTTGAACGCGCCGGCGCTGATGAACACCGGGCGCGGCGCGCACAGGGCTACCAACTCGTGCGAATCCACCGGCAGATCGTTCCAATTCAGCGGACCCGCATACTTGATGAAGTTGCCCGCCATCCAGTGGTATTCGCCGGAGCCGGCCACGTTCTCCACGGTCTCGCCGAAATTGCGGCGATGCAGCTTTGCCCCGCCTTCGCCGGATGATGCGATAAATCCGATGGCGAAACGCTGGTCGTAAGCCATCGCCACGATAGCGGCCTTGCCGTAGCGCGACAGGCCTTCGATGCCCACCTGCTTGGCGTCCACGGCTTTGTCGGTCGCGAAGTAATCGAGCGCCCGGCTGGCGCCCCAAGCCCACGCGCGCAATGCGCCCCAATCGTCCGGCTTGCGCGGCTGGCCCTTGTTTACCAAGCCGATGATGCCTTGCGTCAGTCCCGCGCCGTTATCGGCCTGCACGCTGGAGGGAATCAAGATGGCGTAGCCCCAGCCTTTCGCCAGCACCTGCTGCTGCCAGGTCGGGCCGGGCGGAGCGGGGCGCGGCGGCGTCCGCCCAGGCGGGAAAACGAAGCCGAACTCCATGATCACCGGCACCGGTCCGCTGGCGTTGGCCGGCGTGGTCAGCGTCAGATCGATGTTGACGGCGATCGCCGGATACGCGGAATTATCCACATGGCCGGCGAGCTTCTTGACGATCGCCGGCACATCGCCGTTCTGCTCCTGCGTCGTAGCGGTGATTTCCCAGGTCACCTTGGGCGTGACTCTGGGAACGCGCCCGTAGACTTCCCGGTCGAAGTCCTCCACGATCTCCGGACGGCGCTGGCTCCACCAAACCTTGGCCGTCTTCACCCGCTTGCCGTTCTTCAGCACCAGCGGATCGGGCAGGTTCGGATACGGATTGGCTTTCGCCTCGTCGTAGTTGGCGGCGTTGGGCGCTTGCGGATGATTGCCATCCGCGCCCGGACGCAACGCGGTGATATGCAACTGGTCCATCATCTGCTGATGATCTTGTTGCGCAGTCGCCTGCGGCGGTGGCGGCGTGTCCTGCCCGCGTGCCACAAGACCGGCAATCGCCGCTGCGAGAGCTAAAACAATCCGCCTCTTTTTTCACATTTTTCACAAAGCCATTGTAATTGGTTGTGTGTGCGTCGGAGCCGGATTGCCGGCTCGGCGGCCAGCCTCACTCCTCGGAAGGTAAAGGCCATGCTCGAGTTCTTGAAGGCCCGCCGCAGGCCTTTACGCCGCGATCGTCCGCCGAATATGGCTTGGACCCGCCGGGTGGGCCGCCCATTCTTCGCGACCCGCCACCATACAGCCATCCGGACCGCGATACGATGGAGTTTCTTGAGACGTCGTTCGACTCGCTCAAGCGCGAGTTGCACCAGGAGTTTGAGGAAGGTGGCGCGGTCGGACGGCTTCCGCGCAGGGCGATAAGTTAATCATATGAGACCTGTAGCCGTAATGGGCATCGGGAAAACACCATTTGGAGCGTTTTCCGACCGCGATCTCCGTTCGCTCGCGGTCGAAGCAGGTGAAAAGTGCCTCAAGAACGCGCGCGCCGCCCCCTCGCAGGTGGATGCGTTTTTCCTGGGCAACTTCGCTGGTCCTTCGTTCGCCGGCCAGAACCACTTGGCGCCGTACGTTTCCACCGCTCTGGGCATTCAGGGCGTGCCGGCCACGCGCGTGGAGGCAGCCTGCGCTTCGAGCGGATCGGCCCTCTTCCATGCCTACACCGGGGTCGCCAGCGGTGTTTACGATCTCGTGCTGGTGGTAGGGGTGGAGAAGATGACTTCGCAGCCCACTCCCAGGGTGACTGAGATTCTGGCGGGCGCGGGCGATTGCGCGGGTGAAATCAAGGCCGGTTCCACGTTCGCTTCATTGTTTGCCATGATCGCGCGGCGCCACATGCACGAGTTCGGCACCACCCGCGAGCACCTGGCCGCGGTGGCCGTCAAGAATCATGCCAACGGCGCGCTCAATCCCGATGCGCAGATGCGCAAGGTCGTCACCATGGCGCAGGCCATGGCCGGCAAACCCATCGCCGATCCGCTGAACCTTTACGATTGCTCGCTGATCAGCGACGGCGCGGCCGCACTGCTACTCGCTCCCGCCGAGCGCGCCGCCGAGTTTACCGATAAGCCGGTGCGCGTGCTGGGCATCGCGCAGGCTTCCGACTTCGTGGCGCTGGATCGGAAGCCGGACATCACCACGTTCCCGGCGGTGCGCCTTGCATCGGCGAAGGCCTATCGCATGGCCGGGGTGGGGCCGGCGGATATCCAACTCGCCGAACTGCACGACTGCTTCACCATCGCCGAAATTATCGCCATTGAGGATCTGGGATTCGCGCCGCGCGGCGAGGGCGGCCCGTTCACCCTGGACGGTCACACGGCGCGCTCGGGCGACAAACCGATCAATACCAGCGGCGGGCTGAAGTCCAAAGGGCACCCGGTGGGCGCTACCGGCGTGGCGCAGATCTGCGACCTGGTGCTGCAAATGCGCTGCGAAGCGGGCGAGCGGCAGGTGCCGCGGCATTCGCTCGCATTGGCGCAGAACCTGGGCGGATCGGGCGCCACCTGCGTGGTGACGATTCTGGGCACGATATGAGCGAAGCCACTGGAACGATTTATACCGAAACCGTGATCCACTCCACGACCGAGGCGTTCGCCGCGGACGTGCCCTACCAAACCGCCATCGTGTCGCTGGATTCGGGCGGGCGTGTGACCGGGCGGATTCTGGGCGACCGGGTCTCGATCGACGACCGCGTGGCGCGCGTGGAACTCCGCGATGGCGTGCCGTTTTTCAGGAAGATCGCATGAAGCTGGCGGAACGGATGAGTCGCATCGGCGTGGAGGGCGCGTTCGACGTGTTGGTGCGGGCGCGGGCGCTGGAGGCCAAAGGGCGCAGCATCATCCACCTGGAGATCGGCGAGCCGGATTTTCCGACGCCGGCGCACATCGTGGAGGCGGCCAAGCGCGCGCTCGACGAGGGTTGGACGCACTATGGCCCGGCGCAGGGCTTCCCCGAGCTGCGCGAGGCGGTCGCGGAAGATGTTTCGAGGCGGCGCGGCATCCGCGTGGGCCCGGAGCACGTTTCCATCGTGCCGGGCGGCAAGCCCATGATCTTCTTTCCGATGCTGGCGCTGCTGGAGCCGGGCGACGAAGTGATCTACCCAAATCCCGGATTTCCCATCTATGAGTCGATGATCCGGACGTTAGGTGCGACGCCGATCCCCATGCCGCTGGTGGAAAGCCGTGGATTCTCGTTTGACCTGAACCTGCTGCGCGACAAGCTCAGCGGCCGGACCAAAATGTTGGTGCTGAATTCGCCGCAAAACCCCACCGGCGGAGTGATCCCGGAAGAGGACATGCGCGCCATCGCGGACATGGTACGGGATCGCGACCTGATCGTGCTGGCCGACGAAATCTATTCGCGGATCTATTACGAAGACGCGCCGATTTCGATCGCCCGCTATCCGGGCATGCTGGAGAAGACCATTATTCTGGACGGCTTCTCGAAGACCTACGCGATGACCGGATGGCGCATGGGTTACGGCGTGATGCCCACCTGGCTGGTGGATGCCGTGAACAAGCTGATGGTGAACTCGTGTTCGTGCGTGGCAAGCTTCACGCAACGGGCGGGGATTGCGGCGCTGCGCGGCCCACAGGAGCCGGTCGACGTCATGATCGCCGAGTTCCGGCGGCGGCGCGACGCATTTTGCCAAGGTCTGAATCGGATTCCGGGCTTCCGATGTACGGTTCCGGGGGGCGCGTTTTACGCCTATGCCAACGTGGAGGAGACCGGCATTCAATCGAAAAAGATGGCCGATTTTCTGCTGGAGGAAGCCGGCGTGGCGGGGCTGAATGGCGGCGCGTTCGGGGAGTACGGCGAAGGGTACATCCGGTTTAGCTACGCCAATTCGCTGGAGAATTTGATGGAGGCGGTGGCGCGGATCGAGAAGGTGGCGGTGCGGTGGGCGGCGGTGGCCGCCGCGAGCGTTTGAAGCCGTCAATCGAGCCCCGCTGCCGCCGCGCCTGTTATACTAAAATATAACTACCGGAGAAACGTCATGCACACGGCGTCAATCGCCAACTTCGACATCCGGGATGCCAGTTCTCGCGCGAAGGGCCGCACCAGCCGGGCCGCAAACACAACAATTCCAGGTCCAGCCACAAGTCGCCGTGGTGGCCGGACTCCATTAAGAAATGGCCCCTGCGCGCCGCCAACAGGCTCAGGACATCATCCCGCAAGCGCCTTCCTCACACCTGAAGCTGCCGCAGAAACGGAACGCTGGCCTGCATCGAATCCAGGTTCATCTCGACGAAGTAATTCTTGAGCCCTCCCGTCTTCGCCGCGCTAAAGATCTTCGTCCAGTCGAGCGTGCCCTGCCCCACCGCCATTGTTTTCCCGGTCGCCGCCGACCAGTCCTGCACGTGCATCGAAAAGAACCTGCCGGGATACTTCGTAAAGTATTCGGCTGCGTCGAAGCCCTTGCTGATCGTCGAAACCTGGAACTGAAAGTTGACGAACCTCGGATCGAGCAGTTCGATCAAGATGTCATACGTCCGCTTGCCGCCCACCATCGTAAGCTCGAACCCTTCGTTGTGGAGCCCCTGCCGGATGCCGGCCTTGGCCGACTGTTCGCCCATCTTGTTGTATTCCTCGGCCGCCCGCTTCACGTCGTCCATGGCCGGTTTTTTCGGCCCGTCCAGGCTGGGCACCAGCATTTGCGTCAGGCCCAGATCGTTTGCCCAGGCAATTCTGCCCGCCAGGTCCTTCCGCAGTTCCCCGATATCGAAGTGCGAACTCTCGCACTTGACTCCCGCATCGCCCAGAATCCTGCGCAGCTCGGCGCTTTTGTATTTGGCGAGACCGCCGAATCCGGAATCGGCGTAACCCACTGGCGAGCACAGCTCGATGGTCTGGAACCCGGCCTCGGCAAGCACCTTGATGGTGCCGGGAAAGTCCTTGGCGATCATGTTCCTGACCGGATAGGTCTGGCATCCGATAGGCATGCCCAAGGGATTGGCGCGCAGCATCCCGGCCACCGCGGCGCCCGCCGCCGTCTTCTTGAAAAACTGCCGTCTCGAAATTGTAAGCACGGCGGTATTGTCTCACGATTCACCTGTGGGGCGGGCCTCCAGGCCTGCGCGGGACTTCCAAGTCCCGCTTCCCAGCCCGCCTGGGTGTCGGATAGCGCCTGGCCCGGCTATCCCAGTACTACTGGGTCGCAAACTATTCGAAACGTCGTGGCGCAGACTCTCAGTCTGCCGCGCCGGCACTCATGCCTGCGCTTGGCGAGCACGCCAAGACAGGGGTCGAGAAGAGTCTCGACCCGGCAGGCAAAAGTGCCCCCGCCACGGGGCCGCCAGCAGTTTATGACCCAGTAGTAACTAGCAGCCCGTGATAGAAGTGTCGGCAGGCGAGACCGCCCCACACGAATCGCAAGTCATTGATTCGGGGCGGTGGGGCAGGCGGTTTCGCCTGCCAAAGCACGCGAAGCTCACCCACTTTAAGTTCAACGTCCGGCGCTTGAGACGTCCAACCGGGAGCCGTCGCTTCCCACAACCCGTCTCTGCCAGCAGCACCAACCCTCAACCTGAGCGCATTTCGGGTCGGCGGACGCGGACCCACTGATGGCAGACGTTTCACGGCGGGGCACCGAGGCAAGCTGTTCCTGCGATAATCAAAGCCTATGGCACGCGCACATCTGATGGATCCGCCTGGGCGGCCACCGTCAGCGCGAAGCTGGCAATCCATACAGCACGGGTGGATACCACGACTCGATGTCGCCCAGGCGCAGTTTCGCATCGCCCTCCGCCGAAGGTTGCCTTCTGTTTCTTCGCTACAACAAGCCGCCGCCGCCAAATCGTGGAGCACACCAGGCAGATTTCGGCGCAAATCGGAATGTCCGTCTTTTGGAAATGATCCACTCGTTTTGGCGTAGAGACATTTTACCGAGATGAACCCGATGTCCGGCCTCGCGCTGCAACTGATCGCCGAAAACAAACGTTCCAGAGCTACCTTCCTTGACCTCGGCAATTGCGGGCTAACCGCAATCCCCGCCGAAGTAGGCGAACTGGTCTGGCTGGAGTCCCTATCGTTAGCGAGCGAATGGTCCGAGTGGGACGGCCGGGAGTGGCACCGAAGGAAGAGCCGAAACGCTGGCGACAAGAATGACCGCTTAAGCGCTATCGGGCCGCTAAGGGAACTTACTCGCTTGCGGTCTCTAAATGTCTCGAGCACGCAGGTCGGCGACCTGGCGCCGCTCGCGGGCCTGTCTGCGCTGCAAACGCTGGAGGTCTCGCACACGAAGGTCAGCAACCTGTCGCCGCTCGCGGGCCTGTCTGCGCTGCAAACGCTAGAGGCTTGGTTCACGCAGGTCAGCGACCTGGCGCCGCTCGCGGGCCTGTCTGCGCTGCAAACGCTAGGCGTCTCCCAGACGCAGGTCAGCGACCTGGCGCCGCTCGGGGGCCTGTCTGCGCTGCAAACGCTACGGGCATCGAACACGCAGGTCAGCGAC
>Ga0302325_10033807_pt1 | contig 10468 bp, 9 predicted proteins | sample Palsa_T0_2_FD_201948 | JGI IMG/M metagenome (GOLD analysis project Ga0302325, IMG submission 201948) | Peat permafrost microbial communities from Stordalen Mire near Abisko, Sweden - Palsa_T0_2 | ecosystem: Environmental > Terrestrial > Soil > Palsa > Peat permafrost | place: Sweden: Abisko...
GACGGCCTTGGTCTCGAGGTACTCGTGGAAGCCGTAGTCGCCCCACTCGCGCCCGTTGCCGCTCATCTTGTAGCCGCCGAACGGCGCCGTGGGATCGCCGCCGCCGCCGTTGATCGACACCTGGCCGGCGCGCAGCTTGGACGCCACCTCCCGGATCTTGGTGATGTCGGTCCCGGAGATGTAGGCCGCCAGGCCGTATTCGGTGTCGTTGCCGATCTTCACCGCCTCGTCGACCGTGTCGTAGCCGAGGATCGACACCACCGGCCCGAAGATCTCCTCCTTGGCGATGGTCATGGTGTTGTTGACGTTGGCGAACACGGTCGGCTTCACATAGAAGCCCTTGTCGAGACCGTCCGGACGTCCGACGCCGCCGGTGACCAGGGTCGCGCCCTCGTCGATGCCGGCCTTGATCAGGCGCTGGATCTTCTCCCACTGGGTCTTGTTGACCACCGGGCCGATGGTGGCGTTGCCGTTGGGATCGCCCACGGTGACCGACTCGGCCGCTTCCTTGGCGATGACGATGGCCTCGCCCATCTTCTTCGCCGGCACCAGCATCCGGGTCGGCGCGTTGCACGACTGGCCGGAGTTGTTCATCACATTGCGCACGCCGCCGCCGACCGCGGTCTTCATGTCGGCGTCGTCGAGGATGATGTTCGGGCTCTTGCCGCCCAGTTCCTGGGCCACGCGCTTGACGGTCGGGGCGGCCGCTCTGGCCACCTCGACGCCGGCGCGGGTCGAGCCGGTGAAGGAGACCATGTCGACGTCCGGATGGCTGGAGATCGCCGCGCCCACTTCGGGCCCGGTGCCGTTGACCATGTTGTAGACGCCGGCCGGCACGCCCGCCGCGTCCATGATCTCGGTCCAGAGGTAGGCGCTGAACGGCGCCTCTTCCGACGGCTTCAGCACCATGGTGCAGCCGGTGGCCAGCGCTGGGACCACCTTGCAGGCGATCTGGTTGATCGGCCAGTTCCAGGGGGTGATCAGGCCGCAGACGCCGATCGGCTCCTTGACGATGCGGGTGGGGCCGCGGTCTTCCTCGAACTTGAAGTTCTTCAAGACCTCGATGCCGGTGGAGATGTGCATCATGCCGACCGGGGCCTGGGCCCGCTGGGCGAGGCTGGCGGGCGCGCCCATCTCCTCGGTGATGGCGTTGGCGATCTCGCCAAAGCGCTTCTGGTATTCGGCCAGGATCCGCTGCAGCAGCTCGATGCGTTCCTCCCGGCTGGTCTGCGACCAGGTCGGGAACGCCTTCTTGGCGGCCGCGACGGCCTTGTCGACGTCCGCGGCCGAGCCGGCGGAGATGTGGCCGGCGACCGCTTCGGTGGCCGGGTTGATCACGTCGAGGCTCTTGGGGGTCACCGGGTCGACCCAATGGCCGTCGATGTAGAACTTCATGTATTCGCGCATGCCGTGCTCCTTGGGCGTCGTCCCACCCGAGCACCCCGGTTATCCACAGGGGGTCTCGTCGGCCGCGCATATTAGTGATCGCGGTTCACAGGGGAAGAGGGACGCGGCGTCAAGGCGCCGCATTGTTTCTGATAGCGCTGGCTCACCAGTGCAGCGAGGGCTCCTCGCCGGCGAACACCTCGGCGATACGGCGGCGGGTGGCGTCGGTGACGCCGGCCGGCAGCGCGTCGGGCGCGAACCAGGCGATGGCGTGGATCTCGCCATGGCTGGAGGCCTCGCAGGGGGTCCAGTGGTCGACCCGGTAGAAGACCACATGGTCGCCGCGGAAGACCCGGTGGTTGGCGTGGACGCCGACCAGCCGTGGCCGCCCGAGCACCTTGACCCCCGCCTCCTCCTGCAGCTCGCGCACCAGGGCGTGCTCCACCGTCTCGCCGCGCTCCACGCCGCCGCCGGGCAGGAACCAGCCGTGGACGTAGGTGTGCTCGACCAGCAGCACCTGGCCCTCGCCGTTCACCACCAGGCCGCGCACGCCCAGCGTCGCGCCGCGGCTGAGGCGGGAATAGGCCTGGTAGAACGGCCTTGCGAACGGCTGGAGGCGGCGGCGCCACAGCATGGGCGTTGTGTAGGCCGCGGGCGGGGCGGCGTCACGCCGGCGTGGGCCCCGAGATGACTAAGTCATCGATTGCGATCGACGGCCAACTCCGACGGTTGCTGCATCGGACCATTTTCGGGGCGCGCCGACCGGTAGTGCCTCAGTTAACTGAGACACTCCCCGGCGGCCCCCACCCTTGACGCCGCGCCCCCGGCGGGGGATGGCGCGGATGCACGACTTCGCATCGGAGGCCCCATGGGCTGGTACGCCATCCTCGCCATCGTCATCTTCACGGTCGGCATCGCCGTCATCAACCGGATCGAGTTCGGCCGCTTCGACTGATGCCGGGCTGGGCGCTGGTCACCGGCGCGGCGCGGCGGATCGGCCGGACGCTGGCCCTGACGGCGGCGCGATCGGGCCACGATGTCGTCGTCCACCATCGCGCCCTGGCGGCGGAGGCGGCCGAGACCGTGGCGCTGATCGAGGCGCTGGGACGGCGGGCGATGGCGGCGCCCGCCGATCTCTGCGACCCGGCCGAATGCCGACGCCTCGTCGCCGAAGCGCCAGGCCCCCTCACCCTGCTGGTCAACTGCGCCTCGCTGTTCGAGGAGGACCGCATCCAGACCCTCACCGCCGAGGGCTGGGACGCGACGCAGAGCGCCAACCTGCGCGCGCCGGTGCTGCTGTCGCAGGCCTTCGCCGCCGCCTTGCCGCCGGGACGCGATGGGCTGATCGTCAACATCATCGACCAGCGGGTGCTCAAGCCCACGCCGCATTTCTTCAGCTACGCGGTGAGCAAGGCCGGGCTGTGGGCGGCGACCCGGATGCTGGCGCAGGGCCTGGCGCCCCGCATCCGGGTCAACGCCATCGCGCCCGGCCCGACCCTGCCATCGATCCACCAGTCGGCCGAGGCGTTCGCGGCCGAGGCCGGCGCGGTGATCCTGGGCCAGGGACCTTCGCCCGAGGAAATCGGCCACGCCCTGGCCTACCTCATTGACGCTTCGTCGGTGACGGGCCAGATGATCGCGGTCGACGGCGGCCAGCACCTCTCGTGGCGGACGCCGGACGTCGTGGGTCCGTAAGAGCGCCATGTCCCTGCCCGAGCCCGCCGGCGAGGCGACGCCCGCCACTCCCCGGATCGTCATCACTAAGGTGTTCGTACGGGGCTTGGCCGTGGACGCCCACATCGGCGTCTACAAGCACGAGAAGGGCCGCACCCAGCAGTTGGTGATCGACGTCGAGCTCGACGTGGCGGTCACCGACTGGAGCTCGCTGGCCGAGACGGTGAACTACGAGGTGATCGCCGCGAAGGCGCGCAAGGTCGCCGCCGAGGGACACCGGGGCCTGGTGGAGACCTTCGCCCACCATCTGGCCGAAGCCTGCTTCGAGGAGCCGAAGGTGACCCGCGCCCGCATCCGGGTCGAGAAACCCTCTGCGCTGGCTCCCGACGCCGCCGCCGCCGGTGTGGAGATCACCGCGGTAAGGGGATAGGTTCGCCGCCGCGATGACCTATCCGACGCCAGCCCCGACGCCCTCCGCCGGGCCGCTCAGCGACGAGCGGCAGATGGCGCTAATCGTCTATATCGCCTATCTCGCCGCCTACGCCTTTCCGATCCTCGGGATCGTCGGGCTGATCCTGGCCTATGTCAGCCGCGAGACCGCCCCGGACTGGCTGAAGAGCCACTACGACTTCCAGATCCGCACCTTCTGGATCGGCATGCTCTATTGGGTGGTCTCGATCGTGCTCTGCATCGTGGTGATCGGGGTGTTCGCGATCCTGGCGACCGTGATCTGGGGGATCGTGCGCTGCGCCTTGGGGCTCAACCGCCTGCTGCTGCGCCAGCCCTACCCCAACCCGGAAAGCTGGATCACCTAAAGGCCGACGGCGGCCAGCGCCGCGGCCTGGCGCTCGGCCAGCGCGGCCTGGGTGAAGCCTTCCAGCGTCGCCTCGAAGTGGCGGCGCCAGTTCAGCTCGGCGCCCAGCCGCAGGAACGCCGCGCCGAGGCCGATGGCGGCGCGCTCCATGAACACGAACTCGCGCGGGATCACGACCGGCCCTTGCGTCTCCAGCGCCTTCTTCACCTGGAAGGCCTCGCGGCGACCGTAGGCGCCGGGACTGATGCCGTCGGCGACTGTGCGGACGCGGTCCTCGAGCAGCGGGCCGTAGATGAATCGGGCCCAGATGTTCAGGGTCTCGATCAGCTCGCGGCCGAGGCCCTTGAAGCCCCAGATGCGGTAGGCCTCGGCCTGGGCCTCGTGGTCCTCGTCGATCAAGGCGCGGTAGAGCCGCAGCACGCCGTCGACGAAGCTGGGCGGGAAGATGCGGATGCAGCCGAAATCCAGCAGGTTGAGCCGCGCCGCGTCGCCGCCGAAGCTGTAATTGCCCAGGTGCGGGTCGCCGTGGATGACGCCGATGCGGATCAGCGGCGTCCACCAGGCGTCAAACAACAGCCGGGCGATGCGGTTGCGGGTCTCCTGGTCGCTCTGCGCGAAATCCATCAGGCCGCGGCCTTCGAGCCAGGTCATGGTCAGCAGCCGGCCGGTGGAGAGCTCGGCCACCGGCTCGGGGGCGGCGATGTCGTCGCGGGCGGCGAAGAAGGCGCGGTAGAGGGCCATGGCCTTGGCCTCGCGGCCGTAGTCCAGCTCCTCGCGGATGCGCTCGCTGATCTCGGCGGCGATCTCGCGGGTGTCGACCGATCCGAAGAACTGGCGGCCGAGCGCCATCACGGTGCGCATTTGCGCCAGATCGCTTTCCACCGCGCTCTGCATCTCCGGATACTGCAGCTTCACCGCCAGGGCGCGGCCGTCCTTGGCGGTGGCGCGGTGGACCTGCCCGAGCGAGGCGGCGGCGGCGGGCGTCAGGTCGAAGCTGGCGAAGCGGTCCTGCCAGGCCGGCCCCAGTTCGGCGGCCATGCGCCGGCGCACGAACGGCGGGCCCATGGCCGGCGCGTGCATCTGCAGCGAGGCCAGTTCCTGGGCGAGCTCGGGCGGCAGCAGGTCGGGCACCGTGGTCGCCATCTGGGCGATCTTCATCAGCGGGCCCTTGAGGCGGCCGAGCGCCTCCTTCACCGCGCGGGCGTTGCGGGCGTCGATGTCGCCACCACCGAAGAGCGCGTTGGCGCCGATGGCGGCCGCCGCGCCGGAAATGCCGACGCCGACCTGGGCGAACCTCGCCACCCGCCCTGACAGGCGATCACGCTCGGGATCAGGGGGCATTCAGACCAAAGCCTCGAACTCGTCCACCAGGCGCTCCAGCCGCGCACAGCCCGCCGACCAGAAGGCCGGGTCGCGCGGGTCGAGGCCGAAGGGCGCCAGGGCCTCCACATAGGTGCGGGCGCCGCCGCCCGCGAGGAGGTCCTCGTAGAGCGGGGCGAAGCCTTGCGGATCGCGGCGGCGGGCCTCGATCAGCGCCTCCACCAGCAGGTTCCCGAACGCGTAGGCGTAGACGTAGAACGGCGCGTGGACGAAGTGGCTGACGTAGGACCAGTAAACCTCGTAGCCCGGGTTCAGCCGGATCGCCGGCCCCAGGCTCTCGCCCATCACCTCCAGCCAGATGCCGGCGATCTCGCCCGCCGACAGCTCGCCCTGGACGCGGGCGTCGTGGAAGCGGGTCTCGAAGCGGTGGAAGGCGATCTGGCGCACGACGGTGTTGAGAGCGTCCTCGATCTTGCCGGCGAGCAGGTCGCGCCGCTCCAGCCCCTTGGCGTCGGCCAGCAGCCGCTCGAACACCAGGCCCTCGCCGAAGATCGACGCGGTCTCGGCCAGGGTGAGCGGGGTGTCGGCCAGCAGCGTGCCCTGCGGCGCGGCCAGGGTCTGGTGGACGGCGTGGCCGAGCTCGTGGGCCAGGGTCAGCACGTCGCGCCGCTCGCCCATATAGTTGAGGAAGACGTAGGGGTGGCGATCGGAGGTCACCGGATGGGAGTAGGCGCCCGACTGCTTGCCGGACCGCGGCGCGGCGTCGATCCAGGGCTCGTCGAAGAAGCGGGCGGCGGTGGTGGCGAAGCGGGGCGCCAGGGCCTCGAAGCTTTCCAGCACCAGGCCGCGCGCCGCCTCCCAGCCGTAGCGGCGCGGCGGCGCGGCGGTGAGCGGCGCATTGCGGTCCCAGTGGTCGAGCCGGGTCTTGCCCATCACCCGGGCCTTCAAAGCGTAGTAGCGGTGCGAGAGGCGCGGATAGCTGGCGACGACCGCGGCCTCCAGCGCCTGCACCGCCTCGGCGTCGACCTCGTTGGCCACGTGGCGGGCGGCAGCCGGGGTCGGGTATTTGCGCCAGCGGTCCTCGACCTGCTTCTCGAAGGTGAGGGTGTTGAACGCCAGGGCGAAGGTCGGGACCTTGGCCTCCAGGGCCTTGGCCAGGCCCTGCGCCGCCGCCTTGCGCCGCGCCGCGTCGGCGTCCGACAGGCGGTTCAGCGCCTCGGCCAGGGTGAGAGTCTCGCGGCGGGCGCGGACCTGCAGCTTGGCCAGGGTCTCGTCGTAGAGCCGCACCCAGTTGGCCACGGCGGGGGCGCGGTCGAGCAGCAGCCGCTCCAGGTCGTGGCTGAGCTCGTGCGGCCGCGCCAGCCGCACCCGGCGCAGCCACGGGCGCCAGCGGGCGGCGGCGGGATGGGCGGCCAGCGCCGCCTCGATCTCGGCGTCCTCCAGCTCGTTGAGCTCCAGGGTGAAGAACAGGCTCTGCGCGCCGATCTGCGAGCTGCGGGCGCGGATGTCGGCCTCGAACCGCGCCCAGGCCGCATCGTCGCGGGCGACGGAGGCCGCGAGGCTGGCGTAGGCGCCGACGGCCCAGAGCTTGTCGGTGGCGTCCTGGTAGAGCGCGACGCCGCGGTCGATCAGCGCGCCGAGCGCCGCCGGTTGGCCCCGCGCGGTGACGAAGGCGCCCTGCAGCGCCGCCAGCTCGCCGTTGATCGCCGCGGCGGCGGCGAGATCGGCCTCCAGGCGGGGGTCCTCGCGGCTGGCATACAGGTCGGCGAGGCTCCAGACCGGCAGGGTCTCGGCGGGCGGCTTCACGGGGGCGTTCATGAGCGCCGGCTTTAACGTGAAAATCGCTGGCATGCGATGGCGCGTATCCGGCTTCTGCCCGGGGCCCAGCCCGTGCGAGAGTGGCGCGGCACGCTTGGCGGGGCAGCGGGGGCCATGGGCGCGTTCGACCACATCATCCTACTGCTGTCGTTCGTCTACGCCCTGGCGATCGGCCACCTGCTGACCACCACCGCGATGCTGATCCGGCGCGCGGCCGAAGTGCGGTTCTCCGCCCTCAACGCGTTCTGGATGCTGAACGCGCTCGTGGTGATCATGGCCAACTGGCTCAGCTTCTGGGACCTGCGCACCCTGCCGAGCTGGAGCGTCGCGACGATCTTCTTCACCTTCCTCATCGCCTTCACCAACTACCTGCAGGCGGCGCTGGCTTGCCCGGAGACGGGCGGCAGCGGCTTGCTCGACCTCGTCGAGTTCCAGGTGCGCCAGCATGCCCGCATCGCCGCCTCCTTTGTCGCCTCGGGCGTCACGGCGCTGATCGCCAACTTCGCCTATGCCCGCGTCCTGGGCGTCATCACCTGGGACCGGGAGAATCTCGCGGTGGTTCCGATGCTGGTCGGCGGCGTCGTGGCGCTGATCTGGCGGGCCCGCTTGGCCCAGATCGGGGCGGCCGTGCTGATCACGGCGGCCTGGACGTTCTACTTCACCGGGCTGCAGGCGGACCTGCACTGAGCAGGCTCGGGCGTTAACGCCGCGCTCAGGTCTGCGAAACTCCGCCTTTACCGCCGGGCTGTATCAGGAAGGGACAGGTGAGCTTCGCCCCATGTCGGCGTGGCCGCATTCGGTGTGGTGTCCTCAAGATGAACAAGACGGTGCTGGTCGTCGATGACGACCCGACGCAGCGGCGGCTGATCCAGGCGGTGCTGGAGCGCGAGGGCTTCCGCGTCGCCCACGCCGACGGCGGCCGCGCCGCCCTCGACCATCTGGCCTCCGGCGCCCCCGCCGACGTGGTGCTGCTCGACCTCAACATGCCGGGCATGAGCGGCCAGGAGACGCTGGCCGACATGCGCGGCCGCGGCTTCGCCCAACCGGTGATCGTGGTCACCGCCACCGGCGGCATCGACACGGTGGTGGCGGCCATGCGCGCCGGCGCCAGCGATTTCTTCGTCAAGCCCGCCAGCCCGGAGCGGATCATCGTCTCGATCGGCAACGCGCTCTCCATGGGCGCCTTCCGGGTCGAGGTCGACCGGCTGAAGAAGCACGCTGGCGGACGCACCACCTTCGAGGACCTGATCGGTTCGGGGCCGGCCATGCAGATGGTCAAGCGCCTGGGCGAGCGGGCGGCCAAGTCGTCGATCCCGGTGTTGATCACCGGCGAGAGCGGCTCCGGCAAGGAGGTCATAGCCAGAGCCATTCACGGCTGTTCGGAGCGCGCCGGTCGCCCGTTCGTGGCGGTGAACTGCGGCGCCATCCCCGAGAACCTGGTGGAATCGATCCTGTTCGGCCACGAGAAGGGCAGCTTCACCGGCGCCAGCGAGAAGCACCTGGGCAAGTTCCAGGAAGCCAGCGGCGGCACCCTGTTTCTCGACGAGGTCGGCGAGCTGCCGCTGGACGTGCAGGTGAAGCTGCTGCGAGCGCTGCAGGAGAGCGAGATCGACCCGGTGGGGTCCAAGCGGCCGGTGAAAGTCGACGCGCGCATCCTCTCGGCCACCAATCGCGACCTCTCGCAGGCCGTGGCCGAGGGCCGGTTCCGCGAGGATCTCTACTACCGGCTGAACGTGTTCCCGATCGAGGCGCCGGCGCTGCGCAACCGGCGCGAGGACATCCCGGCCCTGACCGAGGTGTTCGTGCGGCGCTTCAACCTGGAGGAAGGCCGCCGCGTGGCCGGCGCCTCGCCGGAGACGCTGGCCCTGCTCACCGGCTTCGACTGGCCGGGCAACGTGCGCCAATTGGAGAATGCGGTCTACCGGGCCATCATCCTGGCCGACGCCCCCTTCCTGCAGCCGCACGACTTCCCGGCCATCTCCGGCCTCAGCCTGCCGCCGGCCCCCGCGGCGCCGACCTCCGTCCCGACGGCGGCCATCGGCGTCAGCCTGCCCGCCCTCGCCGACCTGCCGAAGAGCGCGCCGGTGCAGATACTCGACGAGCGCGGACACCTGCGCACGCTGGAGGACATCGAGCGCGACCTGATCCAGCTGGCCATCGAGATCTACGCCGGCCACATGAGCGAGGTCGCCCGCCGCCTCGGCATCGGCCGCTCCACCCTCTACCGCAAGGTCCGCGAGCAGGGGCTGGAGGACCAGGTCAGGGAGGCGGGCTAGCGGCTGCCTCCGCCCCCCTCGTGGGGAGCGCGGATAGCGCCCCGTTCTCCGCTCTGATCCTTACGAAGAGCACCGCGGCGTTGAGGGCGGTGAAGGCCAACGCGTACCACCACAGGCCGAAGACCAGGGGCAGCAGCAGGATCTCGGCGCAGACCACCGCGTAGTTCGGGTGCGGGAAGAAGCGGTAGGGGCCGCGGCGGACCAGCGGCGCGCCGGGCAGGATGATGATGCGGGTGGTCCAGCGCTCGCCGAGGCTGAGCAGCACCCAGACGCGCAGCGCTTCGAGGACCAGGAAGAGGCCCGCCAGCGGCAGGTTCAGCGGCAGGTCCCAGGCCAGCCACCAGAGGCCGATCAGCCAGGCGCCATGCAGGGCGACGATCAGCGGATAGTGGCCGGGGGCGACCTCGTAGGCGCCCCGGGCCTTCAGCCGGAGGGTGTTGTGGCCGGCGAGCACCAGTTCACCCAGCCGCTGGGCCGTGACCAGGGCCAGCAGCAGGATCGATAGGGTCACGCCGCCATCGACACGCAGGACGCCGTGAAGCCGGGACCCAGCGCGGTCACCACCAGATTGCCGCTGGTCTTGGCGGCCAACACCCGTTCGAGCACGAAGATGGCGGTTGGCGCGGACATGTTGCCGTGGTCGGAGAGGACCTCGCGCTCGAAGGTCAGCGCGCCCTGGCCGAGGTCGAGCGACTTCTCCAGCGCCTCGATCACCTTGGCGCCGCCCGGATGGCAGACGAAGCGGTCGATGTCGCCCATGCCAAGGCCCATGCGCGCCAGCGCGGCCTCCATCGCCGGCCGCAGGTGCGCCTCGGCGAAGGTCGGGATGGAGCGGTCGAAGATCACCCCGAAACCCAGCGGATCGACGTTCCAGCCCATGATGTCGAGGCTGTCGGGCCAGGTGTGCTCGGCCGCGCCGGTCATCTCGGCGAGACCTTCCTCGGCCCCGGCGCGCAATACGCAGGCCGCCGCGCCATCGCCGAAGAGCGCGGTGGCGACGATGTTGGCGCTGGTCATCTCGTCGAGGCGGCAGGCGAGGGTGCAGAGCTCCACAGCCACCAGCAGCACCACCGAGCCGGGCCGCGACTGGGCCAGCCGCGAGGCGATCGACAAGCCCGTGACGCCGCCGGCGCAGCCGAGGCCGAACACCGGCACGCGGGCCACGTCGTCGCGAAAGTCG
>Ga0302325_10033809_pt1 | contig 10468 bp, 8 predicted proteins | sample Palsa_T0_2_FD_201948 | JGI IMG/M metagenome (GOLD analysis project Ga0302325, IMG submission 201948) | Peat permafrost microbial communities from Stordalen Mire near Abisko, Sweden - Palsa_T0_2 | ecosystem: Environmental > Terrestrial > Soil > Palsa > Peat permafrost | place: Sweden: Abisko...
TCAATCTCTAAACTTTGTGGCCGATCACTGGACGGGCCATAACTATGGCTGGGCGATTATTCTGGTGACGCTGATCATCAATTCGGCGCTATTCCCGATTCGCTTGTCGAGCCTGAAATCGGCGCGCAAGATGCAGAAGCTGCAGCCTCAGTTGAAGGCCATCAACGAGAAATACAAGAACATCAAAATTAACGATCCGAAAAAAGCCGAGCAGAACCAGGAGGTGATGGACCTCTATAAAAAGGAAGGCGTGAATCCGGTGGGCGGATGTTTGCCCTTGGTTCTGCAATTGCCTTTCTTCTACGCGTTCTATAAGGTTTTGAGCATCTCCATCGACCTGCGGCACGCGCCGTGGTTGTGGGTTTCGGATTTGTCGGCGCCGGAAACTTTCTTTATTCACGTGCTGCCGCTGGTGATGATTGCCACGCAGTTTTTCACGCAGAAGTTGACGCCGCAGGCTGGAGTGGACCCGACACAGGCTAAGATGTTCATGTTCATGCCATTGATGCTGGGCTTCTTCTTCTATAATCTATCTTCGGGATTAGTACTCTACTATTTAACGGGAAACTTAGTCGGAATCGTGTTTCAGCTTATTGTGAATCGCTTTATGCCAGCGCCCATACCCCCACCACCAACTCCCAAGGCGCCGGTGAGAAGCACGGTTAAGAAATAGATCAGCATGAAATACACCACAGAAGCGTTGCGTCCGAAGTTGGAGGAGTTTCTTAAGCCGGTTCTGGCGCATGCCGGGTTCAATCTCAGTTTTGAGTTGAAGACGCCGGAGAACCCGCATCCGGAAGTGGAAAATCCGGAAGTGACGGTACACTTTTCGGGGCCGGACGTTGAGCTGTTGCTTGAGAACCGTGCCGAGTTGCTGCTGGCGCTGGAGCATCTATCGATGGAAGCGCTGCGCTTGCCGCCGGAAGATCATTCGCTGATTTCTTTTGACGCGAACGATTACCGGCTGCTGCGAATGGAAGAGCTGCGAATGAGCGCGCTGGCTGCGGCCGACAAGGTAAAGAAGACACATGCGCCGTTTTTCTTTAATCCGATGAGCAGCCGCGAGCGCCGCGTGATCCATCTGGCGCTGCGCGATGAGAAAGAACTGCGCAGCGAAAGTGTGGGCGTGGGTCCGGCTCGCGCGGTAGTGGTTGTACCTGCCGATATGGCAACGCCGCCAGCGCCGCCTGCTGCACCACGCCCATTCCAAGGTGGACCAAGGCCGCCCGGCAGAGGTGGCTTCGATCGCGGTGGCGGTGGGCATCGGGGCGGACCTCCTGGACACAGCAGTGGCGGACATCGCGGCGCCGGCGGCAATCGGCCTCCGCGTGGTGGACGCGGACGCTAAGAACAAATTGAAATGAATATGCGCGACACGATCGTCGCCGTCTCAACTCCTTTGGGAAGAGGCGGTCTGGGCGTGGTGCGTCTCTCTGGATCGGATAGCCGTAAGATTGCCCAAGGCTTGCTCCGCTTCGGAAACCATGCGCCGCAATGGAGAGCGTGGGTGTGTGAACTGGCCGTGTTGGTTGATCTGGCGGGTGCGCCGGTCGATCAAGTGGTTGTTTCCTTTTTTGAAGAGCCGCGCTCTTATACAGCGGAAGATGTGGTGGAGATTGCGTGCCATGGTTCTCCGGTAGTGCTGCAGTTATGCCTGGAGCGAGCGGTTGGGTTGGGAGCTCGCCTGGCCGAGCCGGGCGAATTTACGCTACGCGCCTATATCAATGGCCGTATTGATCTGCCCCAAGCGGAGGCTATTCGCGAGCTGATTGATGCCACCACGTTGTATCAGGCGCGCGTGGCGGCACAGCAGATGGAAGGCTCGGTATCGCGCCGCGTTCGTCCGCTGAAAGAGCAGTTGCTGGAACTGATTTCGTTGCTCGAAGCTGGGATTGATTTCGCGGAAGACGACATCAGTGTGGCCAGCGCGGACCAGATTTTGGAGCGGCTGACGCCGGTGGAAGATGGTTTGCGGGCGTTATTGGCTAGCTTTGCCGCGGGGAAGCTGGTGTTCGCGGGCTTCACGCTGGCGATTGCCGGCAGGCCGAACGTGGGCAAGAGCAGCCTCTTTAACCGATTGTTGCAACAGGAACGGGCGATTGTTACGGATATACCTGGAACCACTCGCGATACGGTTTCCGAAAGCACTTCGCTGAGTGGAATTCCGGTGAAGCTGGTGGACACGGCGGGCATTCGCGAGGGCAGCGATCTGGTGGAGCGGCTGGGGATTGAACGCACGCATCAAGCCATGGCGGATGCCGATTTGACGTTGCTGGTTTTCGATCTGGCGGCTGAGGCGAATCCGGAGGACCAGGCGCTGCGTGAGAAGTTGGCGGAGAGGAAACCGCTGCTGGTGGGGAACAAGAGCGATCTACCCAGGCGTTTTGACGGTGAGGCCGATTTGTTACCGGTTTCGGCGGTGACCGGGGCGGGCGTTGCTGAGTTACAAGCGGCAATCTTACATAGATTGGCGCCGGCGGGTTTGGCGGCTCCGGAGAGCGGCGCGATTACGAGTATCCGGCATGAAGCGCTTCTCAAAGAGAGCGTGGCTGCGCTTGAAAATGCCCGGCGCGCGGTAGGCTTTGGGCTGCCGCACGAGATGGTACTACTGGATCTCTATGCCACGCTGCGGCCGATTGATGCAGTGACCGGGGCCACCACGGCGGACGATATCTTGAACCGCATTTTTTCCACCTTCTGCATCGGCAAATAGCGCGGACTAAAAGTGGAAATCTGGAAGCGGGATACTAGAAGCAGCAATGCGCAAGGCTTTATTCGGCCCATTGGCGGCGGCTGCCGGTTCAGTGGCGATCTCTCTTCTGTGTTTCTATCTGCACAGCAATGCTACGATAGCGGCGCTTTTCCTGCTGCTGGGCGTAGTGTTGGCCGGAGCTTACGCGTCGCGGACGGAAGCGCTCACAGCGTCCATTGCCTCCACGCTCTGCCTTGATTACCTTTTCATCCCACCCATTTGGCAAATCAGCATCGCCGACCCGCAAGGCTGGCTGGTGTTGAGTATTTTCATGGCAGTTTCGTTGGTGGCCGCCAGCCTCTCAGCTCGGCTGCGCCAACAGAGAGACGTAATAGCGATCCGCCAATCGGAGTCTGAGAAGCTGCACGCGTTGAATCGCGCTATTCTGCTGAGCGATGGCGGGGCGCAAGACGTGCAGCGCATCTTAGTCAACAAATGCATAGAGCTTTTCGCGCTGGACGAAGCTGCATTGTTTGAAAGCGCCACTGGCGAAGTGTGCCGTTCGAACCCGAATGGCTCTATCACCGAGGCTGATTTGCGGAAGGCAGCGAACTATGGATCAATCAAGACGAGTGATCGCATGACCACCATACCCATCACGTTGGGCAACAAAATCTATGGGGGGTTCGCGTTTGTGGGCGAGCCCTTGTCTATTGGTTTAATGCAGGGGTTGGGGAACACCATCGCTTTAGGCCTGGCGCAGGCACAAACACAACATGCCGCCAATCGTGCAGAGGCAGTGCGGCGGAGCGAAGAACTGAAATCGGTGATGATTGACGCGCTTGCTCACGAACTCAAAACGCCGCTAACCGCAATTGAAGCGGCGGCGGATATGCTCAACTTAGATCGCGTTTCACCAGAGCAGCGGAGCGATCTGGTTGGCATTGTGCAGCAAGAAGCACAGCGTTTACAGCGGCTCATGGGAGAGGCCATTCACCTGGCGCGGATTGAGGCCAAGCGTTTCAAGCTGGAGCGGCAACCGATACCGGCAGATATTCTGATTCGCAAAGCCATTGATGCTTTAGGACAGCGTGTGGCATCCCATCCAATTCGCGTTGAGATTGAGGGGACCGTGCCCACCGTGTTCGCAGACCCCGAACTTATTGCTGAATTGATCAAACAATTATTGGACAATGCGTTGAAGTACAGTCCGAGCGGCAAACCCATTTCGATCTCGGCTGAAGCAGAGAATGGGCTAGTGAGCATTGCCGTGCGCGACGAAGGTCAGGGGCTGACCGAGTTGGAGCAAGGCCGCATCTTCGATAAGTTCTACCGCGCGCGCCGCGACCATGCCGGTGTGCAAGGAACAGGTATGGGCTTGTCGATTGCGCGGGAAATTGCCGAAGCGCACGGAGGCGCGGTGCTGGTAGAAAGCCAGCTTGGGCAGGGGTCGCGGTTCACCGTGACGCTGCCGGCTGCCCCTGCTCTGGCCGAATCAATCTCCACTCCATAAACACCATTCAATGAATACCGCAGAACGAATTTTGATAGTTGACGACGAGCCGCAAATCCGCCGTGTGATGAAGACGGCGCTGGCTTCCAACGGCTATGAAGCGTACGAAGCTCGTACGGGCGAAGAAGCGCTGGAATCTTTGCGCGCCAATAATCCCGATCTGATTTTGCTCGATATGAACATGCCCGGCATGGGTGGTATGGCCACCTGCCGCGAGATTCGCGCGGTTTGCGAAGTGCCGATTATCATCCTGTCGGTTCGCGACGGCGAGCAGGATAAGATTGCCGCGCTGGATGCGGGCGCGGACGATTACCTCACCAAACCTTTCAGCGTGAACGAATTGCTGGCGCGCATCCGCGCCAACTTGCGGCGCTTGGCTGGACCAACCGGGGGCAGCGATGAATCGATTTCGGTGGCTGAAAAATTCTCCGTAAACATTGCGGCGCGGCAAGTGATGATTGATGGCAAGATTGTGCGGCTCACTCCCAAAGAGTTTGATCTACTGCGCTTTCTTTTGGCCAACGCTAACAAGCCGATTCCCCACCGCAAACTCTTGCAAACGATTTGGGGGCCGGATTATGGCGATGAAGTGGAGTATTTGCGCGTCTTCGTGAGCCAGTTACGCAAGAAAATTGAGCCGGATCACGCTCACCCGCGCTACATTGTAACTGAGCCCTGGATCGGCTACCGTTTCGTTCTACCCCAATCGAATGCAAAGCCTATTGCTCCGTTATCGCTATGAGTAGTGCCGGAAAACTGAAGATTTTCCTTGGCTACGCCGCCGGCGTAGGCAAGACCTATCAGATGTTGGACGAGGCGCAGAGCCTCAAGGCCAAAGGCGTGGATGTGGTCATCGGCTATTTCGAGCCGCATGGCCGCAAAGACACGATCGCTAAAACGGAAGGCCTGGAGACCGTGCCGCGCAAGAAAGTGGATTACCGCGGCGCCACGTTTGAAGAGATGGATACCGAGGCGATTATCGCCCGCAAACCAAAGGTGGCGGTGGTTGACGAGTTTCCGCACACCAATGTGCCCGGGTCGGCACGCGAGAAGCGCTGGGAGGACGTGCTTTTCCTTCTGGAGCACGGGATTGACGTGCTGACGACGATGAACGTTCAGCATTTGGAGAGTCTGAACGACCATATGGCGCACGTCACCGGCGTGAAAGTGCGCGAGACGATTCCGGATTGGGTGGTTAAGCAGGCGGTGGAAGTGGTGATGGTGGACTTGACGCCGCGCGCCTTGTTGAATCGTTTAGAGCGCGGCGTGGTTTATCCGCAAGACAAAGCCAAACGCGCCATGGAGAATTTCTTTAAGGAATCGACCCTGGTGGCGCTGCGCGAGATGGCTTTGCGGCAAACAGCGATGGAAGTAGAGGAGCGGCTGGAAGCAAGTGACGCGGCCGTTTCACCGGCTGCTTCGCCGAACGGCCAGCCGGGCGGATCGCAATTGCACGACGCGGTGGTGATCTATATCAGCGACGATCCTTCAACGGCCATGCTGATAAGGCGCGGCAAGCGCGTAGCGGATGTGATTCATGCCGATTGCTTTGCGCTGTTTGTGTCGGAGCAGAGCGATTTGAAGTCTTTACCGGCGCCTAAACGCGAAGCGGTGGAACGCCATTTGAATTTTGCGCGCAATTTGCACATTGAAACGCGCGTGCTGGTGGGCACCGACCACGCCAAAACGATTGTTGAGTTTGCCCGGCTGCACAATGCGCGGCAGATCTTTTTACCCCGCCTTTTGGGTAAAGGTATGGACCGCATGCTGGGCAAAAGCTTCGTGCATCAGGTGGTTGGCATGGCGAACGATATTGAAGTGACGATTGTGGCCGACCGCAAACAGGAACGCCCGGCAAGCTGAAGTTTTTTGCAAGTGCGGTAAAATGAAGAAGTTTCGGGCTGTGGCGCAGCCTGGCTAGCGCGCTTGCTTGGGGTGCAAGAGGTCCCGGGTTCAAATCCCGGCAGCCCGACCAAAACCCTTACCGAATTCCCCTAATATTTGCCTTCTTCCCGAAGCACTTGACGGGCGTGCCTAATCGTTAGATACTTTCAGCGACGGGGTACAAATGATTCGCCTTCGCTCAGCAGTACTTCCGCTTTTCGCCTTCGGGTTCGTCGTTTGGGCTCCCGTTTTTGCACAATCGGTTATCTCCACCCACTCTGGCATTCTCTATTTTTTCGAGGGCACCGTCTTCATTGGGGATCAACAAGCGGAACAAAAGTTCGGCAAATTTCCGGATGTCGAAGAAGGGCGCGTATTGCGCACTGAGAATGGCCGGGCGGAATTGCTGCTGACGCCGGGCGTCTTTCTGCGCATCGGCGGTAACGCAGCCGTCCGCATGCTCTCGAACCAGCTCTCCGATACCCGCGTGGAACTGCTTCGCGGGTCGGCGATACTCGAAGCGAATCCGGAGGCGGCGGATAACAAGGTCACGTTGATCTATAAGGGCTGGCAGTTACGGGTGCCGCAAAAGGGTGTGTACCGGATCGATTCCGAACCGCCCCAGGTACAGGCCTACAACGGAGAAGTCGAGGTCTCAGTGCAAGGCAAAACGGGCGCGGTCATGCTAAGGGAAGGTGAATCGCTTCCTCTCGCAGCGGAGCTCGTCATAGAGAAAGCGCCCGAAACGGGGAGCGACGAGTTTAAGAATTGGGCCATGACCCGGAGTCAGGCTGTCTCCGCCGACAACGCGATTGCGGCAGAAATCGTGGACGACCCAACTAAGATCGATGCGTCGGGCGTTATGAGTGGAGGCATCAGCTATTTTCCGCTCGGGGGCATGCCGGCGCTTGGCATGACCAACCCTTACGGACTCAGTTTTTGGGGCCCGTACCAATCTGCGCTAAGCTCACTTTACTTTCCAGCGTATATGTATGGGCTGCTCTTTCCGCGCTGGCCAAGCCCGATTCGTTATTATCCCGTGTATACGCGGCCGGTTGTCTTCCCTACCGGAGTCGGTGTCAGGCCGCATCCGCCAATTGGCGTTTTCGTGCCGGGGAGAACTTACGTCAACGCTCCGCGCATTTATTCCCGCCCAGTGGCTCCGCCTGTCGTGGTGCATGCTGTCCCTCATCGTTGAGCCGAGTTGGCAGCGTAATAGCCCAGCCGCCAATGCACTTTGAGGTTCGATATGCCGGGCTGTGCAGTTACTTTTACTTCCACTTTGCGGTATTTTCCGTCCCTGCTCTTGTTCTTGGGGGAATAGGCAAGGACGTATTGGTTTCGCAGCTCGATGCCAATCCTGGTAGCCACGCTTGGCAGGTCGTTTGAATCCGATGCGCCGAAGGCCCTCCCTCCCGTCTGCTCGGCAAGCTCGGAAAGAAGGCGAGGTCCCGAAAGTTCCTCCTTGCTCATACCCAAAAGAATGGACGGCTCAAAGACTCCCATGGCGAAAATCTGAACATCGGCCTCGCGCACCAGCGATTCAAGCTCGCTCGGCGAATACTTGCTGTTGTTATCGCCGCCGTCGGAAATAACAAGAATCGCCTTGCGCGGATTCTTGGCTTTTTTCATCTCATGCAGCGCGATTTGAGCGGCATCCAGCATGGCAGTGAGACCGCCCGGTTGCATGGCCGCCAATTTGTCTTGAATCTCGTCAAGGTGGCTAGTGAACTCTACTTCAAGTTGTGCCGAACTGCTGAACTCAACCAGGAACGCTTCGTCCTGGGCGTTCATTGTCTTGAGAAATTGCAGGGCGGCTAGGCGCGAAAGCCGCAGTTTGTCGTCCATACTGCCGCTGCAATCGATAACCAGGCCAAGCGACAATGGCGCGTCTTCGCCGGAAAAGTGCGCGATGGTCTGTTCCACGCCATCCTCGAAGACGTGGAAGTCTTCTTTGCGGAGTCCGAGGACGAAGCGATTTAGCGAATCGGTGACAGTTGCTGGAATCAGCACCAGCGTAGTGGCGGCATCAAAGCGTGCGGACGGTTCCACGCTTTGACCGCTGCCGGTTTGCGATCCGCCCAGGAGTAAAACAAACGCGGCGGATGCTCTGAAGGGACTGGCTACGCGAAATCGCACGAACTGGAACTCCCGATGCCTTGCAGAAGCGAGTTTATCAATTAACGTGCAAGGTGTTGCCGCCGCGCTTGCAATACTAGGTCTATCACTTCAGAAACTCAACCGGGACTCAACTTCGGCAATTCCTGTTTTATTGTCTTAGGGCTTTTCATGTTGGCGCGAATAGGCGTCATCTTCCTGCCCTGCGAATCTTGGGGTCCGAGCGGATTCCTTTGCGCGGCTCACGACCTGTTGCGTGCCCACGGCAAACCCGTCACTTGCGTTGCGCAGGCCGCGTTTGGCGAAGGCACGCGGCTCGCCAACAGGTTTGATTTTCTAACGTTCCGGTCAGAAAAGTTTACTGTCGATACGCGCGGGTACAGGAATCCGCCGTTTACCGTTACTCCGAAGGTGCTTCTGGTTGGGTCATCCTTCAGTCTCGGCATGTCGCTGAACGACGAGGATACTCTCAGTGCGCAACTCAATCGACAACTGGGGCCAACAGTCTACAACGCATCAATCTGGATAGAACCTACTTTAACTTCTTCCCGCATCAAACGGGTGTCCACTTTGGTGGGCATGAAGCGGGGCTGGGTTCTGCTGGAACTGATAAACCGCGTCACCTACAATTACGAACCATCGCCGCCACTGCCGTTGCCAAACAGGCGCGAGGCGCTTCGGGGCGCGCTGCAGGCCGCGGTGTCGTCCGCGCATCACCCGTTCGCGATGGTGCGAATATCCAGCCTGCTCAACATGCGACTGCACAACGACATTCTATTTCCAAACATGTACAAAGACCTCTATCTGGAAGAGGAACTGCAAACAGGGCGGCACGTGCTCTACTTTGGGGAAGACGAGGCCTTTTCAAGAAAATCGGTCAGTCCGGCTGAAACTGCTGGCGCGGTCGCTCAGTTGCGTGACGACCTGAATCGTTCGGGTCTTAAATTGGCGGTCGTGTTGGTACCCACCGGCTACACGGTTTACTACCCATTGCTTCGGAAAAACCCCGGCCCCGATTTCGGCAAGCAATACATGAGCGAATTAACGTCGCTGCTGAGCCAAGAAGAGGTCCCGGTCTTCAATTGTTTGCCCCTGCTGCGCGGTGCCGCCGCGAAGGAGTTGACAGCCGGACGTCTTGTTTACTGGCCTGACGATGCCCATTGGAACCCATTGGGAGTGGCAACGGTGGCGCGTAGCGTTGCTCCCTGGCTAAGTGCATTGTAACACGTCAACCCAACATCGCCCATGCTTTTTAACAGCGAGATCTTTCTCTTCCTCTTTCTCCCCATTGCCTATTTGGTGTTCTGGCTGCTTCGAAGCAGAAATCAACGCTACATCTGGTTGACGATTACCGGATATGTTTTCTATGCCGGGTGGAATTGGAAGTTTTGCTTTCTGATGCTGTTTTCGACGCTGGTAAGTTACTCCGCGGGCCTTTTGTTTCTGCGGCCCGGCTGGAGCGATAAGCAGCGAAAATACATTCTTACGATTCCGGTAACAGTTGACTTGTTGTTACTTGGCTTCTTCAAATATGCCGACTTCACATTCAACAGCGCCGCATCTGTTCTTTCATTCTTCGGCCATCCCGTTCCCGTTCACCACCTGAATATCATCCTTCCCATCGGCATTTCTTTCTACACATTCCACACCATCTCCTACGTAGTAGATAGTTACCGGCGTGTTATAAAGCCCACCAGCGACTTCTGGGAGTTCGCAAGCTATGTGTCGCTCTTTTCACAACTTGTGGCCGGACCGATTGTTCGCTTCCGCCAGATCGAGGGGGATCTGGAGAATGTAGGAACGTCAAAACGTGGAGCGCTGGATTATATCGGCTGGTCGTACTTCATCATTGGCTTGTCTCAAAAGGTACTGGTTGCGGATCTGATCGCGGTCATCATAGATCCGGCTTTGGCAAACTACCGGCAGCTAGGAACATTGACTGCGTGGGCTTGCATGCTCGGCTACACCTACCAATTATACTTCGATTTCGCCGGCTACAGCAACATGGCTGTTGGTTTGGGATACATGTTCGGCATCAAGATTCCACAAAACTTCAACACGCCTTACAAAGCCGACGGCATTGAGGACTTTTGGCGGCGGTGGCACATGTCTTTGTCGTCTTGCATGCGCGATTATGTATACATCCCATTTGGCGGGAGCCGCCGTGGAACAGTGCTGCTCTACCGCAACCTGATGCTGACCATGCTGATCGGCGGCCTCTGGCATGGGGCCAGTTGGGTGTTTGTCGCCTGGGGAGCGTA
>Ga0302325_10033810_pt1 | contig 10467 bp, 9 predicted proteins | sample Palsa_T0_2_FD_201948 | JGI IMG/M metagenome (GOLD analysis project Ga0302325, IMG submission 201948) | Peat permafrost microbial communities from Stordalen Mire near Abisko, Sweden - Palsa_T0_2 | ecosystem: Environmental > Terrestrial > Soil > Palsa > Peat permafrost | place: Sweden: Abisko...
CTGCCCGGGGCGCCGACGAAGTCCTACGCGGCGACGCGGACGACGGCTCAGACGACGACGAGGATGAGGACGAGAGCCCTGGCTTGGCGGATGTCCTGGAAGCCGCCCGCAGCTCCGCCGCCCGCGCTCTCGCCGGCACAACCGAACAGTTGCCCGCTCTGCGTGCCGCCGGTGTCGTGGACGCCGGAGGCGCCGGTTTGCTGTTGCTCTTCGACAGTTTCCTCCAGGTCGTGGACGGTCGCGAGATCGATGCCCCCCCGCCACCCGCCGGCCGGGAGGGACAGCCGCTGGCTGGTGAGGAGAGACATGCGCCCGCAGGCCAGGAGGGACGGGCTGCCAGGGACGGTCTCGGCGGCCCCGGCCCTGGTGATGCCGGTGATGCCGGTGATGCCGGTGATGTCGGTGAGCTCCGCTATGAGGTCATGTTCTTCCTCGAGGCGTCGAACGAGGCCATACCGGCGTTCCGCGCCGTGTGGGAAGGCGTGGGCGGTTCGATCGTGATCGTTGGAGGTGACGGCCTGTACAACTGCCACATCCACACCGACGACGTCGGCGCCGCCATCGAAGCAGCTATCGAGATCGGCCAGGTTCGCCAGATCCGGGTGAGCGACCTCTACGATCAGGTGGAGGAGGAGCGGTGGGTGCGCGAGGCGGCGGCGGCAGGTGACCAGCACGAGACGCCGCCCGAGCCTGTCACGTGTGCGGTTGTGGCAGTCTGCGCCGGCGAAGGGGTGAAGCGGATATTCCGTTCTCTGGGTGCTCGCCAGATCGTTGCGGGCGGCCAGTCGGCCAACCCGTCGACGGCCGAGATCCTCGATGCGATCGCCTCGGCTCCCGCCGAGGAAGTCATCGTGCTCCCGAACAACCCCAACGTGATCGCGGTGGCAGAGCAAGCCGCTGCCCATTCGCCGAAGAAAGTGCGAGTGGTGCCCACAGCCGGCACGCAGGAAGGCTTCGCGGCGCTCCTGGCGTACGACCCCGAAGCCCACGTCGGCACCAACGCGGACAACATGGCCGCCGCGGCCGCCCGCGTAGTGGCGGGAGAGGTGGTGCAAGCGTCGCGTGATGCCATGAGCGACGTTGGCCCCGTGAAACAAGGCGATTGGTTGGGTCTTTCCCGCAATGGGATAGAAGTTGTGGCCCCGCAGCCGTCTTCGGCGGCAGAGGCGGGGATCTCGTTGCTCGGCAGGCTTATCACCGACGACCACGAGATAGTGACGATCATCGAAGGTGAAGGGGCGCGAGCGGCGGACACCCGCCGCATCGTCGAGTGGCTCTCGGAGCACCACCCGGACGTCGCCTCCGAGGTCCACCATGGGGGCCAGCCGCTTTACCCTTATCTTTTCAGCATTGAATGAGAGCGACCTGATGAAGAGCTTCGCCGAGCTTTCTGGCGCCCCGCTCAGCGTACTGCAATCGGTCAAACGCCCCCTTCGGCTACCCGGGGGCAAACGCGAAGCAAGGAACCGCGCCGAAGCTCTTGAAGAAATGGGGATAATTTCGGTCCTCGACCTGCTCACCCATTACCCTCGCCGTTACCTCGACCGGACCACTCAGGTGCCGATCTCCGAATTGAAAGAGGGTGACGATGCGACCGTTATCGCCTCCATCCGAAAGGTAAAACGGATCCCTGGGCGCCGCGGTTCCAAGCCGGTCGTGGTGATCGATGTCTGGGACCAACGCAGCTACCTGAAGCTGTCGTTTTTCAACCAACCCTGGCGTGCGAACTACTTGCGCGAGGGGATGGATATCGCGATATCGGGCAAGGTCACGACTTTTCGCGGCCAGCGCCAGATGTCGAACCCTTCGGTCGAGGTCATCGAAGGGGAATGGACGGGAAAGGTGGTACCGATATACCCGCAGTCGGAGAAGGCGGGGATCACGTCGATGGAGATTGCGTCATGCGTCGGCGAGGCCCTGCAGTGGGCCGGGGAGCTGGAGGACCCCGTGCCTTCGGGGGCCTTGAAGGCATATAATTTCGCACCCCGTGGCTGGTCCATGAAGTATGTCCACCAGCCGGGGTCGGTAGCGGACAAAGAGGCGGCACGCCGCCGCCTGGGTTTTGACGAGTTGCTGCGGCTGCAGCTGGTGCTGGTGATGCGCAAGCGCGCCGTCGAACAATCCTCCGAGGGCATCTCTCACGAGGTCGGCTCCGAACTGATCAGGCACTTTCGCGAGAGCCTTCCCTTTTCTCTGACAGGTGCACAGGAACGAGCGATCGAGGAGATCGAGGCGGACCTCGCCAAGTCAGTCCCCATGCACCGGCTGTTGCAGGGCGACGTCGGCTCGGGTAAGACGCTCGTGGCGCTGTGGTGCCTTCTCACTGCCGTTGCGGGGGGCCACCAGGGGGCGCTCATGGCGCCGACCGAAGTGCTGGCCGATCAGCATTACATGACTCTTACGGCGATGCTGACCGGGTTGGTGGTGCCCGACAGTGCTTCGTTGTGGGGCGAGAGGGGAGTAAGGGTCGAACTTCTCACCAACCGCACGACGGCGACCGAGCGGGCGAAGCTGCTCGCAGGGCTCGGCAACGGCGAGGTGAACATCGTCGTCGGTACCCACGCGCTGCTCACCGAGCCCGTGCGCTTCGCGGGTCTCGGGATGGTCGTTATCGACGAGCAGCACCGCTTCGGGGTGGAACAACGGGCGGCATTGCGCGAAAAATCAGGGGGCGCGGTGCCGGATGTGCTGGTAATGACGGCCACCCCGATACCGCGCACGGCCGCCATGACCGTCTATGGAGATCTGGACACGACCGTGCTCGACGAGCTACCGCCCGGACGGACACCGGTCAAGACAGTTTGGGCGCGTGGCCCTATGGAGGTCGAGCTTGCCTGGGCGACCGTTCGTGAGGAAATTGGGAAAGGTCACCAGGCGTACGTTGTCTGCCCTCTCGTCGAAGAGTCAGAACGAACCCAGGCCAAGTCTGCCAGCGAGGAAATGTTGCGCCTTGCTGAGGGCCCGCTCGCCGGGCTTCGCCTCGGCCTACTCCATGGCCAGCTGCCAGCCCGAGAAAAGCAAGCAGTTATGGCCGATTTCCGTTCAGGTGAATTGCAAGTGCTCGTGGCGACAACGGTTATCGAAGTAGGCGTGGACGTGCCCAACGCGACGGTGATGGTGGTCGAGGATGCCGATCATTTCGGCATCGCGCAATTGCACCAGCTACGGGGACGCGTCGGCCGAGGGGCTGCGGTTTCGTGGTGTTACCTGCTTGCCGAAGCGCCGACGCCCGAGGGTGTGGATAGGCTCGCAGCGCTGGAGCGGACCAACGACGGTTTCGTGCTGGCTGAGGTGGACCTGGACCTCCGTGGTGAGGGCACGATCCTGGGGACTCGCCAAAAAGGGGTCAATGACCTGAAGCTGGCCTCACTCAGGCGGCACCGCAAGTATGTGGCGCTGGCCAGGGAGGTGGCCTTCGACATCGTAGGCGGAGATCCCGCCCTCGAACTCCACCCGGGCCTTGCCCAGGAGCTGCGGGCGCTGGTCGACGACGATGACCGTGAGTACCTTTTCAAGAACTGAGGGCCGCGGCCGGCCCTGGCGGGCACACCAGCGGGGGTTGTCATGCGTGTGATCGCGGGCGACAACGGAGGCAGGCGCTTGGTCGCACCGCCGGGCCGGGCGACCCGTCCCACGAGCGACCGGGTGCGCGAGGCAGTCTTTTCGATGCTCGAGAGCTCGATGCTCGACGGCTCCCTTATAGGCGGCGCCGGCGAGCGGGCCCTCGGCACCCTCGAGGGAGCCATGGTGTGGGACCTTTTCGCCGGCAGTGGCGCAATGGGCATCGAAGCGCTCTCCCGTGGGGCAGCCCACGTGACGTTCGTAGAACAGGCCCGTTCGGCCGTCTCGGCCGTCCGGGCAAACCTGGCTGCGCTCGGTTACGGACCGGAGCGTTCGACCATCGTGGCCGCTGACGTGCTCAATTGGGTCAGGCCAGAGCAAGCCAAGGTAGATCTCGTCATGGCTGACCCGCCCTACGCCTGGCAGGGGTGGGACGTCCTGCTTGTGCGTCTCGAGCACCTGCGCCCCCTGGTGCTGGCCGAAACCGGCGCGGACCTCGGCCTTCCGCCCGGGTGGCAGTCTCTGCGGGCCAAGCGTTACGGCGGTACCGTTGTTACCTTGGCACGTTTCAGCGAGGACAGATGAGGACGGCCCTGTTCCCCGGGACCTTCGACCCGTTCCACAACGGGCACCTAGAGATCGTCGAGACGGCCAGCCGTGTGTTCGAGCGCATCGTGATAGCGCCGGTCCGCAACCGGCAAAAGGCGGCACCACTTTTCAGCATCGAGGAGCGGCGTTCGATGATCGCTGCCTCGGTAGCTCACCTGGACAACGTGGAAGTACCCAGCACCGATACCCCTGTGCTTGTCGTCGACGTCGCTCGGGCTGTCGGTGCGGACGTTATCGTGAAGGGGCTGCGCGTAGCGTCGGACGCAGAGGCGGAACTTCAGCAAGCCCAGATCAACAAAGCCGTGTCCGGAATTGAAACTATATTTGTGCCTTGCTCCTCGGCTTATTCCTTCATAGCGTCAAAATGGCTCCGTGATTTCATGAGCTATGGAGCAGCAGACCGAGTGGGCACGATGGTCCCGGCGCCAGTATTTGCCGTTATGAAGGAGAAGTTCGCTCTATGAGCAACACGGCTGGTCCTGGCTCTTTACCCGAGACAGATGCGCTGATCCACCGCGTGGCGGGCATAATCGCCAGCGCCCGGGCGCTCCCGCTCTCCTCCTCGGTGAAACTGGACAACAAGGACGAGGTACTCGAACTGCTCAGGGAGGCGATGGAGCGCCTCCCGGAGGAACTCCGTCAGGCCCGCTGGATGCTGAAGGAGCGCGAGGAGTTCCTGGCATCCACCCACCGCCAGGCCGAGGAGCTCGTCGAGGCCGCCCGTTCCGAGGCTCAGCGCATGGTGCAGCGCACCGAGATCGTGAAAGAGGCACAGACCCAGGCTCGCCGGACCGTCGAGACGGCTCGCGAAGAGGCCCGGCGGCTGCGCCTCGAGGCCGAGGACTACGCCGACCAAAGGCTCGCACAGTTCGAGATAATCCTGGAACGCACCTTGAAGACGGTGGCGGCCGGTCGCCAGAAGCTGTCCGGGCTCCCCGAGAAGGACGAAGACGCTGCTATCCACGGTCCCGGGCCCTTCGAGGGCAACCCAGCGGTGGTAACGAGCGGCGGGAGGGCGGGGCCGGCCACAAACCCGGCAAGCGGCGACAAGAGGCGGATCGGGGGCCTGGGGGCACGCCGGCCGGCACACCCTGGGACCGTCACCGCCGGCCCCGTCAACCCCGGCGCCTCCGGTCGTGCCGGAAGCCCGCAGGCCAGCAACGGGAACTCCCATAACGGTACAGAGGGTCCGGGCCAGGGCGGCGATGAGCAGTTCTTCGACCAGGACCTCATGGGTTGAGCCTGGAGGCGGCGCGCGTGGCAGTGGGCCCGTTCGATGTGGCACTGGGGGACTTGCGGGACCTTCGCGGCTCACGACACGTTGTGCGTCGCGGCACGCTGCAGGAGGCCCTCGTGGCCGACGTGGACAGCCGCGTACCGGCGGGAGCCGAAATCGTTGCAGATGTGGTGATCGAGTCCTTTGACGGTGGTGTCGCCGTGACGGGCAAGCTTTCTTCGCTGTGGGAGGGCGAGTGCCGCCGCTGCATGGCTCCCCTGGACGGCGAGCTCGTGACCGACGTGAGGGAGTTGTTCCGCCGTGGCGGCGGGGAAGACGAAGGCACCTACCCAATGGGGGAGGACCACGTCAACATCCGTGAGATGGTTAGCGACGCACTGTTCGTTGCGTTGCCGGTGTTGCCACTGTGCCGTGAGGACTGTCGCGGGATATGCCCAAGGTGCGGCACCGACCTCAATATCGCGCCCTGCGGTTGCGAGGAAATCCGTCTCGATCCCCGCTGGTCGGGGCTCGAGGTGCTGGTCAGCGGCGTGGAGGGCACGAGCGAGCCGGGTGGACCGGACGTCGCGGTCTAGCGGCCCGCCAACCTGGATGGCCTCACAGCTGCCGGCGTGAACGCCAGGGCTGGTGGAGCGTGTAAGATCGCCAACTCGTGGCCGTTCCCAAGAAGAAGACCTCAAAGTCTCATACCCGCACCAAGCGAGCCAGCGCGTGGACGATGGCGCTGCCAGCGCGCAGCATTTGCCCCCAGTGCCGCCAAGCCAAGGTGCCCCACACGGTCTGCTCGAATTGTGGCTGGTACAAGGGCCGCCAGGCTGTCGAAGTACGGTAGACAGCCATCTTGATGGCACCTGATGGCCCATGTACTTGACGGTCTGCCCATAGCGGTCGACGCTATGGGGGGCGATCGTGCGCCCGCCGAAGTAGTAGCGGGCGCTCTGCAAGCCGCCCAGGATCTGGGGATCCCCGTACTGCTCGTGGGTGACGGCGCCTATCTGGGAAGCCTCGGGCCTCAGCCCGGCGTCGAGATCCTGGCTACCACTGAAGTAATCGAGATGGACGAGGACCCGGGCAAAGCGATCCGCGTGAAGCGCGACTCTTCGCTGGTGCGTTGTGCGGAAGCCGTGCGTGAAGGCCGGGCGTCGGCAATGGTGAGCGCGGGGAACACGGGCGCCGCCATGGCCAGCGCGTTGTTGAGGATGGGCCGCTTGCCTGGCGTTCAACGCCCCGCAATTGCCACAGTGATCCCGGTCCCTGGGTCTACGCCGACGGTGCTGCTCGACTCCGGTGCCAACGTCGATTGCAATGCGCAAATGCTTGTGCAGTTCGCCCAGATGGGTTGGGCGTTGGCGATGGAGCGCTTCGGGATAGCCGACCCCCGGGTGGGGATCCTGTCCATCGGCGAGGAGCCCACCAAGGGCAACGCCCTTGTAAAGGAAGCCCACGCCTTACTCGAGGAAGGACAAGCCGGTCCCGAAGTCCGCTTCATCGGCAACGTCGAGGGTCGCGATGTCATGAGCGACCGCGTCGACGTGGTGGTTACGGACGGCTTCACGGGCAACGTCGTCTTGAAGACCCTCGAGGGTGCCGTGACTGCGGTGGTGGGAGCGGTGCTCGGCGCTCTTTCGAGCACCGAGGAAGTCAAACAGGCCGCCAGGGGCGTCATGCCGGCCCTCGTGCCTATTGCGACCGAGTTCGACCCGGACACCTACGGCGGGGCGGTCCTGCTCGGAGTGAACGGGGTCTGTGTCATAAGCCATGGTTCTTCGGGGGCGAGAGCGGTCCTCAACGCCGTCAAGGTCGCTCACCATGCGGTCGCGGACAAGCTCGTCGCCCGCATCGAATCGGTCATCGGCTCCGGCCGGGAGTAGTGGCGGTGCCCCGCCGGGGGTCAGCGCCACGCGGCCGGGAGTACGGTGGTGCTGCGCCAGGGTAAGGGGGGGCCAGCGCCCGGCGGCCGGCGCCGGACAAAGGCGGCTGCCCGGGCGATCAGACGGCCCGGTGCTAACCTGATTTTCCGTGCCCTTGGACAGCAGCACGCAAGGGAATGATTTCGGCCGCGTGCAAGTACTCGAGTTGGTCCGGGGTTCGCTCGCGGACATCCTCGAAGTCAGCCCGGACCGCATCGCCGAGGGGGCATCGTTCGGGGATCTGGGCGCCGACTCCCTTGCGCTCATCGAACTGGTGGAGGCCCTCGAGAAAGAGATCGGCGAGCAGGTCGCCGGCTTCAGGATCGATGACGACGACCTCGAAGACCTGAAGACGGTGCGCGACGCCGTTGACTACGTCGTCGCCAAGCTGGGGAACGCCTCCTGAGGCAGCGGTGCTGCTAGAACCTGAGATCCGCGACGATGCTGCGGCCGAACGTGCTGGGCTCGCCGAGCGCCTCGGCTGGCAAGTCAACGACCAGGACCTGTTCGCGCAGGCGCTGGCACACCGTTCCTGGTGCGCGGAACATCCCCGCCACGAGCCAAACGAGCGCCTTGAGTTCCTGGGCGACGCAGTGCTCGGCCAGATCGTAACTGACTACCTCTACCGTTCCTATCCCGACCTGCCCGAGGGCGAGCTCGCCAAGGCGCGTGCAGCGGTGGTCAACTCGGCTTCGCTCGCTGGCACAGCCCGTGAGCTGCGAGTTGGCAAAGCGTTGCTGCTGGGCAAGGGCGAGGACTCATCGGGCGGGCGGCTCAAGCCCTCGATCCTTGCCGACGCGATGGAAGCCCTGATCGGGGCGATCTACCTGGACGTTGGCTACGCCGCGGCAGACATCATCGTCCTGCGGCTCCTAGCGGAAAGGTTGCGGGAAGCCGCCAAAGGGCCCGGCGACGACGACTACAAGACGCGCCTCCAGGAGCTCTGTGCCCAGATCTTCGACGAGCTGCCTGTTTACCGGGTCACCGACAGCGGGCCTGACCACGCCAAGGTCTTTGAAGCCCAAGTCATCGTCGGGGGCCGCGCCAGGGGGAGTGGGGACGGCCGGTCGAAGAAGCAAGCCGAGCAGATGGCTGCCAAGCACGCCTGGTACACGATCAAGGCTGGCCAGGCGGCCCACACCGCGCAGCCCGCCCACACCGCGCAGCCCGCCCACGTCGCCCAGGCCGCCGACGTCGCCCAGCCGGCGGACATGCCACAGCCAGCCGGCGTCGCCCAGCCGGCGGACATGCCACAGCCAGCCGGCGTCGCCCAGCCGGCGGACATCCCACAGCCCGCCGTCGCCCAGGTCGCAGATATCGCCGGCGCTGATAGCGTCCCAGAGCCGCCAGGGAGCTAGCGCGCAGGCGCTTCACCCGACAGGCCCGCTGCAAGACATGCCAGAGCTACCCGAGGTCGAAACCGTCCGCGCCGATGTCGCGCGGAAGTACGTGGGCCACGAGCTGGAACGGGTCACCGTAACGGGTCGCCGGACGGTCCGCAGGCACCCGCCTGAACTGCTCAAAGCGCTTGAGGGGCACGTCCTTTCGAGCGTGGGGCGCCGCGGGAAGTACCTGCTGTTCAACTGGGACGACGGCCAGGTGATGATCGCCCACCTCCGCATGAGCGGCCAAATGCTCGCTGCGAAGCGCGGGGATCCGCTGGCCCCGCACACCCACGCCGTGCTGTCTTTCAAGGGTGCCGGCGAGCTTCGCTTCGTGGACCCGCGCACCTTCGGCGAGTTCTTCCTGGCCGGCCTCGATGAACTGGACCACCTCGGCCCGGACGCGCTCGACATCGACGTGGCTCAGCTCCGTGCGGCGTTCGCGGGGCGCCAAGCGAGGGTTAAGTCGCTTCTCGTAGACCAAACGGCCCTGGCCGGGATCGGCAACATATATGCCGACGAAATCCTCTTCGAGGCGCGCGTGCGCCCGGACCGGCCCGGCGGCGCGCTGAAGGCAGCCGAGCTCAAGCGGCTAGCGGAGGCGACCCGTTCGGTGTTGCAATCGGCCTTAGCCGGCCGGGGATCGTCGCTGGCGGACCAGCAGTACCGCGACCTGCACGGCGAAGGTGGCCGCTACCAGTTGGAGCACAAGGTCTACGGCCGGCTCGGGCAGCCCTGCGCCAGGTGCGGGCGTCCCATAGAACGGGCCCATTTCGGGGCGAAGAGCGCCTACTTCTGCCGTTCGTGCCAGCGGTAGCCTGGCTACCAATATGTGCCGCAATATAACCACCTTGCGGGGGCTCGAGCCGCCTGCGACACCCGCGGAGGTCGAGGCCGCCGCCCGCCAGTTCGTCCGCAAGGTGAGCGGGGTGGCCTCGGTCTCGGCCATTTCGGAAGATGCGTTCGAACGAGCAGTCCGCAAAGTCTCTGAAGCCACGGCTGAACTGCTCGGGGACCTTCCCCCGCGACGCCAACCACCGCCGACGCTCCCGCCCTTGCGACGCATCAAGGTTCATCACGGCTGACGCCGCCGCCGGGCTGCTACGGTATCGCGCGAACGGCTCGGGGCGAGAGCTTTGAGCCAACGGGCCCTGGAAAGGGAGGCTTCGGCTTGCTCGTCGATTTGATCGTTTTCGATGGCGTCGACGAGCTGGACGTGATCGGCCCGCTCGAGGTCTTCAGGCGTGCGGCGGCCGTCGGGGCAGAGGTAGCGGTGAGGATTTGCAGCCGCGAGCATGTCGAGTGGGTGAGCGGGGCTTTCGGCGTCAACTTCAAGCCCGACGCGACTTTCGTACCTGGGGCGGCGGACGTGGTCGTCGTGCCCGGCGGCGGATGGGTGGCCAGGGACGAGATAGGCGCATGGGCCGAGGTCAGGCGGGGCGACTGGCTTCCGTTGCTCGCGGAGGCCGCCAGGGACGGTTCGGTGATGGCAGGAGTTTGCACCGGTGCGATGTTGCTCGCCCATGCAGGTGTGATCGGTACACGCCGGGCAACGACCCACCACGACGCGCAGGGCGACCTTGCGCTCTTGGGTGCGGTCGTCATGGCCGAGCGCGTTGTCGACGAGGGGAGCGTCGTGACAAGCGGCGGGGTGACGAGCGGGATCGACCTGGGCCTCTGGCTCGTCTCGCGCTACTTCGGGGAAAGCCTGGCCGAGGTGGTTGCCGACGGCCTCGAGTACCCATGGACCCGCTTGCACGGGGGCGCG
>Ga0302325_10033812_pt1 | contig 10467 bp, 5 predicted proteins | sample Palsa_T0_2_FD_201948 | JGI IMG/M metagenome (GOLD analysis project Ga0302325, IMG submission 201948) | Peat permafrost microbial communities from Stordalen Mire near Abisko, Sweden - Palsa_T0_2 | ecosystem: Environmental > Terrestrial > Soil > Palsa > Peat permafrost | place: Sweden: Abisko...
ACGAACTCTCTGCTCACCACGACGAATCTCACCGGAAATCCGCAGGTAGTGTTGAAGTGCGGCTTCACGGGCGGCTTGCCGCGGTCGATCAGTTTCCTCGGTAAGATCTACGATGAGGGCTCGCCCTTGCGAGTGGCGATGGCATACGAGCAGGTCACAGAATGGCACAAGAAGAACCCCACGTTGACAGCTTAGTAACCTGGGCACATGCGTGCAGCGTTCACACTTTTGAGGAACCCTCGTGCTTTGTGGGGCAGCCAATCTTGGCTGCAGCCGGCTTTCAGCCGGCTCTCTTCGTCTCGCGATTCGTCGGTTTCTGCCGCAAGGGACGCTCCCGTCAGGGATCGGCTGTCACTCGTGTGAACGCGTCTGTCTCGCCGCTTCCCGGTACGCGACTCACCGCCATCGTACAGAACATGTTCAAAAGGCGAGGGCCAGTATGAACCGAAGGCTATTCATAGTCACTGCCGCCACCGGAGCCGCCGAATTGGCGCGCACTCAACGGCGCAGTCTGGAGCCGGCCAACGTCCCCGACGTCATCAAAAACCTCAAGCCGATGCTGGACGGCGTACAGCCCATCACCGGCGCCGAGCGCGCCGCGCGCATCGAAAAAGCGCGGCGTCTGATGCGCGATAACAAGATCGGTGCGATACTCTGCCAAGGCGGATCGAGTCTCTACTACTACACCGGTATGCGCGCGAACTCCGCCAGCCCAACCACTTGGGTTCTCCCCGCGAAAGGCGACCCAGCAAGTTTCGAGCCCGGGGCCGGCGGCGTCCCATACCAACGCATCGCGGAATTTCTGAAGTCAACCGCCGCCAGAGTCGGCATAGAGGAACGCACGCCGTTCTCCGTCCTCGACGGTCTGCGCAAGCAATTGCCGGCCGCTGAATTCGTCAGCGCAGATCCGGTTACCGTCGGTTGCCGCGTCATCAAATCGCCCGCCGAAATTGCGCTCCTGCAGCGCGCCAACGATATCACCGTCGCGGCCTACAGAGCCGCGTTTCAGACCCTGCGTGAGGGCATGACGCAGGGCGAGCTGAGCGCCAATATCGCCGCGGCGTACCGCGCGCTGGGCGTGCAGGGCGACGCCATGGCGATCTTTGGAAAGTACACCGCGTTTCCTCATGGCAGCATCCAGCCGCAGCAGCTTCGCGAAGGCGACATGGTATTGATCGACGATGGATGCAGCGTCGAAGGCTATCAATCGGACATCACGCGCACCACCGTCTTCGGCAAGCCCACCACGCGTCAGACCGAGATCTGGAACCTGGAGCGCAAGGCGCAGGATGCCGCGCTCGCTGCCGCCAAGCCAGGCGCCGCGTGCGAATCCGTGGACGCTGCCGCGCGCAAGGTAATCACCGATGCCGGCTTCGGCCCCGGATACAAGGTTCCCGGACTGCCGCACCGCACCGGCCATGGCATCGGGCTGGACGGGCATGAGTGGACCTATCTGGTGAAGGGCAACCGGACGCTACTGCAGCCCGGCATGTGCTTCAGCGACGAGCCGACCATCGCGATTTATGGCGAATTTGGCGTGCGCCTGGAAGATTGTATGTATATCACCGAAAGCGGCGCGCGCATGTTTACGAAGCAGAGTCCGGCTATCGATGAACCATTTGGATAAGCCGAACCATTTGGATAAGCCGAGCATGCCACAAACCACCGAAGTTTCCACCGGGACTTACCAGCAGCGCCTGACTAAGCTGCAGGACGCAATGAAAGAGTTCGGTCTGCAGGCCATCGTGCTTGAGCCGGGACCGGCCATGGTCTACCTCACCGGCGTGCGCTGGGGAAAGAGCGAGCGCACGTTCGCCGTCGTGCTGCCCGCCAAAGGCGCGCCGGCGTGGGTGCTGCCGGGTTTCGAAGAGATGCGCGCGCGGGAATTGATCCACCCGGGCGACGATATCCGCGTCTGGCAGGAAGACGAAAGCCCGTATCAGCGCATCGTGCAAGCGCTGAAAGATCGCGGAATCGCAACCGGCCGCGTGGGAATGGACGACGGCGCCCGCTTCTTCGTATTCGATGGAATCCGCAAGCTGGCTCCGGCGATAGATTACGTCAGCGCGATGGCCGCGCTGAAAGCCGCGGGCGTAGACCTGACTCAGGCGGGCGGCAGAGGCCGCGGCGCCCGCAAATAGTCTCTCAGAGCCCTTCAGAGCCGCGCAATCGGTCCTTCGGAGCCGCGTGCGTAAGCGAGTCGGACGTCAACCAGGCGTTCTCATTCGGTCGCGGGTCGCCGAGCCTCGGCCGCAACAGAAAACAGACGCGAAAGGAAACGTGAAAGAGAAAAGCTCCTCTGCGGGGGAAGATCGGGATGCTCAAAAAACAGAATCGTTCATTGAGCCGGTTGCCACGACGACCTACTATTCTGCATGGCCGAGCGCGACATTTAAGTCAGTTCAGTTCGCTTTAGTAACAGAGACTCGCAAAGAGTCCTCACGGCCAAGTCCACCAGTTACTTCCTAACCCACTTCAGGGGCAGCTTCCGAGCCTGTTTCCGCGCCCAAGCCAGTTGAAAGGCCATCGCAACCGGCAGGTGCTGTGTGCATCGTAAATGAGACCGATATTCCCTTTAGCGGAATATGACCACTGATGTCGCTCAGCCTCCATTGGTGATCCGCTACGACAACAGCTTCGCCGCGAGTTATACGGAACAGCGACACGTTTCTCAATACAGCGTCGGCGCCGCAGCCCCAATCGCATCTCATCCGCGGCGCCAGCGTGTGACATCTCTACTAATGCTATCCATCCCGGTGACCGATCTCAACGCGCCTGTTCGCCGTTAGTAAACCCTTGGCGGCCAGGCGTGATTCACGGGGCTCGACGCCTGCGCGATAATCGAAGGAATCACAAAGACCGGACTAGCGCATGCGCACAAAAACTCTCATTCTCTATGACGCCACCCACGCGGATCGAATCAAGCGGCTCTCCGGGGTTAAACTTGCCCCTTTCGGTTCACGCGCCGCCGCATTATTGATCGATTTTCTGCTGGCGAGCTTGCTCTTTCTGGCCGTGATGGCTGCCGTGATTCTCGCCGCGAAGTATATTCCGGCCGTGCGAAATTGGGATGCGAGCCACGACGTGCATCTCGAGCTGAACTTCTTTCATAACTGGTATAGCGTGGCATACCTGGCCATGTTCTTTGGCCTGTCGCTCTACTGGGGCCATGGCCGGACTATCGGCAAGCGGTTGATGAAATTGCGGGTCATCTCACTGCATCACGATCATCTGTCCCTGTGGACCTGTATCGAACGGGCTTTGGGCTACGGCGCGTCCACACTGGAACTCGGGTTTGGTTTCGCGCAATACTTCATCCATCCGAACCGACAGACCGTTCACGACCGCATAGCCGAAACAATTGTCGTCTGTGAAGACCATGCGCATGCTCGCAGCGAAGTAAATCGCTCCTGACCAGACCGCCGCCAGGCGTTCGACCCATTCACGTCTGCCGGCAGAGGCGCGCGCGCCCATTGCTCCGCAGCGTCTAGAAGTTCAACTTCAGCGCCAACTGGAGGATCCGCCCCGTTCCATCGATCGTCGAGATGATGTGCCCGAAGTTAGAGTTGCTGATGTTAGCTTGCGGGTTGGAAAAGATCACGTTGTTAAAGACTTTGAACGCCTCCGCCCGGAAGGTCAGGTTGCCCGCCTCGCCCATGGGGCGGATGCGGAACTGCTTGGTCAAGGCGAGGTCGAATCGCTGCTCGCCAGGCCCTTGCATAATATTGCGGCCGCTGAAGCCGAACACAGACCCCACGCCGGAATCGCCCGCAACGCCGTTATTGCCGACGGTGTAAGTACCGCTGCCCGGTCCTTCTTGCGGTGTCAGGCCGGTTAACACAGTTCCGGCCGGCAGATTCGGCACCGCCGAGAAGCAAGCGGGGTTGATATAACTGTTCAGATTCTGAACCACTCCGCCGGGCGTCTGCAGGTTGGAGCAAGGTACGGAGTTGGCCCGAACGGTCACCGATCCCGTGAGACCCGCCAGGCCGCCGCCGTTGGTGCTGCTGACGGAGAACGGGAAACCGGATTGCACCGTATAGACACCGCTCAAGCCCCAATTTCCGATAGTCTCGCCCATCCAACCCGTCTTCGGTCCGGGTAGGTTCCATATTCCGGTGAATACGAAACGGTGCGGCTGATTGAAATCGGATACGCCCCGGTTGGCTTGCGAATATAGCTGATTGCCTGTGAAGCTATCGAGGTCCGAGCCGGTCGGGCCGGAGTCGTTATCGGTGGAGCGGGATTGCGTGTAATCCATCTTGAACTGGAAGCCGTGCGCGAAGGCGTGTGCTACTTCGAGAACGAACCCGTCGTAGTGGGAGTAACCCTGGTTGGTCACCAGGTTGAGACCTGCAGGAGCGAATCCGAGAGTCGGCACGCGGATGGTCGCGTTGGCGCTGGAGTTTTGCGTGACGGTGATGCCGTTGGGGTGGCCGTTCGCGGCGATCAGCGCGTTGTTATAGGTGATGGGAGTTGAGGAGCTGGCCAGCAAAGCCTGGTTGACACTTGGCTCGACCAGTAGACTGCGGCCATGGGAACCGACGTAACCGGCCTGCATGAACCAACCCTTGGGTAGTTGGTATTCGAGGGTTAAGTTATACTGCTGCACATACGGAGTGACTAAGCCGCGCGTAAATCCGTAGAGTGACTGAGATACCGCTGGAGTTCCATTGGGGTTGACGAAGTTCGGAGCGCCCGCAGCCGTATACGTTCCGTTGAACTGGCCCATCACGGGCAGGATGGGGAACTGGCTCGGCATCGGCAGGCCCACGGGCCAGGGATTCGCCAGCACCTTGCTGCCAACCACCGCGGTGCCGGACGCCAGGTATTGCTCGACCCAGGGCGGAGAGGCGATCAGTTGCAGTAGCGTCTGGCCAGAGGTCCGGATGTAGTAATAACCGAATCCACCGCGCACCGCGAGTTTGCCATTGCCCAATAAGTCATAGGCAAAGCCGGCTCGGGGTGCAAAGTCCAGCTTGTTCGTGTTGGTCAAGGTAGTGTTGCTCACTCCGGGAGTGGCCAGCGGACCTTTGAGCGATGAGGGCGAAATGAAGCCTGCCAGCAGGCAACTGCCGCCTCCCGCCGAGATACACGAAGCGGGTACCAGGCTGGGATCGAAATTGCCCACCTTTCCGTTGAGGTCGTAGGGGAACCCCAGGTAGTCGTAGCGGAGGCCGAGATTGAGCGTCAGCCTCCTCGACACCCGAAAATCGTCCTGTACAAACCAGACCAGATCCTGAGCGCGGTAGTTCCGCTGGAAAGAGCCCACATCCACCTGCAGCCGGTTCGGCGTGCCGGTCAGAAACGACGGGAAGTCGGGGAAACTCAAACTGCCGCGCGTACCGTATTCGTTGTCGACGTTCCACGCGTAGCGGCGCGATTCAATCCCCACGCGCAGCGTATGCTTGCCGCGCGTCCAGGAAAGCGTATCGCCCGTCGTAATTGAGGTAGTGCCCCCCGCCTGAAAGCTGTTGACGCCGATGCCTCCGAAACTCAGCAGGCCGCTAATGGAAAGGGCTGGGATGCCGGGATACAGGCTGCCATCCCATTTCTGCATGCCGATGTCCCCGACCGTCACGCCTTCCGTGCCGATGGTAGCGGATTTAATATTCGTGAAGCCGACGCGGAATTCGTTCAGCAGGCGGGAAGTGAATGTCTCGGTGTCGGTAAGAGCGCCGTGAATGTTCTTGGCGGGCGAGTTCTGGCCTTGGCCCAGACTGACGCCTCCACCGGTCGGACTGAACTGGGTGATATTGGCATAGAAGAACTGCGCGGCAAGATGATTGTTGCGGAAAAGATTGCGGTCGCCTGAGACGGATTCCTGATCTTCGTTATAAATAGTAGGAAGCGACAGCACCAGCAGACCGGTACTGCCGGGTCCGGTGCAGTTCGGCACGCCCGTGCACGATCCGGAGGGATAGAGATATCCGCCGTATTGACCAGGCTGAGTCAGAAGGTTCACAGCCACAGGGTCGATGTTGGCTGGGTTGACGCCGAAGGCGGCGCCCAGCGAAGCCGCGGTGCGAGTCGCGGGAAGAACGGGCTGCGATCCGCTGACCAGACTGGAAACCCCATTCTTCTGGCGGGTAGCCTGGTAAGAGAAAAACCAGAAGGTGTCCTTCAATTTGGGGACCGGACCGCCCACCTGGCCGCCGTATTGGTTCTGCAGCAGGACCGGGACGCTCTTGCCCTGCGAGTTGGCGAAGAAATCGTTGGCGTTGAAATCGTTACTGCGATAAAACTCGAACAAGCCGCCGTGGTAGTGCTCGGTACCCGAGCGCAGGACCACGTTAATGTTGCCGCCTGAGCCGCGTCCCTGGCTGGCGTCATAGAGACTCGTGCTCACGCGGAACTCGCCAACGGCGTCCGGGTTAGGCACCGGCACGGTGCTCAGGCTATTGCTGCCAAAGCTGTTCGCGTCCACTCCATCCAGCACGAAATTGTTCACGGTGGCGCGTGAGCCAGCCACGTCCAGGATCGGGGTGCCCCGGCCTACCGTAGCGGCGCTTTGCATGCGCGCGGCAGTTCCAGCTTGCAGAGCCGTCAGGTCGAGGAAGTTTCGGGTGGGCAGCGGCATATCCCGAATCTGCGTGCCGGTGATCACGTCCCCGGTAGTTGCCGTATGCGTGTCGACAGTCTCCGCGGCTGCGGACACCTCCGTAACAGTCGTGACTTGGCCGAGACGTAGCTTGGCGCTGGTGTTGGTGACCTTGGTGATTTCGACCACCACGTCGTACACGGACGACTCAAATCCCGCCGCCTGGATCTGGATCCGGTAGTTGCCCGGAGCCAGCAGCGGAAAGACAAACGTGCCGTCGGATTGCGCCGTAATCGAGACGACGGCTGCCGTGTCGACATTGGTGAGGCTTACTTTGGCGTTGGCGACAGCAGAGTTTTGAGGATCGGTGACTGTGCCTTGAATCGCGCCAGTGGAAGAGCTGATCTGGGCCCGGACGCTGGAGCAGCACAGCAGGAACACAAGACCAGGGAGTAAGTAAACGGATCGTTTCGAACGGTTCATGGATTTGCCCTCTGACTTCGGTTACCCAGGTTCAACGAGGACCCGACTGTTAGCGTTAAGACCTGGTATCCCGGCAGGCCGCCAAATTCGCCTTGGAATAATGCGAAAAGCTGGCCGTCCCTCAAGGACGTCCATTCAGCTCGACGTAATATTGCTTTTGTGAGAGTCTATCATAATGACTAATCGGATACAAGAAAAAACAGGCGCACAAAACAGCCGGCGGGCCGCGTCACATCGAGCGCGCCTGCCGAAAAGAGAATTCGTTAGTCCCTCTTCCGCCCAGGCGCCGCGATCATCCCGGCATGGATGACTCGAGCGGCCTCCACGCCCGACTCGTACGCGCCGGGATATGAGCCGTTATAGATCGCGCGGGCTGTGCCTTCCCCCGCGAAGAACAATCGTTTCGTACCTTCTCCGCCCTCGCCGGCGCCGACGGGCCGGCGCAGTATCTCATGTTTGTCCCAGTGCCCGGGCTGCGGTACGGAATAGGCGCCGAGGGAGGTTTCATCTAGACTCCAGCGTGTTACGTGGATCTCGTCGCTTTGAATGGAATCCATCACCTGCTTCTCGCCGTATATCCTCGAAAGCGCCGTCGTCGTCGCTTTGATCGCCAGATCGTCGCAGCCCGACTTGCTTCGCGGTCCGGAGCCGTTCTCTTCGCCCTTGCACTGTCCCTCAAACGTCCGCGCCCAGTCTCCGCCGAAAAAGCCGATAGCGATGCTCGTACCGAGCGGCTTAATAACGAATGCCATGACCCGCCGCTTCCGGTCTTCGGCCGCGAGTTGTCTTTGCTCCGCCAGCCTCTGTTCCTCCTCAGGAAGATCCCCCTCATACAGCACCCATGAGTTCGGCAGCTCGTCCCGGAAGATATCTCTTCTGAACGGAATGATGACTTTCTGCAAGTTGCCCATCTGCAGACGATCGATCGCGTCCTGTTTCCAGTCCGGCAGCGCGGGTTCGAAAGCGATCCTTTTCGCCCGCAGAACGCCGACGGACACCGTAACCAACGCGTTCAAAGCCTCGTAGCGCCGATCGCCGGCCTGCACCACCACGCCATTTTCGGAATAGGCGACCTTCGTAACCGGTGAGTTCAGACAGACCGGCACATCTTCGCCGAATTTCTCCACAAAGGCGCCCATCCCCTTATTGATCAGGTCGTCCTCTCCGGCGGCGAACTGAGCTGCATCGAACGCGGAGCTGTCCTTCAGTTCCGCGGAAGTCTCGAGCGGGCCGGCGTTCGTAATCACCAAAGGCAGCACGTCCTGGAACCGCTGGTCCCGCGGCACATACTCTTCCGCGACGTCTCTAGTGACGCGGATCGCGGTCTGCGCCTCGCCGCAGAAAGCTTTCGCCGTCAGGTCCGCCGGAAGGCGAAGCGCCTGGTCGCAGAGATGCTTCGCTTCCGTCTTATCCGGCATCGTCCGGGTAAGGTGGCCGCAGAGTTCCTCCGGCGTCATCCTCCGATCCTTGATTTTGCTCGCGGCGCCGCACGCATACTCCGCTAGTGCGTGCTCGTTCTCCTCGGCCGCTGCAGCCAATCCCAATGCCTCTTCATACTCTTCGATCGCTTCGTGGAAAAGTTCCGTCTGCTCCGCGCTCGCCCGATGGCTGTCGACATAGTACGGGACATCCAGTTCGCTGCGCGACCGCCGAAAGCCCATCGCGTCCACGAGTGGGGTCAGCGGGTTGGTGGGAACGCCGTGGATCCACGCGCCCCCGTAGTCGATGGACGCCTTCGGGTCGCCAATCTCTCCCACAGCGATCTGGCCGACATAGGCGCGTCCGCCGATGCGATCGTTCGCCTCTAGGATCAATGCCGAGTGTCCGAGGTGGGCCAGTTCCCTCGCCGCGCTGAGACCGGCGAGCCCGGCGCCGACAATGATCACGTCATAGCCGCTGGTTTTGCTGCATTGAGCGCCGCCCTCCGACCGGGGCAGCTTCCGCGCAGTTGCTATTGCCGCAGGCGAAGGGGGCGCCGCTTGCGCTGGCGCCGCCGGTACGCGAACCTGACCAGTCGCACCGGATCGTGAGCACGCGCTCAGGCAGAAGAGAATCGCCACTGTCGCGGATACGAGCGTCGGCCGTGAGCGGGCACTCACTGCGAAGTGAATCAGATTCCCCTTCGGCAAGCGCATCTCCCCAGCGAAGATTGAAATCGTTTGTATGGCTCTGAGCTTACCCGATCTGGGGAAGCCATCTCAAGCACCTGAGAACAGGCCGAGTCCAAAACGGAGCCGCGACCGTCAGGGAGCGAATTACCGCACTCTGCGGCATTCCCCCAAAACACGACGTGCGGCGTGGCAGCATTGAAATCCGGTCATGGGTGGCGTCGCGACTGAATGACTCACGAGATACAACCAGACTACTTAATTTAAAAGGGTAACAGCAGACTCACCGCCAGCGCACCGAATCGCGCTAGCCAATACAACGAGCGAGCATCCAGGCTCGAAGACCGGATGCTCGCCCGTCGATAAGTTCGCCTGCGCACCGTCACTTGCGCTATGACTGGCGCGTTCGTTTTAGCTAAAGCTCTTCCTCAGTGTCGCCACCGATATGTGCGGCCATCCCAAGTTCACATAGACCGGCGGCGCTTGATTGAGCAGATGGAATATAGGGAAGTCCAGCACCACCATTTGTGCGTATTGCAGCTGCATGAAAGAGTGGCCGCTCTTCTTGTTCGTAACCTTTTCGATCCAGAACGTCGCATAGACGATCGCCGTCTGAGCATTCTCTTGCAGTTGCGTTTGGCCCCCGACGGTGGGGCTCTCGCCACCGAGAAACTGAATATTTTCGACGCCTCCGCCAAACTGCGGCACCGAGACCTGCACCGTCGGACCCGCGGCGCCTGAGTTGGCGGTCGTGAGGAAACTGAGCGGTGTCGTGGTGGCGATGTTGAGCGCCGTCCCCTCGAACGTATAGCCCGCGGCTACGAGTAACTCGACGTCTTTCTGGAGAAGCGAAATCGGATCGTTGATGACGTCCTGCATCAGAACACCGTTAATGTTCGCAGGCAGCGGCGGCTCCGGCGGGGTGGTGTCAAACGGCGTTCGCGTGTTCAGCGAGAAAGGTGGATTAAAGGGGCCTGGGGGAATCGGGCCGATCGGAACGCTGACGTCGTATTGAGGAAACGGAGTAGCCGGCACGGTCGGGGCAGTGAGCTTCTCCGACGATCCGGCGGCATTGAAGACGGCCCCCGGAGGAGTTGGGACGGTCGGCGGAACGCCAAAGGGCGTGCTGTTGAACGACGGGAAGAGTGAAAAACTGTATTGAGTACCGGGAACCGTCAGCACCGGGGGGCCCGTAAAAGGCGCAGCAATACCTTCGGCTAACAACGAGTTGCCGTGCGGGATCGTGCCCATCCGAGCCACCAGTTGCGCCGGCGCGGCCGCGGTTTCGGGCGGAAAGGTGGTCGCCGGTTGCGTCACCCAGATGCCCGGCTCGAT
>Ga0302325_10033815_pt1 | contig 10466 bp, 11 predicted proteins | sample Palsa_T0_2_FD_201948 | JGI IMG/M metagenome (GOLD analysis project Ga0302325, IMG submission 201948) | Peat permafrost microbial communities from Stordalen Mire near Abisko, Sweden - Palsa_T0_2 | ecosystem: Environmental > Terrestrial > Soil > Palsa > Peat permafrost | place: Sweden: Abisko...
GCGCGCGCCCGGCGGGCGGGATGACGGCGCAGCACACGGTCCAGGGCCAGCGCCACCGCGCCGAAGGCGAGCACGTTCCACAGCTTCAGCCAGAAGGTGATCCGGGCCGCCGATGTACCCCCGAGCTCGGCGGCGGTCCATTCCTCCGCCGTAACCAGCGGGCCGTAGATCGACGGAGCATTCAGCCACACCGGCGGCGCAAGCTTGGCGACCGGATCCCCGGTCCGGCGCAGTTGTCCCGGGGTCATCACGTAAGGGCTGTGGCCCGTCACGACGATCCGGCCGGCGATCGCATAGCTGATCTCATCCGTGGACCCCGCGGGCGGCAGCACGGCCAGTGCGGCTACCGCGACCACGGCCCCGGCCAGCAGCAGCCGTATAGGCGGCCGGGCGCCGCGCTCGACGGCGGCCAGCCCGGCGAGCACGCCGGCGCAGCCGATGACCGCCGCCGCCCACAAGGCCACCGTCACCCGCCCGGCCGGCAAGTGCAGGTCCAGCCACCACGGAGGGCCCGCTGCGGGATGCGGCACCGTGGCCACCCCCGCGCTGGGGCCGGCCGCCGACACGGCGATCATCAGCGCGATGGCCACGGCAATGCCCAGCGCGGCCGACCAGGCGAGAACCCGGGTGGCCCGGTCCCCGGGGTGCGGCTGGTCTGGCCCGGGGGTCCGCGCCGGATCATCCGGCGCCTGGAGATGCCGCGGGTCGGCGGGGCTCTGCGGAGCGGCCAACCGTGCCCTCCCGTCCTCTCTCCGGATCACCCGTGAACGCCCCGCCCCATGAAGTAGTCGTTCCAATTGAACCTATGGACAATAGCAGCCGGGCCGCCGTCTTCGTGACCGACCGCTACCGCTTCAGCCGCCCCCCGGCGCCGGCCCGAGCCGACCGCTTCCGTCGCGTCCGGCGCCTTTGTCCCCGCGCCGACGGAGCTCGGCACGCTCGGAACAGTCTCGGCGGGGCCGGGCTGGTACGCCGCGACGGGCCGTGGCCGGAGCGAGGCGATCCTGGGCGCCAGGACCCGCATCACCACCAGCCAGGCCAGCGCGCACAGCAGCGGAAACGCCGCGTGCAGAGACGGGAACGCCGCGGACGCGTCGGGGTTCAGCCAGTTGTAGTAAGGGCTGACGGCGGGGCCACTGGCACCAGCACGAAGAACACGAACCCGCAAATGACATGCCGAGCAGCGCCACGATGAAGCGCAGGAACTGTACCCAGTCGACCAGCCACAGCACCATGCCGACGGCAATCGGGACGATGAAGTGGCAGAAGTACACGACTGTGCAGGCGATCGCCGGCCAGTGCAGCGAGCCCAAGTGGGCTTGCAGCCACTGGCTGGGGTCGGTCCCGCCGAACAAGGCCCTGTCACTACCGCTGAACACCACACCGGGATTACCGTTCGCGTAGGTGTGAGTGTCCTAAGCTCGGTCAGATCCATCCGCGACCGGCAGGGCAGATTAGGTGAGTCACGGCGTGACCTGGCTGGCGGCTGTGATATTGACGGCCCTGGCATTGCCACCGCTGCTAGCCCGGCTGGCCGGCGGGCACCCGCCGACTCGCATCGCGCAACTGGCGGCCCTGGCCCCGGCCGCGGCGGTGCCAGCGACCGCCGCCGTGATCATCGCCGCGACCACATCCGGCTGGCTGGCGGTTGTCCTGGCCATCCCCGCCGTGATCCTGCTGGCCTGGCAGCTGCCTGCGCGCAGGCGGGCCGGCCCCCAGGCCGCCGCCGGACCCGCACCCGGCTCAGGATCTGCTCCGGCAACGGTCAGGCTGCGCGTGCTCACCGTCAACGCCCAGGGCGGCGCGGCCGACCCGGCGGTGCTGCTTCGCGTCCTGCGGGAGCACAGCGTCGATGTGCTGATGATTCAGGAACTGACGCCGCGGATGGTCGCCCGGCTGGCAGCGGCCGGGCTCGCGCAACTGGTGCCGTTCTCCCATCTCGACCCCCGGCCCGGATCGGCGGGAACCGGGCTGTGGGCGCGCTGGCCGCTGACTCCGCTGTCGGCCGTGCCGGGCCTGACGGCAGCCGCACCGCGGGCGCGCACCGGTCCTGCGGGCGGGCCGGCGGTGACCTTGACCGCCGTGCACCCGCTTGCCCCGACGAACGGGCACGCCGCTATCTGGCAGCGGGAACTGACGCTGATCCGGCAGGCGATGGCGGCAGCCGGCGGGCCGCAGATCGTGGCCGGTGACTTCAACGCCAGCCGCGATCACCGGCCGTTCCGGGACCTCCTGACGGCAGGCTTCACCGACTGCGCAGACGCCGGCCAGCACCGGCGCTGGCCAGGATTCACCTGGCCAGCGGGTAGGGGGATGCTGCCCGTCATGCGCCTGGATCACGTGCTGGTCCCGCGCACCGCAACCGTGCACATGGCCCGCGCGATACCAGTACCCCGAACCGACCACCACGGCGTCCTCGCCGACATCGAATTCACCTAGAAATCTGCGGGGAGATGCAGGAGCTTCCGGAATGTGGCTGCGCCCGCCGGAGCACCAGCGTCAGTAGAGCTCGAGGTCGCCGGTGACGGGGTCGATGCGGTCGTCGTAGTCGGGGCCGATGGCCAGGCAGGTGCGGGTGGGGACGCCGCCGAACTCGGTCAGGCCGCCGTCGGTGATCAGGTGCACCATGAGCCCGGCCTGCAGGGCGTTCTCGTAGACGGCGAGCAGTTCGGCTTCCGAGCCGACCTTGACCGTCACCTTGCGGTTGCTGGTCTGCAGCCAGTCCAGCTCGATCGCGGAGAACGGCACGTGCTCGGCGACGCCCGCGGGCGTCAGGCCGCCCTGCAGGACGCGCTGGCGGAGCCACGCCGTCGAGGCGTGCGCGCCCTGGGCGATCTCCTTGCCACGGCGCATCCGCAGGTCGCGGCGGATGACGATGACCTGCTTGACGGCTCGCTCTGCTGGCTGGTCCACGTGCGTACCGTACTGGGGGCGGGACCGGGCAGGGGGCAGGAAGCCGGGCCGTTCGGATGAAAGGTCCTGGCGGAGATGGTCCGGCTGGCCCGGCCAGGTGGCTGGGTCGCCAGCCTGGAGCCGGATACCGAGTACTCGCTGTGTTATCCCCCGCACCCGGGCTGGACCCGGGTGAGCGAGATCTTTCGGGCCGCGTTCGGCCGCAACGGCGCCGACCTGCGATACCCGGCGCACGATCCGCCTCGACCTGGTGCGCAGCATGCGGCCGGTGATCCTCGAACTCGGGCTGGCCGGCGCCGATGAGCTCGGCGAACTGGACCGCACGCTCCGCGAGCATCTCGATGACCCGCGCACGCTGGTGATGCCGCACCTGACCTTCCTGGTCTGGGGCCGCAGGCCGTAAACCGCTACGTCGGCCCGAAGTGCCTGCACGGATGACGCTGGCCGGGCACGTTGACTTTAAGATAATGACATTATTATGCTAACGACATTATGTCACCTCGACTGACCAGGGCTGAGCAGTCCGGGCGCAACCGGGCGCTACTGCTGGCGGCAGCCCGCAAGGTGTTTCTGAAGCGGGGCTATCACGGCGCTTCGGTGGAGCAGATCGCTGACGAGGCCGGCTTTTCCACCGGGGTGGTGTACTCGCAGTTTGGCGGCAAGGCGGAGTTGTTCCTGGCGTTGCTTGAGGCCCGGATCGCCGAGCGCGCGGCCGGCAACTCGCGGGCGGTTGAGGGCCTGGCCGGGGATCAGGGCATCGCCCGGCTGCTTGAGCACGCCGCCAGCGCGGACCGTGCCGAGCCGGAATGGGGGCTGCTCGTCATCGAGTTCAGGGTCCACGCCGCACGCGACCCCGAGCTGGGCCGCCGCTATGCGGACGCCCACCAGCGAACCCTGGCCGGCATGGAGCAGGCGGTCACGGACCTGTACCAGCGCGCGGGCGAGCCGCCGCCGCTGCCGCCGGCCGACCTGGCGCGTTTGCTGGTCGCGGTCGGCGCAGGCGCCAGGCTGGAGCAGGCAGCCGCGCCGGGCTCGTCCCCGATGACTCAGCTGGCCGGGCTGCTCGCCCGGCTCATCCAGCAGCGGCCGGGCACCTTCGCGCCGGCACCTGGCGGAGAGGAACCCGATGACCACGATTGCCGGTAACGAGCCGACCGCCATCCGGGAGCGCTTCGGCCAGGCGCTGGCCAGCTGCCTGCCGCTGCACATTGCCCGGCTGGGCTGGGACGCTGAGCAGCTGGCCGCGTATCAGCGCGAGCAGCTGCGGGCCCTGCTGGCCACCGCGGCCCGGCATTCCTCCTTCCACGCCCGGCGCCTGGCCGGGATCGACCCCGGGCGCTTCGAGCCCGGCCAGCTGGCCGGGCTGCCGGTCATGACCAAGCAGCAGATGATGGCGAGCTTCGATGAGCTGGCTACCAGCCGCCGCGTGACGCGATCCCGTGCCGAGCAGCAGCTGGCGGCCGGCGCGCCAGGGCCGGGCTTGCTGGACGGCCAGTATGTGTGCCTGGCCTCGGGCGGCAGCTCGGGGGTGCGCGGCGTGTTCGTGCAGACCGCCGAGGAGTACGCCGAGTTCGCCGCATCGGTCCTGCGCCCGGCGCTGGCCGGGGTCTTCGCCGCCGGCGGCCCGCCGCCCGGCGGCCTGCCGGTGACCATCGTCGCCGCCGCCTCACCGGTCCACTCAAGCGGCTTTGCCGCCGCCATGGCCCGCGGCTACCCGGTGAACATGACCAGCGTCCCGGCGACCCTTCCGGTCGGCGAGATCGTGCGGCGGCTGAACCAGGCCCAGCCGATGGCGCTGCTCGTGCACGCCTCCACGCTGGTCCTGCTCGCCGGCGAGCGGCAGGCCGGCCGGCTGGCGATCTCCCCGCGCACGATCACCGCGATCAGCGAGCCGCTGACCGAAGACGACCGGATCGCGATCGCAGACGCGTTCGGGGTACCGCCGGTCAGCTCGTTCGTCTCAACCGAAGGGCTGGCCGGGCACAGCCAGCCGGGAGGCTCAGTGATCCGCTTCGCCACCGACATGTGCATCGTCGAGCTCGTCGACGAGGACAACAGGCCCGTCCCCGACGGCACTGCATCGGCCAAGGTGCTCCTCACCAGCCTGCACAACAGAACCCAGCCGCTCATCCGCTACGAGCTCACCGACCGCTTCATCCGCCACCCCGCCGCCGGCGACCCGTACCTGCACGCGACGGTCGACGGACGCGCCGATGAAGTATTCAGGTACGGAACCGTCGCCGTCGACCCGCTGCTCATCCGGACAGTGATGGTCAAAGTGCCGAACGTCGTCGAGTACCAGGTCCGGCAGACCGATCACGGCATCGATGTCGCGATCGTCGCAGACGGCGCGACGAACCACGGCGTACTCGCGTCCTTGCTCAGGCGCAGCCTGCGCGCCGCGGGCCTTCCCGATCCTCATGTGCACGTGCACGATGTCGCCGCGATCGAGCGCCACCCGCAGAGCGGCAAGACCCGGCGATTCATCGTCCGATGAGCACCACTTCTGCCTTGCCAGGCAACAAGGCCCGCGCCCAGGCGTTCTGGGCCGAACTGTTCAACCAGCACGACCTCCGCAGGATCAGCGACTTCATCGCGCCGGGGTTCGTCAACCGCAACGCGCGCCCCGGCACCCCCGACGGCCCCGAAGGCGCCCGGCAGGTATTCGCCCGCCTCTGGGCCGGATGCTCCGATATGCACTTCGATCTCCAGGCGATGGTGGCCGAGGGCAGCGAGGTCGTCTGCATCGGGGTCATGACCGGCACCCACGACGGGACCTTCCACGGCATACCGGCAACGCACCGGCCCACCGCCGCGCGCCAGATCCACGTCCTGACCTTTGACGGCACGGGCCTGATCACCGAGCACCTAGCCGTCCGCGACGACCTCACCCTGCTCAGGCAACTCGGGACGCTGCCCGATGGCCAGGCACGGCAATAACACCAATTTCTAGAACCGGCTGAGCTGCGCCCAGACAAGATATAACTTGACGTGGAAGATCAGCTCGCACTCGACGAGAGGGTTAGGCATTGTCCAGCAGCCAGTTGTTCGACACGATCGGCGCTACCTATGCGGCGACGCGGCCGGCCGAGCCGCGGATCGCGGCGCGGATCTGGGCCGCGCTCGGCGACGCGCGCACGATCGTCAACGTGGGAGCGGGCACCGGATCGTATGAGCCGCCCGACCGTGACGTCACGGCGGTCGAGCCGTCGGCGGTGATGCGGGCGCAGCGGCCGGCCAGCGCGGCGCCGTGCGTTCCCGGCGTGGCGGGCAGCCTGCCGTTCGCTGACAAGTCATTCGACGCCGCGATGGCCGTGCTCACCGACCAGCACTGGCCGGACGTTATCGCCGGCTACCGGGAGATGCGGCGCGTCGCCCGCCGCGTCGTGACCTTCCATTTCGACATCGGCCGCCTCGAAGATGACTTCTGGCTGATCCGCGACTACCTGCCCGAGCATGCGCAGCTGAGCGCCGGCCGGCCTGCCCTGACCGAGCGGGCCAGCGCGATCGGCGCCCGGCTGGAGCCGGTACCCATCCCGTGGGACTGCTGCGACGGCAACTTCCCCTCCTACTGGCGGCGGCCGGAGGCGTACCTGGACGAGCAGGTCCGGCGTGCGGTATCGGTGTGGCACCTGGTCGGCCCGGCCGTGGAGGAGCGGGTCGTGCGCGAGCTGCGTGCTGATCTCGAATCGGGCCGGTGGGCCGAGCGCAACACCGAACTGCTCGACCTGGACGAGATCGACATCGGCGGCAGGCTCCTTATCGCCTGATAGAGACAGCGGCCGCTAGGCCGCCCGGGCGAGCAGCGCGAAGGCCGGCCGGGCCGGGGCGCGGATCACGTATCCGTTGATGAACGTGTTCCGTGCGCACCTTGGCCGGGCCGGCCCCCGCTACACGCGGCTTCCGCCTAGTGAGACCGTTCAGATGAGCGGCTCTCGGCTAGCTCACGTTGTCGTCGTCCACCCGGCAGCCCGGCGCCGGGCCGGTCAGCGCGCCGCCGTCGACGCCCCACAGCTGATTTTCGTTGACCGTAGACGGCTGGTCGAACGGGTCGATACCACCCGGCTCGGTGAAGCCGGTAAGCGTCTCGGTGAACAGCTGCGGCCGCGGCTTGTCGGTCGGGTAGCCGTTCAGCGGGTAGGTCATCACGTACGGGTGGGAGAAGTTGGTGTCCGAGCCGTTGATCAGCGGCGCGTAGCCCTTGCTGACGCCGAAACCGCGTACGCAGTCGACGGCCTTGCTGGTGTCAGACACCCACACCGTTTTAGAGCTGACACCGCACGGCTGCAGCGAGATCGGGGTCTTGTCGCGCGCGACCGACGCCACGCCGGCGCACAGGCCGCTCTGCACGCCATACGGTGCGTACTCGATCTCGAACGCGTAGTCGTCCGGGAACGTGTTGAACGCGCTCGTGGCGCAGCCGTCCAGGGTCTTGCAGCCGCCGCCGTAGTGCAGCACCAGCGCCGGGGACACCAGGCCGGCCTCGTAGAAGTCGGACACGGTGCCCTGGTTGGCGATCACGAAGTCCTCGGCCGGGTCATACTGGCTCTGCCGGTACAGGATGACCGGCTGGCCGACCTTGTTGGCCTGCCGCCACACGTCGAACACGAAGGTCGGGTCCGAGTGGGTGCCGAAGGTGCGGCTGAACACGGTGGCGCAGTTGTTGCCGCAGGACGGCGTGGCGGCGCTGGCCGCCTGGGTCAGCAGGCCGGTCGCGCCGACGGTGCCGACCACGGTCAGCGCCGCGGAGGCGGCGAAGACCTTGCTCTTGATGGACATGCGTTCCCTCTCTGGAACCGCAGCTGTGCCCTGCGCACGGCTGCCGGAATTCCGCCGCGATTGCGGCCTGGGACCACATGCCACCAGGCCCCATGACGGCGAGTAGTGCAAGAGTAACTTATTGTCACCTCAAGTTCTACGGAGAGTGACGTTTGCCGGCGAGTCGCTGGCGCTCATGGTCGCCGCGTCACTGCCTGCCGGTGTCGCCTGAAGAACGCGCTGGAGGCCGGGCGCCAGAGCTGCCACACCGCGGCGAGGCCGGTCAGCCAGGTCAGCAGGGCCAGCAGCACCTGCGCGACGCCATGGGTACCGGTCAGCTCCAGCGTCGCCAGGCCGGCCAGCACAGTGCACGCGATGCGCGCCCAGTTCCTGCCCTGGCCGACCGTCCGCGCCATCCACAGCCACAGGCCGATCACGACCAGGGCGAAAACGACCGCCAGCGTGATGATGAGCGGGCGCCAGTGACTGAGCTGGGCATTGGTGAGATGGTGCCCGAGCACCGTCAGGTGGTAGGCGTTGATGTCACCGATGAAGGCCAGCGCGGCGATCAGTTGCACGGCGGTGCCGATGGCGCCGCCGTACATGAGCCTGACTGCGGTCAGCACCGGCGGGGGAGCAGGAGACCGCAACTCGGCCGGCTGGCCGACAGACGGGACGGGCCGGGACGTGGTGACCTCTGGTGCGGCTGCGAAGCGCCCGGCGGCCGCCCGGCCCAGCAGCGTGTGCATCGCCTGGGCCGTGACGTCGGCGGCCACTCGTTCGGCGTGCCCGGGAACGTCGGGGTCGGCTACGGCGGCTTGCCGTATCCGGAACCGGCGAGCCTCGTCCCGGCGATGCTGGCCGGCCAGGTTGGTGGCGATCCCGTACAGCCAGGGCCGGGCATCGCAGTAGCTGAGGTCATACCGCGGGGCATGCCGGTCAAACAGGACCGCGAACCGCTCCGGCTCCCGCCAGGAACTCTCGATGACCGCAGCATCGTCCGCGGCGGCGGATCTCACGCGCGACCTTGATTCATGTCCGCGCCTTTCCAGGTGCTCGGGAGGCTACACCTGTTATCCGCAGCCGGCGACAGATGAGTTCACGGTCAGCCGGAACTCTCCGCGCTGCGCGCACTCCGGCTCAGGCCGGCGAGCTCGTCGAGGAGTTCGGCAGCCTGGTCCGCCGGGCGGTCGGCGAAGGCAGCGTGCGCTCGCCGCCCGGCGGCATCACCGTGCACCGAGGCAAGCGACAGCCTGCGCTGCACCGGCCCCTGGGTGAGCCGGACGCTCTGCAGCTTCTCCAGTCTCATGTAGACGGTCTTCTTGCACACCCGGCCGGTGACCGTGACGGCCATCACCTGGTTACGCCCGGCGGCGAGGAAGTGGTAGCTCAGCGGCGCCTTGACTCGCGCGCGTTTCGGCGGCCTGGTCAGTTCCGGCATGTCGTGGCCGAAGACCAGCTGGATCAGGTACTGCGCTTCGTCCATGGAGCCCACCGGGAGCAGGGACTTAGTGAGGCCGCCGGCCTTGGGCCCGGAGTTCCGGCCCGCCACGCCCGCCACGTCAACTACCAGCCTGCACCAGCCGAACGGTCGCCAGAGCAGTGGCTGCACCAGGCGCACTGCCTGGACCCGGCGGAAAGGGACGGTCTCGGCCACCGTGCTCAGCAGCCCGCGACGGATCCGTATCCCGTCGGGCGAGGTGGCGACCGTGAAGCCGTAACGGCCCGTCACTTGCTGCCAGGTCCTGGTCACGAGGCCGAGTGCGATCAAGCCGAGGGTGGACTCCGATGCGAGGAAGATGCTGTGAGCGGCCGCAGCAGCGATCGCGGCGATCACCACCAGGGCCGCGAACCTGGGCGCGACCCGCAGCAACACCGAACCGATCACCCGGCCTGGCGGGACGGTAATCACCGGGCGTTCGGCAGGCTCCGGCGTGGCCGGATCAAGACCGTGCTGCCCGGCCAGCAGCGCGGCGCGCAGCCTGGCGGCCTCAGCGACGGTCAGGTAGGCCAGCCGGTCGCCCGAATGCCCGGCACCGGCCAGCCTGATCCGCAGGGCCGCCAGGCCGAGAACGCGTGCCAGGAACGGCCGCACCACGTCGACCGCCTGGATCCTGGTCATCGGCAGCTGCCGGGAATCGCGGCGCAGCAGGCCGGTCTCGATGCGCAGCGTCGCACCGTCCAGCTTCCACCTGGTGACGAACCACCGGACGAAGCCGGTGACCACGATCACGGCGGCCACGATCAGCCGGTAGAGGTAGTCCTGGTAGCTCTCGGCCGTTACCAGGCTCAGGATCAGGACGCCGAGCAGGCCGGGCACCACGCTGCCCCCCTGGATCAGCGGGGACAGCGGGTGCAGGCGATGCCAGCCGGCACCGATTGCGTACCCGGTGGCCGCGGCGCCTTGCGCCGGCCCGGTGCTTGCCGCCTGCTCTGTGCTTGCCGGGTGCTCTGTGCTTGCCGGGTGCTCTGTGCTTTCCGCGTGCTCGGCGTCGTCGGTCACACTCCGGCGGCCCTTGCCTCGCCGAGCACGGCGAGGCGGTCCCGCAGCCGCGCGGCTTCATCTCGCTCAAGTCCGGGTATCCGGGCGTCGCTCGCGGCCGCCGCCGTATGCAGCTGCACCGTGGCCAGCCGGAAAATACGCTCGACCGGTCCCGCCGTGATCTCTACGAACTGCATCCGCCCGTACGGCACCACAGAAACCCGGCGGACGAGCACGCCGCGCGACACGATCAGGTCCTCGTCCCGTTCGCGGTACGCCCAGGCCAGGTAACGGCGGCGCTCGACCCACAAGA
>Ga0302325_10033816_pt1 | contig 10466 bp, 7 predicted proteins | sample Palsa_T0_2_FD_201948 | JGI IMG/M metagenome (GOLD analysis project Ga0302325, IMG submission 201948) | Peat permafrost microbial communities from Stordalen Mire near Abisko, Sweden - Palsa_T0_2 | ecosystem: Environmental > Terrestrial > Soil > Palsa > Peat permafrost | place: Sweden: Abisko...
ATGGCCACTGACCCGCCCGAGCACGGCGACGGCCGTCGCCACCGTCGCGCTCTGGAGGATGTAGCACGGGTAGGAGCGCGCGCCGAGCCAGCGCGTGACCCGGTTGTCGACCCAGCGCGGGCTGTCGCCGCGGCCGAGCTGGCGCGCGAGCAGGGCCCCGAGCGCGAGCCCGCTCCCCGCCGCCACCCCGAGCGCCTCGCGCGTGCGGATCAGGGCGAGCGTGTTATGCGACTCGGCGACCGCGAGCCCGATCGCGATCAAGGTTGCGCTCAGCCCGAAGACCGGCGCCAGGCGGCGTAGGCGGGCGCGGGCCAGCGGTCCGGTGAGCACGAGCTCGAGGGCGGCGAGGGCCACCCCGGGGGCGAAGTAGTAGAAGGTCGCCGGCAGGCTCTCATTCAGCCCCGTCCCCGGAACCGTGGTGCCGCGCACGTAGGCGCTCGCCACGGTGGCCACCGCGACCAGGCTCACGACAAGCGCGACCCGTTCGCGGGACCCGAAGGTGCGCCCGGTGCGCGCGGTGAGGTGCCGGGTGGCCAGAGTCAGCAGCCAGGCGCTGATCGGGATCATCGCGTAGAACGCGACCTCGATGTCGATCGTCCACACCTGCCCGACGAACAACGACGCCGCGCTCGTGGAGTCGTGGTAGATCTGAGCAAATCCGAAGATCGCCGCCAGGTTGAGCAGAGAGGCGCCGTGCCTCCCGTACTGGATGAACATGAGCCCGCCGATGAGCCAGAACACGGGGACGATGCGCAGGACGCGGCTACGGAAATAGCGGCCCAGGGTCGGCGTGCGCTTGTCGAGCACATAGGCGCGGATCCACGGCCTGGATATCAGGTACCCGGAGAGGACGAAGAACATGGGCAAGCCGAGCTGGAGCCCGGACGCAACGACGCCGGGAACCGTGCCGTAGGCGTGGCGAAAGCCCTTACCGAACAGGAGGAGGCCCCCGGCGAGAGCGGTCGCCCCGCCGCACAGGTGGGCCATGATGATGCACACCATCCCGATCCCGCGGATTCCGTCGCCGGCGAGAAACTCGCCCTGGCGCGGGCTCCGCGTCTCGGGCTCAGCGGGAGCGTGCGACGGCCCGGCCGCGTCTGGCGCGGTCACAGGAGCGGCCGGTTGGACGCCTGGCGATCTCGCACGTGCCAATGGTACGGCCGGTAGGGGCCGCCGCTACGCGCTGCGGCCTGCGCTACGCCGTCGCCGTCGCCTCGGTGGACTCGGACTGCTCGAGGGGATGGCCGAGCTGAGCCCAGGTGGGAACGCCGCCGTCGGTGATGTGGAACACGCGCTGCGCGCCGAAGCGCTGGAGGAGGCTTCCCCCCGTCGCCGCCCGCTGACCCGACGCACAGATGACGGCCACGGGCTTCTCGGGATCGAGGCCCGGCGGCAGCTCCGTGATGTCGTGCCAGCACTTGAACACGGACCCCGGGATGTGGCCGGCGTCCCACTCGCCCACGTCGCGTACGTCGAGAATCTGGAGGCTGGGGTCCGCCTCGAGGCGCTCGTGCATCTGCTCGACGGTCTCACGCTCGATGCGGTCGACGGGCCGTTTCTCCAGGCGCCAGCTGGTCAGGCCGCCGTGGGCGAAACCGGCTAGGTTGCGCATCCCCACGGCGATGGCCGGGATGGCGGCGCGCTGGGCGTCCTCGTCGTCGCGCCCGATGAGCACGATCTCCTGGTCGCGCTCGGCGAGCCAGGCGAGCTTCGAGCCGAAGCCGGCACGCGTGAGCGGGATGCATACCGAGCCGGGGATGTGGAAGTCGTCGAACTGCACGTCGGTGCGCACGTCGACGAGCAGCGCTCCGTCCGCGTGTCTGAGCTCGACCGCACGCGGGGCTAGGGGCAGGAGATCGACGCCGTGGGTGACGAGCGGGCCCTTGTTGAGCTCGACGATGGCCTTGAAGTTCGGGGGCTGGGGCCCGAGCTTGTCCAGCGCCTGGTGGACGAAGTCGTCCTCGTCGTTGATCTGGAGCATGGCGTTGTGGGCGCGCTCGAAGCCGATCGTCGAGGCGATCTTCAGGTCCATGCCGGGGCCACCGCACATCGAGCCGCCGAGGTGGGCCGGCCACAGCTCGCAGTAGTCGGGAAGGCTGAGGAGCCGGTCGTGGAGCGCGTGAAAGATCCCCCGCGCACCCTCTGATTTCTCGATCGCCAGATCGGGTCGGGCGACGTCGCCCACGAACAGGGTGTCGCCGCTCAGGACGGCCCAGGGGTCCGAGCCGCGGGCCGTGTCGGTGAGGACGAAGGCGGTGTGCTCGGGACGGTGGCCGGGCGTGTGCATGGCGCGAATGTTCAGAGTGCCGAGCTCGAGCTCCCAGCCGTCGTCGAAGGGCTCGTGCTCGTATTCGGGCTCCGCCTCGCGGTGGATGTGGATCGTCGCCCCGGTGGCGGCCGCGAGACGGCCGTGCCCCGAGACATGGTCCGCATGCGTGTGCGTCTCGAGGACATGCTCGATCCTCACGCCGATGTAGCGCGCGAGCATCAGGTACACGTTGGTCTCGAAGCGTGGGTCGACCACGGCCGCGACGCCCGCCTTCTCGTCACCGATCAGGTATGAGGCGCAGCCCAGGTCGTTGTGGGTGATCTGCCTGAAGATCATCCGATCTCCTTGCGCGGGGCTACGGACATGGCGGGGTCCTCCGGTGTCGAGGGCGATGGGACGGCCGTCCGCGCAGGATACCTTGCCGGCCGGTTATCCCACCAAATCAGTTGAGTTACGTTGCGCCGGGCGCCTCGGGCTCCAGCGGCCCGGCCGCGGCGGCGGCCTCGGCCTCTCCTCGGGCGACGTTGAGCCGGGCGGAGTAGATCGACGGTGCGCCAAGCCACCGCGACACGATCGTCGCCTCGGCCACGGCCAGGAGCACGGGCACCATGAGGGCGTCGGCATGGTGGGTGAGCTCGAGCATGAGGACCACGGCCGCGAGCGGTCCCTGCATCGAGGCCGCGAGGACGGCGGCGCCGCCGATGATGGCGTAGCTGCCGGGGGCGGCGCCGGGCCAGATCACCGCCCAGCCATGCCCGAGCAGGCCGCCGAAGAGCACCCCGAGGGTCAGGGTGGGCGTGAACAGCCCGCCGGGGGCGCCCGAGCCCAGGCAGGCGGCGGTGGCCAGCGGCTTGAGCACGAGGAGTACCGCGATGACGGCGATGGCCACGTGGTTGGCGAACACCTGCTGGACGATGTCCTTGCCGTTGCCGAGGAGCTGGGGGTAGGCGATGGAGACGGCGCCGAGGGCCGAGAAGACCACGACGGGCGCGATCACGCGGGCCCAGCGGCGGAGCTTGATCCGATTGACCGCGGAGATGACGCGGACCCAGCCGACGGCAAGGAGGCCGGCGAGCGGCCCGATCAAGACCGCCCATACGACCTGCGATCCGGTGACTCCGAAGCTGGGGATGTGGTACGTGGGCTGGGTGGGAACAACGATCCAGGCCACCGCCGTCGCGATCGCGCTGACGGCGATGGCCGGGACGACCACGGGCAGTGTGAGGGTGCCGAGGAGGACCTCGACGGCGAAGAGCGCGCCTCCGAGGGGCACGTTGTAGATCGCGGCCATCCCCGCCCCGGCGCCGCAGGCGACCAGGAGCCGGCGCTGCCACACGGGCACCTTGGCCCATGTCGAGAGCCGGCTGGCCACGGCGGCACCCGTGAGCTGCGGTGCAGCCTCGCGGCCGAGCGAGGCTCCCATCCCCACGATCACGATCGAGAGCACGCCGCGGGCCTGGCTGCGCCAGAAGGCGAGCCGCCCGCCGGCGAGCCACAGGCCGTCGGAGATTTCTCCCGCGCCCGCGCCCGGGACCCGCCGGATCACCATCCCGCCGACGCCCGCGAGCACCCCGGCCGCGAGCAGGACGACGATGTGCCGGGCGGCCGGGGCGTGCATCACCGCGGAAAGGAAGCTCCCCGAGTGGTAGGACCACGACCGGTTCTGGACGAAATCGAGCAGAAGGGTGAGCACGGCCGCGCCCAGACCGGCGGCCACGCCGATGGCCACCACCAGCCCCCAGAAACGCGCACCGTAGGCGGCGATGATCCCCTTCCCGGGGACGTTGGGCTGGTGCGAGACCGCGCGGGTCATCGAGGCTGAGGCGACTCATAGGCCCAGGGCAGGGGCGGCTGCCGGGACCGGCGCGGCGAGAGCTCGACCACCAGGCTGTAGCGGTCGCCGCGCACGAGGCTCTGGCGCCACTCGACCGGCTCGCGCTCGGAGCGGACCAGACGTTCGATGGCGAAGGCGGCCACCTTCTGGGTCGTACCCAGCGCGCGGCGCTCGAGCTCCGTGGGGACGACGGGCCGGACGCGCTCGGTTCCCCCGACGATGGTCACGCCGCACAGGCGGGCGAGCTCGTCGTAGAGCCCGGCGTGGGTGAGCGGAGCGTCGAGCAGGCCACGCGCCACCCGCGCCGGGAGCCAGCTGCGGTCGAGCGCGAGGGGCTCGCCGTCGGCGAGGCGCAGGCGCTCGATGTGCACGAGCCCGGCGCGGGCGGGCAGCTCGAGCCGGCGCGCGATCTCGGGATCGGTGGTCTGCTCCCGGATGCGCACCACGCTGGTCTGGGTGGCTCCCTGCGCTTCCACTTGATGAAAGAGCCCTTCGAGCGTCCCCGGCGTGTGCTCGAATTCGAGCGCGCGCACCCTCGTGCCCCGCCCCCGCTCGCGCGCTACGAGGCCGTCGTCGGCCAGGCGGCGAACCGCCTCGCGCACGGTCTGGCGCGAGACGCCGTAGGCGTCCACGAGCTCCTGGTCGGTGGGAAAGCGCTCGTCGAAGTCGCCGGCGCTCAGGCGGGCCCCGAGGTCGGCGAGGACCTGGGCCCAGAGGGGCAGCGGGCTCCCGCGGTCGACGGCGACGGTCATTGTGGTTGTCAGCATATCGGAATGTACGTACAAATGTGGTGGCGGCGGGGGCGGCGCGGGGCGCGGCGTGGGCGGGGCGGGCGCGTGGGCCGGGCGGGGGCGCGGGGGCGCGGGGCGTTTGGGCCGTTTGGGCCGTTTGGGCCGGGAGGGCCGGGCGGCCGACGTGGGCTACGTTAAGCCGCATATAGCGGCGTAACGTAGTCCAGGCCCCAGGGCGGCCCGCCGCGCGCGGCGCCGCCGGCACCCGGTCGCTCAGAACACGTACGCCGCCGTCTCGGGGTCCGCGCGCAGCCGCTCCCACTCCTCGTCGTCGAGCGGCGCGGGGCGGTCACGCTCCCCGTCCACGGTGCACAGGAAGCCGAACGGCTCCCGCGAGCCGCCCGCGCCCAGCCACCGGTGGGGCGTGAGCGGTGGGACGTAGACGGCGTCGAAGGGGGCCATGTCGTGGACCCGGTCCCCGACCAGCGCCCGGCCCGCGCCGCGCAGGGCGATGACGAAGTGGACGTGGCGATGCTTCTCGAGGCTCGAGTAGCCGTCCGGCTCGAGCTCGAAGTAACGCGTCTCGAAGGGGACGGCCGGCGGCCCGGCCAGCGTGTGCCGGGTCACACCCTTCCAGCCCATGCCGCGGGCCCGGCCCGGCCCCGCCTTATAGGTCTGCTCCTGCACGCCCTCCCAGCGGAAGCTGGTGGGATCGAAGCCGAGGGCGTGCGTCATGAGCGTGGCTCCCGCCCGCGCGCCCGAAGCCGCGCCTAACCTCTACCCCACCCCAAGCAAGTCCACGACGAAGACAAGCGTCTCGTCGGGACCGATCACGCCGCCTGCGCCCCGCTTGCCGTAGGCCAGGTCGGGCGGGATGGTGATGCGGCGGCGCCCACCGACCTTCATCCCGGCCACACCCTGGTCCCAGCCGGAGATGACCTGGCCCTTGCCGAGGCCGAACTTGAAGGTTTTGCCGCGATTCCAGGAGGCGTCGAACTCTCTGCCTGTCGTCCACGAGACGCCGACGTAATGGACTTCGACGACTTGGCCTGAGACCGCCTCCTCGCCTTCGCCGACGGTGATGTCCTCGAGCTCGAGCTGATAGGACGGCACCTGGTCGGTGGCGACCTCGACGGTGGGCCTTTCGAGCGCGCTCATCCCCGCAAAGGCTATAGATCGCCGCGAGCGCGCGAGTCCCCCAGCGTCCCACATGCGTAATCTTCAATTAGAGAATCGAAATTCAGGAGCCAATGAAATGTCATCCGAAGCACTGGTATTCGACGCGATCCGCACCCCGCGCGGCCGGGGGAAGGTCAATGGATCGCTCCACGCCACCAAGCCGGTAGATCTCGTCGTCGGGCTGATGCACGAGACGCTCAGCCGGCACGCCGACCTCGACCCGGGCCGGGTCGACGACGTCGTCCTCGGCGTGGTCACGCCGATCGGCGATCAGGGCATGGACATCGCCAAGACCGCCGCGATCAAGGCCGGCCTCCCGGACACGGTCGCCGGCGTCCAGCTCAACCGTTTCTGCGCCTCCGGCCTCGAGGCCGTGAACATCGCGGCGCAGAAGGTCGCCTCGGGCTGGGAGGACCTCGTCTTCGCCGGCGGCGTCGAGTCGATGTCGCGCGTGCCCATGGGCTCGGACGGCGGCGCGTGGGCGCTCGACCCCGAGACCAACTACGACACCGCCTTCGTCCCCCAGGGGATCAGCGCCGACCTCATCGCCACCGTCGAGGGCTTCAGCCGCGACGAAGTCGACGCCTATGCCGCCCGCTCCCAGGAGCGCGCCGCCACCGCGCAGGCCGAGGGCCGCTTCGCGGGCTCCGTGATCCCGGTCCGCGACATCAACGAGCACGTCGTCCTCGACAACGACGAGTTCATCCGCGCCGGGACGACGGTGGAGACGCTGGCCAAGCTCAAGCCCTCCTTCCAGGTCATGGGCGAGATGGGCGGCTTCGACGCCGTGGCGCTCCAGAAGTACCACTGGATCGAGCGCATCGATCACGTCCACACCCCCGGCAACTCCTCGGGCATTGTCGACGGAGCCGCGCTGGTGGTGGTCGGCAACGAGCAGATTGGTAACGAGCTCGGGCTCACCCCGCGCGCACGGATCCTCGCCACCGCGGTCTCGGGCGCCGACCCGACAATCATGCTCACCGCCCCCGCGCCCGCGAGCCGCAAGGCGCTGGCCAAGGCGGGCCTGACCATCGACGACATCGACCTGGTCGAGATGAACGAGGCGTTTGCAGCCGTGGTGCTGCGGTTCGTCAAGGACATGGACCTCGACCTCGAGAAGGTCAACGTCAACGGCGGCTCCATCGCCATGGGCCACCCCCTGGGGGCGACCGGCGCGATGATCCTGGGCACGCTCATCGATGAGCTCGAGCGCCAGGACAAGCGCTACGGCCTCGCCACGCTCTGCGTCGGCGGCGGCATGGGCATCGCGACCGTCGTCGAGCGCGTCTAGCGCGCCACGACCCCGCCAAAGGAGACCAGAACATATGACTGAGAACAGCACGATCCGCTGGGAGCGCGACGACGATGGGGTGGTCATCCTCACCCTCGACGACCCCACCCAGTCGGCCAACACCATGAACGCCGCCTACGCCGAGTCGATGAAGGCAACGGTCGAGCGCCTCGAGACCGAGAAGGACGACATCGCCGGCGTGGTCATCACGTCGGCCAAGAAGACCTTCTTCGCCGGTGGCGATCTCAACGATCTAAGAGCAGCGACGCCCGACCAGTCCGAGGAGATCGCGGCCTTCATCCGCGACGTCAAAGCACAGCTCAGGCGCCTGGAGACGCTGGGCAAGCCCGTGGTGGCGGCGATCAACGGCGCCGCCCTCGGCGGGGGGCTCGAGATCGCGCTCGCCGCCCACCACCGGATCATCATCGACGACGCGAAGATCCAGCTCGGATTCCCCGAGGTCCAGCTCGGCCTGCTCCCGGGAGCAGGCGGCGTGACCCGTACGGTGCGGATGATCGGAATTGTCAACGCCCTGCTCCAGCTCCTGCTCCAGGGCCAGCGCGTCCGCCCCCAGCAGGCCAAGGAGATGGGGATCGTCGACGAGCTCGTCACCACCCGCGAGGAGCTCATCCCCGCGGCCAAGGCGTGGATCGCCGACAACCCCGAGGCTGCGCAGCCGTGGGACAAGGACGGCTACAAGATCCCCGGCGGCACTCCCAGCACTCCCGCCCTGGCCCAGAACCTGCCGGCCTTCCCCGCCAACCTGCGCAAGCAGCTCAAGGGGGCCAACTACCCGGCGCCGCACCACATCATGGCCGCGGCGGTCGAGGGTGCCCAGGTCGACTTCGACACGGCGAGCGAGATCGAGGGCCGGTACTTCGTCAACCTGGTGACCAGCCAGGTGGCGAAGAACATGATCCAGGCGTTCTTCTTCGACCTCAACCGGGTCAACGGCAGTCGCGGGCGCGCGGAGGAGGTCGAGACCTTCTCGCCCCGCAAGGTAGTCGTGCTCGGCGCCGGCATGATGGGCGCGGGGATCGCCTACGTGGCCGCCAAGGCGGGGATCGAGGTCGTGCTCAAGGACGTCTCGCTCGAGGCGGCCGAGCGCGGCAAGGAGTACTCGAAGGGCTTGGTCGACAAGGCGGTGCAGAGAGGCCGCTCGACCCAGGAAAAGGCCAACGAGCTGCTCGCCCGGATCACCGCGACCGATCAAGCCGCCGACGCCGGCGGCGCCGACCTGGTCATCGAGGCCGTGTTCGAGGACCCGGCGGTCAAGGCCGAGGTCTTCGCCGAGATCGAGTCGTTCCTCGCCCCCGGCGCCCTGCTCGGATCGAACACGAGCACGCTGCCCATCACCGGCCTGGCCGAGGGGGTCTCGCGCCCCGACGACTTCATCGGGCTGCACTTCTTCAGCCCGGTGGACAAGATGCCGCTGCTCGAGATCATCCGCGGCGAGAAGACCACGGAGGCCACGGTCTACCGGGCCCTCGACGTCGCCAAGCTGATCAAGAAGACCCCGATCGTGGTGAACGACAGCCGCGGCTTCTTCACCAGCCGCGTGATCGGGACGTTCATCAACGAAGGGATCGCGATGCTCCTCGAGGGCATCCCGGCGGCGAGCATCGAGCAGGCCTCCTCGCAGGCCGGCTACCCGGCGCCGGTGCTCCAGCTCTCAGACGAGCTCAACCTCAACCTCATGCGCAAGATCGCCACCGCCGCCGAGAAGGCGGTCGAGGCCGAGGGCGGTACCTTCACCCACCACCCGGCGCAGGCGGTGATCGACCGCATGCTCGATGAGTTCGGCCGGGGCGGCAAGCTCGGGGGCGCGGGCTTCTACGAGTACGAGGACGGCAAGCGCACGCGCCTGTGGCCAGGGCTCAAGGAGGCCTTCCCGCCCGTCGACGATCCTTCGAAGATCGACCTCCACGACCTCGAGGAACGGATGATGGTGATCGAGGTGCTCGAGACGGTGAAGTGCGTCGATGAGGGCGTGATCGAGTCCGTCGCCGACGCCAACATCGGCTCGATCATGGGCATCGGCTTCCCGGCCTGGACCGGCGGCGTGCTCCAGTACATCAACGGCTTCGACGGCGGCCCCGCCGGCTTCGTCGCCCGCGCCCGCGAACTCGCCGCCACCTACGGCGAGCGCTTCGAGCCGCCGGCCTCGCTGGTGGAGAAGGCCGAGCGCGGCGAGACATACAGCGACGAGCCCTCGCTCGTCGCCACCGCGTAGAGCGGCGTCCAGCCCCGGGCGCACAACGCGCCCGGGGCCCCACTGCGCCGGCGCATTCGCCCCTGGCGAATTCCGCTTATTCCTCGCCCGCCGCCTGCTCCTCCTTGATCTTGCTCTCGAGCGCCGCCATCACGGTGGGGTCGCGCAGCGTGGTGACGTCGCCGAGCGCGCGACCGTCGGCAATGTCGCGCAGGAGGCGGCGCATGATCTTGCCCGACCTCGTCTTTGGTAGGTCGTCGGTCCAGATGATCCGCTTGGGACGGGCGAACTTGCCGATCCGGACCGCCACCGTCTCCCGGATCGCATCGACGATCTCGTCCGTGCCCTCGAGGTCACCCTGGAGGGTGACGAAGGCGCAGATGGCCTGCCCGGAGTCCTCGTCGGACTGCCCGATCACCGCGGCCTCGGCCACCTGGTCGTGGGCGACGATGGCGGATTCGACCTCGGCGGTCGAGAGCCGGTGCCCGGATACGTTGACCACGTCGTCGATACGCCCGATGACCCAGAAGTAGCCGTCCTTGTCCCGGCTCGCCGCGTCGCCGACCAGGTAGGTCTTGGGCCCGAAGCGGCTGAAGTAGGTCTCGACGAAGCGATCGTCGTCCCTGTACAGGGTGCGGAGCATCGACGGCCACGGCCGCGTGAGCACGAGCAGCCCCTGGCCGGTCTCGATGCTCTTACCCTCGCGCTCGTCGACCACGTCGGCGGCGATGCCGGGGAAGGGCCGGGTCGCCGACCCCGGCTTGAGCGCGGTGATCCCGGGCAGGGGGGTGATCATGATCGCGCCCGTCTCGGTCTGCCACCACGTGTCGACGATCGGGCAGCGCTTGCCCCCGATGACCACGTAGTACCAAAGCCAGGCCTTCGGGTTGATGGGCTCGCCGACCGAGCCGAGGAGGCGCAGCGAGCTCAGGTCGTACTTGCCTGGGTGC
>Ga0302325_10033817_pt1 | contig 10466 bp, 11 predicted proteins | sample Palsa_T0_2_FD_201948 | JGI IMG/M metagenome (GOLD analysis project Ga0302325, IMG submission 201948) | Peat permafrost microbial communities from Stordalen Mire near Abisko, Sweden - Palsa_T0_2 | ecosystem: Environmental > Terrestrial > Soil > Palsa > Peat permafrost | place: Sweden: Abisko...
AACCGGTGGAATGGAAAACTTCTCCGGATCTTTCCAGAATCGCTCAATATCGTCCAGCGATGCAGACCAATGCGCTTCCAGTTCGGAAGGAACATCGCCTTCGAGTTGATCCGAGAGCCAGTCTTCCAGATCGGAAACCTTCGAAAGCGCTACCGCACGTGCCTGCGGCGAAGCCTCATTGGAAACGCAAAGCCGCATCAGGTGCTTGAGCACAACCGTCTCGACCGAGAACTGCGTTTGCTCGAGCACCCCGCCTTGCCTTGGCGCCTCCCAAGTGGTCTGAATTGTCTGATCGATGACTTCACCCAGACCGGGAGACTTTGGATCTTTTGCGTGGTACTCCACGAGGCGGCTCGCGCGAGTGGGCTCGAGGAGCAGGGACGCAGTCAGGTTCGCAGCCGCTTCGACCGCTCCCTGGGGATCAAAAGTCAGGCCAGTGTAGCCCTTGAACGCTTCGCCAGTGCGCGGATAGCCCGGAGGATTCGGCGGCAACATCGAAAGGAAATCCGGCGACAGCGTAAGCGCCCCTGGGTCGAGTGTTTGCAGCACGGCGCTTAATGCCTTTCGCTGCTCCTCAGGCGGAATCATCTCTGTGACTATGGCTCCGTCGCTGCGAACAGCATAGCGATAATTCAGGCCCCCTATCAGCTTGGCTGCGGCTTCGGTCTGGTAGCGATGCAGCAGATAGAGCGGGACAAGCGTCTCTTCCAGCTCCGACATCGGCTCGCCGGGACGAATCGCGTTTTCATTGAACCGAGCCAGCGCGGCCTTGCGCACGTTCAAAATGCGCTCGAGCTCGGCGGCTGCGTCGGGCCCGTTGTCCCACAGGTGCGCATAGGGGTGCGCGCTGCCCAGCGGCCGCGAGTCTTCATCCGTAATGTAGCGGAGTCCGTCCTTCTCATTCTGTTGCAGAAGTCCATTCAGCGCTGTTGATTCGTCGGTTCCCGGGGTGAACTGCGAGTAGCCATAGCGGATGGCCGCCTTGTCCCACGCGCCGATGCCGACGGTGTATGCCTTGTCCAGCGCAGGTTTCCCTTCGGCGTCCAGAGTGATCCAGGGATGCGGATAATCCATCACCGAAGTGCCCGGCGCAACAGAAGAGGCGGCGAAGTTGTGCTGCAGTCCGAGGGTATGACCCACTTCATGCGCGGCAAGCTGTCGCGTACGGGCCAGCACCATCTGTTCCATCTCCGGCGGAATCGGTTTGCCCTCCATATAAGGTGCGAGCAGGGCTTCGGCAATTTTGTAATCCTGGCGGGCGCGCAGACTTCCCAGCGTAACCTGGCCCTTGATGATTTCTCCGGTGCGAGGGTCGGTGACCGCTTCGCCATAGCTCCATCCGCGCGTGGAGCGATGCACCCACTGGATCATGTTGTAGCGGATATCCATCGGGTCGGCGCCTTCGGGTAGCACCTCGACGCGGAAGGCATTCTTGAATCCGGCCGCCTCAAAGGCCTGACTCCACCAGTTCGCGCCCTCTACCAGCGCGGAGCGAATCGGCTCGGGCGCGCCGCGGTCGACGTAGTAAACGATCGGCTTGACCGGCTCGCTGACTGCCGCGTTTGCATCGCGCTTCTGCAATCGATGGCGGATGATAAACCGCTGGTCCATGCGCTCGTTGATAGGAACTGAGTAATCTCGGTATCGGAATGGATAGTAGCCGGATCGGGGGTCAAACCTGCGAGGAACATAGCCGGGTCCGGGCAGTTCGATCAGGGATGTGTGTTCGCGAACAGTCACGAAATGCGCGTCAGGCGTGACCGAGGCTAAGTATTCGGCCTTGGGCTGCACCTTGGTCGGGTCGAGGCCGAAGGTGAGGATCGCCTCGACTTCGGTATTCTGCGGGAAGTTTTTCGTGTTGTCGAGGGTGATCGCGCTGCGATTCGGGTCAACTTTGTAGAAGCCTTGCTGGGTAGCCTGCAGCCTTTCGGCGACTCCATGCGCGTCGCGCAGGAAAAAATCTGTGGCATCCACGAGGACGCGGCCTTTTTCTTCCGCATCGACTTTGAATCCCCATAAAACGGACTCGGCAAAGGATTCCGTAACAGCGACGCGCTCTGCGGCCTCCGTGGCGCTGGAGCGGTAGCTTAGGTTTGGTGCGATGAGCAGGACTTTGTTCCCCACTCGGGTGAAGTGGACGACGCGTCCCTGGCCCAGCTGACCGCGGTCGAGACCGATGTCGTTCGAACCTAAGCCATACGGCAACTGGTCCAGGAGGAGAAAATCCTTGTCGGTTTCCGGTATCTCCAGGTAGAGCTTGCCTTCCTTCGCATCCCAATCCAGCGGGAAAAGGCCGTCCTTGCGTTCAAGACCCGCGATTTTCTGAGACAGGGTTTGGGGAGCGGTCTGGGGCATTTCCATTGCAGGCGTGGCTCTGCTCAGAGGGCAATGTGAACCGAAACACAGGACTAGAAATACCGAAACGGAAGCGCGCAGCATGAGTGAACCCCTTCTGGGCGAAGTTCTGGACCGACTCTATGGAGCATAGATTACCGCAATTGATTCCCGCGTCGGCGGGATCAGAGCCGTAACGCCGGGAGTCAAGTAATTTGGGCAACGTCCAATAGATGCACAAGGGCGCGCCAATGTTCCGCTCCACAGCTTATTCTTTTGAAGGGGCGGTGATTATGGCGACACAGACAGAGATTGACGAGCTCTTCCGGCAGACCCTGGAAGGCGATTATGACGACGAGGACGACGAAGGCGGTCCCTGGGAAGCGGTAAGCAAGCTGCAGGCCATCGCAAGCGACGAGGACGAAGGGCGGGCCATTTTTGACAAAGCCGTGCAGTGGGCTAGGAATAACAAGCCCGCCAAGCGGCGGCGCGGGGTGGACATTCTCGCGCAGCTGGGCAAGACAGAAGACCACCCGGACGTGGTATTTGCAAACGAATCTTACAAGGTCGTGACCGGCGTTCTTGAGGACGAACTCGACCCGCAGGTGATCGACTCCTGCCTCGTCGCGCTGGGACACCTCGGCAACCCGTCGGCGGTGCCGCTGATTCTCGAGCATAGGAAGAACACCGATCCTGACATCCGCTTTGCCGTGGCCTTTGCGCTTAGTTGCTTTGCCGATGAACCAGACGCGATCCGAGTGCTGCTTGAATTGATGGAGGATTCCGATCCCGATATTCGCGATTGGGCAACCTTTGGACTGGGTGTGCAGGGCAGCGCGGACACTCCCGAAATTCGCGAGGCGCTGCTTGAGCGGCTCGACGACGGAAATCCTGACACGCGCGAAGAGGCGGTTGCCGGACTGGGTAAGCGCAAAGACCTTCGCGTGCTTCCCGACCTCATCGAGTTGTTACAGCAGGAAGAGGTCTCCTACGGAGTTGTCGAGGCCGCATGTCATCTACTTGACCTGCCGGAGATCAACGAGGAATGGAGCGCGGACGACTACATCGAGGCGCTCAGCACACGCTATGCGGCAGAACTCGAACGCTATACCTGAGACATCGCCCTGGGGCGAGACAGCGCAAGGGGCAACGGCTGATCGATCGTTGCCCCTTTTGCTTTTTCCTGTTGGGCGGTGGCGTAGGCGAGCGTGAATTAGGAGTACACGCCGGTGTCGTTCACCGGTACGCTCAGGCTCGGAATGCTGTCGACCGCTGCCGTCAGGGTGTATCCCGGCCCTGTGCTCGGCGTCAGGAAGGGCGTCAGAGCAACGACTGCGGAAGCCGAACCGTTGTAGATCGAAGCCAGGCCGTCGGTGCCCTCGTAGGTGACATTGTTTGCCGGATTTTCATTTCCAATCACGCGACCCAGGACGCGATGTTCGGATTCGACGCCCATGATCGAAGCGGCCTGCTTGGCAAGCAAAACATACTGGGATGCCGAATACTTGGCATCGCCGCCGGTCAGAGACCCGGTCGTGGCCAGCGAAGCTTTGAAGGCAAGCTCCTGAATGACCGTCAGGTATGCGCCGATGAAGGCGTTCTCGAGCGCATTGAGAATGCCCAGGAAGCTCGCAAGAGTGTCAAATGTTCCGGCGGGGAAATAGAAGGTCTGATAGGGATCGGCGCCCGGATTCGTCTGCGAACCGGTGAGCAGGTTCCGGAAGTAGTTGGCGTGGATGTACTCCTGGGTCAGAGCGGCGCGCAAGTACTGCACATTGCCGAAGTTGCCGGCCGAGGTAACGAGTTTTGCCGTGCCGCCGGGGCCGGAGAGATTCGGGTCCTCGATGACGCCTCCGATCAGCCCGTTGTAATAGAACGTGGTCGCCAGATCTTCCGCAATCAGGAAAGCGGTGAATATCTCCGCCGACGTATCTGCTGTTTGCGCTGCGCTCTCAGCGGCCTTTGCAGCAGTCCCCGTGAGTGCGAAGCCCGTTGCTGCGGCTCCTAGGCCAAAGTATCCGGCTTTGCGGAAAAAATTCCGCCGGTCGAGACGAGTCTGGGCGTGAGTCTGAGCGATAGTGCTGATCGGGGAATCAAGGTCCGAGATTTTCATGATCAATCCTTTTCAAAAGGTTGAAATGAGTTTTGGGAGTCGACCCGTCTCGTGTCGGGGAAGGGCGGGGCGGGCTGAGAGTGGAGTTTGGCCAAACTCACTGCTGATGTACGCCTCGAATGCGGGATTGGATTGGTTCGATTTGAAAATCTATTTTTGACGCAAAATTGTCTGAGTCGATCTCTCGCGAAGGTAGCCGAAATCGTGATGTGGGATTATCAGGCCGAGGAGTGTTCCACCGGACAGGAGCCCTATCATCAATTAGGCAGGACATTGAATCTCCCCGGAGGCAGCAGCCGTGACAGCACCAACCTTCGACGGCACTTTCCCGCATCATTGGACGGCGGAGATTCTGCCGAACAGGCCGATGATCCTGCCGAATCGACATTATGTCTATCCGGAAGTCGTAGAAGAGGTAGAGCGCGGCGCTCTTGAGGTGCTGGTTCAGCCTCAAACGGGCCAGGCTTTTCTGGCTACCTGCGCTCTCGGCTTTCGCGATCCCGCAGCTCCCACCGGAATCTGGTCGATGCCGGACCCGGATTGGATGTGCGCCGTTTCCGGGGGCTACGCTTACCTGATCTACACCGCAGCGCCGGAAAAGTTCACCATGCTGCGCTACCGGCCGGTGCTGGATGTAGCGCATTATTCGACGGAATCCCACACGGGTGCGCGATTGCTCCTGTTCGTCGGGCATCACTCGATTCTTGCCTGGGGCCGCGACGGAGAAGCATGGGAGTCAGAGAAGCTCTCCTGGGAGGGGATCACCAACCTAAGTATCGAGGGCAGAATTCTTCGCGGGGAAGGCTGGGACCTGATGACCGACAAGAATCTCCCGTTTTCCCTCGACATCGAGACCGGGAGACGGCTTTAGGCTATTTCACTGAAAACTCATGAAACTTGGATATGAGTCGCACATCCAACGCGAAGGAGTTTTTCCAACATGCCAAGTGTTACAGGACGAGCATTTCAAGTAACTGCGCCAGGCGGTCCCTTTGAACTGGTGCAGCGTGAGTTTCCAGAACCCGGTCCGGGCTACGTGCGCATTCGCGTGCAGGCCTGCGGTGTCTGCCATAGCGATAGCATTACCAAATACGGCGCCTTTCCCGGGATCGTCTATCCGCGCGTTCCCGGCCATGAGGTTGCGGGCGTCCTCGACGCCGTCGGGCCGGATGTGCCGGTCTTCAAGGTAGGCCAGCGTGTAGGCCTTGGATGGCATGGCGGGCACTGCGGTTATTGCACCCAGTGCCGCAAGGGCGACTTCATTCTCTGCGAAAACCAGAAGATTTCGGGCATCAGCTACGACGGCGGATATGCCGATTACGTCATCGCTCCCGCAAACGCGCTCGCGCTCATCCCGGACGATCTGGCAGATGTGGATGCGGCGCCGCTGATGTGCGCAGGCGTGACGACTTTCAACAGCCTGCGCAATGCCGGCGCGCGGCTCGGCGACACCGTCGCGGTGCTGGGCATCGGCGGTCTTGGACACCTGGGTGTGCAGTATGCGGCCAAAGGTGGATACAAAACCATCGCGATAGCCCGTGGTGCGGACAAAGGTCCGCTGGCCAAGGAGCTCGGAGCGCACCATTACATCGACAGCACTACGCAGGACTTTCCGGCTGAGTTACAAAAACTGGGCGGTGCTGACGTAATCCTGTCGACGCTGACCGACGCCGCTTCGCTGTCTGCGGCCGTCAATGGGCTGGCTCCGAATGGACGGCTGATTATTCTCGGCGTCCCGGAGAAGCCGGTTGAGTTCAATACAATTCCTCTGGTCCTTGGTCACCGCACGGTAAAGGGCTGGCCTTCGGGCACTGCAATGGATTCGGAAGATACGCTGAATTTCAGCGCGCTGACCGGGGTCAAGCCGAAGATCGAGCTCTATCCGCTGGACAAGGCTCCGGAGGCCTTTGAACGGATGGAAAGCGGCAAAGCGCGGTTCCGGGTTGTGATTACAACTGGAGCCTAATTACCCGCTCACGGTAGGCGCCCGTCATTTCGGCCGAGCGCCTATCGCAACTCTATGCGAAGATCACTTCCAACTGCATGCGCAGCCCTGAACAACGTCTGCAATGTCACAGAAACATTCTTCGGATCGAGAAGCCGATCCAGAGCGGCACGGCTTGTATGCATGCGTCTTGCCATCTCTGCCTTGGTAATCTTCTCGCGCTTCATGGCTTGCTGGACCTGCCATGCCAGAGCTTCTTTCACTGCAATTGAACGCGCCTCCTCAAGGATTCCTTCCTCTCTGAGGAATTCGTCCAAGCTGGAGCCGATATGTGGATTCTGGGGAGTCATCCGGTCACCTCTCTCTTTCGTTTTCGCGCCAATTCCAGATCATCCGGTGGCGTCTTCTGTGTTTTCTTGATGAAACCGTGAAGGACGACGATCGCGCCCTCGTGGAAGCAAAGCAACAGTCGCGCAATCCGCCGGCTGGGAAGAGTTGAACGAATCTCCCACAACCCGTCCCCGATGTTGCGGACAAGGGGCATTCCTATGGGCCATCCAACCTGAACGCGCATCAGGTCAATCCCAATTGAGCGCCGATCTTCCCTCGGCAAATCTCGCAGCCATTCCAGCACTGGTCCAGTACCGGAAGAAGCCTTGTAAAAGTGGACTGGGATTTCCGGAAGGACGCGCTCGATCACCGTAAATTGAGTGTATCAAATTTGATACGCCGATAAAGCTGATTTCGGCGAGAGTTTGGAAGCATTCTTGGCTGGGCCGAAACTCGCATCTCGCGTTCGTAATCAAGCTATACTCGCTGATATGAATTGGCTAGCCCACCAATTGGAAAAAGCCGCGAGGAACAATTCGACCGAACAAGTCCGGTACCTCCTGTTAAAGAGTGCGATGTGTGGGCTCGTTCTCATGGCGTTGATAGTTCAAGGCTCAACTAATCGCCACCCCTCTGATGCCCAGTACGATCACCTTTTTGAGGCGGTCATGTTTTGGTCCGCAGTAGCTATAGCGGTTCCCTTGTTCTTTGCTTCAATATTTTGGACAGTGGTCTATCTTCGAACTCGGAGTCGAAAATCTACTACGGGTCCGGCCGCTTAAGGCGCTTAGCTTTATGGACAACGAACGCATTCGCGAATTCTGCCTGAGTCTGCCTCACGTCACCGAGAGTGTGAATTGGGGTCATCATCTTGTTTTCTGGGTGGGCGACAAGGCGATTGGCGGAAAGATGTTTGCCTTGATCCATCTCGACGGGGAGGGAACCGGCGTGGTGTGGTTTCACTCAGGAGCCGAGCGGTACCAGGAACTGCTGGAGACGGAAGGCATCATCCCTGCTCCTTATATGGCGAAGGCTCATTGGGTCACAATCGAACGCTGGGACGTGCTTCGGCCCCGCCAATTTGAAGAAGAATTGCGCAACGCTCATACGCTCATTTACGAAAAGCTGCCCAAGCGAGTTAAAGTCGTCCTGTCGATGCCAGAGAAAGAAAAGCACAAAATCATTCGCGAGCGGAAAAAAGTGCTGGCGGAGCGCGCGAAGAGCAAAGCCGCGTCTTGAATTCGATTCATCTCGCAAATCGACCAAACTTCGCGCTTTAAGACGGGAACTGGCTTGTCTCCTTCAGCGTACAAATAATCGGGGCTGAGTTTGCGAGCTTTCTGACTTGCCTCGCCCAGGAGTGGTCATGGTCAAGTTTCTTTTATGGTGCATCCTGTTTGTCTTTTGCTGGCCGTTGGCCCTGGCTGCTCTCGTGTTGTATCCGCTGGTCTGGCTGCTCCTGCTGCCGTTCCGGATCCTCGGCATTGCCGTTGACGGAGCGTTACAGCTTGTCGCCGGAATTATTCTGCTTCCCGCCCGGCTGTTGCGCGCAGTATGACGCTCAGGCGTGGCCGGCAGTGACCTTGCCAAAGACGCGGCAGAAGTTTCCGCCGCCGACTTTGCCGATATCGTCGGGCGAGAAGCCTTGGACCCGCATCTCACCGACAACTACAGGGAAGAATCCTCCAGTCATTCCGGGCCAAACCCGGTTGGTGCCCTGGCCATCACGCGACGAGAGCAGATCGGTGTCGGTGCCGATCCCGACATGATCGATACCAATCGCGTCCACCATCGCCTTGATATTTACGCGACGGCCCAAGCAGAATAGCGCCGCCAGCGCCCGCCGCAGACAACAGGAATTCTCGGCGGGAAATGCGGGGATGATTGCCTCTCAACATACTGCTGATGGTAGCGCACATGTGATGGGGCAGACGGAGTTGTCGGGCTTTAAGGTTACTGGCCAATCCTAATAATGCGGCGCGAAGAACTGACCACCTCGCATTTGCAGGGCAATTCTTCAATGCAGCGACCATTCCTGGCCGTACAATTCGAAGCTGAATTGAATTGGAGGAAATTACCCCGGCAAAACATCTGCGCTTCTAACTGACATCCCTATGAAGACAACGATTCTCGACGCATTGATTCCGACCCTTCGAATACCGGACTGGATGTGCATCGCAGGCGTCCTGGTTTTTCTGATTGCGCTCTGGGCCGTCAGGACTGACATCGTGCGCGCCCACGGTCTCGACAAGATCGTAGCCTTGAGCAATCTGTGTTTTGCCATCCCCCTGGCGGTCTTTGGGGCCCTGCATATCGCAGGAATGAAACTCGTCCTGCCGGCAGTGCCCACGTATATGCCGTGGCGTCATTTCTGGGCCTATTTTGTAGGCGTCGCGTTGCTGCTGGCGTCCTTGAGCATCGCAACAAACATCAAAGTGAAGTGCTCCGGGCTGCTGTTCGGGATCATGATGTTTCTCTTTGTGGTGATGTTGGAATTTCCCGGAGCTCTCGGCCGCCCAGGAGACAGATTCGGATGGACCATTGTCATCCGCGAAATGGCCTTCGCTGCCGGAGGCTGGTCGCTGGCGGCAAGCGCGATGAGCTGGCAGCACAAGAGCAAGCTCGTCTCCCTCAGCCGCGTGTTGATCGCAGTCACCGCGATCTTCTTCAGCATTGAGCATTTCCTGCACCCCCTCGCATGCCCCGGAGTACCACTCGAAAAACTGATGCCCGACTGGATTCCGGGACGGCCACTCATTGGCTATTTGACCGGTGCATTTTTGCTCGTCGCAGGAGTAATGATTCTGCTGAACCGCAAGTCACGGATGGCCGCAACCTATCTCGGAGCATGGATTGTTTTGCTGGTCTTGTTCGTCTATATTCCAATCCTGTTCAGTGCATTGTCCGACCCGGGCATGGGAGTCAAGATTGAAGGGATAAACTACTTTGCCGACACACTGCTCTTCGCCGGAGCCATTCTCACGCTGGCCAAAGCGACGCCTTCGTCTTGACCAAAAACACGCCATCAGCGTTTTGCTCATCGTCCGCCGACGACCGGGTTTTCCTTCGTTCGTGCGGAATTCATCAGAACTCTTGTTTTGCACCAGGCATCGAATCTCCGAGACATTGGAAGTGTCTCCGCAGTTGAAAGGAGATAAGATGCACTCCCCCAGGACTGGACTTCTCAACCCCGTCGTCCGGACGGCGGACACGCAGTTGTTTGCGGTCGTCGGAACGCTGTTGCAATTCGTATCGACTCCCGAACAGACCGGAGCGAATCTGAGCGTGATGCGCGGCGGAGTTCCGCCTCACGCAGTTGTCCCGTTGCACAGCCACGCCGACCCGGAGATCTTCTATCTGACTGAGGGGACAATGGAGGTCTTTCAGGACGACGGAACCTCTTCAGGCTGGCAAACCGCCGGTCCCGGTGACGTCGTGACGATCGCGGGAGGAGTGAAACACGCGCTGCGTAACCCAGGCTCCGAACCAGTGATGACGGTCCTGGTTAGCGAAGGACAGCTATACCAGTTCTTCCAGGAGTTGGCCGAGCCGCTTGACCCGGGATCCACGCCGCCCGCTCCAACACCCGAGATCATGCAACGACTCTTCGAAGTCTCTGCCCGCTATCAATATTGGATCGGTTCCCCGGCGGACAACGCATCCATCGGGATCAATCTGGGATGACACTGCGGTGACTCAGTCATGCCCTGCGTGCTGACTCGACCAGATCGGAGCAGATCGAAG
>Ga0302325_10033818_pt1 | contig 10466 bp, 8 predicted proteins | sample Palsa_T0_2_FD_201948 | JGI IMG/M metagenome (GOLD analysis project Ga0302325, IMG submission 201948) | Peat permafrost microbial communities from Stordalen Mire near Abisko, Sweden - Palsa_T0_2 | ecosystem: Environmental > Terrestrial > Soil > Palsa > Peat permafrost | place: Sweden: Abisko...
GGGTTCCTGCGCGCGCTGCGCGCGGTCCGCGACGGTGCCGCCGTGGCGGAGCCGTCGGACCGGGTGGAGGCGCTGCGATGAGCGCGGCGCGACGGCTGAGCGCCCAGGCGTCGTCCCCGGACGTGAGCCTGCTGTCGGAGGACGACCTCTACTGGTTCAACGAGGGAACCCACCGGCGCATGGGGGACAAGCTCGGCGCCCACATCCAACCCGGGGGAGGCGTCAGGTTCGGGGTGTGGGCCCCCAACGCCACGCGGGTGGCGGTCATCGGGGACTTCAACTACTGGAGTGGCGACGCCGACGTGCTCCAGGCGCGCGGGAGCTCGGGGATCTGGGAGGGGACGGCGGCCGGCGCCGGTCCCGGGCACGTCTACAAGTTCGCCATCACGACGCGGGCGGGCGACGTTCTCGAGAAGGCCGATCCTTTCGCCAGCCGGGCCGAGAGTCCACCGCGCACGGGCTCAGTGGTCTGGGACCTGGCCTACGAATGGAGCGACCAGTCCTGGATGCAGACGAGGGGCGCCCACATGGCGCTCGCTGCGCCCATCTCCGTCTACGAGGTGCACCTGGGCAGCTGGCGCCGGGATCCGGGCGACCCGCAGCGCTTCCTCGGTTATGCCGAGGTGGCGGAGCCGTTGATCCGCCACGTGCAGCAGGCCGGGTTCACCCACGTCGAGTTCCTCCCCCTGATGGAGCACCCCTTCTACGGGTCATGGGGGTATCAGACGACCGGCTTCTTCGCGCCGACCAGCCGTTACGGGACCCCCCAGGAGCTCATGTCCCTGATCGACCAGCTCCACCAGGCCGGGATCGGGGTGATCTTCGATTGGGTGCCGTCGCACTTTCCCGAAGACCCGTTCGCCCTGGCGCAGTTCGACGGGACGCACCTGTTCGAGCACGCCGATCCCCGCCTCGGCTTCCATCCCGACTGGAAGAGCCTGATCTTCAACTACGGCCGCCACGAGGTGCGCAGCTTCCTCGCCTCGTCGGCCGAGCACTGGCTTTCCCACTACCACGTGGATGGGCTGCGGGTGGACGCCGTGGCCTCCATGCTCTACCTCGACTACTCCCGGCGCCCGGGGGAGTGGCTGCCCAATGCCTATGGGGGCCGGGAGAACCTGGAGGCGCTCGAGTTCCTGCGCCGCCTGAACACCGGCATCTACGCCGACCATCCGGACGTGCAGGTCATCGCCGAGGAGTCCACCGCCTTCCCGGGCGTCTCGCGCCCGGTCGACGCCGGCGGGGTCGGTTTCGGGCTCAAGTGGGACATGGGGTGGATGCACGACACCTTGGAGTACCTCTCGCGTGACTCGGTGCACCGGCGCCACCATCATGGCGAGCTCACGTTCCGCAGCGTCTACGCCTTCAGCGAGAACTTCATGCTGCCCCTCTCCCACGACGAGGTGGTGCATGGCAAGCGGTCGCTCCTCGGCAAGATGCCCGGTGACGACTGGCAGCGCTTCGCCAATCTGCGCCTGCTCTACGGGTACCAGTTCGGACAGCCGGGCAAGAAGCTGCTGTTCATGGGCGACGAGCTGGCCGAGCGCAACGAGTGGAATCATGAGGGCGGTCTCGACTGGGGCGCCCTCGAGAGCCCGGCCCATGCCGGGATCCTCCGGTGGGTGGGCGACCTCAACCGGCTCTATCGCGAGCAGCGCGCCCTGCACGACCTCGACACCGAACCGGGTGGGTTCACATGGACCCAGCCCAACGAGGCCGAGACCAGCCTGCTCAGCTTCCTGCGGATGTCGCCGCACGGTCCGCCGGTGCTGGTGATCTGCAATTTCACCCCGGTGCCGCGGTCGAACGTCCTGGTGGGGGTCCCCAACGGGGGCTTCTGGCGCGAGCTGCTCAACAGCGATGCGGTGCTCTACGGGGGGAGTGGCTGGGGCAACCTCGGGGGAATCGAGGCCCAACCGGTCCCGGCCCACGGGATGCCATGGACCCTCACCCTGACCATTCCGCCACTCGGGTGTCTCTTCTTCGGTCTGGGATGAGAATTGCTGGTCCGGGCTCGCTTTTGACCAATTTCGGCGTGCGGGTAGTGTGCGGGGCGCCGACGGCCGCCGGCGTATCCGGTGCTGGCGCCCGCCGAGGGGGCCGGCCACCACGTTCGACGGAGACGGTTCCGACCATGCCCCCATCACCTATTGCCCTCGTGCCCGCCAACGCTTCCCTTGTGCGCCCCCGGCCCCCTCTGGCCCCACGGTCCTGCCGCCGGGCCCAGGAGTCAGGGGGACAGTGAGGGTCTGGCCGGGAAGCCCGCACCCGCTCGGGGCCACCTGGAACGGCGAGGGCGTCAACTTCGCCCTCTTCTCCGAGAACGCCACCGCGGTGGCGCTCTGCCTCTTCGACGAAGCCACGGCCGGCGTGCCGACGGCCACCATCACCATGGCCGAGCGGACCGACAACGTCTGGCACGCCTACCTGCCCGACGTGCGGCCGGGCGCGCTGTACGGCTACCGGGTGGACGGGCCGTACGAGCCCACCAGCGGGCATCGGTTCAACCAGAGCAAGCTGCTCATCGACCCCTACGCCAAGGCGGTCAGCGGTCCGATCCGCTGGAGCGACGACCTCTTCGGCTACCGGATCGGGGACGAGCAGGAGGACCTCTCCTTCGACTCGCGGGACTCGGCGGGCGCCATGCCCAAGTGCCTCGTGGTCGACCCGGCCTTCACCTGGGAGGACGACCGGCGCCCCAACACGCCGTGGAACCAGACGGTGATCTACGAGACACACGTGCGGGGCATGACGGCGCGGCACCCGGGCGTGCCCGAGCCCCTGCGCGGGACCTACCTCGGCCTGGCTTCGGACCCGATCATCGATCATCTGCTCGGCCTCGGCGTGACCGCGGTGGAGCTCATGCCGGTGCACCACTTCGTGGCCGACCGGCATCTGGTCGACCAGGGGTTGACGAACTACTGGGGCTACAACTCCATCGCCTTCCTGGCGCCGCACGTGGGGTACGCCACCGGCGGACTCGGGCAGCAGGTGAGCGAGTTCAAGTCGATGGTGCGCACCTTGCACCGGGCCGGGCTCGAGGTGATCCTCGACGTCGTCTACAACCACACCGGCGAGGGCAACCAGATGGGGCCGACGCTGTCCCTGCGCGGCATCGACAACTCGGTCTACTACCGGCTCATGCCCGATCAACCCCAGTACCACCTCGACTACACCGGCACCGGGAACAGCCTGAACATCCTCCACCCGCGCGCCATGGGATTGGTCACGGACAGCCTGCGCTACTGGGTGACCGACATGCACGTGGACGGGTTCCGCTTCGACCTGGCTCCCGTCCTGGTGCGCGGCTACGAGGCCGGTCAGCCCAGCGCCTTTTTCGAGATCATTCAGCAGGATCCCGTGCTCTCGAAGGTCAAGCTCATCGCCGAGCCCTGGGACGCCAGTCCCGATGGCTACCAGTTGGGGCAGTTTCCCACCGGCTGGTCGGAGTGGAACGGGGCCTTCCGGGACTGCGTGCGCCGCTTCTGGCGGGGCGACCCCGGGCAGGTCCCCGAGCTGGCCTCCCGGCTCACCGGGAGCAGCGACATCTACGCCCCCAGCGGGCGCCGGACCTATGCCAGCGTCAACTTCGTCACGTGTCACGACGGCTTCACCCTCACCGACCTCGTCAGCTACGAGCACAAGCACAACGAGGCCAACGGCGAGGGGAACCGCGACGGGGCTCAGGACAACGCCAGCCGCAACTGGGGCCAGGAGGGACCGAGCGACTCGGCCCGCATCCAGCGCGCCCGTGACCGCATGAAGCGCAACTTCCTCACCACGCTGCTTTTCGCCCAAGGGGTGCCCATGCTGCTCGGCGGGGACGAGATCGGCCGGTCCCAGCAGGGCAATAACAATGCGTACTGCCAGGACAACGAGGTCAGCTGGTTCGACTGGGACATCGGCGAGTCGGGCTACGGCATGCGCGACTTCGTGCGAGAGCTCATCCGTGTCCTGCAGGGCAACCCCATTCTGCGCCGGCGGGGCTTCTTCACCGGGGCGGTGGTTCCGGGCACCAACACCAAAGATGTGACGTGGATCCGCTCCAACGGGCAGGAGATGACCGACGAGGCCTGGGAGGACCCCAACAACCAGAGCATCGGCATGCTGCTCTTCGGCCGCGCCGCCGACGAGGTGGACATCCGCGGACGCTCTGCCTCGGCCGACACGCTGCTCCTCTTGCTCAATGCCGGGACGCGATCACACTCCTATATCCTGCCGCGCATGGAGCGTCCGGGTCTGTGGGAAGAGCTCCTCAACACGGCGCGGCCGGGCCCGTGGGCGCGCCAGGTGCGCAACGACGCCGTCAACCTCACCGCGCACTCGAGCCTCCTCCTCCGCCACAGCGAGCGCATCGAGGGATGAGCACACCCCGCCGCGCCCGCCGCAGCACTCGCCCCCGCCCCCGCCTTCCGTGAGCACCGTCACCATGGTCGCCTCGACGGGAGGCGTGCGTGTGGCGCTGCACGACCTGGGGGGACCGGACGATCCGGCGGCGCCGACCCTCTTGTTCGCCCATGCCACCGGTTTCCACGGCCTGGTCTGGGCCCCGACGTCGGCGGCGCTCACCGATCGCTACCGCTGTCTGGCGCTGGACCTGCGCGGCCACGGCATGAGCGAGACTCCTGACGGGGCCAGCCTGTCGTGGCAGGGCATGGGCGACGACGTCCTGGCCGTCCTCGACAGCGATCGCGTCGGGGGCGGTCGCCAGGTGCACGGGATCGGCCACTCCCTGGGGTGCGCCGCATTGGTGCTGGCCGCCTCGCGCCGACCTGGTCTGTTGCGTTCGCTCTGGTTGTACGAGCCGGCCATCGCCGGGCCCCGGGTGACGACCCTGGACGGGTCCGCCCCCCCGTTCGGAACCTCCAATCCCATGGCCGATGCCGCGCTGCGCCGCCGGGCCTCGTTCGCCTCCTACGACGAGGCCCGGGCCAACTACGCCCGGAAGGCTCCCTTGAACGAGCTCCACCCCGACGCCCTGGCGGCCTACGTCGAGGGCGGCTTCGCCCCCCAGGCCGACGGCAGTGTGACCTTGCGCTGCTCCCCGGCGACCGAGGCGGCGGTCTTTCGTGGCGCGGGCAACAACGAGGCCTTCGCGGCCCTGTCCCTGCTCGACGTGCCGGTCGCCCTGGTCGCCGGGCGGGCCGACGAGTTCGGTCCGGTGACGTTCGTCCCGGCCAACCTGGCCCAGCTGCGCCGGGGCACGCTGGTGGAACGCCGCCACCTGGGTCACTTCGGACCGCTGGAGGACCCGCCGGGCATGGCCGAGGACATCGCGGCCTGGGTCGAAGCCAACCACTGAGCCGCGCCACCGACGGCGGAACCCCGCGGCGCCACGCCGCGATCAGAAGCCCGGAAAGACCTGCCGAAGCTCGTCGAGGTGATCCGCCCCCACAATGCCATCGGGCGTGTGGTCGGGGTCGAGCCGCCCGTAGACGAGCCGGATGAAGGCGTCGGCGGTGAGCTCGAGGTCGGGCGTGTCCACTGTGACTCCCGGCTCGAGGGTGACGCCGTCGGGTCGTAGGGCCAGGGCAAACGTGCGGCTGGGCGCGACGGTCCGAATCGTGATGTCCTTGTCGATGCCCGTCGGTTTGCCGGCGAAGCGGGCCATCATCGGGAGGGCGTCGACAATCAGTGCGGCCTCGTCCTCGGGCAGGGTGTCGCCGGGGTCGAAGGTCACGGCGACGTCCCAGGTGTGGAGGGAATGCTCGTTGAGGCGCATCCCGAGAAAGGTCAGAAGATCCAGCTCCATCGGTCCCATGGCGAAGCGCATGCGGTCCTGGTCATCGGGGGTGAGGGAGTCAACCCGGTATTGCAGCGCATCGTCCGCCACGAGCGCGTCGGCCGCCTGGGTGTCAGGGTCCTTGGCGTTCCACTCGTCCCAGACCGCCTGCATGTCCACGTCGCCCTCGAGTCGCAGCCGCATGATGGTGGCACCGGAACCGAGGTGGGAGAGGACGTCGGCCACGGTCCACTCCGTCGGGTAGGCCTGCTGGCGGACCTGTTCGGGAGTGAGCTGCTCGACCCAGTCAGCCAGTCGCTGCCTTGATGCGTTGAGCCCCTGGGCCATTGCTACCAGGGCGCTGTTGCCTTGGCCTTCACGTGTGCCGTTGTTGTCCGCTGGGTTCATTGACTTCCTTTGGGTGGGCCGGTTCTGTCGCGCGTACCGTACCGGACGCCCTCAGCGGATCGGGACAGCCTCGGCGTGTCCGTTCACGCGCTCCTCGCCCCGGCCCGTTCACGTCATCCCCTCGAGCAGGGCGCGCAGGGTGCGGGCGACGGCATCGCGCGTCTCCCTCGGCTGGTCGGAGTTGGCGATGAGCATGGCGCCGCGGGTCATGGAGCCGAGCAGGAGCCGGGCCAGCGTCTCGGGGTCGTCCACTCGCAGCCGGCCCGAAGATGTGGCGGCCCGCAGCGCCTCGGTGATGGCGGCGAAGGCGTACTGCTCGTCGAGCTCGGTGAAGCGGGCCAGCCCGAGGACCGCCGGCGCATCCAAAATGATGATCCGTTGTACGTCCGGCTCCAGCACCGCGTCGAAGAAGGCATCGAAGCCTCGCGTGAGGAGCTCCACCTCGTCGGTTGCACCGATGGAGGCCTGCAGCGACGCCTCGAGGAGGTCGATGTGGACCGCCTCGAACACCGCCTCGAACAAGGCCGTCTTGTTGGGGAAGTGGTGGTAGAGGGCGCCCGTGGTGAGCCGGGCCTCCCGGGCGATCTCGTCCACCGAGGTGGCGGCGAAGCCGTCGCGCCCGAAGAGGTGGCGTGCCGCGGCCACCAGCGCGGCCCTGGTCTGCGCCACCTGATCGGTGCGCAGAGACGGCCGGTCCTCACCGGGTGGCAGTGATTCGGTCACACCGACTGTGTAGTGCGTCGGAGAGGAGGTTGCGCGCACCCGAGCTCACATAGTATCGTTATGTAAAATAACAACACTACTGAAAGAAGGGAAGGAGCATCATGACCCAGCAGGCAATCGAGGCGTTGGCCGCCGACCGCGAGGCGCTCCTGAAGATCGGGGCCGGCCTCAGCGACGCCGAGTGGGGGTCCGAGAGCGGTTGCCCGGGCTGGTCCGTGCAAGATGTGGTGGCCCACCTCGGGGCCCTCTACTGGGCCGTGGTCGACCCTTCGACCCTGCCGGAGGTGGCGACGCTGCCGACCGAGCGGGCCCAGGAGGTCGTGGTCGAGCAGCGGCGATCCTGGTCGTCGACGCAGGTGCTGGGCGACTACGAATCGGTCAGCACCCGGGCCCTCGCCGCGCTGGAAGGCCTGGCTGACCAGGAGTTCGAGGTTCCGCTGGGCGACCTCGGGACGTACCCGGCCTCGGTGATCTCGAGCGCCTTCGCCTTCGACCACTTGCTCCACATCCGCAGCGATCTCTTCGCCCCCCGGGGCCCTCTCACGGGCCCACCCCCGCCGTCCGACGAGCTCCACCTCGGGCCCGCGCTGGACTGGGTGGAGGCCGCACTGCCCCAACAGAACGCGGCGGCGCTGGCGGGTCTCCGAGCCGGCGTCGAGATCGATCTCCATGGGCCGGGGGCCCGCCTCCTCCGACTGGGCCCCGGTGAGGCGGCGAGCCCCGGTGAGGCGGCCAGCCGGGTGCGATCGGAGACCACTGCCTTCGTGCGCTGGATCACCCAGCGCACGACCTGGGACGCCGCCGGGGTCGAGTGGGCCGGCCACGAAGGGGACCTGGCCATCACCCGGTCGTTGCGGGTGTTCTGAGGTACCTGCCCAGCGCCCACCCACGCCATGCCAAGCCACGCCCGGCCACCCTCGCCTGATGCCGGCGGCGCCCTGGGCGGAGTCGGCCCGGGCAGCGACGGCCGGACGGCGACGGCCGGACGGCGTCGGGGGAACATACCGGGCCGTGGCATGGTTGAAACGGTGCAGGAAGGGGCATAAGGGTTTCCCGTATGCCCGGTCCGCCCTGTGACACCTCGACGGCACACTGGAGCCCATGACCGACGCACTCACCCACGAAGACGGCTCGGAGAGGATGCCGAACGGGCGGCGGACGCCCGATTGGGTCATCTTGGCCATTGCCTGCGTGGCGCAGTTCATGGTCGTGCTGGATGTGTCGATTGTCAACGTGGCCCTCCCCTCCATCGGCCGCGACCTCCACTACAGCCCCACCGGCCTCCAGTGGGTCGTCAACGCCTATGTCCTGACCTTCGCCGGGTTTCTCCTGCTCGGCGGCCGGGCGGCCGACCTCTTCGGGCGGCGCCGGGTCTACCTGTTCGGGCTGGCGTTGTTCACCATCGCCAGCCTGGTCGGCGGCCTGGCCCAGAACTCCACCGAGCTCACTGCCGCCCGCGCCGTCCAGGGCATCGGCGGGGCGTTCCTGTCACCGGCCACCCTCACCATCGTCGTCACCACGTTCTCGGGGGTGCGCATGGCCAAGGCGCTCGGCACCTGGGCCGCCGTGGCCGGGGCCGGTGGCGCCGCCGGCTCCATCCTCGGTGGTGTGCTCACGGCCGAGTTGTCCTGGCGCTGGGTCCTCTTCGTGAACATCCCGATCGGCGCCGCGGTTGCGGTGGCCGCGCTCCTCTACCTGCCCGAGTCCACGAGACGGGTGCGTGACGAGAACTCGCCCCGGCTCGACATCGGCGGGGCGATCACCGTCACCGCCGGCCTCGGGGCGCTCATCTTCGCCATCGTCGGTACCGACACCCACGCCTGGGGTTCGACCTACACCCTGTCGATACTGGCCGCGTCCGCCGTTCTGCTGGCCATCTTCGCCTACATCGAGCTCAAGGTGGCCCACACGCCGCTGGTGCCGTTCCGGATCTTTCGCTCGCGCTCGGTCAGCGGCGCCAATGTCGTGATGTTCCTGGTCGGGGCGGCCTTCTTCTCCATGTGGTATTTCCTGTCCCTCTATTTGCAGAACGTCCTCGGCTACGGGGCCCTGAAAACGGGGATGGCCTTTCTCCCCATGGCGATCTGCATCATCATCGGCGCCCAGGGCAGCTCGCGGCTCCTGCCCAAACTGGGCGTCCGGCCCCTGTTGGTGGTGGGGACGCTGCTCATGAGCGGGGGCTTCGCCTGGTTCACGCAGATCTCCGACAACAGTCACTACTGGGCCAACGTGTTCGGTCCCGGGTGCATCGTCTCGTTGTCCATCGGCGTGTTGTTCACGCCGCTGGCCTCGGCTGCCACCGCGGGTGTGCACTACACCGAGGCGGGCCTGGCCTCGGGCGTGCTGAACACGGCTCGCCAGATGGGCGGCTCGCTGGGGCTGGCCGTCCTGGCCACCGTGGCCATCGACCACACCAAGAGCCTGCTCGGCAGTACGCCCGCCACCGGCGCCGCCGCCGCATTGACCGCAGGGTACGCCCGGGCCTTCGCCCTGGATGCGATCCTCGGCCTGTGTGCGTGCGCCGCCGCCTTCATCGTCCCCTCCCTCGGACCGCGACGGTCGGCCGAGTCCCGGGAGGAACAGCTCGCCGAGGCGCTGGTCGAGGGCGAGGGCGGGGCCCTGCCCGCGTTCGGTCCGGCCTCGACGACCGGCACCATCAGCCCCGAGCCGGCCTGATCTGATGCCCTCGCGCAACCCGGAACCGGCCAACGGCACCAATGCCTCATCGCGTACCGCATCGCGGACCTCCCCCGATACCGCAGGGCTGGTGGCCCGTCTCGGTGACGGTGTCTCGTCGTGGGACCTCGAGGTCATCGGCACCGAGGACCTCACCCCGACCATGCGGCGCATCCGCTGCACCGCTCCGGGGCTGGACGCCCTGTCCTACCTGCCCGGTCAAGACTTCATGCTGACGGTGCCGGCCGGCGAGGCGACCTACCGGCGTCGCTACACCATCCGCTCGTTCGACCAGGCGGCCGCCTCCCTCGATATCGACGTGGTCCTGCACGGCGACGGCCCCGCCGCCTCCTGGGCCGCCTCGGTACAGCCCGGGGGGCGCATCGAGGCGATCGGCCCGCGGGGCAAGGTGACGGTCGACCCCGGGGCGGACTGGCATCTCTTCGCCGGCGACGACTCGGCCGTGCCGGCCAGCCTGGCCATGGCCGAGTCGCTGTCCGATCCCGGTCGGGCCATCGTGATCCTCGAGGTCGACGGGGCCGACGACCACCAGCAGGCGTTCTTCGCCGACGGGACGGAGATCCCGGTGCACTGGCTGCACCGGGCCGGGGCCGATCCCGCCTCGGCGGCGCATCTGGCCGCCGCGCTCGAGTCGGTCGACCTTCCCGACGGTGGCGGGCACGCTTATCTGGCCGGGGAGCTCGGGGTGGTGGCGGCGATGCGGGCGGCGCTGCTCGGGCGCGGCCTGACACCCGAGCAGATCTCGGCCAAGCCATACTGGCGCTCCGGCCGGGCCAACGCCCCCCACGGGGAGCCCGAGCGGGAGTAGGTCGAGCCCGGATCAGAGTTGACCGGCGCCGCGTCCGGCCGGTAGACCAAGGACCCGCAAACGCATCGATCGGGGCAGAAGGATAGATGGACCTCAAACCGGGAAGTC
>Ga0302325_10033820_pt1 | contig 10466 bp, 8 predicted proteins | sample Palsa_T0_2_FD_201948 | JGI IMG/M metagenome (GOLD analysis project Ga0302325, IMG submission 201948) | Peat permafrost microbial communities from Stordalen Mire near Abisko, Sweden - Palsa_T0_2 | ecosystem: Environmental > Terrestrial > Soil > Palsa > Peat permafrost | place: Sweden: Abisko...
TGAGCGTACCGTAGGCCGGATAATCGTAGGCTTGCTTAAGGTCGTCGAACCAGTATCCGCCGTTCGGCCCGTAGCGGTTCTGCGGAAAGAAGTTCGACTGCGGCTGCGGCAAGATCTGGTAGCCGAGGCTCACGACCGTCGCACCCGTTGACGCAAGGCGAGCGGGCACCGACAGCTGCTCGCGCGATGCGAGGATCGTGCGGCCGTCTTTCGTGCGAACGTTGCCGAGGTGTACGCCGAACGCGCGCTGCACGCCGTCGACCGTGCCGCGCACGTGGATGAGCTGCGTCTCGACTTTGGTGACGGTGAAGCCTTGCTGGCGAAGGATCGACATGACGTTCGAGTATTGTGCCGGAGTCGGACCAAACGCCGAGCGGAATTGCGCGGGCGTCAGCCAGTGACGATACATCGGCGACGTTGGGTCGCTTTGGACATTAATCATCTGCTCGAGCTGCTTCACGTTGCGCAACGGCAGGTGCACGCCGAAATCGATCGTGGATTTCGCAGCTGGGATCGAGATGAATCGTGGCGCGAACGTCAGGTGAGTGCGAGCTGCACTCAAGAGAACGCCGGCCGATGCGGGCAGCGAAAACGGCAACGCGACGAGGGTCGCGAGTGCGACTCGCTTCATAAGACAGGCAAGAGGCATGGTGGTGACAACCTTTCGAACAGGCATAGACGCCAACGCATCTACAGCAGTTGACTATGCCTGGTCCGCAGTTAGCGGGCGAAAACGCCGGACCTGTCGCGCACGGCGCAACAGAAATTGGTCCTTTGCGCACTTGCAAAAAGGGCGCGCGGTGCTCTATCTTGCGCGCGCGGGTTCTACGATAGTACCGTCGTCGTATCCAACCATAACCCGTGACGTTAGACCTACGAACAAGCCGGTCGCAACGACGCCGTGAATGTTGCGCAGCGCCGCTTCGAGCTGGGCCGGAGCGGCAATCGTCCCAAACCTGCAGTCGAGGATGACGTTACCGTTGTCAGTTGCGAACGGGGTTCCGCCCCGCTCTCGTAGGGTAACTTGAGCACCAAGCGCTTCGATGCGGCCGGTGACGAACTTCCGCGAGAACGGGACGACCTCGACCGGTAGCGGAAAGGCTCCGAGCTTCGCGACGCACTTTCGCTCGGTGACGATGACCACGAAGGTGTGCGCCGCGATCGCGACCGCTTTCTCGCGAAAGAGCGCACCGCCGCCGCCCTTGGTGAGCGACCAGTCGGCCGCGACTTCGTCGGCCCCATCGATCGCCACGTCGATCGGTTCGTCGGTCAAATCGCGGAGCGCGATGCCGTACTCGCGGCAGAGCCGCCCCGTCTCGGCCGACGTCGCGACGGCCCGCAAGTTCCAACCCTCGCGGGCCAACTCGCCGGCGCGCTGGATCGCATACAGGGCGGTCGATCCCGAACCCAGTCCGATACAGGTGTCGCGACGCACGTACGTATCGACGGCCCAGCGGCCGACGTTGCGTTTCGCTCGTTCTTCGAGATCGGCGCTCATGCGTGGCCTTTGGTTAGTCCGGGGGCCCGCTGGTCCTCTTCGCGGAAGCGGCTAGGCGTGTCGTTGCTTCCGGCGATCGGTGTCGTGGTCGTGTTGCTCGCCGTCGCCTTCCTTTTCGCGCAAGTAGCGGTACACGCGGGGATCCCGGCACCCGCCGCGATCGTGCTCGTCGGCATCGCCGCGGGCGGCATGTTGCCGGGCGACTTGCAGATCACGCTGACGCCGGCCACGCTCGCGCTCTTCTTACCGGCGCTGATCTTCGAAGGCGCGTGGGACCTCGACGCGGGGGCCCTCCGCCGCGCGGCCGTCGCCATCGCCGTCCTTGCGGTGCCGGGCGTTCTCGTGACGGCCGCCGCCATCGGCGGCGCGGGCGCAGTAGCCGGCGGAATGACGCTGGCCGGTGCTTTCGCCCTCGGGGCGATCCTATCGGCGACCGATCCGGTCGCGGTCCTCGCGTTATTTCGAAAGTTGAACGTTCCGCCCGATCTGCTGGCGATCGTCGAGGGCGAGTCGATTGCGAACGACGGGGTTGCCGCAGTGCTCGTGGGGACGGCGGTGTTGCTCGCGAGCGGCGGCGCGAACGCGACGGCGCTCATCTGGAACGCAGCCTTCGCGACCATCGCCGGCATCGGGATCGGCATCGCCGCCGCGCTCGCGGGTACGCCGATCCTGCGCCGCTTCCGCGAGCCGGCCGTCGGCATCGTCGTCACCCTCGCCGTCGCCTACGGCGCGTATGCGATCGCGACCGTTGCCGGTGCATCCGGTATCTTCGCGTGCGCTGCGGCAGGCGTCGCCCTGCCGCGACTCGCGCTCGATAAGAACGAGATCCGTTCCATCGAGCGCTTTTGGGACTCGACCGCGTTTCTCGCGAACGCCGTCGTGTTTCTGCTCGTCGGGCTGAGTCTGCGGCTCGAGCGCATCTTCAACGAACCTCGCCTCCTCTTCGCGACCGTCGTCGCCGCGATTGCGGCCCGGTTGCTCCTGGCCTACGCACTGGTCCCGGTACGCGGCGGGCCGGGCGCCCCGCAGCGCGGCTGGCGCGAAGCGATCGCCCTCGCCGGCGTACGCGGCGGCCTTTCGCTCGCGCTCGCACTGGGCTTGCCGCGCGCCTTTCCGAATCGCGCCGAGATCCTCGACGCAGTCTTCGCGGTCGTGTTCCTGACGCTCGTCATCCAAGGTTGGCTGCTCGCGCCGACGCTTCGGCGCATCCGCTTCGGCTAGCGCGCCGCAGTCGAGCATCCGATCGGATGATCCGTTCGCAGGCTCGTCATGCGATGCTCCGGCTGTTACCTTAAGGCGTCCGTCTGGAGGGAGAACGTCCGTTCATGCTTGAGCTCGCGATAATCGTCACAACGATCGTATTCTTTTATGCCCTCGACCGCTACACGGCCGGGCTCGAGCGCCTCTGATGGGCGATCAGATTTTCGGTTTGATCCTCACCCTGGCCGGGTTGATCTACCTGACCTACGCAATGCTGCGGCCGGAGAAGTTTTAGCATGACTGCGATCGGCTGGCTTCAAGCCATCGTTTTGTTCGCGATCGTCACGGCGCTCGTGAGACCGCTGGGCGAGTATATGTGGCGCGTCTTCAGCGGAGAGCGGACGCTTCTCACCCCGGTGTTCGCACCGGTCGAGGGCATCTTCTATCGCATCGCCCGGATCGATCCGGCCGCCGAGATGGAATGGTACACCTATCTCTTCGCGACGCTCGCGTTCAGCGCGGTCGGCCTCGTGTATCTCTACGTCTTGCTGCGCACGCAGCAGTTCTTACCGCTCAACCCGCAAGGCTTCCCGAATCTCGCGCCCGACCTCGCCTGGAATACGGCCGTCAGCTTCGTGACCAACACGAACTGGCAGTTTTACTCGGGCGAAAGCACGATGAGCTACCTCTCGCAGATGGCCGGGCTCACGTGGCATATGTTCACCTCTTCCGCCGTCGGGATCGCGGTCGCCATCGCGTTCATCCGCGGAATCACCTCGCGGTCGCTGCGCACGCTCGGCAACTTTTGGGTCGATCTCACGCGCTGCTGTCTCTACGTGCTGCTCCCGATCTCGGTCGTCGGCGGCTTGGTCCTCGTGGCGATGGGGGTCCCGCAAAACTTCCACGAGTACCTCAATCTGACGTCGCTCGAAGGATTCAAACAGGCAATCACCGGCGGCCCGATGGCATCGCTCGAAGTCATCAAGGAACTTGGCACGAACGGCGGCGGCTTCGTGGGTCAGAACTCGGCCTCGCCGAACGAGAACCCGACGGCGTGGAGCAACGCGTTCGAACTGGTGTTGCTCATGTCTATTCCGGCGGCGCTCACCTACACGTTCGGCCGTTTTGCGCGCGACGTGCGCCAGGGCTGGGCGCTCTTCATCGCGATGTCGATCATGCTCTGGGCCGGTTTCTCGATCGCCTACTGGGCCGAGGCTGCGGGCAATCCGCTCGTCCACCAGCTCGGCGTTCTCGGCGGAAACATGGAAGGCAAGGAGACGCGCTACGGCGTCGCCGGCTCGGCGCTGTGGGCGGTCTGGACAACCGCGACGTCATGCGGCGCAGTGAACTCGATGCACGATTCGTTCACGGCGCTGGGCGGACTCATCCCGCTCGTCAACATTCAGCTCGGCGAGATCATCTTCGGCGGCGTCGGCAGCGGTATCTACGGAAAGCTCGTCTTCGTGGTCCTGACGGTCTTCATCGCCGGCCTCATGGTCGGACGCACGCCCGAATATCTCGGAAAGAAGATCGAGCGCCGCGAAGTGCAGCTCGCGATCCTGTTCGTGCTGATCACGCCGTTGTTCGTGCTCGTCCCCACGGCGATCGCGGTGCTCATTCCGGCCGGGCTAGCGACGCTGAGCAATGCGGGCCCGCATGGCTTCTCCGAGATCCTGTACGCGTTTTCATCTGCGACCGGAAACAACGGGAGCGCGTTCGCGGGCCTCGGCCCGAATCTGTTCTACAACACGGCGATGGCCACGTCGATGTTCTTCGGACGCTATGCCGAGATCGTGCCGCTCCTCGCCATGGCCGGCGTGCTCGCCGGAAAACGCGCCGTCGCCGAAACGGCCGGCACATTCACGACCTACTCCCCGATTTTCATCGTGCTCTTGATCGGCACCATCCTCATCGTGGGAGCGCTGACGTTCTTCCCCGCGGATGCGCTTGGGCCGATCGTCGAGCACCTCGTCATCCAGCAAGGGAAAACGTACTGATGATCTCGTCGCGCCGCGCCGAACGCCGTCCGCAGGCTCGCTCGCTCCTGGATCGCGCTATCCTCACGCGAGCGACTGCCGATTCGTTCGTCAAACTCGACCCGCGCTGGCAAGCGCGCAATCCGGTCATGTTCGTCTGCGAAGTCGGGGCGGTGGTGACGCTGTTCTACTTCGTGCGCGATCTGTTCCGCGGCGGACCCGCGGGATTCGATTTCGCAATCTCGATCTGGCTGTGGTTCACGGTCCTGTTCGCCAACTTCGCAGAAGCCGTCGCCGAAGGCCGCGGCAAGGCCCAAGCCGACTTTCTGCGACGCACGAAAACCGACACACAAGCGCGCCGCATCGTCGACGGGAAGCCCGAGATGGTCAACGCGTCGCAGCTGCGGAAAGGCGACCTCGTTCGCGTCGAGCCAAACGAGCTGATCCCCGGCGACGGCGACGTCGTCGAAGGCGCGGCGTCGGTCGACGAGTCGGCGATCACGGGCGAATCCGCACCGGTCATACGTGAGTCCGGCGGCGACCGTAGCGCCGTCACCGGCGGCACGCGCGTGCTGTCCGACTTCATCGTCGTTCGGATCAGCTCGAACCCCGGCGAGACGTTCCTCGACCGCATGATCGCGCTCGTCGAAGGCGCGTCGCGCCAAAAGACCCCCAACGAGATTGCGCTTTCGATCTTGCTCGCCGGCTTGACGATCATTTTCTTGATCGCGGTCGCGACACTCTCACCGTTTTCGATCTACGCGGGAACGACGCAGTCGATCACGGTGCTGATCGCGTTGCTGGTCTGTTTGATCCCGACGACGATCGGCGGCTTGCTCTCGGCCATCGGCATCGCGGGCATGGACCGCGTGCTGCAGCGCAACGTCCTGGCGATGAGCGGCCGCGCGGTCGAGGCCGCGGGCGACGTGGACACGCTCCTGTTGGACAAGACCGGCACGATCACGCTCGGCAACCGGCATGCGACCGAAATCGTGCTGGCCGACGGCGTCGCTCGAACGACGGCCTTGCGAGCGGCGTACTATTCCTCGCTCCCGGACGAAACGCCGGAGGGCCGTTCGATCGTCGCGCTCGCGGAACGCGAGCTCGGGTCGGTCAACTCCGAGCCCGCCGGAGCGACGTTCGTTCCGTTCTCGGCCTACACGCGGATGAGCGGGATCGACGTAGCGAACGGTGACGGGATCCGCAAAGGTGCTCCCGATGCCGTGCGCGCGTGGGTCCGCTCGCGGGGCGGCGACGGCGCGACCGTACTGAGCGCCGAGGTCGAACGGATCGCACGCGCCGGCGGTACGCCGCTCTTGCTCGCCGAGAACGACAAGGTGCTCGGCGTCATCTACCTGCGCGACATCCTCAAGCCGAACATGAAGGACCGTTTCGACCGGCTGCGCGCGATGGGCATTCGCACGATCATGATTACCGGCGACAACCCGCTCACGGCGAGCGCGATTGCGCGCGAGGCCGGCGTCGACGATTTCCTGGCCGAGGCGACCCCTGAAACCAAGATGGGCCTGATCAAACGCGAGCAGCAGTCGGGGCGCCTCGTCGCGATGACCGGCGACGGGACCAACGACGCGCCCGCACTCGCACAAGCCGACGTCGGCGTCGCGATGAACTCGGGCACGCAGGCAGCCAAAGAGGCCGGCAACATGGTCGACCTCGATTCCGACCCGACGAAGCTCATCGAAGTCGTCGAGGTCGGCAAGCAGTTGCTGATGACTCGTGGCGCGCTCACGACGTTCTCGATTGCGAACGACGTCGCGAAGTACTTCGCCATCCTTCCGGCAATGTTCGTGACGGCCTATCCGGAGATGCGTGCGCTCGACATCATGAAGCTCACGACCCCGGGGGATGCGGCGAGCATCCAAGGCGCCATCCTTTCGGCGGTCATTTTCAACGCCCTCATCATCATCGCGCTGATCCCGCTGGCGCTTCGCGGCGTCGCCTACCGGCCGCGCGGCGCGAACGTCGTGCTGCGCGACAACGTCCTGGTCTACGGTTTAGGAGGCATCGTCGTGCCCTTTATCGGGATCAAAATTATCGACATGATCCTCGTCGCAATGCACTTGACCTGAGCCCGGAGAGACAGCAGACATGGCAACCACCACGCAACCTACGACCCACCCGAAGCCGGTGCGCGACAACACGCTGCGCCACCTCGTGACGGCGCTCATCTACACCCTGGTCTCGATCGTTGTGTTCGGCATCCTCTATCCACTGGTCTTGACCGGAATCGCTCTCGTCGTCTTTCCGGCGCAAGCGAACGGTTCGCTCGTGTACGTGAATAAGAAGCCCGTCGCGTCGGCGATTATCGGCCAGCTGTGGACGAAGCCGCAGTACTTCCAGGGCCGGCCGTCCGCTGCCGGCAAGGGTTACGATCCGACCTCGACTGGGGCGACGAACCTCGGGCCGACGGCCGCGAAACTGATCTCCTCGACTCGCGACACGATCAAAGCGCTTAGGAAAGCGAATCCCGACGCGACGGTTCCCGTCCCGATGGACCTGGTCACCTCGAGCGCGAGCGGCATCGATCCCGACATCTCGCCGGAGGCAGCCTACTACCAAGTGCCGCGCATCGCCAAGGCGCGCGACCGTTCGATCGATTCGGTGAACGCAATCGTCGCACAACACATCCAGGGCCGGACCTTGGGCTTCTTGGGCGAACCACACGTTAACGTGCTCGAACTGAACCTCGCACTCGATGGGAAGGCCAAGGCGCCGTGATCTTCGCGGCTGCCGCGGCGCTCGCGCTTCTCGGCCCGGCTGCCGGCCCCGCGTCCACTGCGTCGCCTGCGCCGAGCGCGAGCGCTAGCGCTGCACCGGCGGGGCCTTCGGATCCGTGCACGGCAATGTCGGCGCTCGTCTCGCGTCCGTCGTTCAGCACGGCAGCGTGCACCGTCAAGCCGCACGATCTCCTGGTCGAATCGGGCTACACCAACACGGCCGCAAGCGGGCGCGGGGCAACGAATACGATCGACTATCCGCAGACGAATCTGCGCGTGGGTATCGGAAGAGATCTCGAATTCGATCTCGACCCGGAGTCGTACGAGCGCACCTCCACGACGCCCAAGATCGCAGGCGGCTCCGACACCTCGCTTGGAGCGAAGTACGAGTTTGGCTACACGAGCCGCTTCGTCTACGGCGTCAATGCCTTGTTGACAACCAACTCGGGCGACCCAGCCTTTAGCGGAAACGGCGACGGCGTTCTGGCCAATATCAATGCCGCATACAGCGCCTCGCCCGCGGTCGGCGTCTTTGGAACGGCCGGCTACAACGCGCAAAGCGCCGGGTCACCGTCCGCGCCGATGCGGTTTCACGGCGTCGATCCGTCACTGGGTGTCTCGATTTCGCTCGTTTCGAACCTCACGTATTACGGCGAAGGCTTTGGTCAGTCGTCGACCGGCCCCGGACTCGGCGGGCGCTATGGATTCGACACCGGCTTCGAAGAGGATATCGGATCTCGGTTGCAGCTGGACGCGAGCTACTACGATTTCACGGGCGTGCAGGGCGGCCTGCATCTGCATTCGGTCGGCTTCGGGGCGGCATACTTGATCGGCTCCTAAAGGTCGGCGCCCACCCGCGTTTCGAACCCAGCGGCAAGAGACCTTACTCGGAGGCGACGCCGTGCGGGAACCCGGACCATCTCAAGCCTGGGGCATCGCCTCGAGAAAAGAGCCCCGCTGGCCCGCGTCCCTCGCCATGCTCGGCGCGGCTACGCTGAACTTCCTTTTGCCGGGAAAGTTTACGCTCGGTCCGCCATGGCTGGTCCCGCTGCTCGAGCTCGCAATCCTCATACCTCTCTACGTTTCATCGCCGTACCGCACGGCGAACGAGAGCCGGTTACAGGGAATTTTCGCAAACGTCCTCATCGGCATCGCAAACGTTGCAAACGTCGCTTCGCTCGTATATCTCGTGCGAGAGATCATCTTAAACGCGAAAGCGACGAATGGAACCGAGCTGATCTACTCGTCCGCCGCGATCTGGCTGACGAACATCCTCGTCTTTAGTCTGTGGTATTGGGAACTCGATCGGGGTGGCCCAGACGATCGATTGCGCGAGGACCACGCGGCGCCCGATTTCTTGTTTCCGCAGATGGTGACGCCCGCTTGCGCGCACGCCACTTGGACGCCGCAGTTCGTCGACTACCTCTACCTTGGGTTCACCAACGCGACGGCATTTAGCCCGACGGACGTCATGCCGCTCACGGGCTGGGCCAAGATGATGATGCTTGCAGAAGCGGTCGTGTCGCTTGCCACGATCACGATCGTGGCGTCGCGCGCGATCAACATCATTAGCTGACGCTACCAGGGGAGACTCGGCCCGACCGGGTGGAAGCCGGCGACGCCGCCGAATTCAGAGAAGCTCTCGTCGCAGCGCGTGTTCGCGTGCCAGATCGCAAAGAGCGTTTGCGTGCTTGTGCTGCCGTCTGCGGCCGTGGTAACGTGTTTGCCGTTCGCACAGGCGAGCGCATCTTGCGCTGCGAGCAGCTTGCCGATCGGAGTCGTGGGTTCGATGCGGTAATCGAACGTGAGTGTCTTGCCCGGCGCTTTGTTCGGATAGGGATTGGGGTTGAAGAGATAGCTCGTCGGCCTCACGTCGACGACGCGCCCCACGATAAAGCGCCGGCAATTGCCGGTTACGAGGTATGGCGTCAAGCACGGTGCGCTGGACTTGCGCGCGAGATCCGTTAGGGTCCAAGCTCTGCCGTCCTGACGGATGAAGCCGAGCTCCGCGAAGGCATTTCGCGCGGCGATGTGCTTCGCGACTTGCTGCTGCGAGAACACGCTCGGATAGAGGTCGAACGTCGCGTTGCCGCCCCACGACTGCTCCGCCGCGGCCAAAAACTTCGGGGCCCAGACGCGCGCGTCGGCGGGAGCGGCCGACCACGGCACCGGGTCGAGATCCGGGGCCGGCGAGAGGTTGCATCCATATAGCAGCGCGAGGAGCGCGAGTCCGAATACGCGGAGGGTCATGTGGTGTCTCACTTCGCCGGCGGCGGGGCTAAGATCAACAGCTGCGTGGCGCCGGTGTCGAGGAGGCGGCGGGCGAAGGGCATTCCGACGGTGGGCCACCGCGGCTTGTGGCGCGCACCTTCGATTGCGAGGGTCGTATTGCCGCCTTCGCTCGTGGCGGCTTCGATCATCTCCTTGGCAGGCTCTATGCCGACTTGTAGCCTCCAGCGGGCGCGCACGCGCCGCGCGGTCTCGGCGAGCGCTGCGACGACACGTGCTTCCGCCGCCTCCGCGCTCTTCGCAACGTGGATGACGGTCAGGTCGACCTCGAGCCTCAGCGCGATGCGCGCGCAGCGTTCGATCAGCTCGATGTCTCGTTCGCGGGCCTTGACGCCGAGCGCGAGTCGCGAGAACGGCGGCGGGCGCTTCGAGCCGCCGCGCGCGCGCACGACCTCGCGCAGCGCGAGCTCGCGCAACGCGCCGAGATTTTCGCTGCGGAAGAAGTGGGCCAGCGCATCCTCGATCTTTTCGGGCCCGTAGATCTTGCCGGCGCGCAACCGTTCGCGAAGCGTTTCGGGTGTCGTGTCGATGAGGATGACGTCGTCGGCGATCTCGAGGATCTCGTCCGGAACCGTTTCACGAACCTTTTGCCCGGTCATCCGATACACCGCGTCGTTGAGCCCCTCGAGGTGCTGGATATTGAGCGTCGTCATCACCGAGATGCCGGCGCGCAGCACTTGCAGGACGTCGTCGTAACGCTTCGCGTGTGCGTCGCACGGCGCGTTCGTGTGCGCCAGCTCGTCGATCAGCGCGATCGCCGGCTTG
>Ga0302325_10033822_pt1 | contig 10465 bp, 15 predicted proteins | sample Palsa_T0_2_FD_201948 | JGI IMG/M metagenome (GOLD analysis project Ga0302325, IMG submission 201948) | Peat permafrost microbial communities from Stordalen Mire near Abisko, Sweden - Palsa_T0_2 | ecosystem: Environmental > Terrestrial > Soil > Palsa > Peat permafrost | place: Sweden: Abisko...
CTGGCTGATCTTCTTCGGCATGCTGCAGACGGCGCTGGCGCTCCGGCTCCGCTCTACCACGCACTCGGCTCGCAGCGGGGTCGCGACGCCGCACGGAGCCATGCGACCACGCCCCGGGGGTCCTGGTGGGGTCATGTGACCGGAGAGCCGGGCTCCGAGCACCGCAGGAGGGCCGGGCGGGCGCTGCGTAAGCAGGTCCCGCGGGCCGGCCACGGGAGCTGGAGCCCGGCTCCCGGCCGTCCTGACCCCGTCGGCATGCTGGAGGAGAACAACCGCCCCCGGCTTCCTGATCTGGTGCCCGTCCGGTATGGGCGGATGCTCGCCTCGCCGTTTGCGTTCCTGCGCGGCTCCGCGGTGATCATGGCGGACGACCTGGCCGGAACCCCCGCCACCGGGCTGCGGGTGCAGGCTTGCGGCGACGCGCACCTGGCCAACTTCGGGGTCTTCGGCACTCCCGAGCGTAATCTGGTCTTCGACGTCAACGACTTCGACGAGACGCTGCCCGGGCCCTGGGAGTGGGACGTGAAGCGGCTGGCCGCGAGCGTGGTCCTGGCCGCCAGGAACCTGCAGATCGGCGATCAGCAGGCCAGCCGGGTGGTCCGCCGGACCGTCCGTGCCTACCGGGAGCGGATGGCCGATCTTGGGGTGATGGGGCCGCTGGACGTCTGGTACGACCGGGTGGATATCGCCGCGGTGGTGGCCATCGCCCGGCAGGAGGGCGCCCAGGACCTCAAACGCCAGCTTCGCGTGGCCAAGATCCGCCAGCGCACCAGCCTGCAGGTCCTTCCTAAGCTGACCCAGCAGGCCGACGGCACGCTGAAGATCATCGACGATCCGCCGCTCATCGGCCATGTCGACCCGGAGGCGTTCGACGGCGAGAAAATGATCGGGGTGTACGCGGAGTCGCTGCCACCCGACCGCCGGCCCCTGCTGCAGCGCTACCGGGTGCTCGACACGGCCAGGAAAGTCGTGGGGGTCGGCAGCGTCGGCACCCGGTGCTACCTGAGCCTGCTCGCCGACCCCGACCTGCGCTCGCCGCTGTTCCTGCAGCTCAAGGAGGCGCGGGAGGCCGTGCTCTCGCCATACGCCGGGCCGTCCGAGTTCGCTCACCAGGGGCAGCGGGTGGTGGTGGGCCAGCGGCTGATGCAGGCGGCCAGCGACATGTTCCTGGGCTGGACCAGCTATCGCGGCCACGACTACTACGTCCGCCAGTTCAAGGACATGAAGCGCTCGGTCAACCTCGACATGATGACCCCGGCCGGCTTCGCGAGCTACGCCGAGGTGTGCGGCCGGACTCTGGCCCGGGCCCACGCCCGGACCGGTGACGCGGCGGCCATCTCGGGCTACCTGGGCAGCGGGACCGCTTTCGACCAGGCCATCGCCAGGTTCGCGGGCAGCTACGCCGGGCAGGTGACGGCCGACTACGAGGCGCTGGCCGGGGCAGCCAGGGCCGGCCACATCCCGGTGGTTCAGGAGGCCTGACGTGCCTCGTGACTTTACGGCTTCCTGGCCGACTACTGACAGTTTATGATCGCGGGCCGCAAATCGCTGGCGTCGCCAACTCGGGCAGGCAGGATGTTCAGCCGTAGCCCGCCGAGTCGAACCGGGGAACCGGCTGGCGCCTGCGTTCCGGCGGGCGCCGGTCACTTCTCCCGCCGCAAGATGGCCGCAAGCATCCCATCCCGCCGACACCCAGGGCGGCGCAGCCGGATACAGGTCGAGCAGGGTGAGTGCGCGCGGGGCCTACTCGCCAGCCCGTCGTGCCTGGGAACTGGCAGCGCGAACGGCAGACCCGGTGACCTGGCCCGGGCAGGTCTGGCTGCACCGCAGCCGCACTAGCTTCCGTGCCTCGCGCAGGCGGGGCGAAGAAGCCCGCCTCGTCCCGGTCCTGCTCCGCCGCAGTGGTGACCACGTGGCGGAGTTCGGCACGCGCCGCGGCGCCGGACAGGCCACGGCAAGCGCAGAGCCCGGGCTCAGTGTGCGACCGGAGAGCAGGATGCTTGAATGAGAGCAGTGCCAGCCTGTTCGGTGCCCAGGACAAGGTCCGGCCCTCACCGGCCGGGCGACGAGCCAGCGGCCGGAGGTCAGTGCCCATGATTCTCGTGACCGGCGCCACCGGCCAGGTCGGCTATCACCTGATGGAAGCGCTGGCCGACGCGGGAGCCGACGCCGCGGCGATGATACGGGTGGAGGCGAAGGCTGCGGACCTGCCGGGGTCTCAGCAACCGGTGGTCGCGACGCTCGACGGACCGCCGCCGTCCGATGTCCTGCAGGCCTTCGACCAGGTATTCCTGCTCAGCCCGGCGCACGAGGGGCAGGTAGAGCTTGAGCTGACTTTCATCGACGCGCTCGTCGCCGCCGGTCATCAGCCACATGTCGTGAAACTCGCGGCAGACGGGTTCCTGGATCCGGGCTGCGAAGTGCGCTTCATGCGCAATCACCGGCAGATCGCTGAGCACCTGGACAGGACGGCCCTGCCGGTCACGTATCTTGCGTCGAGCCTGCACATGGAGAACCTGCTGGAGGCGGCCGACACTATCCGCGACCAGGCCACGATCTTCGCGCCGGCGGGAGACGGCAAGATCGGTTTCGTGGCGGCGAGTGATGTCGCCAAGGTGGCGGCACGCGTGCTGTCCAGTCCGCTCCACGAGGACACGGTCTATGTCCTCACCGGTCCGGAGGCCCTGTCCTACGGCGGCGTCGCCGCGCGAGTCTCGGCAGTCTTCGCGCGTCAGGTTGACTACCAGGAGATGCCGGAGCACACGGCGAGAGAGCAGATGCTCGCGAGCGGCCTGAGCCCGTGGCAGGCCGAGGGCTCACTCGAGCTTTTCGACTGGATCCGGGAGGGCGGAGCGGACTCGGTCACGTCCACGGTGCGGGAGGTGACCGGCAACGATCCGCACTCACTGGCGGACTGGCTCGGCGAGATGCGCGGCGCGTTCCTCGGCCGGCCCCCGGGCCTCGCTCCGGAATTCGTCTAACCAGGGACAGGCCGATGAGCTGGCCGCCTGCGGCCTGGTCCTCACGCAGTTCTGCGTCGCGTCGCTTTGGGCAAGTCTCGCTTGGCCTTCTCATCGTCGATCAGGCGGATCATCTCCTTCCGTACGCCGACCAGGGCATGATCCAGCTCGCGGTCGCTGAAGGTCGCCACGAGCGGCGGCCATCCCGGTAGCCACGCCTCCAGGGTGACTTTCTGCTCGGGGCCGCCGCGGTCTTTGACCGAGATCTCAAGATCAGCCTTCTCGGGTGGCCAGTGCGCAAGGTGCCGGTCAAGAGCGGACAGAACTTCCAGGACGTGGTCCTGGTCCTCGGCGCTGAAGCCGGAACCGAACCGCAGCCGCTCGGCCACTATCGGCTCCGAGTTCTTCTCATGATCGCTCATACTGTCTACCCTCCCACCGCTGCCGGGGAGAGGGGGCGAGACCCGCCAGTAGCACCCGGAGCTCTGGGCGAGGGCGGTCGTGGCCGACCGCGCCGCTGCCGTTGCCAACGCCGACTAGCGCGGCTGGCGCAGGAGCTTGAGATCGAGCGGCGGGGCCGGCAGCGGATCGCCCTGGTATCCACCGACGGAGCCGAACTCGCCTGCTCGCCACGCCGCGGTCGCCGCGCTGATCTTCTCCGGCGTGCGGGCGACGAAGTTCCACCACATGGGGAGCTGCTCGCTGAGCGGCTCGCCGCCGAGCATGATCAGCGTGCTGTCAGCAGGCGCCGACACCGCCGTCTCGTGCCGTCCCGCGGGCAGGTACAGCAGCTGACCAGGTTCCAGCCGCACGCGTCGACACTGCCCTCCCCGGCGGCTGCGAAGATGACATGCTCGAAGCCGGACCGCAGCGGGAGAAGACACCGGGCAGGCTGGTCAGCGGCTGACAGCTGCGCGCCGACGATCGGGGAGAATGCCGTCGCCGGTGATCGCAGACCCGCGAGATCGCCGAGCAGGACGCTGACATGGAAGCCACCGAGACTTGTCTCGGGCAGCTCGGTGCAGTGCTCGAAAGCCGGGTCGACCAGCCGGCTGGCGTTCGGGAGCGCGACCCACAGCTGGACACCATGCAGGGTCGGGTCGTGTTCGGCCGGCGACTCCTCTGCGTGCGCTATGCCCCGTCCGGACGTCATCAGGTTGAGCTGTCCCGGCCGGATCAGTTGTTCAGTACCGACACTGTCCCGGTGCAGCACGTTCCCGGCAAAAAGCCAGGTGACGGTCTGGAGACCGATATGGGGATGCGGCGGTACGTTCATGCCGGCCATGCCGTCGACGTCCATCGGCCCGTAGTGATCGATGAAGCACCAGGCGCCGGCGCTCTGGCGAACCCGGAGCAAGACCATGCGCCGTACGGTCACGCCGCCGACGCGGGCGTTGCGGGCCCGGGTTAGTTCAAGATCTTGAGGTTCGGGAACGGGGTCACTGCCGACCTCCACGTATCGCTCCCGGAACGCTGCGGTCAGCCGAGGCCCGGGCCAGGCAGGAAGTTCCCGCAGACGCCCGGGTCCTGTGGAAGCACAGATTCGGGGGCACCTGCGCACAGGAGCAGTTCTCTTCCGCGACGCTCGCTAAGACGCTCGGCGCGGCCAGGTCTACGTCGAATTCGACAACGCCATCACCGCAAAGGCCACGCCGGTCACCGAGAGCTCTTCAGCACCTGGGACGCACCGACCGCCCGGCAAGCCCCGGCCTGCTGACAGCGATGCTCGCGCTGGCCCGCCCACGCTGCGGCGCCATTCAATGCCGACTTCTAGAGCGTCGCCGCGACCGTCATCCCCCTACTGCTCCTGGCGGCCACCCTTCAGGGCCGCGTGTACCGGCACATGACCGGTCTGAGCACTATGTTCACGGAACTCGGCAATGCCATCATCCTCAGTCTGGGCGGCCTCTACGAGGTCGTCGCCGTCCTGGCCCTCTACTCGCGGTCCGCGACCATCCACACGGCACGTCTGGTCATCGGAGGGCTGATCTGTCGTTAACGGTGCGCGCGTTCCTCGACGTCGGCGGCGTTGAGCACACGACCGCGGTCCCGCGGAAGGGGCTTGTGAAAATCTGCGCAATGCGCCCCGCGGAACGGTCATGGCCCGGGCAGGGGTGCCCCAGACGCGCCCGACTCGCGGCATGACCGGATGCTGCTACCGCGGTATGGAATACCAGAGTATGATTAAGGAATGAAGGTTGACAAACTGAGCGTGTCATTCGAGCCTGACCTAGGCGACGCCGTCAGGTCGGCTGCCGCACAGGCAGGCAAGCCAGTCTCCTCATGGCTGGCCGAAGCTGCCGCTAGCAAGCTTCGAGCCGAAGCGCTGGCTGACTTCCTGTCCGACTGGGAAGCCGAGCATGGTGTGCTCTCCACCGAGGATGTCGCCCGCGCGGAACGGGAGCTCGGCCTGGCGGCTGGGGATACTGCCGCGTGAGCGCGCTGATCTTGGATGCCGGAGCGCTGGTGGCGGTCGACCGTGACGACCGCGCAATGATCGCACGGCTCCGGGCGGCCCAGGCGCACGGCCTGGAGCTGCGGACCAACGCGATGGTCGTCGCTCAGGTGTGGCGCGACCGGCATGGCCGCCAGGTGAACCTGGCCCGGTTGCTGCGGGCTGTCGATGTGCGCGTAGTCAGCCAGCGCGACGGCCGCGACGCAGGCGTTCTCCAGGCTATGGCCGGCACCGCGGATGCGATCGATGCGACTGTCGTGCTGCTGGCCGTACGAGGAGATCGCATCCTGACCAGCGATCCCGGCGACATCAATCTGCTGGCCGCAGCAGCTGAGAACGGAGCCGTCGTCGTTTCCTGCTAGACCAGGCTGCCCTGGCGACTGGCGGCACGAGCGGATGATCCCGCATGACCCCGGACGGCAGAACTTCGCAGCCTGCTCCCGCCTCTGGGCGCTCGTGGCGTCCGCTCGACGCGCAGGCGCGGGCTCTTGCGGATCATTCGTGGTCGGTGGACACTCGCGCTGTGCAGCCGATCCGGTACGCAACGACCAGTGACGACGTCAGTGTCGCGTATCAGGTTGTCGGCAGCGGTGACGTCGATCTGATCGCCGCGCTCGGCATTGTCACTCATCTGGAGGTCAACTGGGAGGAGCCCGCCTTCGCCCGTTTCCTGGGCAAGCTGGCCTCGTTCTCGCGGCTCGTCCTGTTCGATAAGCGCGGCGTCGGGCTGTCGGAGCACCCGCGCTGCCACCGTGGCGCTCGGCTCGGCCAGCTGCCGGTCACTCAGCAGCTCGACGCGTCCGACCGGCAGCAGCCCCACCTTCACGTCGACCCTGTCCAGCAGCGGCCCCGACAGCCGCGCCAGGTACCTGCGGCCGGACGAGGGGCGTGCAGGTGCAGGCGGTGTCGGCCGGCTGCCACGAGCTGATCAGGGACTACGGCGCGATGTGCGTTACCTGCGCAACCGACGTGCTCGAGCACGTCGGGATGGCCGAGCCCGGGCTGGCAGGCACACTGCGGATGGGCCCGCAGACGGCCCGGGACAGGCTCGATCCGGCCTCGGCCGCCGTGCTGGAGGAAGTGCCGGTGCGCGGCTCCCGCGGTCCGGCCAGCATCGCCGTGCGCGCGGGTGTCGATCTTGATACTGCCCTCAGATGCCTGGGGGTGCTGGCGGCCGGCGGTTTCGTGGAGCACACAAGCGTCGGGTGGAAGGCAAAGAGAGTCGATTGACCCGCTGTTTCCTAATGATCCTGCCCGATTCCGGGCAGGATCCTTGCGAAACCGGCGCTGACATGGCCATGATGGCCGGCGTGCCCGCGCAGCAGCCGCACGGCGACCTGGTCGAGTACCTGATCCCTGGTCATAACTGCGGGATCGGCGGATCTGGCACGGCAGAGTCGTGCTGCGATACGTCGAGCAGGATGGCGATGATCTCAGCGAGTGCCATGGCGGCGCCTCAGGGCCCAGCGCGTGCTCCGGCCGGCCGGGGTCGGCACGTACCGGATCAGCGTGGTCGCGACCGGCCGGTGCGAGGAGCACCGCCGGGCGTTCACGCTTGTCGTCCGGGGGCAGAGCGGGTGCGTCATTCCGAGCCGGCTGCGGCCAGTGCTGCAGCGAGGGGCTCGAGGTCGGCGATGAGCTGGTCGAGCTCGGTCAGGGTGTCGTGGGGCAGGGCCGCGAGGTCGTCGGTGAGGGCCTCGATCCGCTCCCTGGTCTCGCGTCCGGTGTTGGTGATCTGGCCGGTGTCGTCGATGAAGCCACGGCCGCGCATCCTGTCGGCCATGGTGGCCAGCGTCGCGGCCCGGGTGACGCCGGGGGAGTCAGTCAGGTCAGCGCGGATCCGTCTCACGGCAGCGGCGACTCTACGACCCCGGATTAGTGCGCCCGCGAACCGAGATCGTGCACGTCACACGCGAGTTGACTCAACCAGTGCTGCCCTTGACCGCGGCTAACAGCGCGCTCGTGGCCGGCCCCGACTGCTTACCGGACAACCCGATCTGCCCCGTGTAACAACCCGCGATCGTGTACGCCTGACCCGCGGTCATCGCGATGCCGAACTGGGTGCCCGATGATCCCGGCACCTCGATCACCCGGTTGCCCTGCGTATCGGCGTAAAAGACCCCACTGCGACCCACAGCGGCCGGCACTTCCTTCCTGGATCCGGTTGTTGCCCGCATCGGCGATATAGAGGCTGCAGCGTCACTGCGTGGCCGTCGAGGCAGCGGGTGAGAAGACTGGCGGGGCCGCATGAGGTTGTCCTGGCGGTGGTGGATGCGGGGTCGGCCTGGGCAGTCCTTCGTGTCAAGTGACCGCGGCTCTGGTCGTCCCATGATCACGCGGCGAGTGTCCCGAGTCGCCCACGCGCCAGCTGCTACTGGGCCTGGTGTTGGCGCGACGCTGACACGGTCCGCAGCACGGTCACACCTTTGGACTGGATCTCCCGCTCGATCTCCCGCATCAGCAGGCTGTACCGCGGCCTGAAGCGTCACCGGCCCGGCGGCATTGAGCGCGCGGGCCACGTGCACCGCCTTAGTTAACTGCCAGCCGGTGAAGTTCGATAGTCCGTAGTAGCGGATCTTGCCAGCGCGGGCAAACCCGTCAAGGGTCCGGGCTGTTTCCTCCAGCGGCGTCCACGGATCAAACCCATGAACCTGATACAGGTCAACCGCCTCGACGCCAGCCGGCGCAGCGACGCGTCCAGCGCCCGGGCCAGATGCCGCGCGGGCCCTCGGTTCATACTCCGGCCCCGGCCCGCCTAGGGCCGGCCCACAACTGGCGGGCTGCGACTCGGCCCAGGACTACGCAGCCTGACGGTTTGGCCCCGCTCCGGCCTCGGCGAGGATGGCCGGGAAGCACCGCCGCGCCGCGGCGGCAGCTGCTCAACGGTGTTTGCTCACCGGGCGTTCTGCCGGAGCTCAACGAGCAGAGGAGGACTCATGCCCAGCCCTATGCCGACCATCACCCTGCCTTCCTCAGAAGAGATCGCCGTGCTCGGGCAGGGCACCTGGCACCTGGCCGAGAACCGGGCGCGACGGCCCTCAGAGATCGCCGCGCTGCGCCATGGCATCGACGCCGGCATGAAGCTGATCGACACCGCCGAGATGTACGCGGACGGGGACGCGGAAATACTGGTCGGTGAGGCCATCTCCGGCCGGCGTGAGCAAGTCTTCCTGGTCAGCAAGGTGCTGCCGCACCACGCGACCCGCCAGGGCACGCCCCGGGCCTGCGAGGCCAGCTGCGGCGGCTCGGCACGGACCGGCTGGACCTCTACCTGCTGCACTGGCGCGGCCCTGTCCCGCTCGCGGAGACCGCCGAGGCGTTCATGGCCCTGCAGGCGCGCGGGCTGATCAGGAACTGGGGGGTCAGCAACTTCGACGTCGGGGACATGGCAGAACTGCTCTCCCTGCCCGGCGGCAACGAGGTCCAGACCGATCAGGTCCTCTACAGCCCGAGTCGGCGCGCCCCCGAGTTCGAGCTGCTCCCTATCTGCCAGGAGCTGAACATCCCGATCATGGCGTACTCGCCGATCGAGCAGGGAAGGATCCTGCGCCGCCCTGTGCTCCGCGACACCGCGGCCCGACGCGACGCCACTCCTGCCCAGGTCGCCTGGCCTGGGTGCTACGCCAGGACGGCGTCTGCGCCATCCCGCGGGCCAGCAGGCCGGATCACGTGGCCGAGAACCGTGCGGCGCTCGACGTCGAGCTGGATCGCGATGACCTGGCCGCCCTGGACGCGGAGTTCCCGCCGCCCCTACACCCGCAGCCGCTCGAGATGCTCTGATGGCACAATTCCCTAACGGTCTGCCCGGCGTACCCACCAGCGGCCGCGGACTGCGGGATCAGGCGATGGCGGCCGGCATGAGGGGCCGGTGATCCTCGGGCAGCTCGACGACGATGTCGAACCACTCCTTGTGGCTGACCGCCTCGGACAGCGTGCCGACGACGGCATGGGCGTGCTCGAACACCTGGCTGAGCAGGGCCTCCTCGTCGGCCCCGGTGCCCTCCCGCGCCGCGACCTGCCGCAGGATGTCCTCAAGGGACATGCGCCGCGCCCCAGGCGTGGCCGTCGCCATGCCCTGCCGCAGCGGCGGGTGCAGCAGCGGATCGATCTGGGCCATGAGGTCCGCCACCTGGCCGGCAGCGATCCGTTCCGCCAGGATCTCGAGCACCCGCCCCGCTGACCTGGCGGGCCTCGGCGCGCCCCAGGCTGAGCTGAGCTCGGGCCACCCGGGTCGCACCGTATTCCCCCGTCCGGCTAGGACTGCGGCGGCGATGGCGACCGCGGACAACTACCCGATCGGCGGATGCGCGGCGACAGCCCGCCCCGCGAAACTGTCGGTTGACTGTCGCTCGACCGGCTTTCCCCAAAGGAGCCCAGCGATGACAACCACAACTGAGTCAACGGAGTTCCGCCCGGCCGAGGCGATCGGGCGGATCGGGAAGCATTGGGGCTGGATGCTGGCCTTCGGCATCCTTACGATCGCGGCCGGGATCTGCGCCCTGGTCTGGCCCGGCATCACGCTGCTCGCCGCGGCGATCGTCTTCGGCGTCCAGCTGGTCGTGGCGGGCATCTACCGGCTGGTCGCGGCGTTCGCGGCCCCAGAGGAGTCCACCGGTACCCGGGTCATGCTCGGCGTGCTCGGGGTGCTCGGGGTGCTCTCGCTGATCATCGGCTTGTACGCAGTCCGGCATGTGCTGCTGCCGATCGTCGCGCTCGCCCTGCTTCTCGGGATCTTCTGGGTCGCCAACGGCGTGATCGAGCTGTTCACCGCGTTCTCCAACCGGGAGTCCAGCGGCCGCGGCTGGCTGGTGGCCATGGGGATCGTCAGCATTGTCGCCGGGGTCCTGCTGCTCGCGATCCCCAGCCTGTCCTTGGTGGTCATGGTGTTCCTGATCGGCGCCTGGCTGATCTTCTTCGGCATGCTGCAGACGGCGCTGGCGCTCCGGCTCCGCTCTACCACGCACTCGGCTCGCAGCGGGGTCGCGACGCCGCACGGAGCCATGCGACCACGCCCCGGGGGTCCTGGGGGGGTCACGTGACCGGAGAGCCG
>Ga0302325_10033823_pt1 | contig 10465 bp, 7 predicted proteins | sample Palsa_T0_2_FD_201948 | JGI IMG/M metagenome (GOLD analysis project Ga0302325, IMG submission 201948) | Peat permafrost microbial communities from Stordalen Mire near Abisko, Sweden - Palsa_T0_2 | ecosystem: Environmental > Terrestrial > Soil > Palsa > Peat permafrost | place: Sweden: Abisko...
CGGAACGGGCGGCATGGGAACGGATGCAGCGTCGGAATTCTTGGACTTACTGGAGAACATGGCGCCCTGCCTCGATGAACCTGCTCGGATCTCTCACGACGTCGGCCAGCCACACTTCGTAGTGGACGTGCGGCCCCGTGCTACGCCCCGTCGATCCGAGTTTCCCTGCTCGCTATTTCGGCGGTATCGCCAGCAGGTAAGGCAGGCCGCCATTGATGCTTGGGCTTTCGCCCCAAATCGCGGAGCTGAATCCCGTGGGCAAGCCCGCTTGCAGTTGCGATGTCGTCTGGCCAGTTACGCCGGAGCAACTGCTTGGAACACCACAGCCTTCGCCTGTGTTAGTGATCCCGCTCGTCGTGGTGTCCCAATAATTGTTGGATGAGTCGCGCACTTTATATCCCGCAAGCCCACCGATAGCACTGCCTGCTCCTCCTGCTACGCTACCGGTGGAATACGAACCGCTGAGGGATAAGTTATCCGACTCGCTTGGATCAGAACTGTAGCCTTCAAGACCACCAACATATGAATTCACGCCAATTCCAGTGACCGCGCCGGTCGCATAAGAATTTGATACTCCCGCTCCAGGGACCTGCATCGAATTCGATGCGTCGTTGCCGATCAGTCCGCCAATATCTGCTCCCGACAAGTTGCTGCTCACGTCCCCAGTCGCGTAAGAAGCCGTTACGGTATTCTCATTATAGCCCACCAAGCCTCCTGCATAATTTGAAGAACCAGTCACTTTTGCAGCCGACCATGAATCAGAGATTGTGCCACCGTTTAAGCCCACAAGCCCTCCAGTGGTGCCATCAACTGTTGCAACCTTTCCGCTCATGGAACAGCCGGCTATTTCGCCGAAATCCAGATTGCCAACGAGCCCCCCCGTGATGGCGCGCTTGGCTTGTATTGAGGTCTTTACGAGGTGCAGATATGCAATAGTTGCACCGTCCGTTTGTCCGAAAAGACCCACATATTGAGTCCGATCGGACACGATGGTTAGATTCGAGATCGTGTTGCCAAGGCCCTGGAAAGTTCCAGAAAAACCACTACCGAGCGGCGCCTGTGCATAAGCACCGTCGGCGCTCGCGTTATAGCTCTCAGCAAGCGCGTAGTTGCCATTCAAATTGGCGCTGAGACCCTCTGCCAGAGTATGAATGTTATCCACCAGCGTATACGCAGCTCCGTTGACGGTAAGATGATCTGACGTGCTCCAAAACGTGACGTAGCCTGCCGTGCCGAAAGACAGAGCACCACCCGAACCGCCGTCATTGGTAGTGAGTGTGAGATTTCCGGACCCTGCAACGGCAACGGGCTTGTCCACTGTGATCGAGGTATAAGCGTCTAAGGTCAAGGTATTTGCGCTCGCCCAACTGAGCGCTGCTTTGACGTCGATCGCGCCCGCGATATTTCCTGAGACAACCTGCACGCCGGATGTGGAGAGCATGTTCTGAAGATCGCTCGCGTTGAGTATCGCGTTTGCCTTTATTGCGCTGCAGACACCGTTTGAACAATTCACATTTTTCGTCGCGGATGTCGCAATCGTCAGCGCAGCTTCGGCCGAGGTGGCTGCGATTGGCAAAGCAAGACCTGCCAGAAGAATTGAACGAAAATGGCCCGACCGGCTGAACTTCGGACAACTTGCCGCCATGTGCTGTCTCCCCAATAACAGCACAGACTATCCCATAACCGTGGCGATTGTTCCCCGGTTATTTGCGAGCAACAAAAACCCCGCCAAGCTTGCGCGAGGCGGGGTTCGAGATTTTTCCGATATTGCGAAATTCAGCCGCCCGTCTTGAGCGGCGCGAAGGTTGCGGCAGGGCGCGGCGGGGCGTCGGTCGGACGGATCATCGGTTGGGCCGCAGGCGCTGCGGCCGGCGCGACGGAAACAGGGGCTGCGGGAGCCGGAGCTACCGCGGTCGGGGCCGGCGCCACAGCGGCCGGCTTGAACTCGGTCGTCTTGCGGCCGGCTTCTTCGGACAGCGGGTTGTCGGAATGGCGGCAATTGCCTTCGAAGAAGGCGCCGGTTTCGACCGAGAACGCTTCGTGCAGGATGTTGCCTTCGACATGGCAGGTCGAGCACAGAAGAACCTTGCGGGCGCGGATGCTGCCCTGGATCCGGCCGCGAACGGTCAGGTCTTCAGCCAGGACTTCGCCCTGGATGAATGCCTTGTCGCCGACGACGAGGCCGGCGCTGCGCACGTCGCCTTCGACGCGGCCGTCGATCTGGATGTCGCCCGTGGAGGTCAGTGTGCCGCTCACAACAAGATCGGCGCTGATGATGGACGGCGCCGACGAGCGCACTGCACGCTTCTGCTGCGGAACGGGCGGCATGGGAACGGATGCAGCGTCGGAATTCTTGGACTTACTGGAGAACATGGCGCCCTGCCTCGATGAACCTGCTCGGATCTCTCACGACGTCGGCCAGCCACACTTCGTAATGCACATGTGGCCCGGTGCTGCGCCCCGTCGATCCGAGTTTTCCGATGGGCGTGCCTTTCTCCACTCTAGCGCCAACTCTCACTAAGATCGATGACAGATGACCGTAGCGGGTGTGAAATCCGTAACCATGGTCAATTTCTACCATATTGCCGTAGCCGCCCCGATCGCCGGCCCAGACGACAACGCCCGGCGCCGTCGAGGCAACCACCGAACCCCACGGGCCGCCGAAATCGACGCCGGGGTGAAACGCGACATGACGCGTGAACGGATCGACGCGCGCACCGAAACCGCTCGTCAGCTCGAATTGCTGGCCATGGACCGGCGTGGTCAGCGGCACATGCCTCAAAGCGGTGAACAGCGTGTCGAGTTCCTTGACGTGGGCGGTGACGCCGGCATAGGCGCCAGTGAAGCGCTGGTCGGCGATCCCTTCGATATGGAAGGCACTGATAGGAAGCAGTGGCCCGCCGATGCCTTCGTCGGCTGACGCCTTCTGCTCCAGGCCGTCGGGATCGACGCCGACGTGACGGAGCACGGTTTGCAGATCGCCGATGCGGCCGGCAACCTGTTGATCGACACCCACCAGCAACGCGGTTTCTTCGCCGCTCATATGCGCGATGCGGTCGGTTTGTTCGGCCAGAACCTTGAGGGCAGGCGGATCGATGAATTTCGTTGTTGCCGTTTGGGACAGCTTGGGGCGGAAGAGCGCGGTCGCAAACCTGGTTACGGCATTGTCGAGGAAACTTGCCTTGGTGGACTTTCCGGTCCGGGGTTGAGGTTCGACGGTTTGCGGCATGACTCCCAGCTGGGAGTTTCCGCCAGCAGGCGGTGCTGCGCCGTCGGCCGGTCCCGGGCCGATCGTAATCGGCGCTTCCGCGCCGAGGCTGTCGCTCGCTGCGCCGACCGCGCCGGCTGCAACGGGAATGTCGCTGTCGCTTCCGCCGCCGGCCTTCACGTCATGGGCGACCCCACCGGAATTCAGGCTGTTGAGCGTTTCGTCGACTGCCTGCTTGCGGCCGAGAAGTTTGGAGACGGTTTCCTGTTTGCGTTCAAGCTCATCGGCGGTGGATTTAAAGCGGTCTTCCGCCGCAACGAGCGAACCGTTCAATTCGTCGTAAGCGAGTTGCTGATCCGCGACCCGATTCTCATACGTCGATTGCATCTGCTGGTAGCGGTGATCCTTGGACGTGATGATGCGGTCCTTGAAGATCACATTGACGGAAGCAAACGCGACCCAGCCGAGGAATATGAGGGACAGGCCCGCAAGCGTTGCCTGCAGCGTCGGGCCGAAGGTGAAAAACTGAACGCGTCCATCGCTACGGATATACACTTGACGCTCGGGGAACGTCGCATGTAGCCACGCCCACGCACGCTCGACGAGCGTTTCGGCCATGCCGGAACTTCCCTTTTGGGCGTCTTTCGCGCCGACCCCTGAAGGCACTATTTCACCCATTTCTGGCCGTTTGATCAAGCTCTTAGCCCAGAAAAAAGAACTTGAGGTTAACCGTGGCCGGAACAGCATTTCCCGGCCTTTCAAAGGGTTTTCGCCGCGGCGAGCACGGCCTCCACATGGCCCGGCACCTTCACTTTGCGCCAGATTTGCCGGATGACGCCCTTGGCGTCGACCAGGTAAGTCGCCCGGTCCATTCCCATGTACTTTCGGCCGTATAGGCTCTTCTCCACCCAGACGCCATAGGCGTTTGCCGCAAGTAGATCGGGATCCGAGGCGAGGGTTATTTTCAGCTTGTGTTTGGCCCTAAATTTTTCGTGAGACGCGAGACTGTCCTTGGAAACACCGATAACAACGATGTCCGCAGTATCGAATTTGCGCTTGGCCTCCGTGAATTCGATCGCCTCTTTGGTGCAGCCGGAGGTGTCGTCTTTGGGATAAAAGTAGAGGACGAAAGGCTTGCCCTTCAGGGCTGCCTTCGAAATTTCCTCTCCTGAGTCCGACTTGAGCTTGAACGCGGGCGCCCGATCACCGGGCGCGAGGTCTGTTGCCATCTGGGTCTCCGGAAGGCTTGAAAAAGGTCGGAACGGTTGAGCGTTTACCAGTTGCAAGCATTAGGCGATAAGCTGATGCGCGATCCTGCGCAAGAGGCAGGATGTGCTGCGCCCGTCAGCCCCAAGCCTAGTGTTAGTACTGTGAAAAAGGTGTATATTCTTTGACGGCTTTCACGCTCAAAGCCCATCACTTCCACCGCGCCGGGCTGGCCACGGCCGTTTTCTGCGCGGCGCTAGTGTTTTTCATTCTCGGTGTGCTGATCCGGGTCATGATCGGGCCGGTCTCGCTCGGTCCTTTCACGAGCAATTTGCGCTCGGCGCTGGACCAGACATTGCCGGGGATCCAGGTCCGTTTCGATCATGCGGCCATCGAATGGTCCCGCGACGAGGGGCGGGTCGATTTGGTCATCTTGGGCGCCAGAGTGTTCGACAGCAATCAGCGGATCATCGCGCAGGCCCCGAAGGCCGAAATCGGACTGGCGGCCGGCCCGTTCATCCGCGGCCACATTGTGGTGCGCCGCATTGCATTGGTCGGCGTAGAGCTGACCCTGGTCCACACCAAGGACGGTCAATTGCGGCTGGGCGTGGAGACGGATCGCAACCAGAGCGATGTGCTCGAACGAATTCGGGAAGCGCTCTCCAAGAGCGGCAGCGGCACATCCTCGCTCAAGACCTTTGCAATTCATCAGGCCCGTCTCGCATTCTACGAAGAAGAGACGGGATTGTTTCTCGTCGCGCCCGAAGCCGATCTCGAAGTGTCGACCGCGCCAAACGACGTTGCGCAGAGCGGGGAAACGATCGTCGCGAACCTCAATGCGCGCGTCGAAATATCCGGGCGGCCGACGCATATCGTCGCCAACATCAACATCCCGCATGACACAAGCCATGTGACCGGGGATTTAAGCGTTACCGGCCTGGGCCTCGGCAGTCTTGCGGCAAATGCGAAATTCTTTTCCTTCCTGACTCCCTTCGCGCTGACGACCGATATTTCCGGCTCGTTCGCGCTCGATCACGGTCGACGTCTGACCCTGTCCGATTTCGGCATCGACGCATCCGGCGTCGTGAACGGGCTTGGAAGACCCCTGCACGTCAAGGACCTGCGCGTCGTCGGCCGCTATGACGGCGCCACCGGCCGCTTGCTGGTCGACGATGCGACGCTGCAGGGCGATCAGGCGCACGCGCATCTGCAGGGAAGCGGAAATCTGACTTTCGACGATCGCAACGTTTTGTCGAAAGCAACCCTCGATCTCAGCATGGACAAGATGGGCATGGATTTGCCCGGCGTGATGAAACAGGCCGTGACGCTCGGACGCGCCGCACTCACCGCGAGCTACATTCCGGCGCAAGGGCTCATATCGATCGATCGCGCGCTCGTTTTCGGCGGCCCGCTTTCGGCGAATTTCGCAGGCAAGATCACGGTGGCCGGCGTCCGATCGGCCGGCGTCGACGTCGATGGCAGGATCAACGCGATCGATGTGCGCGATTTGCTGCATTACTGGCCTTTGCAGATCGGCGACGGCGCGCGCACCTGGATCGACGCGCATGTCTCTGCGGGACGCGTGGGGCCAATCGTGCTCCATACGCATATCCTGCCGGGCGCACTCGACCAGACGGCATTGCCCGAGGACGCGGTGGCGATGACGTTTCCCATCGCGGGCGCGACGGTGTCCTATATGCACGGGGTGACGCCGTTGACGCGCGTCAACGGCACGGCGACGCTGACGGGGGACACGTTTAAAGCCGATATTCCTTCGGGCGCCGTGGGTCCTCTCGCGATGTCGAACGGGCATCTGACGATCCCCAAACTGCATGTGTCCGGAACGACCGCCAGCATCTCGGCGCATGCGGATGGCTCCGTCCCGGACGTGCTCGCACTGATCGATGAAAAGCCGATGCAATATCCTTCACGTTTCCATGTGAAAACGCAGGGTGCCAAAGGCAATGCCTCGATCGATCTGGCGTTTCAGGTGCCGACGCGGAACAGCATTTCGACGGACGAGATCGGCGTGTCGGTCCATGCGAATCTGACGGGTCTCGCGCTTGCGGTGGGCGACCACACGAAGCTCACCAACGGCACCGCGAATCTCGCGATCAACAACACCTCGCTCCACGCGGTGGGAACCGTCACCCTGGGCGCCACCAATGTGGGTATCGATTGGAACGAAGCGTTCAGGGCCCAGGGTCCGATCACGACCCGCATGACGATCAAGGGTACGCTCGACGAGGCCACGCGCGCGGCAATGAATCTGCGCCTGGGGACCTATCTCACCGGTTCGATCGGCGCAGTTGCTCTGCTCGAAGGCAATCGCGGCTCGATCCAGCGCGCGCAAGCCACACTCGATCTCACTCCCGCAACGATCAATCTCGACCTGATCAATTACAGGAAAGCGGCGGGCGTTCCAGCATCGGCGCAAATCACGGCCCGTCTCGACAACGCGGGCAATCTGCGATCGGAAGACGTCTCGCTTTCCGGCGCGGGTCTCGCGGTGAGGGGCACGGCGAGCCTGGGAGCGAACGGCGATCTCGAGCGTCTCGATATTCCCGTCGCACATATCGGCTCCGTCAACGACTTTGCCTTTACGATGACGCGAACGGCAGTGACGGGGTTCGACTTGGCGATATCGGGCCATTCGTTGGATGGCACCGCATTGGGACGCCGCGATCCGAACGCAAACGATGCGTCTTCGAATACCAACGCAGCGAATTCGAGCAGCCCGTTTCACGTATCCGTTCACGTCGACCGGCTCGTGCTGCGCGAGGGTGTTGCGCTTTCGCCTTTTTCCGTCGATGTCGCGGGCCAGGGTGACCGGCCCCGGTCGCTATCGATGTCGGGAACATTGTCAAAAGGCATTCAAGTCACGGCTGGTATTGTCGAAAGCGATGCCGGCCGGCGGGTGGCGATCGATACCAACGATGCGGGGCTTTTGTTGAAGGGACTGTTCGGTCTCGAAGCCATGAAGGGCGGCAAACTCGATGTCGCCGCCACCATGCCACCGATGTCTGCAGCGGTCGGGAAAGATCCCAACGCGATTGAATATACCGGCGCCGTGACGATCGACGATTTCACGATTGTCAACCAGCCGTTCCTTGCGCGGATGTTTTCATCCGGTTCCTTCGGCGGCTTTGCGGATCTGCTGCGTGGACAAGGCATTGTGATCGATAAGCTGCAATTGCCTTTTGCCGTTCACGGCGATGTTTTCGATATTCACGATGCACGCGCCGCGGGACCTTCGCTGGGGGTTACGGCCGACGGTTACGTCGACCGCCGCAACAATCAGCTGGCATTGAAGGGTGCGCTGGCTCCTCTCTACGGGATCAACAGCGTGCTTGGCGCAATACCGATCGTGGGGCAGGTGCTCGTGTCGAAAAAGGGCGAGGGCATCATCGGCATGACCTACAGCGCGACGGGAGCCGCCGACCAGCCGCAAGTGAGCATGAATCCGCTCTCCGTGCTTACGCCGGGAATCCTGCGCCGGATTTTCCAGGGCTCGATGCCGTCCGCGCCCCCCGTGCAGGCGAATACGGCGCCACCGCCGCCGGCAGAGTAGTATCCGCAGCGTTCGTCAGATCGGCTTCACGAGCACATGTTTCTTGCGGCCGACGGAAAGCTTGATCGCGCGGTCGTCGGTGAGGTCGGACAAGCTCACGCTCGCTTTGACGTCGGTTACGGCGACATCGTTCACGCGCAACCCGCCGCCTTGAATGAGGCGCCGCGCTTCGCCCGTGGACGATGAAAGCCCCGCCATCTGCGCGAGATTGGCGACGAGCATGCCTTCCGCGAGCTTGTCGCGCGGGATTTCGAATGTGGGCAATCCTTCCGCAAACGCGCCTTCTTCGAATGTGCGCCGCGCGGTCTCCGCGACGTCGTTTGCGACGGTGCGGCCATGCACGATGGCGGTTGCTTCGGTCGCGAGAATTTTCTTCGCCTCGTTGCGTTCATTGCCTTCGAGTTTTTCGAGGCGCGCGATTTCGTGGAGCGGCATATCCGTGAACAGGCGCAGGAAGCGGCCGATATCGCCGTCTTCCGTATTGCGCCAGAATTGCCAGTAATCGTAAGGCGAGCGCATGTCGGCGTTGAGCCACACCGCACCCGACACCGACTTGCCCATCTTGGCGCCGGACGACGTCGTGATCAGCGGCGTGGACAGCCCGAACAATTGCGCGCTGGCGATCCGGCGGCCGAGATCGATGCCGCTCAGGACATTGCCCCATTGGTCCGAGCCGCAGGATTGCAGGCGGCAGCCGAAGCGCTTGTAGAGCTCCACGAAATCATAGGCCTGGCAGACCATGTAGTTGAATTCGAGGAACGAGAGCGGCTGTTCGCGCTCGAGCCGTATCTTCACGCTCTCCATGGTCAGCATGCGGTTGACGGAGAAATGGCGGCCGATGTCGCGCAGGAACGGGATATATTGGAGTTCGTCGAGCCATTCCGCATTGTCGATCATGATCGCGTCGCTGGACCCGTCGCCGAATTTCAGCAGATGGCTGATGCCCGCCACCATGCTCTTCTTGTTGGCGTCGATCTGCTCGGGCGAGAGCAGCTTGCGAACCTCGTCCTTGCCGGACGGATCGCCGAGCTTTGTCGTGCCACCGCCCATCAGCAGGATCGGGCGATGGCCCGCCTGCTGCAGCCGCCGCAGGGTCATCAGCTGGACGAGATTGCCGATATGCATCGAGGCGGCGGTGCAATCGAAGCCGATATAGGCGGTGACGCGCTCCTTCTGGAACAGCGTGTCGAGGTCTTCGGCCGCGGAGCAATCGAAATAGGCGCCGCGCTCCACGAAGGTGCGGAGGAAGTCGGATTTGAATGGGGCGCCGGTCATATTACGATCTCGTGAGCGAAGGGCAGGGATGTAGCACAGATGGCGCAAGCGCAAAAAGCCGGGGTTGGACGGATATCCGCAATCGTTCTGGCGGTCTGTTCTGCAGGAGCGGTGCATGCCGCCGATCTGCCCGAGCCGCTCGACGGTCCCAAACGCATCTTTCAGGACGATCTGCTCGATCGCATGAGCGGCAGCTGGACAATGACGGGCGCGATCATCGGCGCGCCCGTGAAGCACCAGGTCGATGTGCACTGGATCCTCAATCACCAGTTTCTGGAAATCCACGAATTGGATACCGCTCCCGTGAGGGGCGGAGGTCCGGCGTATGAAGCGATGCCGATCATCGGCTATGACAATGCGAGCGAGCGCTATGTCGCTCACTGGATCGACATTTACGGCGGACGGTATTCGGAGACATTGGGCTACGGCAAACGCACCGGCGATACCATCGAGTTCGTGTTCGAATACCCCGACGGACCGTTTCACACCGCCTTTCGCTGGTTGCCGGAGCGCCAGCAGTGGCAATGGCTCATGACGCGGAAGAATGCGTCCGGGAAATGGGTGGGATTCGCGGATATGACGTTGACGAAGCGAACGTCGGACTGAGGATCAGTCTTCCTCTTGCGGCTTGATGCCCATCGCATTCGACACATAGGCCTCGACGGATTCCACCACTTCCGCCTCGTGCTTGTCGAAGAAATGGTTCGCGCCTTCTATCTTGTCGTAAGTGACCTTGATGCCGCGTTGCGCGGACAGGCGGTCGACCAGCTTCTGCGCGTCGGCTTCCGGCACGACCTGATCCTTCGTGCCGTGCACCATCAGGCCCGAGGCGGGGCAGGGTGCTAAGAATGCGAAGTCGTACATGCTGGCCGGTGGCGCGATAGACACGAAGCCGGTGATTTCCGGACGCCGCATCAACAGTTGCATGCCGATCCAGGCGCCGAAAGAAATCCCGCAAACCCACACGAAGGATGGATTGGGGTAGAGCGTGTTCATCCAGTCGAGCACGGCTGCAGCATCCGACAGTTCGCCGGCGCCAGAATCGAACGTGCCCTGGCTGCGGCCCACGCCGCGGAAATTGAATCGCACGGTCGTGCAGCCGAGCCGGTGGAACATGTGAAACAGGTCGTAGACCAGCGGGTTGTTCATCGTGCCGCCGAACTGCGGATGGGGATGCAACACAAGCGCCATGGGGGCGCCGGGCG
>Ga0302325_10033825_pt1 | contig 10464 bp, 7 predicted proteins | sample Palsa_T0_2_FD_201948 | JGI IMG/M metagenome (GOLD analysis project Ga0302325, IMG submission 201948) | Peat permafrost microbial communities from Stordalen Mire near Abisko, Sweden - Palsa_T0_2 | ecosystem: Environmental > Terrestrial > Soil > Palsa > Peat permafrost | place: Sweden: Abisko...
GCGATGCCATTGAACGCGCCTGCGAGCTCATTGCCAAGGAGAACCGTTTTCACGAGCAGTTCGTGGTCGACGCCGTACAGGGCGGCGCCGGCACATCGACCAACATGAACACCAACGAAGTGGTCGCGAATGTCGCGCTTGAACTGATCGGCCACGCCAAAGGCGACTACGCCACGATTCATCCCAATGATGACGTCAACATGGAGCAGTCGACCAACGACGCCTATCCGACTGCGCTGCGGCTCGCCCTCATCTTTGCCACCAAACCGTTGACCGACGCGGTGGGCGATCTCGCCTTTGCGTTCAAGACCAAGGCTATCGAGTTCAGTGACGTTCTGAAGATCGGACGCACCCAGCTTCAGGATGCGGTGCCGATGACGCTCGGACAGGAATTCGAAGCATTCTCCGTCACGCTGAAGGAAGACATCGCTCGTATCAACGAGGCCGCGGCGCTGTTCCGCGAAGTCAATCTCGGCGCGACGGCGATCGGGACCGGCATCAATGCCGATTCGCGCTATGCGCTGCTGGCAGTCGAAGAACTGTCGCGCCTGGCCCATGAGCCGATGGTTTCCGCGGCCAATCTGATCGAAGCCACATCCGACATGGGCGCGTTCGTGTTGTTCTCCGGCGTACTGAAACGGCTCGCCGTCAAACTTTCCAAGATCAGCAACGACCTGCGGCTGCTGTCGAGCGGCCCGCGCGCGGGAATAGCGGAAATCCGGCTGCCTGCGGTTCAGGCCGGCTCTTCGATCATGCCGGGCAAGGTCAATCCGGTCATTCCGGAAGTCGTCAACCAGGTCGCCTTCCTCGTTATCGGTCACGATCTGACCGTGACAATGTGCGCGGAAGGCGGACAATTACAGCTCAACGCTTTCGAACCGACAATCGGCTACTGCCTGCTGTCGTCGTTGCGCCAGCTTACGGAGGCTATAACGACATTGACGACGCGTTGCGTGAACGGGATTGAGGCCGACCGGGAACGCTGCCAGGCGCTCGTGGAAAATTCCATCACGCTGGTGACCGCACTGGTGCCGACGCTCGGGTACGAAGCTTCATCGCGGGTGGCGAAACGCGCTCTGGCCGAAAAGCGCCGCGTAAGCGACATCATTCTCGAGGAAGGTCTGCTCACGGCAGATCAGCTTGACGAACTTCTGAAAATCGAAGCGATGACCAGGCCTTCCCGCGCCGCGAGGCTAGTGGCTAAACCCTAGTCTCTAGTGCCCCGTGACAATGCGCACGACTTTTTCGGGATCCGCCGGCAGTTCGTTGCCGCGCCAGACCACATGCACGTCCGGCCTGACTAACAGGTAGTCGAACCCGTACACGTCACGCACCGCTGGATTGTCAACATCAAGCACGGAAAACGGTGCGCCAATTCTGCTAAAAGCAAGCTGAAAGCAAGAAGCGGCGGACTTGGTCTTGCCGAGACGCAGCAACGTAAAGCCGTCACCGATACGATCGTGAACCGAGACCTTGCCCGGCTCGATCCATACGTGAGGCAGCCGCGCGCCCGGCCAGCTTGTCGGTTCGTACTCCTCGATATTCGGCTCCGGGCCGCCGGGCTCGTCGCAAATCACCGGCGACCCGGCATAACGATAGCCAAGCTCGGCGCCGACGACCCTGAACGTCTTTGGCGCTTCCACTTTCGCCAGCTCAAGCAAGTGCGCGAGCGCGGCTTTGCCCTCGGGCGTGTCATCCTCGATATCGGGACGCCAGGCGGAGCGCCAGACCGCGCGGCCGCTGGTGCCGCCGCCCGACGCCTTGACGTTGATGGCGCCGATCTGCCGCCGTTCGACTTCGTACGATTGGAGCAGATGCGGCCCGCCCCAACCCTCGAGGACGGCCGCCAGCTTCCAGGAAATGTCGACGGCATCGCCGACGCCGGTATTCATGCCGAGACCGCCGGTCGGGATCACCAGATGCGCGGCGTCACCGGCGATGAAAACGCGATTCTCCAGATAGTGGTCGGCCAGCAAAAGCCGCTGCACCCATTTCGCGCAGTGCAGCATCTCGAATTTCACCGGCGTTCCGACTGTCTTCTCGAAAAGCGTCGCCATGTCCTCGTCTTTTTCGACGATGGCATGGATCGTGAAATGCTGGCGCGAGTCCTGGACAATGAACAGTGTCCAGTGATCGTCGATGCGGTTGTAATGGCGAGCGCGTGGCGCAGTCACCTTGTCGTAAAGCTCCGGGCAGTGGAAAAGCGCCTGTCGCATTTCGCGCAAATGCGGCTCGCCATCCATCTTGAAGCCGAGCTGCTTGCGCACGACACTCGAGCCGCCATCGCAGCCGACCACATATTGCGCACGGATTTCTACAGGCTCGCCGTTCGACTTCCGCACCTGCGCGGTCACCCCTTCGCCGTCCTGTGCGAATGACAGAAGCTCGTGGCCGAATTTCACGTCGACGTTCGGGATCTTCTCGACCACCGATTTAAGCAACGGCTCGAGCGTGTACTGCGAGATCACCTGGTACGGTTCGAGCGGCATCGAGCCGTCGAGCGTCACATCCCGCTTGGCCTTCGCCTGTGCGACCGTCGGATGCGCCATCTTGAATAAAGGCGGCCGCATCAAATCGAACACTAGATAGGTGTCCATCGGCCAATCGGGCGGATAGCCGGCAGCGCGCACGGTATCGGCAAGGCCGAGCCTGCGAAAAATCTCCATGGTGCGCGGATTGCAGCGCTCCATTTTTGGATAGCCGAGCGGTGCGGCGTTTTTCTCGATCAAGGTGCAGCGGATGCCACGCTTGCCGAGATCGACAGCAAGCGTGAGACCGACCGGACCGGCGCCGACGACGAGAACCTGCGTATCCATCATCAATCTACCGATTCACCCGAACACTTCACGAAGATAAATTTCATGCGCGGATGATTGCCGCCGTAAGGCGGCGAAATCAAGCGCGGTGGCAAATCGGCTATTCCGGCGGCATCGTATACCGTGCTGAAATGGTATCGCGCGGAGGTCACCGGGAATGAATAACGAGACTGTACGGATCGAAAGCGGCCAGTTGCAGGGAACCGTCAGCGCCGACGGCATCGTGCGCTCGTTCAAGGGTGTGCCGTATGCAAAGCCCCCGATCGGCGAGTTGCGGTGGCAAGCGCCGCAGCCAGCCGTTGCATGGCAGGGCGTGCGCGAGGCCAAGCAATTCGGTCCGCGCTCCGTGCAACCTTCGCGGCTGCCGACCTCAATTCAGTATTTCGGGCCGGAGGCCGAAAGCGAGGACTGTCTCTATCTCAACGTCTGGACGGCGGCGCGCTCGGGCGATGAGCGCCGGCCGGTCATGATGTGGATTCACGGCGGAGCGTACTACCTCGGTTCAGCCGCGCAGCCGATCTTCGACGGCGAAGGACTGACGCGCAAAGGCGCCGTCGTCGTCACGGTGAATTACCGGCTCGGCCGGCTGGGTTTTCTCGCCCATCCGGAACTGAGCGCCGAAAGCGAACACGGCGTATCCGGTAATTACGGCTTGCTCGATATGGCCGCCGCGTTGCAGTGGGTGCAGCGTAACATCGCCGCCTTCGGAGGCGATCCCGGCTGCGTCACGATATTCGGGCAATCCGTCGGCGCGACCACGGTGTGCGCTTTCATGACTTCGCCGCTGACGCGCGGCCTGTTTCACCGCGCTATCGGTCAAAGCGGCGGCGCGATGTCGCCTCCCGGTAAAACCGACGGCGGCTCGATGCTGCTGCTTGAAGGCGGCGAGCAGGCCGGCCTGGAATTTGCGAAGGGGCTCGGCGCACGCTCGATCGCCGAGCTTCGCGCCAGATCGGCCGAAGAAATCCAATTGGTGCGGCCGGAAGCGGGTTGGCTCGTGAAACCGGTGATGGACCCGTCACAACCGGGACCAGAACGGCGTGAAACCGCGTGGCCGGTGATTGACGGTCATGTTTTCCTTGAGCCGCCTCTCGACGTGTTCACGCGCGGCGAACAGTTCGATGTGCCGCTGTTGACCGGCTCGACCACTGGTGAAGGCGCGCTGTTCGGCGGCGTTCCATCACTCCATGCGTTCATCGACGAAGCAAAGGCCGAATACGGCGCCAATGCGCAAAATTTTCTGGACCTCTATCCGGCATCAACCGACGCAGAGGCGCGCGCTGTGGCGAACACCGCCCTCGGCGACCGCCGCTTTGTCGCGCAGAATTGGAAATGGGTGCGGCTCCACGCGCAAGCTGGCCGGGCCAAGACCTTTTACTATCGCTTCGGCCGTGTACCGCCTGCGACCGAACTGAAAAACATTGGCGCCTTTCACACCTCCGACATCCCGTACGTCTTTCAAACCTTCGATGTCTACAAGCATTGGCCGTGGCAGCCATGGGACCGCGAATTATCGGATGCGATGTCGTCGTACTGGGTGAATTTCGCCCGGTCCGGCGATCCGAATGCCGCCAATATCCCGGCATGGCCGAGCTTCAATGCACGCCGTGAAGGAATAAGCTTCGCGGGAGACATCAGCGTCGCGCCGGTTGCAGACAGCGCGCGTCTCGCATTCTGGGAGAACCGGAGCTAAGTCGTATGGTTTTCTCTCGCCCGCCCGGTTAGGCTTGAGCCAAGCTGGCATTTGACCGGCAGTTCTCGGGAGGGCGCGACGATGGCTACACAGGTCCTGCACGCCGGCGCATTCGACAGCGACGCAATCGGCACGCAACGCCGCCGCGTCGGCTGGTCGGCGTTCCTCGGCACGGTGATCGAATACTACGACTTCACCCTCTACGGCCTGCTCGGCCCCGTCGTGTTCGACAAGATCTTCTTTCCCAAGACCGATCCGATGGTCGCCACGCTGGTCGTGCTCAGCGTCTATGCCGTCGGCTTTGCCGGCCGGCCGCTCGGCGGACTGTTTTTCGCCCACTACGGCGACAAGATCGGCCGCAAGCCGATGATGGTCGCGGCGATGACGGTCATGGGCCTGGCTTCCACCGCAATGGGACTGCTGCCGAGTTACCAGAGCGTCGGCTTTTTGGCGCCAGCGCTGCTTATCGTGCTGCGCATCGTGCAGGGCTTCGCTCTCGGAGGAGAATCGGCGGGTGCGAACGTGCTCTCGACCGAAGTCGGCCCCGAGGGACGGCGCGGCTTCTACGTGTCGCTGGTGACCTCCGGCATTTTCCTCGCCTGGATCCTGGCACTCAGCGCCTCAACCGCAGTATCGCTGCTGTCGCCCGACGATCTTCTCGCCTGGGGCTGGCGGCTGCCGTTCATCGCCAGCTTCCTGCTCGTCGCCGTCGCGATCTGGATGCGGCTGAAGATCGAGGAATCGGCGGTCTTCATGAAGGCTGTCCAGGCCAAGCCGCCGGCGAAAGTGCCTTTCTTCGAACTCATGCGGGTGGCGAAGAAGCCGACATTCATCGTGCTGTTCGCGGCCATGGCCGAATCCACCAGTGGCTTCTTCTACCTCGTCTTCGGTTTCACCTATGCGCTGCGCACGCTGCATGTGCCGGTGCCGATGCTGCTCACGGCGATGCTGATCGCCAATATCATGGCGCTTATTCTTGCACCGCTATTCGGCTCGCTATCCGACCGGTTTGGGCGCCGCACGATCCTCGCCTCAGCTTACGCCTGCCACGCTATCTATACGGCGTTCTTCTTCTTTCCATTGTTACAGAGCGGCAGCACGTTGCTGATCTACCTGGCGATGATCCTGCCGATCGGCATCGGTTCGCCGTGGGCGATGGGCGTCATCGGCAGCTTCTATTCGGAGCAGTTTACCGACGCGCGTTTGCGTTACACTGGCGTGGGCTTCGGACGCGGCCTCGGCACCTCTCTCGGCGGCGGTCTGATGCCACTCGTTGCCGCAAGCCTGATGGCGCTCACCAACGGCAGCACCATCGGGCCCATTCTCTGGTTCGATATGATCTGCATCGGCGCTGTCACCGCCATCCTGATCGCGCGGGAAACCAAGTCAGAGCACTTAAGCTGAATGCGGCTTAAATCGCCGCGGTAGTCTTTCGCCACTCACTTTGCGTCCGCGCTCGTATCGGGCAGCGACGCGGGTGAAGGAGAGGTGTTGCACGGAGGGACGAAGAACTGCAGGCTTCCCTCCAAATTGGCACGGTCGACGTAATTGTTGACGAGGATCTTCCCTGAACTGTCAGCAATAAACAACTGCATGCCCATCAGGCTTACTGGAAACCCGTAGTTCGGAACTTGGGTGTGATTAATAATGACCTTCACATCGTAGTCGTCGCGGTTCCAAATTGTGAACAGCCAGTCGTCAATTACTTTGTAGCCTAGCCCTGTCAGAACTTGTTTCACAAACGCGTTTGTGCCGCTGTCGGATTTGTCATCCGAGCTGACTGCCAGTTTCGCCACGCAGGTAGGGGTCGCGGCAGACGCGGCGATTGGATCCCAGATCAAGAGGGACACAAATAGTGGCGTCACCCAACGCATCATCGCCTGCCCCCCCGAATGCTCGATCCCCATTCGCAGGTTACCGGACCGTCCATTCAAGCAAAAGGCAGACCGAACGGCAGTCTTATGGGCACGCGCGCTAGCGCACCGCGAATTGCTCGACCCTGCTTGTATCCACAGTGATGCCAAGACCCGGCCCGCCGGGCACGGCGATCTCACCATTGCGCATCGGCAACAGTTCGCCCAGCATACCGTCGCGAAACGGGTTGTCGCCGGTGTCGTATTCGATCAGCAGCGGAAACGGCACGTTGTCGGTGTGCGGCGACAGCGGCAGGCTCGCGGCAAAGTGCAGCGAAGCGGCAATTGCCAATCCGTTCGCCCAGACGCTCGGCGACAGCCGCAGATTGTTCATCTGGGCCAGCAGCGCGATGGCTTTGGCCTGCCCGAAACCGCCGCAACTGATCAAGGACGGCATCAGGATGTCGAGACCGCCCACGTCGACCAGCCGCTTGAAGTCATGAACAGTGTGGAAGGCTTCACCGGCAGCGAGTGGAACCGGCGAGCGCTGGCGTAATTCGGAATATCCCCGCGTGTCCGTCGGCGGCAAGGGCTCCTCGCACCAATGAATGTTGTACGGCTCGATACCGCGCAGGGATTGCAGCGCGATATCGACGGTGTAGTTGCCATTGATATCGACCATCAGCAACGCATCGTCACCGATGATTTCACGCGCCGAACGAACGCGCGCGAGGTCGGCGGCCGGCCCCTGCCCGATCTTGATCTTCACCGCGCGAAAGCCCGCGCGCACGGCCCCTTGCAACTGGGCCTCGAAGGTATTTTCCGGATCGGCTGTCAAATAGCCGGTCGTCGCATAGCAGCCGAAACGATCAGTCGCCCGGCCGCCGAGAAGATCATGAATGGCAACGCCGAGCGATTTGCCGATGGCATCGTACGACGCGATGCTGATGCCGCTGAGCATCGCTGTCATGTGGTTTTGTACGCCGAAGTGATAGAGCCTGTTGTAAATCTGGCTGGCGACGAGCTCGAAATCGTAGATGCTTCGGCCGATAAAGAACGGCCGCACCAACGGCAGGTACTCTGCCATGATGCGCGGCGGGCCGCCGGCTTCGCCATAACCGACAACACCTTCGTTGGTCGTTAGCTCGACCAGCGAGCAGATGCGGCGAAAGTTGAGCCCGCGCGCCATGCCGTAGGCTTTGCCCTGCGGCATCATGTATTCAAAAGGCTTCAACTCGATCGATATGATTTTTGGCATGAGCTCGTCCCGGCGTGACGTCCGATTACCGCATCATTTTGGCAGCGCGCGCAACTGCGTTTCGATTGCAGCGCGCGCCCGTGACGGCTCGACCCACGCGAAGTCCGGAAGTTGATTGCGGAACCAGGTGCCTTGCCGCTTGGTGTATTGCCGCGTTTCGAGTTTCGCGTGCTCGATCGCGTCAGCAAGGGTCACCTCGCCGTCGAGGTGGCGGATCAGCCACGGCACGCCGTGCGCTTTCATCGCTGGCAGGCTCGGACTAAGGCGACGCTCGGCGAGCGTACGGACTTCTTCCAACGCGCCTACCGCCATCATGGCGTCGAAGCGATCACTGATGCGGCGCGCCAACTCTTCGCGCCCGACATCTAGAAAAATCTTGACGGCGCTCGCCGGGGCGAGGCTCGCGGGCAGGCCTTGCTCGTGCCACGCCAGGAGCGAACGTCCGGTCGCCAGCACGACTTCCAGAGCGCGCGTCACCCGCGCGCGGTCGTTCGGCATCAACCGCGCCGCCGCTTCCGAATCGCGCTTTGACAATTCGGCATACAGCGCGGCGACGCCTTGCTCGGCGAGCCGCTTGCGCACGCTATCGCGAATGTCAGCCGGGATTGGCGGCACCGCCGCGAGCCCCTGGATCAGCGCTTTAAAATAAAGACCTGTACCGCCGACCAGGACGGCCATACGCCGCTCCTGCTTTGCCGCAGCCAGTGCCGCGGCGGCATCGGCACACCAGCGCCCCGTCGAATAATTTTCCGCCGCATCGACGTGACCGTAAAGCCGGTGCGGTGCGCGAGCTTCCTCTTCGACCGTCGGACGCGCGGTGATGACGCGCAGATCGCGATAGACCTGCATGGAATCGGCGTTGATCACCACGCCGCCGTGCTGTTCGGCGAGCTCAAGCGCCAGCGCCGACTTGCCGCTGGCCGTCGGACCTGCAATGAGGATCACTTGCGACACGTTCTCGACCGTTTGGTTCACCGCCTGTCGAATTGCACAGCATGTTCTACGTGGCAACGCTGATTTCGCATCCGGACCGGCCGATGGTGACCGATGCGCTCGCGCAAAAGGCCGCACGCTATCTACCCCATGGCCGGCCGGTCGATTGGCTGAACCCGGGAGTCGCGGTCGACATTGCGTTTTTGGCCGACGAAGCCGGCGACAGTGAAGCCCGAAACGACGAAGAACGCGCTTTCCTGAAAGATCTCAGCGACGATTTGCGCGACATCGCCGGCGGCGAGCCGATCGATGTCGTGGTGCAACGGCAGGAGGGACGGCGCAAGAAGCTGCTGATCGCCGACATGGATTCAACGATGATCGGTCAGGAATGTATCGACGAACTGGCCGACTTCGCCGGCGTGAAAGATCGCGTCGCGGGTATTACCGAACGCGCCATGCGTGGTGAGCTCGCGTTCGAGCCGGCGCTACGCGAGCGCGTCGCCTTGCTAAAAGGGCTGCCGGCGTCCGTTATCGACCAAGTGATCGCCGAACGAATCCACCTGACGCCGGGCGCCCGAACGCTGCTCGCCACCATGCGAGCAAACGGCGCTTACTCAAGCCTCGTGTCGGGCGGCTTCAACGCCTTCACCGCAATTCTTGCGTCTAAAATCGGCTTCGACGAGCAACACGCCAACACATTATTGGTTGACGCCGGCGGCCACCTCACCGGTGCGGTCGCTGATCCCATCCTCGGCCGCGAAGCCAAGCTCGAAACACTCATGGCTCTGCGCGAACGATTTCACCTGCAAGCCGAAGACACGCTCGCGGTCGGCGATGGCGCGAACGACATAACGATGGTCAAGGCCGCCGGCCTCGGCATCGCCTATCGCGGCAAGCCTGCGCTGCGTGAAGTCGCGGCGGCCTGTATCGACCACGGCGACCTTACTGCCCTGCTCTACGCTCAGGGCTACCGGCGCGAGGAATTTGTGAAGGCGAATGGTGGGGAGTAGCGAATAGACAAGCTTGCCCTATTCGCTACTCCCCATTCGCTACTCCCCTACTGCAGATTCAACGCGACGAAACGCGTTTCACCGACGCCGTTTGATACCAGCAGCACGGCGATCTTCTTGCCCTGCGACTTGAGCTGATCGATGCGCGCCTGCAGCGCGCCCGGGTTGCCAACCGCCTCGTACTGCACCTCGACGATGACATCGCCGGGCGACAGACGCTTATCGGCCTGCGTGCGATCCACGCTGGCGTCAACGCTGGTGATCACGACGCCTTTGACACTGTCCTTGATCTTGAACTTCTTGCGCAGGTCATCGGACATGCTGGAGAGTTCGAGGCCGAGCGTCTTTTGTACGGTCGATTTCTGCTCCGGCGGCGCGTCCTGCTTAGCGTCATTCGACGCTACCTTTTCGTCTTCCGCCAGACGGCCGATCTTGATCTGATGGGTCTCTTCCTTGCCCTTGCGGATGACGACGACGTCGACTTGCTTGCCGATCGGCGTATCGGCGACAATACGCGGCAGGTCGCGCATCTCCTTGATGTCCTTGCCGTCGAATTTAACGACGACGTCGCCCGGTTCGATGCCGCCCGGCTTGGCAGGCCCCTTGTCGTCAACGCCGGCAACCAGCGCGCCGTGCGCCGGCTTGATGCTCAGGCTTTCGGCGATGTCGTCGGTAACCTGCTGGATGCGAACGCCGAGCCAGCCGCGCCGCGCTTCGCCATATTGGCGAAGCTGATCGAGCACTGGCATCGCTGTATCGGACGGCACGGCAAAGCCAATACCGATCGAGCCACCTGACGGCGAGATGATCGCAGTATTGATGCCGATCACTTCACCGTTGAGGTTGAACAGCGGTCCGCCGGAATTGCCGCGGTTAATCGCTGCGTCGGTCTGAATATAAT
>Ga0302325_10033826_pt1 | contig 10464 bp, 7 predicted proteins | sample Palsa_T0_2_FD_201948 | JGI IMG/M metagenome (GOLD analysis project Ga0302325, IMG submission 201948) | Peat permafrost microbial communities from Stordalen Mire near Abisko, Sweden - Palsa_T0_2 | ecosystem: Environmental > Terrestrial > Soil > Palsa > Peat permafrost | place: Sweden: Abisko...
ACGCCTCCTCCAGCGCCTCGGCGGCCGCGTTGACCAACCCGGTGACCTCGGTGCGGCGCGGATCTCCGGGCGAGTCGGCCAGGTTCATCCGCACCAGGTGCGCCGCCGCCCGCGTGCCGCCGTCGGCCAGCTCGGCGGCGGTCACCGCGTCGCCGATCAGCGCCAGGTTGCCCTGCGTCGCCGACTCGGCCGCCAGCGCCGCCACCTGCGCACCGATACCCGCCGTCGTCAGCGGCGGCGACGCGGCGGCGGCCAGCGCCGCGGCGAGCCTGTGCTCGCGCTGCGGGTGGTCGGCCTCCATTGCGAACGCCTCGAGCACCGGCACGAAGGCGTCGCGCTCGATCTCGGCCATCTCCAGCGCTCGGCCGCGCAGCGCATTGGCCCGCGTCATTCTCGCCTCAGCCAGGATCGAGTCGTCGTACTTCGCCGTCATCTCGACCAGCGCCGCGGCGAGCGCGACCGCCACGGCCGCGGCGGCGCCGCCGCCTGGACCGGGCGTCCGGTCGGCGATCCGGTCCAGCACGTCGGCAAGCGGTTGTTGCGTGAGCGGTGCCGCCGGACGGGCCATCCCCCGGCACCTTACCGGCCGGGCCGATCCGTAGACAAGTCGTGTCCCGGATCGGGACACCGGAGCCGGCGGCGCGCAGCGACCGTCAGTGGCTGACGGCGGCAGCGGCCAACTCGGACACGAGCCGGTCCTCGTAGAAGCGCTCGAGCCTGAACGGCTCGATCAGCTCCGGCTGGCGACCGGTCGCGACCAGCTCCGCCAGCGTCTTGCCGACGATCGGCGCGGCCTTGAACCCGTACGTGCCCCAGCCCGCCGAGATGTGGAAGTTCTCCACCTCGGTCTGACCGAGGATCGGTGAATAGTCCGGCGACAGGTCGCAGAGTCCTGCCCACGAACGCAGCAGCCGGGCCCGCTCCAGCTGCGGGAACAGCTCGAGCGCATGGCGGCTGACGTCCTGCAGGAAGTTCAGCGTGCCCTGCATCCGATAGGTCGTCCACGGCTCGATCTCGGCGCCCATCAGGAACTCGCCGCGGTCGGTCTGCGAGATGTAGACGTGCATCTGCGACGAGACGATCACGACGTCGAGCAGCGGCTTCATCGGCTCGGTCACGCACGCCTGCAGGATGTGGGTGGTGATCGGCAGTCGTACGCCGGCCATGTCCGACAGCAGCGTCGACCAGCCGGCGGTGCAGTTGAGCACCTGCCCGGCCGCGATCGTGCCGCGGTCGGTCTTCACATGCGTGATCCGGTCACCGGACCGCTCCAAGCCGATCACCGACGTGTTCTGGTGGATCTCGGCGCCCCCGGCGTCGGCCGAGCGCGCCAGCCCCCAGACGACGGCGTCGTGGCGGATGATCCCGCCGGGCGGGTGATACAGGGCGCCGAGGATCGGGAAGGTGGGGGTGGGTGGGCCCGATACATGCATGGCGGGCGCCAGCTGCTTGACCTCGTCGGGGCCGATCAGGCGCGAGTCGATCCCCTGCAGCCGGTTGACCTCGGCCCGGTTGGCCATTACGAACATCGCCCGGTCCGAATGCGCGAGCGTCAGGTGCCCGCACTGGGAGAACAGCAGGTTGAAGTTCAGATCCTGCGACAGCCCCTCGTACAGCTTCACGCTGGCGTCGTAGAAGCGCGCGCCCTCGGGCGTCTTGTAGTTGGAGCGCAGGATCGTCGTGTTGCGCCCGGACGCGCCGGACCCGATGTAGCGCTGCTCGAGGATCGCGACGTCGGTGATCCCGTGCTGACGCAGGTAGTGCGCGGTCGCCAGCCCATGCGACCCGCCGCCGATGATCACCACGTCATAGGAGGACTTCAGCGACGACGCCGGCCGCCACATCCGCCGCTTGCGGAAGATGTCAAGCATCAGGAAGCTCCTGCAGCTGATCGATGCCGACCGGACCGCCGCCGAGCTGGCCGGCCGCATCGGCGACCACCGACCACACGTACTCGGCCGTCGCCCACCCGAACAGGATCAGATACCGATCGTCCGCCTCGCAGATCAGCGTGCCCGGCTGGCGGGCGATCGACCCCGGGCGCAGCGCCCCGACCGGGCTCGCCGACGGGCGCAGATCAAGCGCGCAGAACCGGGCGAAGCACTCACGCGCGAGCGGCCCGGTGATCGTCAGCGAGGCGAAGACGCTTGTCACGTCGACGACCTCGTGGTGCAGATCCGACACGTCCGGTCGCGCGCCGACCACGAGCGCGCGCTCTGCTGTCAGCCGGCACCACCAGGCGCCGTCGCGCCGGACCGCGGTCCCGAACGGCAGCGATTCGTCGAGCTGACCCTGCAGCTGCAGCTTGGGCAGATGCGAGGTGTCACACCATGCGACCGACTCGCGGAACGCCGCCGCCGGATAGGAGATCGCGACGTTCCACCCGTCACGCGCCTGGAGGCGGGCACCCGCGTCGACCGCGAGCGCCTCCATCGGCGACCGCGCCAGCACGTCGGCGTCCGCAGCGACCGGGGACAGGAAGTCGAGCGCGCTCATGACCGCAGCAACTCCCCGTCGGGGTCGTAGAACGGTCGTGTCTGGATCTCGGCGGCCAGCTGCCGGCCAACGTCTGAGATCGTGATCTTGGCGCCGTCGTGGGCCAGCGCCGCCGGCACCCAGGCCATCCCGATCGTGCGATCGAGCGCCGGCGAATGCCTTGAGCTCGTGACCTGCCCGGCGGGCGAGCCGTCCTCGCCGAGCACGACCGCACCCTCGGTCGGGACATCCCCGTTGGACAGGGTGAACCCGACCAGCGCGATCGATGGCGGCTGCTCTGAGTAGTGCGTGAGAGCCCATTTGCCGATGAAGTCCTGCTCCTTGTCGAGCTTGACGATCCACGGCATCGCGGCCGTGAACGGTGTCGACTCCGAGTCGGTGTCCTGGCCGACGAGGATGTGCATCTTCTGCAGGCGCAGCACGCGCTGTGGCTCGAGGCCGAACGGCCGCAGGCCGTGAGGCTCGCCCGCCGCGATCAGCGCGTCCCAGACGTGCTCGCCGAGCGCCGCCGGGCAGTGGATCTCGTAGCCGACCTCGCCGACGAACCCGATCCGCAGCACCAGGCAGCGGACGCCCGCGATCGTCGCGTGCTTGCCGTCCAGGTACTTGAACGCGTCGTTGGAGCAATCGATGTCGCAGACCGCGGACATGATCTCCCGCGCTCGCGGGCCTGCGAGGTTGACTGCGGCGATCCCCTGGGTCAGGTCGGTGATTCGCACGTCGAGCATCCAGTCGGCCAGCCACCAGCCGAACCACTCCTCGACTGCGCCGGCACCGCTGGAGGTGGTGGTCACGTAGTAGGTCTCGTCGTCCAGCCGGCAGATCGTGCCGTCGTCGACGATCCGCCCCGCGTCCGAGCTGATCACGCCGTAGCGGATCCGCCCGGGCTTCAGATCGGAGAACCGGTTCGGGTACAGCCGGTCCAGGAAGACGCCGGCGTCTGAGCCGCGGACCAGCAGCTTGCCCAACGTCGAGACGTCGATCAGCCCCGCCGCGCGGTTGACGGCCAGCGCCTCGCCGGCCGGGTCGCCGTAGTCATAGGCGCGGCGCCAGTCGCCCGCCCACTTGACGTTCGCGCCGAGCGCGCGGTGCCGGGAATGGATCGACGAGCGCTTGGCCGGCTCCACGGGCCGGCCGCCGAGGATTCCCATCGGCACCGACACCCACGGCGGGCGGGCGGTGGTGACGCCGACGTCGCCCAGCGAGGTGCCGTTGTGCTGAGCCATCAGCCGCACCGACTGCAGCTGGCACATCCGGCCCTGGCAGGGGCCCATCGTCACGGTCGTGTAGCGCTTGGAGAGCTCGATCGAGTCATAGCCCTCGTCGATCGAGAGCCCGATGTCCTTGCTGGTCACGTCCTCGCAGAAGCACGCGAAGCACTTGCCGCGGCCCGCGCCGGCGACCGCCGGCGCGACCGTCACCTCGTCGGCGAGCGCGTCCGCCGGGGCCGTCTCGAGCACGTCCAGCCGGTCGCGCGTATCGGCGTCGCCGAACCCGAGCTCGTGCGCGGCCCGCAGCCCCGCCAGCTCGCCCGAGCGCGCGACCGCGTCGTCGCCGGTGACGCCCGCGACCTCGCCGGCCGCGAACACGCCGGCCGGCAGCTGCGCCAGCGCGAAGTGCCCGTGCCGCTCGTCGTACTCGGTCCGCGCGCCGGCCTGCAGCAGCAGCGACGTGGCGGGCATCGCGCCGCCGGACATCAGCACCAGATCGACATCGAACGAGTGCTCATCGCCGCCTGCGATGGGCGCGATGATCGCGGTGTCGACGCCCTTGCGCCCGCGCGCCTCGATCACCGTGTGCCCGGCGAACACCGGCACCCCGGCGCGTCGCAGCGCGCGACCGAGCTCGTTGGGCTCCGGACGCAGGTCGCAGACCGCCACGACCTGCACGCCCAGGCCTCGCAGCGTCGCCGCCGCCCGCAGCCCGCGGTCCGACGTGGTCGCGATCACCGCGCGGCGGCCGGGGGCGACCGCGTAGCTCTGCGCCAGCCGCAGCGCGCCGCCGGACAGCATCACGCCGGGCAGGTCATTGCGGGCGAACACGAGCGGCTGCTCGATCGTGCCGGTCGCGAAGACGTGCCGCGCGGCGCGCACCTGGTGCAGCGTGTCGCCCTGCCAGACCGGCACGAGGCCGTCGAAGCTGCCCAGCGCCGACCCACCGTCGATGATCTCGACACCGGCGTCGCGCGCGGCGGCCGTCAGCTCGTCGAGGTTCGAGAGCTGCCCGCCGAGTCCCTCGTCGGCGAGCACCACGTCGGCGCCGGCGTGCGCGGCCGCGGTCGCGGCGCTGAGCCCGGCGATCCCGCCGCCGACGACGAGCACATCGGCGTGGCGGCGGCGGTACTCGGTCCGCCATTCGCGCTCCGGCTGCTCGTTGCGCAGCTTGCCCAGCCCGGCGGCGTTGCGCAGCAGCTTCTCGTACAGCGGCCACAGCCTGCGGGGCCGGATGAACGTCTTGTAGTAGAAGCCAGGCGGCGTGAACGTGGTGCCCGCGCGGTCGGTGATCTCCATCACGTCGTGCTCGAGCGACGGCGTCGCATTGACGTGCTCGACGACCAGCCCCTCACGGGCGGGTTCGATGCACGCGCGGGCGCCGGGGGCCCCGTCGACCGAGCAGATGCAGTTGGGGCACTGGCCGGCGACGCACATCAAGCCGCGGCGGCGGTGGTACTTGAACGAGCGGCTGAACGTGCGCCGGCCGGCGGCGTACAGGGCAGAGCCGATCGTGTCGCCCTCGAACGCCGTGACCCGCTTGCCGTCGAACGTGAAGCTGATCTGCCTGGTGCGGTCGATCCGCTCGCCGGGCTGGGGAGCGAGACGGCTCACGGCAGTTCCGTCTTGAGCACTTCGTTGGTGGTCGTGTCGCGCTCGGCGCAGAACCAGGCGCGGCAGCCGGAGCGATGAAACCACCACTCGCGCTGGACCCCGGCGGTGTTGGTGCGGAAGTAGTTGTAGGCGTTCAGCTCTCGGAAGCTCGGGTCGGTCTTCGGCCGCGGATTGATCTCTCCCCCGTAGCCGAAGTCGGTCACCTCACGCACGCCGCAGTTCGGGCAGGTGAGCAAAAACGACATCCGCCGGACCGTATGCCGTGGGCTTGATCCTGTCCAATATCTGATTAGGATTGATTGATTTTGTTTCGCGATCAGTGGTCGTGGCTCGACTCCCATCGAGCATGGCCGCTCAGGCTGTCGCGCTCGTGGAGCTTCGCCAACTCAGATATTTCGTCGCCGTCGCCGAGGAACTGCATTTCCGGCGGGCCGCGGCCCGGCTGCACATCTCCCAGCCGCCGGTGTCGCAGCAGATCGCGGCGCTCGAAGCCGAGCTGGGCGTGGTCCTGCTGGCCCGCACTCGCCGCCGGGTGGCGCTGACGGCGGCCGGTGCGGCGTTCCTTCGTGACGCCCGCGTGATCCTGGCCGGGATCGATGCGGCCGCCACCACGGCCCGCGCCGTCGACTCGGGCCAGGAGGGCGTGCTCCGCGTCAGCTTCGTCGGCTCGGCGCTGCTGTCGATCGTGCCCGGCATCGTCCAGCGCTTTCGCGTGGCGCGGCCGCGGGTCCAGATCGCGTTGCGCGAACGCTCCACCGCCGAGCAGCTGCGGGCCGTCGCATCCGGTGCCGCCGACGTCGGCTTCGTCCGGCCCCCGGTCGCGCCCGACCCGGACCTGGTGACCGAGCTCGTGCTGCGCGAGCGGACGATCGCGGCGTTGCCGGGCGGCCATCCGCTGGCGTCGCTGCGACGCGTGCCGCTTCGCCGGCTGGCGGCGGAGCCGCTGGTGCTGTTCCCGCGTGAGCAGGCGCCGGGCTACCACGACGTGCTGACCAGCCGCCTGGCCGCGACCGGCACCGTGCCCCGGGTCGTCCAGGACGCGCCCGAGACGATCACGATCATCGGCCTGGTCGCCGCCGGGATCGGGGTCTCGCCGGTCGCCGCCTCGGTCGCCAACCTGGCGCTGCCGGGCGTCGTCTACCGGCCCTTGTCAAGCGCGCCCGCGACCGAGCTCGTCGCGGTGCGCCGCGCCGACGACGACTCGCCGCTGGCGCGCGCGTTCATCGCCGCCGCGCTCGATCAGTCCGCGACGACGACCGGATAGAGGTTGTGCGTGCGCATACTCCCCAACGCCCCGAACGCGCTGGATCGGGGCGGCGATAGCCTGACGCCGTGCGCCCGCGCGTCCAGCCGACGGTTGACGCCGCCGCGTTCGCCGCCGCACAGGTAGCCGCCGTCCGCGACGATCCCGCGGGCCGGCAAGCGCTGTTGCGCACCTCCTACGACGGGCCGTTCGGGCGCTCGCCCCGCCACCGCCCGTTCCGGCGCGCGGCGCTGTCGTTCATCAGCTGGGAGCTGCGCCGCGGGGTGCTGGCGCCGGTGGCGGCGCCGCGGCCCGGCAGCGCCTGGTGGCGCGCGCTCAACGAGCGGCTGCTGCGCGACGGCTGCGAGGCGGTCGCCCGCGCCGGCGGCCACGGCGGCACCCCGTCGTCTGAGACGATCGAGCCGTGGACGCGGTTCTTCGCCGCCCCGAGCGCCGGCGGGTGGTACCGGGCCCACAACGGAAGCATCGTCGCGGCCTACCTGGAGCACCACGACCTCGGACGGCGCGAGAACCGAGCCGAGCGGTTCTTCATGAACGTGGTGCTGCTGCGGGTGCTGTACGCGCACGCGCTGGTCGCCGCGCCGGAGCTGGCGCTCGGCCGCCTCGGGACGCTCAGCCGGCTGCTCGGCGACCCGCGACTCGGGATGGCCGGCGTCTTTCTGTCGCTGCGGCGGACGGTCCCGGACGTCTATCCGCTGCCCGATCCGCTCGAGCGGTACCTGCGTCTCGAGCACGGCGTCGGGCGCACGCTCGACTACGCGGTGATCGTGCCGCGCCTGCAGCGGCTGTACGAGTGGTCGGCGCAGGCGCTCGGCGCACCCGGCCTGCGGGATCTGATCGACGACGGCGCGCCCGTCTACGTGTGGCCGGTGTCCGAGCGGGCGCTGTTCGAGCGGCCGCTCTCCAACGGGACGACGCGTCGTGAACGCCTCATTTCACGGGCTTTTCAGCGATGAGCCCCGCGTGAGGAGCGATCGCCGGTGCTGGCGACTGGTCATGTCGAGCTATCAACACAGCTCAGCCGGCACAGCCAGCCACCACCCGCGGGCGCAGCCGCAGGTGCGCGTGCAACCAGCGGGCAATCTCGGTCAGAACCGCCTGCCCTGTCCCGAAATCGGTCGCCGGGTCAGCAGCGATCGACACCACAACTGCCGAGCTACCGGAGCCGACGATCGCCGTCTGTCGCACGCCGTAACCGCCAGGCAGCGGGCCCCAGCCGCCCTTGAACGCTACCTGGGGAAAGCCTGCGCTGCCCATCCCCCAGCTCTCGGACGCGACGATCTGGCGCATCAGGCCGAGCTCGTAGTTGACGCTCGCCCGCGGGATCACGCACCCGAGCGTCAGCGCCCGGAAGAACAGGACCTCATCAGACGGTGACCATGGTGTCTGGCCGAAGCTCGTCGCATAGCCCGGCGGCGGCGGCGCGGTCGACACCACAGTGTGGTCATCGCCGGCGGTTCGCAGCAGACCAGTCGCATATGTGCTGGCACCGTCCAACCCACCCTTGTCGGCCTCCAGATCGGCGAACAGGCTCAGGATCGAGTCGTTGTCAGATTCGGTGATCGCGGTCACGGCAAGCGACCGTTCCTCAGCAGACAGCCTGTTCGGGCCGCCTTTGTCGAGCAGCAACGCGGACAGGATCAGCACCTTCGACGTGCTCATTGCCTGCATCGGTGGATCGCTGCCGAATACCTGCTTCGGCCCCTGTCCAAGCGGCTGCACGGCAACCGAGATCCGCGCCTGCGAGCCGATCTGGTTCTGTAACCGCGCGAACGATGCGCGTGCTTCCGGTCCCAGGGCGGCACCGCCGGCCGTGACCTCGGGGCTTCCGCCCGAACCGCCCTGGCCGCCCGGCGACGAGCCGGCGACAGCCTGCGCGGCACCCGCCGGCAGCTTCGGTGCCCGGGAGCCGCTCGGGCTCGGCAGGCTGGTCGCCGGGACGACCACGTGCGGATGAGGGTGAAGTTTGGTCGGCGCGGCGCTCGCATGGGTCGCCGTCCGCGACGGCCGCCGATCACCCCCGACGACCGCCGCGACCACCCTGCTTGATCCGTGGTCGTGGTCGCCCGGTCGGGTCAGCGCATAGACGAGCACCCCGACCGCCAGAAGGTCCACGCACACAATCGCGACGACCACCCGGGGTGACTGCCACCACCGGCGACCGCGCTGCCGTCTAGAGCTCACGGCGGTATCAGCTTGGAAACCAGATCGAGTTCGAGTTGTCTGAGTCCGTGCAGAAGATAAGGCTGGGGTTGTCTATCACTGGCGCGCAGAACTCGATGTAGGTCAGATGGGTCACCGGCGAAAAAGCGGTGACCGTGGCGGTTTCGCCCGTTGCCTCATCCCATGCTCTCTGCACGTTGAGCGCGAACGGGCAACTCGTCGCGAAGCCGGCGATCACCCCGCCGCCGCAGTCTGTCCCGCTGGGAGTGGCAGCCGTCGGCGGAGCCTGAGCCTGTGTCGTTGATGACGAAGACGACGAAGAAGACGCAGTCTGCGTCTTCGGTTGCTGCGACTGTGCGGCGCCGCGCGCCCAACTGGCGAGGTTGCTGGTGCCGGTCACGCTCGAGCTCGCCGCCGGAATGATGTTCGAGATTCCGTCGAACGCGCCCTGCGCGCCGGTCGCGAGCGTATCGAGCTGGCTCGCGCCACTCACGGTCGGGCTCTGCAGCGTCGACGCGACCGCCTGCAGGTAGCCGTTGTCGGCCGTCAGCACCTGCTGAATCTGGCTGGGCAGATTTCCGGCTGCGGTCGGGGCGGTCAGCACCGAGACGGCACCGCGCGCGGAGCTGAGCGCCGTCGCGGCCTGGGTCGCCTCAGTTTTGGCGTGGTTCGTCGCCTGCGTGGAGCCGTCCAGCGCGACGAGCGCGGTCGAAAGCGTCTGGTTAGCGGTGACCAACGGCGTCAGCGCCTTGACGACCTGACCCTTGTACATCGCGGCCAGGGCCGCACCCCGCTGCGACCCGGTTACCGTCGGCTGCCGCTTGCTGGACCCGCCGCCGCCAGAGAGCACGATCACCGCGACAGCGATCGCCGCAACCGCAATCGCGCCACCGGCGATCAACAGCAGCATTCGGCCCCGTGTCGCGCCCCCTGACCCTGACGGACGCGACGAGTTCGGAGCGCTACCGTCGGGGTCCAGTCGGGGAGGCGCAGCCGACGTGGGCCTTGGCGCCGTCGCCATCTCATGCCCACAGTTGGCGCAGAACCTCGCGCCACCAGCTGGTTTCCCACACTTCGGGCAGAACCGTGGCCGGCCGGGACCGATCTCCTCTGGACTGGACCCCGGCAGCGTCGACCGGGGCGGCTGCGAAGCCGTCTCGGAGTCGCGCACCGGCGGCGAGGTCGTCTGTGATCGCCTCGGGCCGGTGTCGGCGCCATTCGGATCGGTGAGACCGGTCTCGATCACGGTCCCGCCAGCCACGCCGGTGTCGGCCGCGGTGTGCCGGTCGGTCTCGACGATGGTCCCATCGGCGACGATGGCGTTGTCGGCGATGTGCGGGTCGGTCTCGACGATGGTCCCGTCGGCGAGGGTGCCGTTGCCCGTGGTCTGCGGGCCGTTCTCGATCGTGCCCGCGTCCGTCCCGGTGCCCAGCCCGCCCGGGTTGGTGATCGCCCCAGCGGTCGCCGCCTCGCTGCTCAGTCGGTTGCCGTTGCCGTTGCCGTTGCCGAGCGTGTCGCTGAGCAGCGGCGGCAGCGCCGCGCCGAGGCAGATCACCGCTTTGGAGTCGTTGAGCTGTTGGGGTTTGATCCCGAGCTGCTCCTCGATCACCTCGGAGATCAGCGGGATCTGGCTGGAGCCACCGGCCAGATAGATCGCGACCAGCTCAGACGGCTTCCCCACGGCCGATGAGATCGACGTCGCCAGCTCACGCACCG
>Ga0302325_10033827_pt1 | contig 10464 bp, 11 predicted proteins | sample Palsa_T0_2_FD_201948 | JGI IMG/M metagenome (GOLD analysis project Ga0302325, IMG submission 201948) | Peat permafrost microbial communities from Stordalen Mire near Abisko, Sweden - Palsa_T0_2 | ecosystem: Environmental > Terrestrial > Soil > Palsa > Peat permafrost | place: Sweden: Abisko...
AAGTGAAACCCCGGGAGCTTACTGCGCACGGTCTGGTCCCTGAAGGCCCAAGGCGTCACGACATCATTGCCGTATTGGGCCTTATGAGCCATGTTATTGGAGGGGGAAACGCTGATGTCATCAGGGGAGATATGTTTCCTGGCCATTCAGATGCTGGGCTTCGTGTATATCCGTAATCTAGATAGGATGGCGAAACGCTGATATGGTTGATATACCGGGAGATAATTTTTAGGGCAAATATTGGTGATGTGTGAATGTGGCGTGGTTGATATTGATTCAGAGATAATCATTGGGCCGCTTCTGAGAAACTACATCTTGCTAACGCCATCTTGATTACACGACTTTATGGAAGATCTAGTGATGCAGGTTTTGGATGTTCGGAAAGACTTGGTACATTTCGATTTTGCCAATGGAGTGTGGTTTGAAGTTGAAAAGTCTTGATTTTTGGTATCTTCCCATCAATGCATCGTCATCTAGAATTACAAGTATTCTGCCCTCTAGAGCAGTCAATAACCGTTATAACGCCCCTGACGTTAGCCGACATTCAACCCCCCTCAAATTCATTAATTAACACTATCATATCAACCATGCATTTATTACCTCCCCATATCTCCCCGATCCTTCACAAGAAGAAGATCAGTCCTGTAATCGTCATTAGGGTTAGCATCGAAACCGATTTCTTGTTTCCTTCTCCTAGACCCGTATATTGAAGGGGTGTGGTAGAAGTTGGTGAACCTGCTGATGTGGTTGTATTTGCGCCACCCACAGAGCTTCCGGCAAGAGTAAAGTTGGCGCAGGTAATCCGCGTCGTGTTAGCGAAGTGGAGGGTGATAGACCGATTTCCGAAGAAGGAGCCAAGGCCTGGAAGAGTGGAAGGGTAGTTGTCAACGTAGTTTGCGGTATAGTGGTCGCCAATTTGGGTGGTGTTAATCTTGCCATGCTTTCCAGAGAGATCACCAACTTGGCAAGTCTGGGGGAGTTCGCTGTCACAGGCAGGTGTCTAGAAATGCGCTGTCAGAGATGGGACATTTTGTTTTAAGAGTGGTTTTTCTTACCTCGCCACGGATGAACGGGTCAAGATGACCTAGGGTGCTGGTGCAGTTCCCATCAGAAGCGACAGGAGCAGCATGGATGTGGTACACTGGTGAATAATTAGTGTGAATCGTTGGCGCATCTTGGCAATAACATACAGAATGGGCCACCGCTGGTAGGGAAGTTGCTGAAGTCCACGCTGAAGGCAACACCGATACCATTGGCATTGGCCACAGCAGAGATAGAGCCCTTGATGTTGCCACGGGGGTCTGAAGGGTTGTTGAACTCAACGGCTGGGAGGGTAGCAGTATAGATAACTCCTGGGGGATTGTTCTCGACAACGGTGGCGTTGCCAAGGAGCCCAGTAACCACAGTACCGCCGGATTGCGCGCCGACAAGACCCAGAAGAGTAGTCGTCAAGACTGAGAGGGTGGCTATGGAACGCATATTGGTGGAAGCACTGCGATATCGGGGAATTTTCGAAAAGGTGAGGGTTACTATAATTTTGTTAGTACCAGATGGGTGGAACAGAAAAAAGATCTTGAGAATGTGCTCGAATATGCTCACCTGCAGGAGATCGAGAAGTTTATCTTGAATGGAAATTGGGAAAGTCCGAGAGATTTTATGGCAGTTGGATTCTTGGGTTCTCTCCCAAACGAGTGTGTGGGGGTAGTAGGTATAACTTAACTAGCAGCAGTGTGACCGTGCAGCAAACAAATTCACTTTTCAGAACCGGCGAAGTCACACATATTAAATAAACACCTTGATAATCTGACAAGCCGCCCTTTCCTTGTACACGCACCTTCAGAGTATGCAGGAGCTATGTGTAGCACGTTGCTGCGCCCTTGGCCCAACCCTTCTTCCGAGTGTGAGAGACGAAATTTGCTGGATGGAAGGTCCACCAGTACGAAGATACATGGGTATCTGATGAAGATTGTTTCGACTGATGCAAGCACGGGCTCGCCTGTGCCAGATCGATCTTGTCTTTGTTTGCCGTTTCAAGTTTTTATCCAGACAACGAGCTGACCTTACCCTTCCACAATTCCACAAACGGCACAGTGCTGACGCCGAAGCGCTCGGGAATCGAACAAATTTCTTTCACGGAGCGTTGCTCGCAGCATGAGCTGCGAAAACTTACAGTACTGTAATAAATGATGCTGCCATACCTAGGTAGTCCACCAAGTCGAGTACAATAGCGTGACAAACTCTGCATGCATCAACAGACGGCTGAGTGTGATCGTTGTGCGATTACCGTGGGCACCAGGAAGTCGTCTCGGTACTTCGTACCAAGCTTTTCGCTTGAGCCTTGATCCCCAAGCGTTGCCTGTGAACATCATCCTGGGGATGCCTGTTGCAAAGAGACGCTTTGATCATACGAAGTACTCGATCAGCGCCCATCGCCTATTTTTCCTAGATTACGCGCCACCAGATCCCATTCCTGTACGAAGTACCTAGTCCTCAGCGGCCGCCCTCTCTCGGCCTCCCGAAGAGCTTGTTTCAAAACATCTCCAATCTCAGAGCGCCGCTGGATCAGAATGCGGCTACTCACCTGCAGCCCTAAGCGGGAGGATCTTGTTTATTTTAAGAGCGGGTAAAAATATTCTGGCGCAGTTGATGGTCTACAGATTCCAATCAAACTCAACATTCCAATATTCCATCAAATCCTCCTGAACCCTCTATTCTGATCGCAAGAGTCATATTAAATAAATTAGTCACGGCGGCTTCGAAAGTTCCCGACGAAGCCCATGTGCGTGCGTCGGTTAAGGAAAATCCGGGCTCCTGGTTTCAGTATAGAGTTCTTGATCAGCAATCCACAGAAGCCGAAACAATAGACAGCTCCACTCCCGCACATCTCCCGGACAGACAAACTCCTGTCAAATTTGGACGCAGAATCAGTGCAAATCGTTGCCTGATCATAGCAAAGCTTGTTCGATCTGATAGTACTGTAGCATAATAATACATAGGCGTGGGTACCTCGATCTCCAAGAAACACCTGAGCTTTGATGCCGTTCGACCAGTCTTCGAGTGGGGAAATACACCCAGTTATAAATTATCAATACGATTAACATGTGGATTCAAGATTCGGCTTGAGCCGTTGAGATGGATTATAAGGTTAATATAGCTCAAATAAGTCGACGCAATCCTGTCGGGCTAGGGCTATGCAGCAACCTCTCGCCAGGAGTCCACTGGAAAGAGAGTATTACAAAGATGCGTGTAGAGTACGGTAACAAATCGGCGCACTGCCATCTCTGATCCTCTTGCTGACCACCACATGACAAGACTCCTCACAATTGGCGGCATAGCCAAACCTAGCCTTATGTTTCCTTGTGCGTTGAGATTGTGTTCTGACCATGATCTATCTCGGAAAGCTGCGCCTCAAGCACAACATCTTCTGAAGTTGAGAATCAGCAATGGAGTACGAAGAATGTCACGTTCGCAGTCAATAAAAAGCTAGTTTTGAAAAACTCGAGAGCTATTTCAGTATAGAAAAGAGCAGGCGAAGAAGTGTGAACATGGTGAAGTTCAGAGGAGCTATCACAAACTAATCCGTGCATTAACTCGGTCCAAGCATGCATAGGTTTTGGTTTGGAATTCTCTATCTGACCCTTTCTTCTTAAAATATGGTATGAATACATGTGGGTGTTTTTGAACGATGCTTCTCGCCTTCAGACGTGCAATGTTCAATCCTAAAAATGGGTAGGAATAGAAAGAAGCAAGTTCCAGGGTCACAAGTCTAGTGGCCGATAATGAAGTTTCGACATGTTTGGATATTTAACAACTATATTACTATGTGAATTAAGTGTGTCGTGTTGCCAAGAAAAGAACCTAGATAATGTGGTAAGTTTGGAGCGGGAATCTCTCCTGGTCTTGGGTGACTTGGCTGTCTATAAGACTGTGGACGTATACCAATCCCACAATCTCAACCACAGACAGACCCTGGACACCGACGAGCTCCGTTGGAACTTTTGTTGACTTTCGTAACAAAGTCGGCGTATGTGCGGCGTACAGAACGGCGATCTCATCCCCAAGCTCTGCGTTCTAGGGCACAGGAACCAAGTGTTTCCCTCGTGCAATAGCTAGGCAGTATCCAGCGTGAAATCTCCTGAGAAACCGTACAAGACTCATCTCTAAGAAACTCAAGAACCGCACATCACCGTTTACTAGTACAGGGTATTTCGACGAGAATGTGATTCGTACCCAAAGGTGTTTATATAATCGAGGGATCTAAGACTGATGTTTCCTCTCGACTCCATTCCCGAAAGTGTTGTACCAACTCCGATGCTCGCTTCTTGATTTGAGAGATGAAAGTATGCCACAACGTCGAGACATCAAATCTGCTCGTGCGACGAGAGAAAGCAATTGGGCGTTGCCAATGCAATCCCTCTTGTCATCACCTTAATAGTCAGCTGTACTTTGTTCTAGTTGCACAGCCTCCACCGTTTGAGAATCAATCCAACAATACAATCATAAATAGAAGACGATGAGTGACCTCCTGAAGTTTTTCGAGTTGGACGGAGCAGAGACACTTCTCGCTAAGACTTTCGCCGTGAGCGACGCGAGGATGCCTGGCCACCTGAATCGTCATCGCTAGCGCATCGTCAGCATCTGGAACACTACCACTCTATCAGCCTCTTCAATCAACCTCAACCTCCCCAGCTCTTTCTCGCTCATCATACCCCTTGACAACCCTCGAGATATTCGCCAAGATGAAGCCCGTCGTGGGAGTAATGCAGGCATGGTCATGGTTCGTTCCCCTAGCTTCCTAGATCACTCCCCCTCCGAAATCTGCCTCTATCTTTGGAACTCACAGAATACCAGCTAATCAACTCGTCTAGCATTGTGATCTCCGTCTTTGCAATAGTGATCCTGTCCATTATCGGTGCTCTCTTCAAATCCAACCATCACTCAATGATGGGTTCAGTGGACGATCCGGAAGATGGAGCCGCGGTGGCAGCAACAGTCTTCTCCGCAGTTATCGTCTACGCTGTACGTTCCTCACCAATCCCCATCCTGTTTCGGCCCTCCTTTAAATTTCCAGTACACTCTATGCTTTCCGAATCAAGTTCATCTCTTCTTCCTTTCGCCATCAAGATAGAAGCCATACTAACAAAACGTCTCTTGCCAGCTATTCCTTGTAGGCTGCAGTTTCCAAGCCTTCCTCCACTATCGAGACAATCGACGAGGCGCAATATCACTTTCGTAGCCATTTCTCTCCCCGAATCCACTACATAGACCTAGATCACACACCACATTGAGTTGAGCTTGAGGCACGGCGTAAGGAGTTTCGTTACATTGGGAGATTTGTCGGGTTGAGTTTTGAGGCTGGTTGGTGACGTTGTGAGAGAAGCGGTATATTGCATATGGTATATTGTCGAACTGGGGTTGGATGGCAGGAAATTCAAGCTCTCCCTATGCTCAGCTGAGATTGTATATCTGATTAAAGTATCGACGAAGAGTCCCTGTCCATCTTTTATACTTGTGTCAGATACGGGAGCACGATCCAAGTAGCACAGAGTCTTGAACGTGTGTAGTTACACAGTGACAAGAGCTCCTGCCCAATTCTGATTACTTTATCTTTTCTCTCTCTATCCAATACGATCATGAAGATCATTGCCTTGTGTTTCCCAAAATTGTGTATCTTCACCTGTCACCAAAACCCTCAGATGATAGCAATAACATAAAGAGCCCCTTGGAAAGTGCCAACAAAAGCTGGTATCATTATATCCAAATTCAAAGTCAAAGGAAATAAAAATCAGAACATGACACCTCATATATCATCCATGATCTTGCACAATTCTCCTCCTCCCAACGTCAACAAAAGGCAAGCCCAAACCCCCAGAATTGGCCCAAGGTGGCAACAAAAGATCCCAAAGGCCATGCACCAGTCAATGTAGCCATTGATTTGTGACGCTTCCAGAACTTTGTGAATGAGCCTCTTTTCTGCTCTCTGCTCATCGTCTGAGGTCGATCTTAATAAATCTATGGCTGCTCTCTCCGGGCTGTAACATCTATGCTGAAACGCAGAGCTTGAAATTGGTGGATATCTTTGTTCAAGAACAGATCATTTTTGGTATGATCGGACTGGCGTTAAGTTTGGTGTACTCGTGACTTTTTGTGGAATCGAAGAACGTGATGACCGAGAATCTAACCCATGAAGCAAGTTTAGCTGCTTAAGCACAGACAGCGTGGTAAAGTCGTCGCCTCGTTCATAACTACTGTCCTTGCGGTGTTCTGCTTCGTAATTCGTTGGGACAAAACCAAGATCTTCAAATGTTCCAAGGCTGTTCTACAAATACCTCCACCAAGAAATCCAGAAATGTGTCGACATCTACTATCGTACTCATTACTCCTAAACTAGCCCGTACAACACTGGTTGGCTTTCCATTGACAAGGTCGATTCCTTCTTCGCCACATCTACGGCCTGCGGACCACGACTACTTGAATTGCCATGACTCCACCTCCAAGTAGCTCGCGATACCTCCCGCATTGCAAAGTCCTCCAGATCGGAGGAATATACACTTCTCGTTTACAATCTTCTCTACCTTTGAATGTCCGATGTAACCACCATCAGCTTTCATCAGGTTGAAGGTGATAGTCGCCCTTTGCGTTACCAGATCGCCATATTCGCATCTATCTAGGATATCATTGTATATGGTGCAAAGTGGATGGTCGTTGAAGTCACGGATATTGGCCATACCAAAATAAAGACGTCGTGAGAGGAAGGAGGTGTGCTGAGAAATCATCTTCATGGAGCCGTACAGCTTCTTGTGCACATCAATAGCACATCCTAAAGCGATGATGTCGCGAAATGGCAAGGTTCCATCTTTAAGAGCATTGTGTAATGTTGTATCTTTTCGCTGGACTGATGCCTCATGCAGAACTGTAAGGCTGTTGACTGTTCCGCCGCCCAATTACTTTCTCCATCCCAGAATGTCATCTGATTCCTTCCGGACTATCAATGCACCTAGGTCAGGGAATCCAAAATTCTTGTAGAATGATAGAGCAGTGAAACCGGGTGAGGAGTTAGGATCACTGAAATCCAGCTGGGTGGTGGTAGCAAGCGCTGCTGCATCGGGAAGGGAATAGGCATTTTGGTGAGATGGAACATTTGATTGGCGAATTTTTCTTGTCCATAACAATGGAAGACACGCGTTCGATTGGCCCGGATAGCAGACGAGTCCCGGCACGGCGGAACTGCTTGGTGCAATTGATGTGGCTTTGAAATTATTCAGCCAATTCTCAACTTCGTCGTCGCTTGCAAAGCAATGATGATTTCCTTTCGCGATCTCCCGGACCCCAACAACGCTTGTATGTGCATCTTTGTGGTAGCCGTACCAAAACGTTGGTGAATTCGGGCTTGCAGACGCTAAATCTCGAAAGCACTCTCCAACCATCATGATTGCAGCCGTTGCATTTGTCGTAAAGACGAGATCAAAGTATTCCGGATCAGCTTTGACAAAAGTCAGCGCCTTTTCTCGGATCGAACCTACCTCATAGCCAGACAAGTGTGCAGGGTCGGATCCAGAATGGGGATTTCCGTAGAGGTTCGTTATCATCTTTCTTGTGAACTCTTCGATCAAGGACTTCGCGTAGACGGTTGACCCAGCGTGGTCTAAGTATGTCTTCCTGTTTGACATTCTCGATTAGCTTTGGTTGGCCCCTAGGTCGAAGTGTTGTCTACCCTTCATCGTGGGATACTCGATATTCCGAAAATCGTTAACGTTTTCATTGTATGCAATAGCAGGAGCAAAGCGGCAAGTGCCCGAGGAATTCGAGACGAGCGTGCAGGAGGAAATGTCGCCTGTTGAGTGCTGCGATGCTATAAGTGATTGTGGTCTCTTCGTTCTGACATGTGAGGATGATGCAATTGCCTAAAATGATTCGAATTTTGTGGTATCGATATCGATCGCTACATGGAAGATGATTTTTGCCAATTCACTGAATTGCGCTGGAAAAGCAGGTGCGTTTCAGGAGCCGAATCAACTGAAGTTCAAAACGGTTTATTTGGAGTTCGAGATGTCGATAGTGATCAGAGTTTTTAGTTTTATTTTAACTTTAGAGTTTCCAACCTGTTTTTGAAGGTGGTCGATGAGGTTGTTGAGTTGGGTTTAAGGTGGGAATCACAGGCAAAGAACCATTCACTAACGAAGAACTGGCGGAAATGAAAGGTCATAAATGTAATAATGCTGTAAGTACTATGTGTGTCGCGTGTCGTGTATCGCGTGTCGTGTGTCGCAAAGTCTTATATTACAATATGATTTTAATATTCGCAAAAAAAGGAGAAAAGCCCGCATGATAACATTATTTAATATACACAAGCAATTAAGCTTAAGCATCTTGAAAAGAATCATTCTTTGTAATTAGTTTCTTATAATTTGAGTTTTTTTTATCACAAGTGCGCTTTTAGTCATTTCGTACTTGTAAAGTGCGGTTTCGGTGTTTTGGACTTCAGGGGTGCAGTTTCAGTCATTTGCCGTATTAATCAATATACTGTAGTGGGGTGAGGTGTAGTCGCGGTCGTCGGTCACGTAGCTATACACGTGACTCACATTGTGTGTATATATATGCTCTTCCTCTTCCCTTTTATTCCTCAAGTCAAGCACAAGTAGTACGAGTTTCTAGCCTTTCAAGTATTGTGTTGAGTCTCTTCAACTCTTGATTTGTCATCTTATTCCTGCTTCAATACCAAGGCCGAATAAAGTATCGAAGCTAATATTATGCTTAAGGAAAAAGCTATTGTAATATATATTTGACAATTTATATTTTGATTTTTAAGTAATTTTATAACTATTTTAATTAATAAAACCAGCTAAGGGCATAAAAGCTAGTCACGTGAACGTCATGATTAAATCACGTGTTTTGGCTCCTTGCTCTTCATGGCATGCCCACGCAGTTCAGCCACCTTTTGGCTAATCAAGGGCCAGTAGCGAGCTCGAGGCCACTTACTGTAGGCTTGGTTCGAGCCGCTGGGGCCTAGGAGTTAGCTCGTCATCCATACGCAGGTTTGAGACAATCGCGATAACATGGCTGCAATCATGAGTTACAACTATTCTGGGAAACAGATACTACCGCAGCCGATTGCAACTAAAAATTGATTTTGCAATCCATAATTCTAATGGAAAATGCTTCTTCTCACTGGGAGGCGCTAGATCTGACTCTAGAGCAAGTCGTTCTGTTTTTCTTACAATACAGACAGTTTTGACCGGACAAAAGTCTACCTTGAGCCTAAGTGCGAGGCCCTCTAGCCTTTTAACTTAACATGGCCCAGACATTCCTGGCTTTCATGCCACGGAACCGCTGGTGTCCAGGATGTCTTCCTCCGGTTTTCCCAGTTGCCGTGGATTGCACTCCTGCAGCAGTACCTGTGGCTGAGGTTGCTGTAGCCTTCCCCGCTTTAGCTGTACTTGTTGCCGAAGTCGCCGTGCTGGCACCAGCACCGCCAGGTTTGATGGAGCCATTGAAAATAGCCTGTTCGAAGAGGTCAGGTCAAGTTCATAATGGATCTATTGATTTAAGGCAGCTTGACTCGTGAATGAATAGCATACCTGAAATGGCGCAGTATTAATCTTCGCTGCAACGACGACGCAATTTCCATCCAAGGTTTGTTGTACGAGGTTTGTGATGTTCACGTTAAATATTGTTGAGCATCCCAAAGACGGAACTATTGAAGGTCAGCAAACTTCCTCGATGAAGCTGAACAATAAGTATGAGGTATACCTGGCCCAAAGCTGGTGGCAAAGCGATTAGCCAAAAAAGTGAAGAGGTTATTGGCAACAGCTGGTGCAGGAGAAGTGGTTCCAGTGAACAAGGCTTCGTTCTCGGCAATGAAGAGTGCTGATTGGGCATATTGTTGGCAGTAGGTAGTTCCCGAGGCATTGGCACTGTCTGCCGCTTGAGGCTGTCCCACACCGGCTCGATAAAGATTTGTTTTTGCGAGGGACTGGGTGACTGCTCCATTATTGCCAGCTATGACTGTGAAGTCATCGTTCCTTATCTCATCAGTAGATTGCTCTGCAGTGACCAGATTGGGAACTCACATCGGAACCAGGGCAGGGAAGGGAGCAGGAGGGAATGAATTTGCTTGAATTTCCTGTGTGGACGTCAGTTATGACAATTTCACGCTTTCGTTTGCTTTTCTTACGTTGAGAGCTAGTGCTCCTGATGTGCCACTTGGGGTTGTAATGGAGTTGGCAGTAAAAGGGGTGCAGCCCATGGCTGGAGCAATGAACGAATTGATCAAGGCGTTGTCAGAGCCGTTCGAAAGAACTGGATGTATCCTTGTCAGCTGTTGTTCGCTCCTTGTCCTCTCCTCGTGTACAGTTTAAAGTGTTTCTCTTGGGGTTTTGGATGCAAACAGCTTCCGCCACGCTGTCAGACATCTAAGAATTTCCATTCCGCTTTTCATGCAAACTTAATCATTTCCTGATAGGT
>Ga0302325_10033829_pt1 | contig 10463 bp, 10 predicted proteins | sample Palsa_T0_2_FD_201948 | JGI IMG/M metagenome (GOLD analysis project Ga0302325, IMG submission 201948) | Peat permafrost microbial communities from Stordalen Mire near Abisko, Sweden - Palsa_T0_2 | ecosystem: Environmental > Terrestrial > Soil > Palsa > Peat permafrost | place: Sweden: Abisko...
CCGTGCATGCCCGGCGCGACCGTCGAGGAGTTCGACGGGGAAGTGGTGACCGGACGCATCAAGGTCAAGGTCGGTCCGGTGTCGCTGACCTACCGCGGGACCGCGAAGTTCACCGAGCGCGATCCCGGCACCAGGGCGGTGGTCGTGGACGCCTCAGGCAAGGAGACCCGCGGCGCGGGTACCGCCTCCGCAGCCATCCGGGCGTCGCTGGTGCCCTCAGGGGAGGGCACCGAGGTCTCCATCCACACCACGATGAACGTGACCGGCAGGCCGGCCCAGTTCGGCCGCGGCGTGATCGCCGAAGTCGGCGGCAAGCTGGTGGAAAAGTTCGCGGAGAACCTGGCCCAGATGATCTCCGATGGCGGGGTCGGTGCCGACGCAGCTGATGTCGGCCTCGCCGTCGCCGGCCCGGCCGACGCTGGCCTCGCCGTTGCCGGCCCGGCGGACGCTGGCCTGGCCGGCCCGGGGCCGGCGACCAGCAGCGCGGAAAGCGCCGGAGACGGCAGCGCGGCGACCGGTTCCGCGGTGGCCACTGACGCCGGGCCGCCCCCGGCGGAATCAGAGTCCGCCGTCGCCCCGGCGCCGGTATGGACGGCGACGGCGCCACCTGCGGCGCAGAACGAGGACTCCATCAACCTGGTCAGGCTGGTCGGTCCCGCGATCCTCAAGCGGCTCCTTCCGGTCGCCGCCGGGATTGTGGTGCTGGCGCTGCTCGGCCGGCGGTTGCGGCATCTTCTCCGCCGTGGTGGGAGCGGCAAGAAGGCCTGACCGGATCCTGCTCACCGTGGTGGACGAGGGCCTGGGCGCGCTGTACTTCGGTATCCTGCCCGAAGCGGTCGGGCCGTTCCGCGCGGCGTTCGGCGTCCCGGCGGACCACGAGCCCATCGGCGCCATCGCGATCGGCCACGACGCCGAGCCCGCACCCCGTGACCTGGCCGCCCGCCGCCGTCCCGCCCAAGAGGTCATGCACTACGGCCGGTGGTGAGACCCCACGCGCCCCGGCGGTAACCGCCGGGGCGCGTGGGGTCCGGCTGCTCGCGGGCCGGCCGGAAACGTCAGTAGAGGGTCAGGGTCGGCCCGGTCTTAATAATGGTCCCGCCGCTGCCGCCGATGAACGCGTGAACCTTCAGGTGCGCGGTGTAGAAGAGGAAGGTTATCGAGACGCACTCGTCATCACCCTTTCCGCTCAGGTCGACCGCGCCGATATTCTTGTCGGCTCCGCTGCTGTTGTAGGCGTACGCGACCGCGCCCACCGAGAACGCGGTCCCGGTCTGCTTGGCACAGACGGACACTTTGACCCGCGCGGTGCCTATCTTCTCGTACGAACCGCTGGCGCTGACGATGTTGTCACCGGAGATGGCGGGCACCGTGAAGCTCACTACCCCCCCGGCACTCCCCGTCGGAGGGGTACTCGCCGGGGGCGCAGAGGCGGTGGAGTGCGCCGGGGTCGTGGCGGTCACAGGCGATTTCGTGACAGCCGGATGCGTGGCGGCCGGCGAAGTCGCTGCCGTCGAGGGAGGCGACGCCGGGGCCGAGCTCGCTGCGGTGGCCACAGCCCCTACCGAACCGCCAGAAGCCGGCCCGGACGCAGCGGTGGATGGCGTCGATCCAGTCCCCCCGCATGCGCTCAGGCCAGCGCCGCCGATGACGGCGGCGGCGATGATCACAACCGGAACCCGGCGCATCCTCATGCCCTTACCCTTCATAGAGTAACCAGATGTTACAGCAGGTGACAACAATGGTTTCGTCGCTACGATAAAGGCTGGCCGTCAGCGTCGGAGACGACTTAACCAGAAAAAGAGCACTTTCGTCGCCGATCAGTCCGGCTCGCTCCCGCCGATGGCCAAGGGCTGTCTGGATGCTCATGACCGTAGTCAGGCACCCGCCAGGGCGATGAACAGCGGCTTGGCCATCCGGGCTGATGGGCTTCTAACCGCCAAGCCGGCATGCCCGACGTCATGATCGACGCGACGGGTTAGATCGCAAAGTTTATTCGCCCGACTTGGCGTGTCCGGCCCCGTGTTCCCCGAAAATGTCACAGCCCTTCGGTATGATCGAACAAGGAGTCGAAGAAGATCATTTAAGCCGAACGGACACTTCCCCAGCACCCGGGCAGGAGGTGAGCACCCGGTGGACACCGCCCCGGCCTTCGCCAGCGAGACCGACGCGCTGCAGATGCTCGACTCGGCCCTGGCCTACCTGGCCGCCGCCGACCCCACCCAGATGCCCACCGGAATCCAGGCCCAGGCCCTGACCGCGCTGGAGCGGGCCGACGCCCGGTCCACCGCCGCCCGGGCCGCGATCCTGGCTGCGTTCACCGCTTCGCAGGGGTACTGCCAGGACGCGGATTACAGTCCCCGGTCCTGGTTGATCCACCAGACCCGGGTGACCAAGGGGACCGCGTCCGATCACGTCGGCTGGGGCCGCCGGATCCGGAGCCACCCGCGGGTGCTGGCCGCGCTGGCCGCCGGGGACCTGTCCAAGTCCTACGCCCGCACCCTGTGCGGCTGGACCGGCCGGCTCCCCGAGGACTGCCGGGATAACGCGGATGCGATCTTGGTCAGCGCGGCGCAGATGGGGATGGAGCTGCCGGACCTGGCCGCCCTGGCGGCTGAGATCCAGGCGCGGGCGCGGCCGGATGTGCCGGATGAGGACGGGCTGCGGTTCGAGGACCGGGCCGTCACGCTGGAGACCACGTTCGGCGGCGCCGGGGTGATGACCGCGGATCTGACCCCGGAGTGCGCGGCGGTGGTGGCCGCGGTGCTGGATGCGCTGTCGGCGCCGCGGGGCGCGGGGGATGACCGCAGTCACGCGATGCGGTATCACGATGCTTTGGAGGAGGCGTGCCGGCGGCTGGTCGCGGCGGGGCTGCTGCCCGAGCGGGCCGGGCAGCCGGTCAAGGTCACCGCCCACGTCGACCTGTCCGACCTGATCGGCCTCGATGTGGGTTCTAAGCTGCAGAAGGAGTGGACTGAGCGGGTCCGGGAGCGGTGGGCGGCGGCCCGCGCGGCCGCGTCGGCGGGCGGGTCGGACGGGTCGGCGTGGCTGCAGGGGGACGCCGCGGAGGGGTTCGCGTGCGATGCGTCGGTGACGCCGGTGGTGTTCGGCACCGTGAACCCCGCCGTGCTGGAGGAGCTGATCCGGTTCTGCGTCCAGCTGGCCGGGCACGGCCCCGGCCGCTGCACACCCGCCGCTGACACCCCCAAGAACCCCGGCCCATGCAGTGACCCGGACCACATCGCCCCGGATCCGGGCGGCCCGGGTGAGCCGGTGCCGGGTCCCCAGCTGCTGCCGCCCGGCCTGAGCCGCGAATCGCTCGAGCAAGCCGTCATCGGCAAGGCCGTGGAGCTGCTGTCGGGTCCCGGCGGGCTGGCGGGCTTCTTGCGCCGCCGTGAGCTCGGGGCCCGGCTCGGCGGCCCCAGCCAGCCCCTGGACATCGGGTACAGCGACGATGTCCCGGCCGGGATCCGCAACGCGGTCAAGGCCCGCGATCTGCATTGCCAGTGGGCCGGGGGCTGTGACCAGCCCGCGTCGGCCTGCGAAGTGCATCATCTGCGGCACAAGAGCAACGGCGGCGAAACCAGCCTCGATAATTGCATTCTGATCTGCTTCTTCCACCATCAGGTGATGATTCACCGGATGGGCTGGACCCTGGTCCGCAACCCCGACGGCACCACCACCGCGTGGAACCGCGACCGGACCAAGGTCCTGCGCAGCCACAGCCCGCCCGCCCGCGCCGGATAACACCCCCGGGCCCCGTTGGCCCACCTCAGTGGCGCGGAGGGCGCGATACCGGTCTCGTCGGGTGGATGCCTCGATGCCGAGCACCAGCGGGGACGCCATCACGGCAATTCTTTCCGCATGACCACGGCGTCGACGCCGGATGGCTGGTAGTAGCCGCGCCTGATCCCGACCTCGGTAAAGCCGTGCCGCGAGTAGAGCTGCCTGGCCCTGGGATTGTCCTCACGCACCTCGAGCAAGACCTCCGCGCAGCCGCGATTCCCCGCCTCGTCAAGCAGCGCGGTGAGCAGCGCCGTGCCGGTCCCGCGGCCCCAGTAGGCCGGATCCACCGCCAGCGTCACCACGTCGGCCTGCGGCCCACCGGTAAACATCATCCCGGCGTACCCGATCAGCGCGTTCCCCTCCTCGGCCACCAGGTAGAGCCGGCGCGTGGCCGGCTGCGCGAACTCCGCCGCGAACATCTCGGGTGTCCACGCGTCGTCGGGGAAAAGCTCCCGCTCCAGAGCGATGACCGCAGGCATGTCACGCTTGCTCATCCCCCGCAGCCGCACCCCGCGGCTATCACGTCGCCGGGCCTTCACGATAGCGTTACCCGCTTCGGCGGCCCCGGCTTCCTGGCCTCGCGCAGGTGCGGATCCGCGGCCAGCAGCGGAGGCTCCCTGTCGTGGATGGCCACGCTCACCGCGGGAGCCGCCGTATCAAAACCCGCCACAAGCACGCCGACCAGCCTAGTCCGCGCGCGGCTTGTTGACGTCGCTAAGCCCAACCGCGGGCCACACCAGGGCCGCGGGTACCGGCGGAATCAGTGCAGGGAAGCCTCGGCTGCGCGGGCGAACGCCAGGGCGGCCGCCGACAGCGCGTTCTCGGACACCGGCCCGTAAGACCCGCGGTTGGAGTGCTCAAGTCCATCCAGCGTGACCGTTACAACCACATTGTGATAGCGCACCAGGACGGTAGCCACGTCGGTGATCGCGCCGCCCTCATGGAACACCTGCAGGGCGCTGAACGCCTGATTCCCGAACCCGGACAGCGGAGTCACCGTGGCCCGGGGGTCAGGCGAGTGCTTCGGCGGGTCACCGATGGCCTGCAGCGCCGAATCGTATCCGTCCATCGCGGCGAAGGTAGCACTGCCGTCGCCGCTGGCCAGGCCGTTCGGTGCGTAGGCGAGCAGGTTGAGTTCCATCAGCCGGTAGACGGGCGGCTGGTCGACGGTCCAGTTGCACGCGGATTCGGCCGCGCCGTTGACCGGCAGCGGAGAGGCCTGGCTAACTTTCCCCGGCAGGTACTGCCGCACGGTGGCGATAGGCACGGCACCGCACGCGTTCGGCACCTGGCGGAGTTCTCCCGGCTGGAACGTCGTGATAAGCGTGCCCGGAGTGACCGCGGCCGGCCCGGGTCCGCCTGGCAGCAGCAGCAGCACCACCGCGATCACGACTCCGGCCGCTGCCACCAGGCTGCCCGTCAGGACGAGCCACCGCCGCCGCTTGCGGGCCGCTGCCCGCATGGCGCGGCCGCCCGGCTCACGCGGCCCACCGCCGACGTCCGCGGGCGGTATGGGACGCTCGGCATCCCTGCGGCCGCCGTGACTTGTGGGACTAGCGGGCGTCGCGGGACGAACCGGGGGCAGGTCAGCCCACGGCGGCGGGTCCTCCTCGTCACGGTCAGGGCGGTAAGACCCGGCCGGACGGCGGGGCGGCAGGTATTCCTGCTCGGGCACGGCGCGCCTCCGGAATCGGCGAACGGTACGTAACGGGCGCGATACGCAAAAGGGGATCAATACAGCGGAACTATAAACGATCTACGGAGTCCATGAGCGCATCATTCCCTCTGACGCCGTGACCATTTAGCTGGACAGTTGCCCGGGTACGAACGGCCCGGGCCGTTCGGAAAAAAACATCAAAATCCCCCTGGGTAGATTCTCGGCACCCGGGTGCCGATACCCGTGGCCAGATCATAGGAGATGGTGCCCAGGGCCTCACCCCACTCCTGAGCGGTGGGCTCGCCGTCGTCCCCCGGGCCGAACAGCACCACCTCATCGCCCGCCGCGACCGGCTCGTCGCCGAAATCGACGACGAACTGGTCCATGCAGACCGTGCCCGCGATCGGCCAGCGGCGGCCGCGCGCGCTGACCAGGGACAGGCCGGCCGCGCCGCGCGGGACGCCATCGGCGTAGCCGAGCGGCACCAGACCGAGGGTGGTCTCGCGGGTCGTGACGTAGCGGTGGCCGTAAGAAACGCCGGTGCCTGAAGGGACCCGCTTGACCATGGCCAGCCGGGCGCGCAAGCTCATCGCCGGCCGCAGCCAGGACGGCGCGCCGCCTGGCAACGTGGACAGGCCGTAACTGGCCCCGCCGAACCGCACCAGGTCCAACCGGGATTCTGGCACGGTCAGCCCGGCGGCGGTATTGGCGATGTGCCTGACCTCGGGGGTGACGCCGGCCTTCTCCGCGACCGCGACAGCGTCCGTGAACGCGGCCAGCTGCGCCTTGACCGACGGGTGCCCGGGCAGGTCGGCGCAGGCGAAATGAGACCACAGGCCGACCACCCGCAGCACTCCGCGGGCCTGGGCGGCCAGCGCGGCGTCGACCAGAGGCGGCCAGTCCCGCGGGGTCGCCCCGCCCCGGCTCAGGCCGGTGTCGGCCTTCAGGTGCAGCCGGGCCGGACGGTCGGCCCGGGCCGCCGCGGCCGCGATTCTGTCGACGAACGCGACCGAACCGGCGGACAGGTCAATGTTCTGCGCGATCGCGCCTGACGGCGCCCCGAAGGCCATCAGGCAGAGCACCGGGGCGGTGATCCCGGCCTGCCGGAGCGCGAGCGCCTCGGCGGTGTCGACCACACCCAGCCAGCTGGCCCCGCCGGCCAGCGCCGCCCGGGCCGCCGGGACCATGCCGTGGCCGTACCCGTCCGCCTTGACCACGGCCATCACGTGGCTGCCGCGGACCCACTCGCAAAGCGCCGCGACGTTGCCGGTGATCGCCCCGAGGTCGATGAACGCCTGCCGGTCCACGCGCTTACAGGCTCCGGAACGCAGCGGGCAGCGCCCGGACCAGATCGGAGGCGCCGATCGGGGCCTCGCCCGAGTCCGGGTCCGGGGCGGCGGCGAGGCGTCCGGCCAGGCCGTGCAGGTACGCGGCGGCCAGGCCGGCCTGAGCGGGCTCAAGGCCCTGCGCGAGCAGCGCGCCGGCCAGCCCGGACAGCACGTCACCGCTGCCCGCGGTGGCCAGCCACGGTGTGCCTGTGGGGTTGACCAGGACCGGCTGGGACTCCGCCGGCGATGCGATGACGGTCGTGGAGCCCTTCAGCAGCACGGTGACACCGAACTGGTCCGCCGCCCGTCGGGCGTGCTCGAGCCGCCGCGCCTCGACGCTGGAGGAGTCGGTGCCGAGCAGCCGGGACAGCTCGCCGGCGTGCGGCGTGATGAGCGTCGGTGCCGCGCGCGGCAGCAGCTCCTTGACCTGGCTCAGGATCGTCAGCCCGTCCGCGTCCACCAGGACCGGCAGGTCGGTGCCGAGAATCGCGGTCAGCCGCGCCACGGCGTCCGGGCCGGTTCCCATGCCAGGACCGGCTACCCAGGCCTGTACCCGGCCCACCGAGCCGATCAGGTCCCAGTAAGGGTCGTCGGGATGCACCGTCAGCACGGTCTCGGGCCACACCTGCCGGACCAGCGCCGCGGCGGCGTGCGCCGTCACCACCCGGATCATGCCGGCCCCGCCGTGCACCGCCCCGCCGGTGGACAGCAGCGCGGCTCCGGTGAAACGGTCGCTGCCCGCGAGCAGGCCCAGGACGCCCCGGCGGTACTTATCTGATTCCGGCCCGGGCCGGGGCAGCAGTTCGCTGATGTCGTGCCGCTGTGGCGAGAGGGCCGCGGGCTCATCCTTCAGGTCTAGGCCGATATCCACCAGCTCGACGGCTCCGGCGTGCCCGGCCCCCGGGTCAACCAGCAGCCCGGGCTTGATCGCGCCGAAGGTCACGGTGACGTCGGCCCGGACCGCCGGGCCGTCGACGGCTCCGGTGTCGGCGTCGATGCCGCTGGGCAGGTCGACGGCCACCACCGTCGCACCGGCCTGGCGGGCCTGCTCGGCCCGCCGGGCCAGGCCGGCGAAGGGCTCCCGCAGGCCGCCCCGCCCGCCGATGCCGAGCAGGCCGTCAATGATCAGGTCGGCCCGGCCGATCGCCCCGTCTTGGGGGGCACCGTCTTGGGGGGCACCGTCTTGGGGGGCCTGAACCCGGCCGCCCGCGGCGCGGAGCGCGGTGGTTCCGCTCGCATGGGCACGGGACCCCGGCGTGATCGCGGTGACGGACACGCCGCGGCGGGCCAGCAGGGCGCCCGCGTACAGGGCATCACCGCCGTTGTCCCCGCTGCCCGCCAGTACGACGACCCGGGTCCCGTACACGTGCCCGGGATGCTGGCGCAGCAGGGAGGCGCAGACCGACGCGAGTCCCGCGGCGGCCCGCCCCATCAGCGCTCCGTCCGGGACGAGCTCCATCAGCGCGCGTTCGGCCGCCCGGACGGCGGCTACGTCGTAAGCCTCTCGCATGGGGTTTCTACTGCCCGGTGAGGGCCAGCCGAACCTCGTCCGCGAGCTGGCCGACGACCCGTTCGGCCAGGTTCGCATCCTCCGCCTGGACCATCAGCCGGATCGCGGGCTCGGTACCGCTCGGCCGAACCAGCACCCGCCCGTTCCCGCCCAGCTGTTCCCGCGCCCTGGCCACGGCCACGGCCACCTCAGGTCCGAGCTTGGACGCATCGCCGGGCACGTTGACCAGCACCTGAGGGTACTTCGGCATCATCTTCGCCGCCGCCGCCAGCGACACCCCGCGCCGGTTCACCGCGGCCAGCAGCTGCAGGCTGGTCAGCACGCCGTCGCCCGTCGTCGCGTGCTCACCCAGGATGATGTGCCCGGACTGCTCCCCGCCGAGCACGTAACCCCGCTCGCGCATGATCTCGGACACGTGCTTGTCCCCGACCGCCGTCTCGATCACCGCGATGCCGGCCTCTGCCATCGCCACATGGAAACCCTGATTGGACATCACGGTGACCACGACCGTATTACCCGTCAGCCGGCCCGCCTCTTTCAGCCCGGTCGCGAGCACGGTCAGGATCTGGTCGCCGTCCAGCGGCTGTCCGTCCGCGTCGACCGCCAGGCACCGGTCGGCGTCGCCGTCGTAGGCGATGCCCGCGTCCGCGCCGTGCTCGAGAACCGCCGTGACCAGGGCGCCGAGGGACGTCGAACCGCATCCGTCGTTGATGTTGAGCCCGTCGGGTTCGGCTCCGATGGTGACGACCTCCGCGCCGGCCCGGCGCAGCGCCTCCGGCGCCAGCTGGTAGGCCGCCCCGTGCGCGCAGTCGGCCACGATCCGCAGGCCCGCCAGCGCCGACGGGCCCGGCAGCGTGGACAGCAGGTGGTCCAGGTACCATTCCGGCTCGACGGTGGCGTCGCGGACCCGGCCGAATTCCGTGGCGGCCGGCTCCGGTGCCCCGCGTTCCGGCAGCTGCGGCTCCGGTGTCCCCTGCTCCAGGGTCCCCTGCTCCAGGGTCCCCTGCTCCAGGATCCCCTGCTCCGGTGTCCCCTTTTGCAGTTTCCCCTTTTGCAGTGTCCTGAGCCGGGCCTCGATCTCGTCTTCCACCGCGTCCGGCAGCTTGATGCCGCCGCGCCCGAAGAACTTGATCCCGTTGTCCCTGGCCGGGTTGTGGCTCGCCGAGATGACGACGCCGAAGGCGGCGTCCAGGGCTCCGGTCAGGTAGGCCACGGCTGGCGTGGGAACGACCCCGAGCCGGAGCACGTCGACGCCCGCGCCGGCCAGGCCGGCCACCACAGCGGCCTCCAGGAACTCTCCAGAAGCGCGCGGGTCGCGGCCGATGACGGCCAGCGGGCGCCCGGTACGGCCGACGTTGCCGCCGCCGAGGACCGCGGCGGCCGCCATGCTCAGGTCCGTGGCCAGGCACACGGTCAGATCACGACCGGCAACACCCCTGACACCGTCCGTACCGAAGAGACGATGGAGCTCATCCCCCGATGCACCCATGTCACTCCCGCTCGTTACTCTGCCCGGATGAGTTCGGCTCGTCCGCATCGACGCGCGCTCGACAGGCTCTGCCCGAGCGGCACTTACCGCTTAGAGTACTGCGGCGCCTTACGGGCCTTCTTCAGTCCGTACTTCTTGCGCTCCTTGACCCGGGCATCCCTGGTGACGAAGCCGGCCTTCTTCAGCGGCGGGCGGTTCTCCGGGTCGAGCAGGATGAGCGACCGGGTGACGCCGAGGCGCAGCGCGCCGGCCTGTCCGGTGACGCCGCCGCCGGAGATCCGGGCCACCACGTCGAACTGGTTCTCCGCGCCCAGGGTCACGAACGGCTCGTTGACCAGCTGCTGATGCACCTTGTTCGGAAAGTAGACATCGAGCGACCTGCCGTTGATCGTCCACTGGCCGGAGCCGGGGAGGATGCGGACCCTGGCGATCGCCTCCTTGCGGCGGCCGGTGCCGGCGGCGTGACCGGTCACGACCGGGCGCCGCGCGGCGGCACGCGCCGGGGCGTCCTGCGCGGTTTCCGTCGTGTACTCCGACGGGACCTCCGCGCCGTACTCGTCGTCAGTAAGCTCGGCGTCGTCCTCGACGCTCGGAGTGGTTACGCCAGTGGGCTCAGCCACGGTTCTCTTCCTCGTACTTCCTGCTTGTTTACTGCTCGATCTGCGTGATCTCGTACGGCTGAGGCCGCTGCGCCTG
>Ga0302325_10033832_pt1 | contig 10462 bp, 8 predicted proteins | sample Palsa_T0_2_FD_201948 | JGI IMG/M metagenome (GOLD analysis project Ga0302325, IMG submission 201948) | Peat permafrost microbial communities from Stordalen Mire near Abisko, Sweden - Palsa_T0_2 | ecosystem: Environmental > Terrestrial > Soil > Palsa > Peat permafrost | place: Sweden: Abisko...
GAGGCGTAGACAACAGTGGAACTCAGGTAATGGCCGGTGGCGTAGTCGAAAGCGCCGCCGCAGGTTATCAGGCGCAGAGCCGCGTAGTCGGTCGCCTGGTAAATGGCCCTTGCCGGGAAACGTGATTTAAGGTATTCGCGTACGCCGGTGACCTTGAAAATAGCCGTGACACCGTCGGCAAGCCGCACGTCGATGGTGTCGCCGGGGCGCAGGGCTCCCAGCCGGAAGAAAACCGCAGGCCCCTGATAGCTGTCAACGTGACCTTCGATGACCGACGCCCCGATCTGGCCCGGTGTCGCCGAGTACTTGTACCACGCCGCCTCGGCCGCGCTCGTCTCGAGCGACGGGACCTGAATCGAGCCGTCGGAGTTGACGCCCAGGCGGAGCAGTTCAGATGTGACGCCGATGGCCGGGATATCGACGGACACCGGCAGGGAACGCGGCAATGACAGCCGGGCGGATGACCCGATGGCGCCCGCTGCCGACAGGGACGGCTGCGGCGCGTGCACCTGGGCGCTGATCGCCACGCCCACCGCGGCGAGCCCGCCCATGATGAGCAAGACGCCGGCCACCCCGGCCACCCGGGCCCGTAGGCTTCTCGGTGCCGTGGGCGGGGGAGGAGCGTACCCGTCCTGCGGCCAGGAGACCACCACGCGGAAGCCGGCTACCCGCCGCCATCCCGCCTCTCCCAATGCCGTCCCCTCCGTACTTCTCCAGGGTGCCCTACTCGCGTAGCCTAATATTCCAATGTCGAACACGCCATGGCATCTTGGTGCCGTTCATGGGCCTCACTTTTATGGCCCGTCGGCGCTTTCACCGGACCTGCCGTCGGCTGGCCGAGGCAGCGACCGTGCTGGCCACGAACTTTTCTGTTCCGAGGCCGTTTCCGGCGCTGGAATCGGGAAAAGAATTCGCCAGCCGCCGGACCCATCAGGAGGTTCCATGAAGGCGCGCACGACTATCGCGGGGTCTGTGCCCGGCGGGCGACGGGCCGCGGTCGGCGGTGCCGTCTTGGCCATCCTCGCCTGCATCGTGCTCTCGGCCTGCTCGGCGGGCGGTTCGACCACCCCGGTCATCACACCGTCAGTAACCGGTACCGCTTCATTTACCGCCGTGCCCAGCAGCACGCCAGCGAGCTCCCCGGCCGGAAGCCCTTCGGCCGATTCGACGACATCGCCGGCGGCGTCACCGACGCCGACGCCGACGCCATCGCCATCGCCGACGCCGACGCCATCGTCGACGCCGACCCCGTACCCCACCGCGGCTCCGTCCACCGGCGGCGGAGGCACCGCCGGGGTCCAGGACGTCTTGCTGTTCGGGCTGGGCGCAGGAGCGATCCTGGCCGGAGCCGGAAGCATCGCCTATCGCAGGAAGCTCACCAGGGACCGCTGACCTAGCCGGGACGCCCGCCTAGTTGCCGGGCTTTGACGCATATCTCGGGATGATCACGAGGTGCCCCTCACCGTTCGGCGTAATCCTTGGTATTCCGGCGCAGCACTCGGCGTGGCCAGCGGCCGGGTAGCGATCCTGGGATAGGGTTGGTTTGCCAGGAAACGGGTGGATCCACGTGACGCCCGCCGGGGGGGAGCGAGATGAGCGATGCCTGACCGACCGCCCACCCTGCGGGACGTGGCGGCCGCCGCGGGTGTGCACCCCGCCACCGCATCGCGCGCGCTCAACCCGGAAACTCGCCTGCTGGTCAGCGAAGAGACGGCACGCCGGGTGATCGCGGCCGCCGCGGCGATGGGCTACCGGCCCAATCCCGTCGCGCGGAGCCTGCGTACCCGGCGCTCGCACAGTGTCGGCGTGCTGATTCCTGACCTGAACAACCCGATTTTCCCGCCCATCGTGCGCGGCCTGGAAGACAAGCTGGCCGCGGCGGGTTACGTGGCCCTGCTTGGCAATACCGATGCCGACGCCAGCCGTGAGCGCAGGCTTTTCGAGCAGATGCGGGCCCGTCACGTCGACGGCTTCGTGCTGGCCACCGCGACGCTGCACGACCGGCTGCTCGCCGAGGCGGCGGCGGCTGAACTGCCCGTGGTGCTGATGAACCGGCTCGCGCCGGACTACAGCTTCCCCTCGGTCTCGGTCGACAACGAGCAGGGGTCACGGATGGCGGTCACCCATCTTGCCAGGCACGGCCATACCCGGATAGCGCACATCGCGGGTCCGCAGGAGGCCTCCACCAGCGTCGGGCGGCTGCGCGGATTCAGGGACGGGATGGCGTCCCACGGGCTCGAGGTAGATGAGGACCTGATCGCGTACGCGGCCAGGTACACCGTGGAGGAGGGCACGCGGTGCGGCAGGGAGCTGCTCGCCGCGCACGGTGATGTCACCGCGGTGGCCGCCGCCAACGACATGCTGGCCGTCGGGTGTTATGCCGCGCTTGACGAAGCCGGCCTGCAGTGCCCGGACGACATCTCCGTGATCGGCTTCAACGACATGCCGTTCGTGGACCGCCTCCGGCCGCCGCTTACGTCGGTGCGCTTTCCGCACTACCAGCTGGGCACCGAGGCGGCTCAGCTGCTGCTCGAGCGGATCAATGGCGGCGGGGGTCCGGTCAAGATCCTCTATCTCGCGCCAGAGCTCATTGTCCGCGGGTCCACGGCGGGACCCCTGGCGGCCGCCGCCCAGGCCGGCCACGAGGATGCAGGCAAGGCGGGCAATCCGCCGGTCCCGCTGCGCCCGGTGCCATCTCGCGCTGCTCGCGGCCGTCCTTTACCGCCTCTTGCGGGCAAGCGTCAGGCCGTCGCCGATCGGCACCATGACCAGGTCCACGCGGTCGTCGGCGGCGGCGTGGTCATTGAAATCCCGGATGGCTATCACGGCCGGGTTGTCGTTGCCCGCGTCGATGACGCGGCCATGCGAGAACGTGTTGTCCACCATGATCAGACCGCCGGAGCGGACCCGCGGTACGACCTCGCGCCAGTAGCCGAGGTAGCCGTCCTTGTCGGCATCGATGAACGCGAGGTCGAACAGCTCCTCATCCGGCAGCGCGCGCAGCGTGTGGATGGCCGGGCCGAGTCGCAGCTCTATCCGGTCCGCGAGGCCCGCTTTCTCCCAGTACTTCCTGGCTACCGAGGTCCATTCCTCGTTGATGTCACAGCACACCAGCCGTCCGCCGTCCGCCAGCCCCCGGGCAATGCAGATCGAGGAGTACCCGGTGAAGGTGCCGATTTCGATGGCCGACGCGGCCTCGGCGATCTGGGTCAGCAGGGTCATGAGCGTCCCCTGCTCGGGGGCGATAGCCAGGTTGGTCTCGTTCGGGAACAGGTCAGCGGTCTCGTTCGCCAGCTCCCGGAGGACGGCGTCCGGCGGGCTGCTGTGCGCGCTGAGATAGGCGTTGAGGTGGAGGCTGATCTGCTCGGTACGCCGCGTCATGACACAACGCTATAGCCAGGACTTCGTGTCCGCGAGGTGGCCGCGCCGATTAGCTAGATTTTCGACCAGATAGGACGACATATGATCAGGCCACGCTGTGGTCCGTGGTGACCAGCCAGCCGAGCCGGCCGGACATGTTCCGCGCGCAGCTGACGATGGCGCGTACGTGCTCAGAGACGTTGTCCGCGCGCCACAGCACCGACCACGGGTAGTACGAGGCTGGCTCGGTCAGCGGCCGCCAGATGGTGCCGGGGAGCGCGGCGATGCAGGAGGACGGCACGCAATACACGCAGCGTCCCTGAGCGACCAGGTCGGCGGCGGCGCGAATGCTCTCCACGGTCCCCTCGTGCACGGTGGGGGTGAACCCGGCGGCCCGGCACATCTCGATGGTGAACTGGTTGAACTCCGGGGCCCGGGCCTCTTCGGCGAGCAGCAGCGGTTCCCTGGCCAAGATGGCGACGGGTATGGCATCCAGCTCGGCGAACCGGTGATGGCGCGAAACCAGGACCCCCAGCGGATCGCGGCGGAACAGATGCGAAGCGACCTGCGGCGGGGCGAGCGCGGCCCGGCCGATTCCGACGTCCAGGCGGCCGTCGATAAGTTGCTGGTACTGCTCGGGGACGCCGACCTCGACCTGATGGATGACCAGGCCGGGGTATCGGGCCTGGACCTCGTGCAGGATCTGCGGCATCGAGTCGTAACTGGAGTCGATGATGCCGACCCGCAGCGTGGGGGAGCCCCCGGTGGCGGAGCGGGCGATCGTGGCGGCCCGATCCACGTGAGCCAGGATCTGCCGCGCTTCGACTAGGAACACCGCCCCGGCAGCGGTCAAAGAGACGTGGTGGGTGCTGCGTTCAAGCAGCCGGACGCCCAGCTCACGTTCGAGCCGCTGAACCTGCTGGCTCAGCGCGGACTGCACGATATGCTCCCGCGCAGCCGCGCGGCCGAAGTGCAGCTCCTCGGCCAGGGTCACGAAGTAGCGAAGCTGGCGCAGCTCCATGCCGGTCACCCCTGACGCCGCCAGAGCGCAACCATCCGTAGCGGCGGAGTCCGCCGGATCCACGTCGCCTGGCCTAGGAAACTCTGCACCAAGCCTACGTCCGCCCGCCGGCTGCCGGAATGTTCCGGCCAATTGCACCGGGTAATCGGCGGCCGTGATGGGCTCTGCTCAGGTTGCCTGTTTCCGGTGCCGTCTGGCTCGGCTTGACTGAAAGTGGCAAGTCGGCGGTGTCCGGCGTTTCCGTAACAGTAAGGGATCTGGCCATGAGCCCCGACCACAGCATGGCCCTGAACGCACCGGCGGTGAGCCTGAACGGGTCGGCGCCGCACTGCGAGCATGTTACCGGGCTCGTGCCGGTTACGCCTCAGTCGGATCTCTGCCTGGACTGCCAGGCGCTCGGAGGTCACTGGGCGTCGCTCCTGATCTGCCTGAGCTGCGGCTGGGTGGCGTGTTCTGACGACTCACCCCACCGTCATGCCAGGGCGCACTACCAGGAAACCGACCACCCGCTCGCCCGCGGTCTTGAGCCAGCACCCCAGCGGCGGTGGTGCTATGTCCATCAGCGTCTGGTCTGAACGTTTGCCCCGCGCCCGTACAGCGAGTCATCTGGCTCCCTCCCCCGACGATAGGCAGAGATTGTGATAGATCAGGAAGTACGGGTCGGCTATGACGGTACCGGGCCTTTCCCCGACGGCGGCCCGACCGCTTGGACGGGTCAGCGGCGAACGCAGGTGGCGGTGACCGGGCTGATCGTGATGGCGCCGTTCGCCGGGCTGGCCGTCGCAGTGGCGATGCTGTGGGGCCACGGCATCGGCCTCGCCGACGTGTTCCTTGCGGTCGGCCTTTACCTGATCACCGGATTCGGCGTCACGGTGGGTTTCCACCGCCTCCTGACGCACCGCAGCTTCACCGCCGCGCCCTGGCTGCGGATCACCCTGGCGATCGCGGGCTCGATGAGCTTCCAGGGCGACGTCACCGGGTGGGTCGCGACTCACCGGCGCCACCACGCGTTCACCGACCGCCCGGGCGACCCGCACTCGCCTTACCGGTACGGCACCGGGACCGTCGCACAGCTCCACGGCCTGATCGACGCCCACGTGGGTTGGCTGTTCCGCGACGACCCGACCCCGGCCGACCGGTACGCCCCGGACATGCTCGCGGACCCGGCGATGACCCGGATCGCCAAAGCCTTCCCGGCCCTTTGCGCCGTCTCCCTGATCCTGCCGTTCACTCTCGGCTGGGCCATCGGCGGTGACCTGCGGGCCGCGTGGATCGCCCTGGTGTGGGCGGGGCTGGTCCGCGTGTTGCTGCTCCACCACGTCGCCTGGAGCGTCAACTCCTTGTGCCACATGATCGGCACGCGGTCGCATCAGGGCCGCCGTTTCGACCGGTCGACCGACCTGTGGCCGCTCGCGCTGATCTCCTTCGGGGAAAGCTGGCATAACGGGCACCATGCCGCGCCGACCTGCGCCCGGCACGGCAGCCGCCCGCACCAGATCGACCTCTCCGCCAGCCTGATCCGGATCTTCGAACGCCTCGGCTGGGCCACTGGCGTCCATTGGCCGTCCCCGCAGCGCGCCAGCGGACCACCCCTGCCCATGCCGCGCCCCCGTCAGGTCATACCGCCGGTCCCCGAGCAGGTCATACCGCCGGTCCCGGAGCGGGCCGTACCGCCGGTCCCCGAGCCCGCAGGCATGCCGTGATCTCGTAGCAATCCGGCACGAGGGTCCCCGGTTACCAGCCATTCTTTATGCTTCCGCTCCAAACTAATTGGTAGCGTCGCCGCTGATATCCCCGTGCCTGCTAACGGCGAGATACCGATATGCGTATCGCCTCTTCGCCGTGACCGCACTCATATTGTGCGCGTTAACATGATCACGAATGCTCACGGATTGTGCCTGCCCGGCCCGCAATCGAATCGTCATCGGCGCAAGCGAGACAAAAGACGAAATTATAGGATTAGTGGTCTATGCTGTACCGCAGATCCGGTGAGCGTGAGACGCAAGTTGCACGTAGTCACCTCTGGTTTGTACGGGGCGTATTCACGCAACTACACGGTTGAGTGGATACTGAGGCGAATATTGCCAATGGGGTGGCACGCCGGTGCCGGCGCGGACAATATTGCTTCGGACGTCCGCAGCCGCCACGTATTTCCAGGTGGCGCCCGGCCGTTGTGCTGTTAACGGCGACGGCCCTCCCGTTCATACCGGGAGGACCCTCCTTAACACAGGCACTCCCAAGGAGGAATAAGCCATCCATGACAGTACGTCGAACACCAGCCGATGGAGGCGTTCCCGGTGATCCGGCCGGGCATGATTCCCGCGGATAATGACGCGTCGACGGGCACGTGCGACGCCGATCCGCAGTGTGTGCACGTGCCGTGCTTTCAGGTTCAGCTGGAGGCCTCACGCCCGCAGCGGGCTCACCGGCAGTCAAATGCGTGTGCCTATCATGTCGCCGAGATCATCCAGGCACTGCGCGGCTGGGCGGGGAACCGGGGCCTGGTCGACGGGCAGCTGACCATCTTGGCCATCGAGCTGGCCGCGGGCGGACGCCAACCTGGAGGGCCCGAAGGCCCGGGCGCGCCCGATCGATCCGACCTGCACGGTTTCGCCTTCAGCACCATCCCGCTCACGGCTTACCGCCTTGACCCCGAAGCCAGGGTCGGCTCGAATACAACGCCCGCCGAACCGGAGAGCTAGCGCCGGAGGATCGCGTCGTGACCATGAGCGTCCGCCGGGGAGCCTTGGCGGTTCCTAGTCCAGGCGGGACACGCGATGGCGCAGCGCCCGGGCGAACTCAGCGGCGAACGGGGCGGCGTCGGCCTGCTCCAGGCGGGCGGAGGAAATCCGGACGCCCGGCGCCGCGGCTATCCGGAACCGCTGTCCTGGGGCCACCGCCCAGCCCGCCGCGGCGAGCGACGAGGCGACGCCATCTTCGTCCGAAACGGGCACCCAGCAGGTGAATCCCGATCGGCCGCTCGTCGCGATGCCGTGGCGCCGCAAGGCCGAACGCAACGCATCACGGCGCCCCGCGTAGATGCCTGCCGCGGTTGCGAGCTGGATCGCGACCGACGGATCCGCCCACAGATCCGCGACCATCTCCTGCAGCTGGTAACTCACCCACCCGGTGCCCAGCGCCTGTCGCCCAGCCACCCGCGTGATCGTAGCCTCGTCGCCGGCCAGCACCGCGAGCCTCAGATCAGGGCCGAGCGACTTGGACACCGAACGCAGGATGACCCATCGCTGGAGTCCCTTCGAGCTTTTCTGGCCCTTCGACTCCGCCGGGCCGGCGCATGCGGAGAAAGCCGGCACGCCCGCCACCGGCCCGGCGTGATCGTCTTCGATGACCCCGACGGACGGGTGCCGTCGCAGCACGTCACCGATCGCCGCGGCCCGGCCGGCGTCCCAGGCGGCGCCTGTGGCGGCCTGGGCCCGCGGCGTGACGATCAGCGCGCCGGCTCCGCGGGTGAGCGCGGCCTCCAACGCCGCAGGCCTGATGCCCAGGTCATCGACCGGAACCGGGATCACGGCGTAGCCCATCGCGGCCAGCAGGTCAAAGGTGACGGCGTGACCTGGATCCTCGACGATCACCCGGTCTGAGGGCGTCAGCCAGGTAGCGAGAACCCGTTCGATGCCGTCCAGGGCACCGCCGGTGACGGTCAGGTGGGCCGCGTCTATGCCGTCAGCCGCCAGCTGGGCGGCCGCCAGGCGGCGCAGTCGCGGCGCGACCGGCGCCTCAGCGTACATCCGCGTAGATGGCCGGGCCGGCCGGGCTGGCAGCAGGGGAAGCAGGTCCGGATCGGGGCCGCCGGTGACCAGGTCCCTGGTTCCCGCCGGAGCGCGCAGGTACACACGCGAGCTGACCGGGGGAGCCCCGCGGATCCGGGTGCCGGCCCGGCCGGTGCCGGTGGTGATGCCGCGCCGGCGCAGGTCGCCGTAGGCCGCCGCCACCGTGGTCGGGCTGACGCCGAGCTGGCCGGCCAGCTCGCGGACCGGTGGCAGCTGGTCCCCTCCAGACAGCTGCCCGCTGCGGACACCTGCCTCCACGCTGGCCGATATCTCCTTGGCGGTCCGGCCCTGGGGACGATATCGTACCAGTATGTTCATGAAATGTACTGTAACATTTATCGGTCCGGCGCTATGAGCGAGGCGTTCTCCGCGGAATCCCGGCTTATCCACGCGGGCACCGAGCGCGTGGTCGGCCAGTCGGCCGCGCCGCCGCTCGTCCCCGCCAGCACCTATGTCTCGGTGGGGGAGCCGCAGCCGGGCCGCGGTTACGGGCGGGAGAGCAACCCGGGCTGGGAGGCTCTCGAGCAGGCGCTTGGCGGCTTGGAGGACGCGGAAGCGGTCGTCTTCGCCTCAGGCCAGGCGGCCTCGATGGCCCTGATGCTCGCCCTGGCGAAGGGGCGGGACAGCATCGTGCTGCCCTCCGACGGCTACTACGGGACGCGGGTCCTGGCCGACAGGCTGCGGCCGCACGGGGCCGTTCCGGTCCACGTGGACCTGCAGGACCTGCCGGCGGTGGAGCGCGCGCTGGCGGGCCCCGGACCCCGAAAGTCTTTGCTGTGGACCGAGACGCCGACGAACCCCCTGCTGCGCGTGGCCGACCTGGCCCGGCTCGCCGAGCTCGCGGCCGCGGCGGAGGCCCCGATGGTGACGGACAACACCGTCGCCACCGGCCTGCTCCAGCGGCCGCTTGACTCCGGCGCGACGGCCTCGCTGTACTCGCTGACCAAGTCGCTGTCCGGGCATTCCGACGTGATCGGCGGCGCCGTCGTCAGCCGCGACGGCGAACTGCTGGCCGCACTCCGGGCCTGGCGGTCCAGCGGCGGCGCCGTTCCGGGGCCATTCGAGGCCTGGCTGGCTCTTCGCGGGCTGAAGACGCTGCCGCTGCGGATCGCGCGCCAGTCGCAGAGTGCTCTCGCCATCGCCCGGCACCTGGCGGCCCATCCCCGGGTGGGCGCCGTTCACTATCCCGGTGTCGGCACGCCGGCATCCCCGGTCGCCGCCCGGCAGATGACCGGTGGCTTCGGCCCGTTGCTGTCCTTCGAGATCATCCCGGACCGCGCTGAGGCAGCGGACCACGTGGTGGAGAGCTCGACGCTGATTCTCCCCGCGACCAGCTTCGGCGGCGTCGAGTCGACCTGGGAACGGCGCGGCCGGTGGGCGGGCGAAACGGCGCCCGACGGCCTGATCAGGCTCTCGGCCGGCGTCGAGCCCGTGGCCGACCTGATCACCGACATCGACGCAGCTCTGAAGACGCTGGAAAGCCTGGAGGTGCTGTGATGCAGAGCTCCGTCGGCGACTACGTCATCGACGATGACCCGGCCAGGATCGACGCCGAAGCCGCGGCCGCGTTCCTGACCACCGAGGCCTACTGGGGCCGCTCGCGGACCGAGGCGGACATCAAACGCCAGATCGGGGCGGCCTGGCGCCTGATCGGAGCGTATGACCGCTCCGGCGCCATGGTCGGCTTCGCCCGTGCCTTCGGCGACGGCGGATCGGTCTACCTCGCCGACGTCTACGTGCTGTCCGGACACCGCGGGGCCGGCCTGGGTAAGGCCATCGTGCGGGCCATGATCGACGACGGCCCGGGTGTCGACCTGCGCTGGATGCTGCACACCTCCGACGCCCACAGCCTGTACCGCGAGTTCGGCTTCACCCCGCCGCACGGCCACCCCTCCAGGTACATGGAACGCCCCCCAACGGGGGGCCCCGGGGGGCACGGGGGGGCGGGCAGCCCCCCCGTTATCAGGGGGGGTTTGGGGGGGATCGTCCCCCCGGGCCAGCAGGGTCTGGAGGGGATCGTCCCCCCGGGGGAAAACCTCCCCCCGAGGCTAAAGAGCAACACTGTCATTCTTGAGCCGCTGCGGCACGATCACGTGCCCGGCTTGCTGGCCGCCGCGGCGGGCGCCGGGGACCTGTACCGGTGGTCTCCGGTGCCGCAGGACGAAGCCGCGGTCCGCCGGTACGTCGAGACGGCCATCGCCGCCAGGGACAGCGAGACGGGGGTACCGTTTGCCGTGGTCCGGCTGGAAGACGGCGCGGTCATCGGCTCCACGCGGTTCTTCAACCTGGA
>Ga0302325_10033833_pt1 | contig 10462 bp, 6 predicted proteins | sample Palsa_T0_2_FD_201948 | JGI IMG/M metagenome (GOLD analysis project Ga0302325, IMG submission 201948) | Peat permafrost microbial communities from Stordalen Mire near Abisko, Sweden - Palsa_T0_2 | ecosystem: Environmental > Terrestrial > Soil > Palsa > Peat permafrost | place: Sweden: Abisko...
GTCGTCGTATTCGATGATCCGCATCTGGAAGAGTTTTTCAGGGGAAATGCACCCGCAGAACCGAACAAAATAAAATCTAAGGACCCGGAGACAAGACGCACCGCCCACTAGCGAGACCGTTGGCACAAGCGTTGGATTGAATCCGACACATCTCGGGGCTTTAAACAGTCCGCCCATCAGGGAAAGCTCGCCGTTCTCCGAGTGGCCGACAGCTCGCCCCGAGCCGGTAGTTCGACGGATAGCGTGTTTTGCAGTCAAGTGACGGATCGGTGTTGCGAACCCGCCACGCTCTTTCGAGCTCAGGCTCGATAAGTCGTTCGCCCAGCGCGCCGGTGACGGCACCCATCCGCCCGGTGGTATCTGAAGCGCAGCTCCGCTTCCTTCACGCCAGCGTAAAAGTGCTTCCTCAGGGTCCGCACCACCAGACCTGGCAGCACGCGGAGCATCGGAAATGTTTCAGGGTTAAACTCGTCCGGCAGCAGCGGCCCCATCGTTCCACCTTATTATTCTGGGTATCAATCAGTTGTAGCGTCCGCGCAGTGTATTCCGCAACGCTTCTCGCCAATTGCTACAATTAGGCGGGGAATCCGCCTCGATGCAGCCGCCAGACGTTACTTTTTACCGATATTTCCAAACGGTTCCGCGCCCGCTGGGAGTCGACCATATTAAGGGACGGCAGGATCTCGATGTGCTCCCGGCGGACTTCCGGACGTTTCTCGCGGATACCCAGAAGGCTTTCAATCACTCGTTCACCCTCGCGGAAGCCCCGATGGCGGAGCTGGGGCGCCGCTTGGTGCCATATCTGGATTATCTGGATTCCCGCGAGGAATGCGCCCACGCCTTTGAATCCGAGGGCTATCACTTTATCGGCATCTCCATCCCGATGATCGAGCGGTTAAGGGATTCCGCCGAACGTCTCCTGAGGGCCGAGCAAGTCGTCGCTTTGCTCAGCATTCCCGCTGGCTACGTGAACCGGCACAATGCGATCGGCGGAATACTCACCATCAAACTTCTCTTCATCACTGCGCACGAATTCGGGCATCACCTGTGGGGTCACGCACCAGATTTCAGGCGGGAGAGTTGGAACGGCGTCGACGATACCGGCGGAGACGGGCCATTGGAACAACAGGCGCAGGAGAACGTCGCCGACAGTTACGCCGTTTATCTCGCGCTCGGCTCGCTGATCGATGGGCCGCAAGGTAGACAGGTTCTGGAAATGCTGGGGCACCACTCGCCGCCTGACGCGGACGCCATCCTGCTATCGGCGCTGCTGCTTTCCGCGTTCAGTTTTTTCTCCGCAAAATCCGGGCGTTCCCTCGATGCCAAGACCGTCTACGGACTGAGTCACCCGCCTGCATTTGCGCGGGTTAACGGAATCATCCAGACCACGCGAGGCTGGTGCCAGCAGTCCCGCCCCCAGCTCAATGAGTGGCTCACGCAGGAACGACTCGAAGCGATCATGAGCGCCGAGGAAAACTCTCGCCCCGGCAGTGAGGGTTTATGGGCTCGCCAGATTGAGTTCTTCGGGTCAGTCGATGGCGCGGAATATTTCAAGCGCCTGGGCGAACAGCTTTCCCGAATGCCGCCGCCGGGAATCAAGGCGAATTGGTAGCGTTGATGCATCCCCGTCGAAGCGGCGCTCTGGCCGGATCACGCGCCACTCGGAAAAAGATCGTCTCCAGAGCCGTTTCACCGATTAGGGCCGAGAACGCACTTGGGACCGCCGAAGGCGTCCGACCGTGGGCACGAGTGCATGCGACCTGTCCGAAACTGGACCGCCGTCAAAAAAAACACTCGCCCTGGTTTAACTTAGCGCTTATGGGATGGTATCCTGCGCGCCGATTGGGAATCGGCGCAAACTGGCCACTTAACAATCGGTCCGCAGGTTGACAACCTGTCCCATGTGCCGTAGGTCACGGCGCTTTTGCCACACGAAGAAGGACAGGCCAGGAGGCCTGTCCTACCTAGGGCCCACCGACTGCCGGATGAATTCCACCACCGCGTCCAGCGACGCGCCCGGCTGAAACACCGCCGCCACACCCTGCCGCTTGAGCGCGTCCGCGTCGTCGTCGGGCACGATCCCGCCCACAATCACCTTCACGTCCGTCATGTCCTTTTCCCGCAGCAGGTCCATGACGCGCGGCACGATGGCGTTGTGCGCGCCCGAAAGAATCGACAGTCCGATCACCTGCACGTCCTCCTGCAGCGCCGCGTTCACGATCATCTCGGGAGTCTGCCGCAGGCCGGTATAAATCACTTCCATGCCGGCGTCCCGCAGCGCCCTCGCAATCACTTTGGCGCCGCGATCGTGGCCGTCCAGTCCCGGCTTGGCCACCAGCACTCGAATCGGTGCGTTCATGTAGGACAGGCCTCCTGGCCTGTCGTCCCGCTAGATATGCGCCGTCTCCTGGTAGGTGCCGAACACCTCGCGGAATGCGTCGCAGATCTCGCCCAGCGTGGCGTAAGCGCGCACCGCATCCAAAATGAATGGCATAGTGTTCTCCGTACCCTCGGCCGCCCGCCGCAGTGCGTCCAGGATCTTGCGCACGCGTCCATTATCGCGCCGCGCGCGCAACGCCGCCAGCTTCTGCACCTGGTGCGCCTCGGCCGTCTGGTCGATCTGCAACAGCTCGATGGGCTGGTCCTCCGACCGGAACGCGTTCACCCCCACCACCAGCTTCTCCTTCGCCTCCACCGCGCGCTGATACACGTAGCTGGCATTGGCGATCTCGCTCTGCGGGAAACCTTTCTCGATGGCCGCGATCATCCCGCCCATTTCGTCGATGCGCCGGAAGTAATCCCCGGCGGCCTGCTCCATGTCCAGCGTCAGCCGCTCCACGAAGTAGCTGCCGCCCAGCGGATCGGGCGTGTTCGCCACGCCGCTTTCGTAGCCCAGAATCTGTTGCGTGCGCAGCGCGATGGTGACCGCCTGCTCGCTCGGCAGCGCGTATGCCTCATCGAGCGAGTTGGTGTGCAGCGACTGCGTACCGCCCAGCACCGCCGCCAGCGCCTGGATCGCCGTGCGCACCACGTTGTTATACGGCTGCTGCCACGTCAGCGAACATCCCGCCGTCTGCGAATGAAAGCGCAGCTTCAGGCTGCGCTGGTCCTTGGCGCCGAAGCGGTCGCGCATGGCGTAGGCCCACAGCTTGCGCGCCGCGCGGTATTTGGCGATCTCCTCGAAAAAATCGTTGTGCGCGTTGAAGAAGAAACTCAGCCGCGGCGCGAATTCATCCACCTGCATGCCGCGCTCGAGCGCCCATTCCACGTATTCCATGCCGTCCCGCAACGTGAACGCCAGTTCCTGCGCGGCGGTCGAGCCGGCCTCGCGAATGTGGTATCCGCTGATCGAAATCGGATTGAACCGCGGCGTGTGCCGCGCTCCGAATTCGATGGTGTCGGTGACCAGCCGCATGGACGGCCGCGGCGGAAAGATGTATTCCTTCTGCGCGATGTATTCCTTCAGGATGTCGTTCTGCAGCGTGCCCGAGACCGCCTTCCAGTCCACGCCCTGCTGCTCGGCCACCGCCAGGTACATGGCCCACAGCACCGCGGCCGGCGAGTTGATGGTCATCGAAACGGTCACGTCCGCCAGCGGGATGCCGCGGAACAGCATCTCCATGTCTTCGAGCGATGAAATGGACGCGCCGCACTTGCCCACTTCGCCTTCCGAAAGCCCATGGTCCGCGTCGTAGCCCATCAGCGTGGGCAGGTCGAAGGCCACCGAAAGGCCCGTCTGGCCCTGCTGCAAGAGATAGTGATAGCGGCGGTTGGTTTCTTCCGGCGTGGCGAATCCGGAAAACTGCCGCATGGTCCAAAGCCGCCCGCGGTACATGGTCTCGTGGATGCCGCGCGTGTAGGGAAACTCGCCTGGGGCGGCCAGCTCCCGCCGCGCATCGAAATCCGGCAACTGCTCCGGCCCGTAAAGCGGCTCGATCGGCACCCCGCTGATGGTGGTGTACTGCTTCTCCGCGACAGCCATGTATATATTTATCTTAATCGAACTCGCGCGCAGCGGACGCACGCGTGCCGCGGCCGCGACGTGGCCGTGAAGATTCTGCCAGCCGCCGTCGCGCAGGACGCGGAACGCCCGGCGCGGTTTGAGCGCGAAGCCAAAGTGGGCCTCTTTGAACTATGCCCGGCAGATTGCCGAAGCGCTGGAAGCGGCGCACGAAAACCGCCCAGCGCCTCACGGCGTCGCCGAAGGGTGATAATTCGGAAAAGCCGGATGACGAAGCTTCGGAGGCGGGTTGGTCTTCAGTTCCTCCAAGATGACTTCCACCGCCTTCTCCAACTGCGGATCATGGCCCTGCCGAATCAGTGCCGGGTCTTGCTCGACTTCGATATCCGGCGGGACTCCGATGTTTTCCACCTCCCACTCGCCCGAGAGGGGATTGTAGATGCCCGAACTGGGGGCGCCTACGAAACCTCCATCCATGAGCACCGGCCCTCCCGCCATACCGACCAGCCCGCCCCAGGTGCGGGTGCCTATCAACTTGCCCACGCCGGCCCGCCTGAAATGCCACGGCATCGCATCACCGCCGGAGCCTGCCCGTTCGTTGATGATCATCACCTTCGGCCCGAAAATCCCCTGCGGCTGCACCAGCGGTTCCCCCACCCGGTTGGATGCCGCGCTCAGCAGCTTTCGATTGAGGATCTCCGCAATGTCCGTGGCCAGCAGACCGCCCCCGTTGAAACGCTCGTCCACAATCGCGGCCTCCTTTCCGATCTGCGCGTAAAAATAACGATTGAACGCCGTCAGCCCGCCGCTGGCCGTATCCGGCATGTAGATGTAGGCGACCTTGCCGCCGGTCATCCGATCGACCTTCCGCCGGTTCTCCTCGATCCACGCCAGGTTTCGCAGCCGGGCCTCGTCCGGCACGGGAACCACGTTCACCTCTCGCGCCCCGGAGCCGTTTGGGTCCGGGCCCACACGCAGCATTATGGATTTGTCCGCCAGCCCTTCGAAGAAACTGTAGACGTTTTCCGGAGGCCGCACCTCGCGCCCATTCACCGCCAACAGATACTCTCCCGCTGTGACATTCACGCCCGGCTGGGTCAGCGGCGCGCGCAGTTGCGGATTTCCAATTCTCGCCGCTATAGACCCGTAGAAACCGGTATCTCCCGTTGGCAACCTCGTAATCCGCCCCCAGCAGTCCTGTCTCGACGTGCTTCACCTCGGGCAGATCGCCTCCGCCCGTTCCCATGTGACTCACCACCATGTTGCCCAACATCTCCTGAAACAAATAGGTGAGGTCGCTTCTGGCTGCGACGTTGCGGAGGTAAGGCTCGTACTTCTTCTCCGCCTCTTTCAGATCCAGGCCGTGGGTGTTGCGATCGTAGAACCAGTAGCGCTCGGTTCGCCACGCTTCGTGGTACATCTGTTTCCATTCCTGGACTGGATCCACCCGAACTTCGATGTTGGAAGTCTTCAGCACGCCATGTTCGGCGCCGGCCGGCGGTTTCGCCCCGCCTCCTCCGTGTCCTTCAGCCATGGGTCCAAGGCCCGCGACGATCCAGTCTTCGCCTTGCCGATAGAGCGCTTTCTCGCCGCCAAACGACATTTGGAAGTTGTTCACTCCCGTCAGCGGAACGTCGCTCTTGCGAATTTTCAGATCGTACCGGTGGACGATCTGCCCGGGCGGATTATCCGTAGCATCGTCCAAAGCCGCGGGCGCGGCTTCCACGGCCAAAAGAATTCCCGCCTTCCCCGCCTGCAGCGCAGTGTAGCGCCGGCGCGGCATAGGCACCGACAGAATACGCTGATCGATGCCATCCAGATCGATTTTCACGTTCGGAGCGCCCGCCTTCGGCTTCGCCCCTTCGGGCGGCTTCGCTGCTTCCGCCGCGGGCGTGCCGGATTCCGTATCGCTTTTCTCGCCCTCGGCGGACTTCTTGTCGTCAACGGCTTTTTCTTCGTCGCTTTCCGGAGCAAACGGAGAGGGCAGCGTTTTGTCGAGCACCGCCAGGTAAATCGAGCTGGTGGAGGTCCGCTCCATGGCATGAACGTCGAGTCCCAGACTCTCCCCCGAGTTGGTGCTCGCCGTAAAGTAGAGGTACTTGCCATCTTTATCGAATATGGGGTTCGTGGCATCGCTCATCCCATCGGTCACCTGCGTGGATTTCGCATCCGCCAGCGAGCAGAGATAAATGGCGCTCAATTCGTTCGGCAGCACCCGCGAGTACGCCAGCCATTTGCTGTCGGGAGACCAGGCGCCTGCAATGTTCCCGCTGCGCATCTGGTAGGTATCCTGCGCAATTTCCACCTGCCTCTTCGTCTCCAGGTCCACGTACCAAAGACGCTGGAAGCTGTCCACCAGCGCGATCTTCTTGCTGTCCGGAGAGTAGCGCGGGGCAAGATAGAAGCCCGGCTTCAGCTCAATTTTCGTGACTTCGCCGGCGCCGTTCTGGGGCCGCACATGTAGAGCGTACTCGCCCGATTCGTCCGAAAGGTACGCAATGCTCTTGCCGTCCGGCGACCACTGCGGTTCCCGTTCCATGACCCCCGGTGTGTTGGTCAGATTGCGCGCATCGCCCTTTTCCGAGGGAACCGTGATGATATCGCCGCGCCCCGCAAAAACGGCCCGCGCGCCGTTCGGCGAGATCGCCGGTGTGATCAGGCGCTTCCCGGCATTGACCAGCCTCTCGCGCACCTCCGCAAAATCGCCCTCCACGCGAATGCGGACCAGCTTCGTCTCGCCGGACTTCAGGTCATAGAGGGAAATCCCTCCGAACTGCTCGTACACGATGGCATCAGGACCCAGCGAGGCAGACTTGATGTCCAGGCCCTGATTTTGAATGGCCTCCCGGACTTGGCCGGTTTTTGTATCGTAGACGAACAGCGTTGTGGGGCCGTTGCGGTCCGACAGGAAGAAGACCCGGTCTCCAACCCACATGGGGTTGAAGTCATTCGAATTCGTGCGCGGGATCTTGGTCACGCTGCTGTCCGAAAGCCGGGCCAGCCAAATACGCGTCGTCTGGCCGCCGCGATACTTCTTCCACATCGTAAAAGCACGCGCGATCGGCCCATAGGCAATCGACTGCCCGTCGGGTGACATCGAAGCCTCGTATCCGCTCGGAAGCGGCAGCCGTTCCGCCACGCCTCCGTCGGCTGGGACGGTGAACATCTCGGCGAATCGCGAGTACGCGGTTCGCGGCGAGCTGAAGATCACGCGCTTTCCATCCGGCGTCCAACCCAGCACCCGGTCGGGCGCCGGGTGCCAGGTGAGTCTCTTCGGCACGCCGCCCTCAGCGGGAATGACGAAGACGTCCACATTGCCGTCGTATTCGCCAGTGAAAGCGATGCGCGCACCATCGGGCGAAAACGCCGGGTCCGTTTCGGTGCCGCTTCCGCTGGTGAGACGCACGGCGTCGCCGCCCTGGCGGGGCACGCTCCAGAGATCGCCGGCATAAGCAAATACGATATGGGTCTGGCTCAAGGTTGGCTTCTGCACGAGCAGTGGGCTGTCGTCGGCGATGCCGATAGCCGAGAAGGCCATCAGGGCGAGTAGAAGACGCATAAGTTTTCCTCCTTCCTTTGCGAGAATTCAGCATACACCAATCGCATCGTTCGCTGCGTGAGAGGGATGTGGCAGAACCAAGCTCCAGCAAGACTTGGTGCGCTCGGGGAAGCTTAACTTCCGGATGCGCCGGATTCAGGACTTTTCGACTTCCCGATCGAGTACACTGAGCTAAAATCGGCCGTATGCCGCTTTCTATCGGCGTGGGATTGGCGAGCTTCGGAAAGCCCGTGACACGCGACTGAGCCGTGATGTCGCTATCGAAATCTCGAGTGCAGGCTTCACCGGACACGCCACGCCGACGGTAACCGGCTTGAAAGGAAACAGCCACATGAACATGTCACGTCCGTCGCCGCCAACACTGATGTTTGCGATCACGATGGTTTTCGCGTTGCCCGCCTCGGCGCTGGCGCAGGTCAGGGTCCTGATGTCCGGCGGCTTCAGAGCCGCTTATGAAGAACTGCTGCCCCAGTTCGAGAAAACCACCGGCATCACTGTTACCACAGCTAGGGGAGCGTCGCAGGGCGATGGACCCAACACTATCGGCGCGCAACTTCGCCGAGGTGTGCCCGCTGACGTGGTGATCATGTCGAGAGAGGGACTCGCCGAACTGTTCACGGACGGCAGAATCGCCACCGGCTCAGACGTCGATCTCGCTCGGGTCCCGTTGGGAGTTGGTATTCGTGCCGGAACACCCCGGCCGGATATCGGGACCGTGGATGCTTTCAAACAGACCGTGCTTCATGCGAAATCCATCGGCATTCAAAGCACTTCCGCTATCTACCTGAAGACAACGGTATTTCCGCGGCTCGGCATCGGCGACGCCATGGCGGGGAAGCTTTCGAACGCGGGAGCGGCCAATGTAGCGAAGGGAGAAGCGGAGATGGTAATTCTGCCGTTAAGCGAAATTCTGCCCGTTCCAGGCGTTGAATTGGTCGGTACGATCCCCCCCGAGATCCAGTTTGACCAGGTATTCGCCGCCGCTGTGGTGAAAGGCGCGAAGGATCCAGACGCAGCCAAAAGGCTGATCGCTTTCCTGGCGTCGGAAAAAGCAACTCCGGCGGTCGAGAAAACGGGGATGAAGCGCACGCGACTGCGCTGAATCGTGGATCACTCCCTTATGTCGGGCATCCGGAAGTTAATCCTTCGATGAGGAGCGCAATTCGCGCTCCCGGCTGCTTTGTGGCTAGGCGGGGACAAGGGCTGCTCCCCTTTCCCAGCAGCACCTTCTCCGCTAGCGGCGCTCTTCCTCCGCGACGCTCCCGACGGTGTTCGGGTTCATCCCGGAATGCCGTTCGGCTTCCCTCCGGAATGAGTGTTCAACTTCGCCGATGTCCGGGATGGTGGCGTCTCGCTCTATCGGTTTTGCTCTTCGCGCTCGCGTGTGCGCTCTCATGGTTGGGGGCGCGGGCGCTAGACCGGCGCCAGCGCATCGACGCCGCCGTGAATTCCACTCATCAACTGTGCGTGCTGCCGCTCCTGCCGGCCGTGCTGGTATTCCTCATCGGCACCGAGAATACGTATGCGAGTTGAAGACGGAATGCTCGTGGTGCGCTTCGGAGAGCAGTTCACGGCCTACCGGAACAACGTGCCCCGCCTAGTCCCCTTCCTGAAATGACTTTGCGTCTTTGCGGCGCTCTTTGCGTCTTTGCGAGAAATCTGTTTTGCCGGTCACCAGTTTTGCATTCCCTGTAAGCCGCTGATTCAAAAGCCAAACGTCCGTTGGGCAGCCCGTTCCCCTGCCGCCCCGCGCGTACAATGAACGTCGAGACAACCATGGCGTGGCAGTCCATCCTATCCGCAACCCGGCGAATGCTGAACCGGTCCCACCGCATCCCCCAGCGTCTGCGCGTGGACCCCTTCTTCGCCCTCTCACCGGACCTGTTCTCGATCACCAGGCTCGACGGCCATTTCCTGCGCGTCAATCCGGCCTTCGTGGCCACCCTGGGCCATCCCGAGCCTTACCTGTTGGCCCGCGACATCCTCGACCTCGTCCATCCCGAAGACCGCGCTGCAGCCGCGGCCGCCATCGCCGGACTGGCCCGCGGAAATCCCATCGCCGCCCTGGAGAGCCGCTTTCGCTGCGCAGACGGCTCCAGCAAATGGCTGGCCTGGAGCAGCACGCCCTTCCCGGCCCAGGGGTTGGCGTATACCGTGGCCCGCGACCGCACCAGCCGGAAACTGGCCGAGGAAGCTCTGCGGCAATCCGAAGCCCGCGGCGCCTCCGCGCTCGAAAGCACCACCGACGCCTTCTTCGCCGTGGACCCCGCCTGGCGATTGATCCGCGTGAACCGGCAGGCCGAGCGACTCTGGATGCGCCATCGCGAAGACTTCCTGGGCCGCAATCTCTGGGAATTATTCCCCGAAGACGTCGACGGTCCCTTTTACCGGCTGTTTGAACAGGCCATCAGCACCGGCGCGCCCGCGCATCTGGAAGAATTCTATTCGCATTCGCCGTGCGACCGCTGGTTCGAGGTCCACGCCTACCCGTCGCCCGAGGGTCTGGCCGTGTACTTCCGCGACGTCACCGCGCGCCGCCGGGCCGACGAAAAGATCAAGCGCACCTTGCAGGAAAAGGAAGTCCTGCTGCGCGAAGTCCATCACCGGGTCAAGAACAATCTGCAGATGATCTGCAGCATGCTCCATCTCCAGGAGCGCAATCTCCACGATGAAACCCTGCTCTACACGCTGCGGGAGTGCCGCGAGCGCGTCCTGGCCATGGCCATGCTGCACGATCAATTGCACCGCGCCAAGGATTTTTCGAACATCGGCTTGGGCGAGTATATCCGCAATCTGGCCGCCAGCCTGTTCTGCTCCTACGCCGTGAATTCGGCGGACGTGGGCCTGCGCATGGATATCGAGGATATCGCGGTGGCCGTCGATACCGCCATCCCCTGCGGCCTGATTGTCAATGAGCTCATTTCCAACTCCCTACGGCATGC
>Ga0302325_10033834_pt1 | contig 10462 bp, 11 predicted proteins | sample Palsa_T0_2_FD_201948 | JGI IMG/M metagenome (GOLD analysis project Ga0302325, IMG submission 201948) | Peat permafrost microbial communities from Stordalen Mire near Abisko, Sweden - Palsa_T0_2 | ecosystem: Environmental > Terrestrial > Soil > Palsa > Peat permafrost | place: Sweden: Abisko...
CAGCGTGCAGCCGATAAAGTCGCAGATGTAGGCGCCGGTCGGCCCCGACCACCACCGCTCGAGAATGTTGCGCTTCTGGTGGCCGACCACCACCAGGTCGGCGCCGGTCTCGCGGACGAAGGCGGCGATCGCCTTGGCCGGATCGCCGACCGCCAGCCGGCCGACCGGCTGCAGGCCCAGCCGGGTCAGCCGCTCGATGCCGCGCTCCAGCACCTCGCGGTAGTGGCTGGCGTGGCTGGCCATCGCGCCGCACTGGATGCCCTCGGCCATCTGGACCCCGGCCGAGTCGGGCGCCACCGACAGCAGGAACACCGCCGCGCCGCACTGTTTGGCCAGGATCGCACCCTCGCGCAGCGCCACGGCGCCTTCCAGCGTGCCGTCGTAGGCGAGCAGGATCTTCTCATACATGCCGGCCAGCTCCCCCATGAGCCCCACCGGCGCGATTGTCAGCCCGTCGGCGGAAATCGCGAAGGACTAATTGCGGCGCGCGTCCGCCAAGCGGAAGTTAAGCCGAAACCTTCAGCCGCGTCGGGATGCGCACCGGCAAGGTTTCGTAGCCGCGCACGAAGCTGGAGAGCACCCGCTTCGGCTCGCCGGTGACCTCGATGTGCGGGAAGCGCTTCAGGATCTCCTCCCAGATCACCCGCAGCTGCAGCTCGGCCAGGCGATTGCCGACGCAGCGGTGGATGCCGAAGCCGAACGACATGTGGTGGCGCGGCCGTTCGCGCTCGATGTCGTAGTCGTTGGGCCGCGCGATCTCTTCCTCGTCGCGGTTGCCGGAGAGATACCACATGGCCACCTTGTCGCCGGCCTTGATGGTCTTGTCGCGCAGCTGGAAGTCCTGGGTCGCGGTGCGGCGCATGTAGGCCAGCGGCGTCTGCCAGCGGATGGTCTCGGAGACCATGCTGGGGATCAGGTCCGGGTTTTCGCGCAGCTTGCGGTACTGGTCGGGGTTCTGGTTCAGCGCCAGGATCGAGCCGGAGATGGTGTTGCGGGTGGTGTCGTTGCCGCCGACGATCAGCAGGATCAGGTTCCCGAGGTACTCCATGCGGTCCATGTTCCGGGTGGATTCGCCGTGCGCCAGCATCGAGATCAGGTCGTTGCGCGGCGGCGCATTCACCCGCTCGTTCCACAGGTTCATGAAATACTCGACGCACTCGAACAGCTCGACGCGGCGCGCCTCGTCCGACTCGATGATGCCCGAGTCCGGGCTGGCGGTGGCGACATCGGACCAGCGGGTGAGCTTGCGGCGGTCCTCCCAGGGGAAGTCGAACAGCGTCGCCAGCGTCATCGTGGTCAGCTCGATCGAGACCTTGTCCACCCAGTTGAACTCGTCGCCGATCTCCAGCTCGTCGAGGATCTGGGCGGCGCGCTCGCGGATCACCGGCTCCAGGTTCAAGAGGTTGTGCGGGCTGACGATGGGGCTGACGGTCTTGCGCTGGGCGTCGTGCTTGGGCGGATCCATGGCGATGAACATCGGCATGACGAAGTCGTCTTCCGGGTCGAACAGGGTGATCGTCCGATCGGAGGAGAAGACCTGGTGGTTGGAGTCCACCGCCATGATGTCGGCGAACTTGGTGATCGACCAGTAGGGCCCGATCTCCTCGTGCTCGGCCAGGTGGACCGGGTCCTCGGCGCGCAGGCGCTCGAAGTAGGGCAGGATGGTGTCGGAGCGGAACAGCTCCGGGTCCGCCGGGTTGATCTCCTCGATCGGCATGGCGTAGGCACGTTCACGCGCCGCTGTCCGGATCGTCTCGCCCGCGTCGTCCATGCTCTTGCTCCGCTCAATCGGCGCGCGCCGGCTTTGGTGACGCCGCCGTCATCTTGGCGCCGAGTGGTGTTTGAGGGCAAGGATGTCGAGGGTCGTGGGTGGTCCGCCGGCCGCGATTGAAGGAGCTTGCCATGGATGACGCCTCGTTCAGCAACCGGCCGGACCTCTCGGCCTATTGGATGCCGTTCACGGCCAACCGCCAGTTCAAGGCCGACCCGCGGCTGATCGTCGGCGCGAAGGGGCTCTACTACCAGTCCGAGGACGGCCGCGAGGTGCTGGACGGCACCTCTGGACTCTGGTGCGTCAACGCCGGCCACGGCCGCCCGGAGATCGCCGCGGCGATCCGCGAGCAGGTGCTGGAGCTGGACTACGCGCCGGCCTTCCAGATGAGCCACCCGAAGGTGTTCCAGCTCGCCGACCAGGTTGCGCGGATGACGCCGCCGGGGCTGGACCGGGTGTTCTTCACCAACTCCGGTTCGGAGTCGGTGGACACGGCGCTGAAGATCGCGCTGGCCTATCACCGGGCGCGCGGCGAGGCGCACCGCACCCGCTTCATCGGCCGCGAGCGCGGCTACCACGGCGTCGGCTTTGGCGGCCTCTCGGTGGGCGGCCTGGTCAACAACCGCCGCGCCTTCGTCACCCTGCCCGGCGTCGACCACCTGCCCCACACCCACGATGCGGCCCGCAACGCCTTCTCGCGCGGCCAGCCGGCCCACGGCGCGGAGCTGGCGGACGAGCTGGAGCGCATCGTCGGCCTGCACGGGGCTGACTCGATCGCCGCGGTGATCGTCGAGCCGGTGGCCGGGTCGGCCGGCGTGCTGCCGCCGCCGCAGGGCTATCTGGAGCGGCTGCGCGGGCTCTGTGACAAGCACGGCCTCTTGCTGATCTTCGACGAGGTGATCACCGGCTTCGGCCGGCTGGGCGCGCCGTTCGCGGCCCAGTACTTCGGCGTGACGCCGGACATCATGACCCTGGCCAAGGGCATCACCAACGCCACCGTGCCGATGGGCGCGGTGGTCTCCCACCGGCGCATCCACGACGCGCTGATGCAGGGACCAGCCGCGGCGATCGAACTCTTCCACGGCTACACCTACTCCGGCCATCCGGTGGCCTGCGCCGCGGCCCTGGCGACGCTGGAGATCTACGAGCGCGAGGGGCTGTTCGCGAACGCCGCCGCGCTGTCGCCGGTGTGGGAAGAGCTGGTCCACGCCTTGCGCGGCCGCCGCCACGTCGTCGACATCCGCAACATCGGCCTGATGGCCGCGATCGACCTCGCGCCGCGCGACGGGGCGGTGGGGGCGCGCGGCTACGAGGCGCTGGTCAAGGCGTTCCAGGCCGGGCTGCTGATCCGCGCCACCGGCGACACCCTCGCCCTCTCGCCGCCGCTGATCATCACCGAGGCCCAGATCGGCCGCCTGGTCGAGACTCTGGGCCCGGTGCTGGACGCGATCGAGTAGCGGGGCGCCGCGCGTCGGCAAATGTTCCTGGAAGGTTTGTCGGAACCCGGTCCGACCGTTCGTCCGTACATTGAAGGCGGGCCGCCCTGAAGGCCGCCACAGGCCGTGCGACCATCCATCTGGAGCCTTCCCATGACCCCCACCATCACCGTCTTTGAGCTGTCGCCCGATCGTGGCAGGGGACAGGCGCGTGACATGCGCGTTCGCTGGGCGCTCGAAGAAACGGGCCAGCCTTACGACGTCCGGCTGGTTTCGTTCGACGAGATGAAGGCGCCCGCGCACCTGGCGCTGCATCCGTTCGGGCAGATCCCAACCTATGAGGACGGCGACCTCGCCCTGTTCGAGTCGGGGGCGATCGTGTTCCATATCGCCGAACGGCACGCCGGCCTGCTGCCGGACGATGCGAGGGCCCGGGCGCGCGCGATCACCTGGATGTTCGCCGCGCTCAACACGATGGAGCCGCCGATCGTCGAGCTCGGAACGGCCGCGCGTGAGGGGCGCGGCGAGGCCTGGTTCGAGGCGCGCGCACCTGTCCTCGAGGCGCGCGTCCGTGCGCGGCTGCTCGAACTTTCCGCGCGGCTTGGCGGCGCCGAGTGGCTGGATGGCCCCTTCAGCGCCGGCGACCTGCTGATGGTGACGGTGCTGCGCCGGTTGGACGGATTGGGCACGGTGCGGGACTACCCGAACCTCGCCGCCTATATCGCCCGCGGCGAAGCGCGGCCCGCCTACAAGCGTGCTTTCGCCGCCCAATTGGCGGTTTTCACCGCCGCATCGACGAGCTGATCAACCCGTCTCCACCCCGATCGGCGCCGACGTCGCCAGCACCTCGCGCCTGAAGACCCGCGTCCACGCCGCCGCGACCAGCTCCACCACGAACAGCGCCAGGCAGGCGATCACCACGCTGCGGCCGGTGCGGAACGGCGCCGACCAGAGCGAGACGAAGAAGGCGGCGTAGATCAGGTAGAGGTTCAGCGCCACGCCGACGACCGGGACCACGAGGTTGCGCAGCCACCCGAACTCGGCGGGCAGGATGCGGCGGAAATAGAGCAGGTTGGCGACGTTGACGCCGGTGAAGGTCAGGGCGGCGAAGAACACCAGGGCGTTCGACCACCAGACGAAGCTGTCGACGCCGTTCCTTAAGGCCGCCAGGCTGGCGAGGCCGGTGAGGACGCAGGCCCCCACCACCGCCAGCACCGCCGCGCGTGGAACCTTGCCGGCGCCGCTCAGCCGCGCGAACGGCGCCGGCAGCAGCCGGTGGCGGGCCAGGGCGAAGATGATCCGCGAGGCGCCCTGGACGCTGGCGATGTAGATCGCGGTCAGGCCGGTGAAGGCGGTGGCGATCACCACCAGCTCGCCCGGGCCCCAGTAGGCGCGCGCCACCGGCGTGATCGCGCTGACGCCGCTGGCATTGTATTCGATCACCTTGTCCAGCGGCGTCGAAAGCGTCAGCACCCAGACGTTCGCCGCCCAGAACAGCGCCACGGTGACGACGCCCAGCACCAGCGCGCGCGGCACGTGATCGCGCGGCGCCTTGGCTTCCTCGGCGGCGGTGGCGACGACGTCGAAGCCGGAAAAGCACAGCATGCCGAGCAGGATCGCCGCCCAGAATCCGGCCGGACCGGCCGTCATCCGCGCCGGGATGAACGGGGCCAGATTGACGCCGCCGGGCTGGCCGGCCTTGACCCAGAGGATGGTCGCCGACAGCGCCAGCACCACCGCCATCTCGATCAGCATCAGCCGCATCGTGGTCTTGATCGAGGCCTCCGCGCCGCGCAGGCAGATCGCCGCCACGATCGCTGACTCGACGAGGAGGCCGATCACCAGCGAGGCCATGCCGGGGATCGGCGCGCGCAGCCAGTCCATCAGGTCACGGAAGAAGAGGCCGAACATCAGCGGCACGGTGATCGCGGCCATGACGAAATAGGTCATCATCACCAGGCCGGCGATGAGGCCGGTGGTCGGTCCCACGGTGGTCCACAGCCACGCCGCCGCCGCGCCGGCCGACGGCGCATGCCGGTTGAGGCTGGCGTAGGACAGCACCGTCGGCAGGGTGATCGCCAGCGCCGCGAGGAACACCAGCGGCGCCACCGGCCCGGTCGCCGCCTCGATCGGGCCCCACATCGCATAGAGCCCGATCGCCGGCGAGGTGATGCCGATCACCAGCGCCGTCAGCCCCCAGGGGCCGATGACGTCGCCCTTGAGCCGCGGCGCGGCCGCCGCATCGTTAGCCCCACTGTGCGCCACAAGGTCTCCGCAGGCTTGGCGAGGCCAGCCGGCTAGCACGATTCAAGGCCGCACACGACGCGCCGCCAGGCTGACGGCCGGCCCCGATTGCGGACCCGCCGCCGCGAAACATCCGGTTGACAGAATGGGGTGGGCGTCAAATAGTACACCAAATGGTGAACTATTTGGGGAATGACAGATGAAGGGGTTGAACGCCGGGCCGGCCGCCATCGTGGCGGCCGCAATCCTGGCCCTGATGCTTGGCGGGCGCGAGCGCGCCTTCGCGGCGAGCGCCTATCCCAGCATGGCGCCGATCGCGGACTATCGGGTGGCGAGCCAGGCCGACGAGGTCGCCCTGGCGCGCAGCGCCGCGCCGGCGTCGATCTCCGACGACGCGGAAGTGCTGACGCTCGGCGACCATGGCTACGAGACGGCCGTGGCGGGGAAGAACGGCTTTGTCTGCATCGTCGAACGCGGCTGGGGCGCCGATCTCGGCGACGCCGAGTTCTGGAATCCGAAGATCCGGGGGCCGATCTGTTTCAACCCGGCGTCGGCCCGCTCGGTGTTGCCGACCTATCTCGAGCGGACGAAGTGGGTGCTCGCCGGCGCGTCCGACGCGGAGCTGCTGGCGCGCACCAAGGCGGCGATCGCGGCCGGGCGCATCCGCCCGCCGGACGTCGGCGCCATGTGCTACATGATGTCGAAGGACGGCTACCTGGGCGACGCCGCCGGCGGCCACTGGCATCCGCACCTGATGTTCTTCCTGCCCCACGACGCCGGCGGCCGCGCCGCCTGGGGCGCCAACCTGGCCGGCTCGCCGGCGATCGGCGGCGACGTCGGCCTGGATCCGGCCGAGGTCTACTTCGTCCTCGTGGCGAAATGGTCCGACGGAACGCCGGCGTCGATGGGCATGTGACGGAGAGACGGTCGGCGACCGCTCCGCATCGTCCCGACCTGATCCCATCGCGCTAGCGCCAGCCGGTTGATGCGCGGAGTATCGCCGGACGATGCAGTTGGTCGATCAGGCGCTTGCCTTCGACGACGCACCTGGCTCTGAGGTCGCCGCCGATCACGCAGGTCGCGTTCTTGCCGAACGCCGCCGCCATCAGCACCTGGCGGGTGACGCCGAGGTTCGGCAGTTGAACGGCGACCCACGCCGCGGGCGACGTCCCGAGCGCGATGCAAAGGCGGGACGCGTCGGGGATATCGAGGACCGGGCCGTGCAGCACTTCGCCCGCGAACGGCCGCTCCGCGCCGCATGCGCCGGCCGGGTCCGCGCGCGCTGCCTCGGCTGCGAAAAGAAGCGTCACCGACAATATCAAGACGCCCGTCAGGCCCACGCCACACCTCTTGGGTGAAAGACGCGGCCACGGGACATCGTTCCGTTCAATATTGGTGGAATGAAATGCTCAATCGATATTCGTGGAACGTTCTCGCAGATCGGGCATTGCCCCTCCCGCTCAGCACCCGTGCTGGCAATATCAATAAATTTGAGAGGTCTTTCAGATGAGGAATCTCGTCCTCGCCGTCGCTGCCGCCGCCTTGCTGGCCACGACCGCCAGCGCCGCCCTTGCCCAGCCCAACGATCATGCCGGTTGGGCCACGGACCAGGGCGCCAACCACCACTGGAACAGCGGCGAGCGCATGGGCCAAAACGACTGGAGCAGCGCCAAGTCGGTCGACTATCGTCAGCACAACCTGCGCGAACCGCCGAGCGGTTACGAATGGCGCGAATCGAACGGACAATTCGTTCTGGCCGCCGTCGCCACCGGCCTGATCGCGTCGGTCATTCTCGACAGCGGCCACTAGGCCCGCGGGCCTAGTAGGTCACCGACGGCAGCCAGGCGCCTTGCGGCTGGTTGTAGAGGCCGATCGACATCAGGGTCATGGTCTGGACGATCTTCAGGCCCTTGCCCAGGCACCAGCGCAGCAGCGCGCTGTTGCGCGTCGGCGCGATGAAGCCGGGGCCGGCGAAGGCCTCGGCGGCGCCGATCAGCGCCATCAGGTCGTCGTTGGCCTCGCCCACCGAATGGCCGAAGAAGGCGACGCGGCTGGTGTAGCCGGTGATCCGCCCTGCGCGTTCGACGACGTGCGCGGCGCCGCGGGCGATCGCCTCGGAAAGCTCGCCGCCGCGCTCATGGCCGTGCACGCGCAGGCAGAGGCGGTTGCAGTCGGCCAGGTCGTCGCCGGTCGCGATGCGCACCGCGCAGCCGGGCTCGGACGTGCCGAGCGCCGGTCCCTGCAGGCAGGCCAGCTGCTCGCGGGCGTCGAAGCCGAGCTTCAGATAGAGCGCCAGCGAGCGGTTGTGGTAGCCGGATTGGACGAGGCGGATGCCGGCGAAGCCGCGCGCTTCGGAGCGGCGCATCACCGCATCCATCAGCGCGTGGCCCGCGCCCTCGTTCTGCACCGCCGGATCGACGGTGATCGGCCCGACGCCGGCGATCGGATTGCGCTCGTCGAGGAAGTTGCTGCCGACGATCCGTCCGTCAATCTCGGCGACGACGTCGTAGCAGCCCGGATGGGCGACCAGACCGGCGAACATGCCGCTCGCCGCCTCGGGGCTGGGGAAGTCGGGCGGAAAATTGTGCGCGTCGGCGATGGCCTTGAAGGCGCGATAGGCGATGTCGCCGCCGATCGCGGCGTCCGACGCCAGGCCCCGGCGCAAAACCACGGTCATGAAGTCGCTCTCCCCGCCCGTTCTTTTCGCCGCACCGTAACAGCAAGCGCGCGCGGTGAAGAGGGCCGTGCGGCTGGCGCCTCGCGCCCAAGCTGGTATGTCGCGCCGATGCCGACACCGTTCTTCACGCTCACCGCGACCCACAATCCGCACCGCTGGTTCCTGCCGCTGAGCGAGGAGCTATGCGTCGGGCCGGCGGGGCGCACGTTCATGTTCGGCGGCGTCGGCCTGGCCGCGGCGATCCAGGCGATGGAGCGCACCTGCGGGCGACCGGTGGTGTGGGCGACCGCGCAGTACCTCTCCTACGCCCGTCCGCCCTCGGTGGTCGACCTCGACGTCTGGGTCCCGGCGGCGGGGCGCAACACCACCCAGGCGCGGGTGATCGGCCATGTCGGCGACAAGGAGATCTTCACCGTCAACGCCGCGCTGGGCTCGCGCGAGAGCCCGCTCTCGCGCTCGTGGGTCGTCCGGCCCGATGTGCCGCCGCCGCTGGAGTGCCCGGCCATGGAGCATTGGCGCGGCGACCACGGCGGCCTGCACGGCCAGATCGAGATGCGGCTGGCGCAGGGTCACTTCGGCTTCAACATGCGCGGCGCCGCGCCCAGCGAGGACGGGCGGCTGATCATCTGGATGCGCCCGAAGGCCGGCCAGGACATCGACACGGCCACGCTGGCGATCTTCGCCGACCACGTGCCCTCGGGCATCGGCAATGCGCTCGGCGTCGACGCCGGCGGCAACAGCCTCGACAACACCCTGCGCATCGTCAATCTGGTCCCGACCGGCTGGGTGCTGTGCGACATCGGCATCCACGCCGTTCACGCCGGCTTCGGCCACGGCGCCATGCGACTCTTCGCCGAGGACGGCCAGCTGATGGCCACCGCCAGCCAGTCGATGATCGTCCGCCCGCACGGGCCGTCGGAGGGGTAGGGGTTTACGACGGCAAAGCGATGCGCCGAAGCTCCGCTGGCGTCCGGACCCGCCGGATCTTCGACGCGTCGACGCCCGCCAGCGCCGCTTCGATCGCCGGACGTTCGGCGCGGGTGAGGACCACCCAGAGGAAGCGTGGATCGAGACGCTCGACCGCCTCGGCCGGCAGCTCTGGGCGGGCGATGCGGCGGTGGCGGCGCCAGCGCTTCAGCACCCGCCAGGCGCAGCGCGCGCCGGAGAAGTCGAGATAGACGATCAGGTCGGCGCCGTGGGCCCGCTCGGCGAGCGCCGGATCGATGTAACCTTCGATGATCCAGGCGTCGTCGGCGATGAGCGCCCGCTGCGCGGCGACGTAGTCGGCCTCCGGCACGGCCTCCCACCGGCCGCGCCAGAACAGGCGGTCCATGTGGTGCAACGGCAGGCCGGTCGCGGCGTGCAGGGCCCGGGCGAAGCTGCTCTTGCCCGAGCCGCTGATCCCGACGACGGCGATGCGGCGCGGGTGGCTAGTGGGCGTGATGTTTCGGCTGGCTCTCTTTGAGCTCGCTCATCACCGCGTCGCGCAAGCTGTAGCCCGTCTCGCCGACGTCATAGACGCGCCAGGCCGAGCCCACCTGGATGAGGTCGAAATTGAGCACCGTCTTGTCGGACGCGCCAGAGTCCATCACCGTCGTCACCGCCTTGGCGTGGCCGCCCGCGACCGACTTCACCACCGTCGTCTCGGTGATCTTGTCGTATACTTGGCACATGCAGAAGATGTCGACGCCGCCCCAGCTCGTGCCGGGGTCGTTCGGGTGCAGGTCGCTGTCGGCGTCCATCGCCTTGACCAGGGCGGGCTCGAAGACGGCCGATTCCGCCGGCGCCATGTACTGCCACATCGCCTTGTCGGGCTTGGCGTAAGGCTTGTAGAGGCCGGCGATGAAGGCCTTGACGCTGGCGGCGTCCAGCGGCGCGGCGGCGAGCGGGGTCGCCATGGCGAGCGCCGACACCGCTGCCAACAGGCCGTATCCCGCGTCACCGATCCTTACCATACGAACCCCCCGGTTCAGATGGCGCTCGCCATCGCGAACTCACTGTAGAGCGCACTCGCCTGGCGAAAGATAGGGCCGGGCTGGAGCGGCCGATCGTCGATGCGGGTGATCGCCGCGAGCTTGGCGAAATTGCCGGCCGAGAAGATCTCGTCCGCGTCCTGGAAATCGGCGTAGCTGAGGATGGTCTCGACCACGGTCTGGCCGGCGCCGCGCAGCATCTGGATGGTGCGCTGGCGGGTGATCCCGTTCAGGAACGTGCCGTTGGGCGCCGGCGTCATCACCACCCCGTCCTTGACCATGAACACGTTGGCGTTGGCCAGCTCGGCGATATTGCCCAGCATGTCGGCCAAGAGGGCGTTGTCGAAGCCGCGCGAGGCGG
>Ga0302325_10033836_pt1 | contig 10462 bp, 10 predicted proteins | sample Palsa_T0_2_FD_201948 | JGI IMG/M metagenome (GOLD analysis project Ga0302325, IMG submission 201948) | Peat permafrost microbial communities from Stordalen Mire near Abisko, Sweden - Palsa_T0_2 | ecosystem: Environmental > Terrestrial > Soil > Palsa > Peat permafrost | place: Sweden: Abisko...
ACGTTGATGGTTCGTCTGGCTATTCTCACCGTCCCCGCCGACGTTGCCCAGGAAGTTGCCGACCGAGTGATCGAAGCAGGCGTACGAGGAATTCTCAATTTCGCACCCGTGTCACTGACCGTGCCGGAAACGGTGGCGCTTAACGCTGTCGATCTGGCGGTCCAACTGGAGCAGCTTTCATTTCAGGTGAACGTCGCGCCGAAGCTCGGAAAAGCGGGATGAATAGCAGGGCGCCGGCACGATACAATCTCCGCCGTCAGGGGCCACTGGCCCCACGTGAAGCCGACAGGTCGCAGCGAGCCGAGAACGTCTATTGACCCCAAGGCGAGAAGCCTCAGGAAAAAGCCTGACGCTCTCTCGGATCACCAATCCCGGCGCGCCGGGAATACGGCAGCGTGGGGTCACTCCCCTGATGTACCAGTATGGCGAGACGTGATCGCTAAAAACGAGAGAGGTGGCACCTGCGACCTCGACGCGTCACACTGACCGCGAGCCTCTTTTTTGCGGCATATGATCGCAACAGAGAATCTATGCGCTAATCGTTACCGCCCGATTCATATATGGCGGTCTTATCTTCTCCAAATCATCCCGCTTAAATTTTCCCCAACAAATCTTTCAAGCGATCCCATGCCTGATCGCGCGCTTTCCGATCTTCAGCACGCGCATCGGGATATGCTGGATCGCCGTGAGCCATGAAGCCGTGTCCGGCTCCGGCGTAAATAATCGGTTCAAAAACCTTGCCCGCGCTCTTCATCGCCTTCTGGCCATCAGGCACGGTGAGTGTGACGCGCGCATCGTTCTCGCCAAAAAAACCATAGACCGGACATTGGATGTTTTTTATGCTTGTGGTCGGGGGCGGAAAGCCATAGAAAACAAAAGCCGCCTTCAAATCCGTCCGCTGGCACACGGAAATGGACGCCTGCGATCCGCCCCAGCAAAGACCGGCTTCCACCAGTTTGCCGTTGGCGGACGGCAGCGATTTAACATACTCCGCCGCTGCATTGATATCTCCGGCAATTTGCTCCGGCGGCAATTTTTTGAGCGACAAATCCAATTCGCTCTGGCCGGGAAATGAACTTGTCCCCCCGCCGCCCGGCCCCGTACCGGAAAGAAAATCCGGCACGATGGCGATATAGCCCGCCGCCGCAAATTCATCGGCGGAAAGCCGGGCCCAATCCGTCAGGCCGGAACTGTCATGGATCACCAGCACCGCCGTGGCCTTGTCCTTGACCTCGGGATAAACGACCCAGCACAATACGGCACGCGAGCCATTGTTCACCGTGACGTATTCCATATGGCGCGTGGATTTTTCCAGCGCGGCCTTGGACCGCGCTCGATTCCGACTCAAAGCTGATGGTGTCTTACATGGTTGGCTGGCGCGATGCCGACTATGCCCATGCGTTTATGAATGACGTTGCGGATCGGTTAGCCACTCGCGTTCAACTCACGACCGATGGATTGAAAGCGTATCTCAACGCGGTCGAGGACGTTTTCGTCGGTGACGTTGATTATGCCCAGCTTGTGAAAATCTACGGTCAAGAGCCGGGCATCCCCGCTGGCCGCTACAGCCCCGGATACGTGAAGGGATGCGAAACCCACGTCATCGCTGGCGCGCCAAAACGAGAGCACGTGAGCACGTCCCACGTTGAGCGCCAGAACCTCACCATGCGAATGAGCATGCGTCGATTCACCAGGCTAACCAACGGATTCAGTAAAAAGGTTGAGAACCACGCACATGCCATCGCGATTCACTACATGCATTACAACTTCTGCCGCATTCATCAGACGCTCCGCGTGACACCCGCGATGCAGGCGGGATTGACGGATCAAGTTTGGGAAATTGAAGAATTGGTTGGGTTGCTGGAAGCGGACGAAGTGAAGGCAATCGAAAACGGCGCGATGAAGCGCGGAGCATACAATAAAAAGGCTGAATAGGTCGGGTCGCATCGGCAAGCCGCCTCCGCGCGGCTTTTCCGTGTGCGGCTGGTAGAATGTGGCGATGGAAACAAAGCCACTCCACGTCGTCTACTGGGGCACGAGCAACAACTCATTCTGCATAACCGATATGGAACTCTCAGACTATTTCGGGGTGCCCTGCATCAGAGGAAAAACACAGGTCACCAAAGAGGGGCACTGGGCAGAGGGCACGGTATCCCATATTCCATTATCTGCAATCAACAGCGTCGTCGCCTATCAATCCATCGAAGCATGGAAGGATTCGGCTGAAAGATACCAGCGGACAAATCAAGCAAAAAAACGACGTTGGTTCGGGAGATGAGCCCGGTCGAAAATATTCAGACTGACCCACTACCGGACGTCGGCACTGGAGCATTTGTCGCACAGCCTGTGGGACAATTGGGACCCACTCCGCTTACCGGCCCGCACCCTCATGTCGCCGCCATTCCCTGGGGCCATAACATCGTATTGGTGGAGAAGCTCAAGACGGCCGAAGAGCGCCTCTGGTACGCCCGCAAAACCACCGAGCATGGCTGGTCCCGCGCCGTGCTGGTTCACCAGATCGAGACCGACCTGCACGGCCGGCAAGGCAAGGCCATCACCAATTTCACCCGTACCCTCCCTTCGCCCGATTCCGACCTGGTCCATCAGCTTCTGAAAGACCCGTACAATTTTGATTTTCTCACGCTCGCCGACGATGCCGACGAACGCGCCCTTGAGCGCTCGCTGATCGAGCGCATCCGCGATTTCCTCTTGGAACTGGGTCGCGGATTCTCCTTCATCGGCAGCCAGTACCACTTGGAAGTTTCAGGTGATGATTATTTCCTCGACCTCTTCTTCTGGCATATTTACCAGCGGTGCTACGTCGTGATCGACCTGAAGGTGGAAGATTTCAAACCAGAATTCGCCGGCAAGATGAATTTCTATCTCTCTGCCGTTGATGACCAATACCGCGGCGCGCACGATGGTCCCACCATCGGCCTCCTCTTGTGCAAAACGAAGAAAGAGGTAGTTGTCGAATACGCCCTGCGCGACACAACCAAGCCGATCGGCGTGGCCAACTACGTTGTCGGGAAACCGCTTCCCCCCAACCTACTGAATGCGCTGCCAACCGAGGCACAACTGCGGGCGGAGTTGGAGAAGGCGTGAACCAATGGCAACCCCCGCCGTCGGCGACACGATCAACATCGACGCACACCCGGCCGGCAACTCCCGCTTGCCGTGTCCCCTTCACTCACTCGAATGCTCGCAGCCCGGAACATTGTCCGTTACCGATACTGCGGTCGAGCGATAGCTTGAACCAGAGGAAAGCGGCAGCCGAAGAAATATCATGAATAAACACTCGATTACTTCGCAGCCCCTTTCGCCGATTCCACCCGACGATCTCAAACGGAATCTGTTCGTAGCGCGACCCAGCGAAGATCAGAATTTGCCTCACATCGGCCTCGTGGGAGACACCTACACGATCCTGCTCTCGGGGGACGATACCGACGGGCGCTATTGCCTGATCGACATGCTCATTCCGCCCGGCGGCGGCCCGCCGCCGCACCGTCATGATTTTGAAGAATCCTTCGTCCTTCTTGAAGGCACCATTGAAGCAATCTTTCGCGGCCAGAAAATGGTGCTGCAGACGGGAGAGACCCTCCACATTCCGGCGAACGCCCCGCACTCTTTCGTCAACGCGTCCGATGAGTCGGTTCGGCTGCTATGCATCTGCTCACCCGCCGGGCAGGAAACGTTCTTCGACGATGTAGGTGTCCGGGTTGCGACCCGCACGACAAAACCGCCCAAACTTAACAAAGCCGAACAGGCGGATTTTATAAAGAAGGCACAGGCCCTTGCGCCGAAGTACCGCACTGAACTGATGACCCCTTAGTTGGCTCTCCGCCGTCGGCGACACGACCAACATCGGCTCCGTCCCGGCCCGGCGTCTCCCGCTTGCCGTGTCCCCGCCGCTTATTCGAATGCTCGCTGCCTGCAAGTCTCTTAACCGCTCGGCATTGCAAGGAGCGAACGCCCCAGCCGGTCTCGCCGCGATGGAATGCCCGACTCGCTGGAAAACCGCTCGCGCCGTCTGGCTCCTACCGCAGGAGATGGACTACAAATGCCTATGTCAGGGCTGTCCAGTTTGAACCTCGGCCGGGGTGTGTTTAAGCAGATTGCACCACTCATCGCCATTTTCTGGAACAAAGCCCATGCTCTTCCAAAAGGGGACGGAGGAGAATGGTGTGCATTGGATACATACGCGTTCTGCACCTGCTTTGTAGATTCTCGACATTCCGAATTGGGCCAGCCGTCGAGCGAGCCCCCGCCGACGGTATGTGGACCATATCTCTAAAATTGCCATTTCGCGATCGCCATGAAGTAGGAACCCCGCGACTCTGCCCCGCACAGTGATGACGGTGAGCTCGCCGGCCCTCACGCCTTTGATGATGAGGTCTCGATTGTGCCAGAATCCGCCTTCGGGCGTGAGCTCGCGTTTCAAACGATCCACAATGCGCGTTGCATCCCGCGAGGTGGCCGGTCGAATCTTCACAAGATCGGCTGGCATCTATGATTCTCCCGAAGAATGAAAGAGTTCAGTGTCGGACGGCGATCACGCGTGGGATGCGCCTACCAATAGGCCGACCGGCAACGTACGCGCCATTAATGGCCTCGCGGGTGATTCAACGGATGCTTCCGGCGATCCTACCTGCATATCTGCCGGAGACCACCCAGACGCTGCCATAACTGCCGCACGAAGGTTCTGGAACTCGGGAGCGGCGAGGATGTCCACCGCATTATCCGTGGCTCGCCGTACCGTCTGTTGAGCAACCTGCACCCGATGAATCATGGGGGTGAGTTGGGAGTTCTGCCGATTGACGAATTCGATCATGTCCGCCATCGACGTCGGCAATTTATAGCCGCCAGTGGTCTTGCTGGCGATCAAAAGTCCGGCATCTCGGAGCTTCCCAATGACGCCGCGAAAACTCTGTTCGCTTAACGGCTCGGGCGCGATTACGTTCAGACGTTCCATTAGGCTCCCCGTCGGCACCCAGTTGTCGCCCTTGGCAAGAGCGAGGAGCAGCGACCGCACTGCCTCTACCTGGAGTTCTCGGTCCAGTTCCTCGTCCGCCCGATGCTTGCGGAGGAACTCCTCCGCCTCAAGTACGGCTCGCGATTCAATTTTCTGATCGAACTCTCCTACCCCGGGAATCTTCGCGATGTACCGACGATAGCTATCAGGATACGTGTGAATCTGGTTGATGTGCCAGTTCAGTTTTTGCATCGTCGGATCGGTAAATGGCGTCTGCGGGTTCCGCTCGAAGCAGGCACGAATGCTTCCACCGATGAAGTCTGCCACCTGTATGCACACGTCAGATTTGCTATCCACGAACTCAAACGAGTTCATATCAAATAATCCGAACAGATTGTTTTTGGTCAGATAGGTGGACATTTCGTCCATGAACGCGCGATTCTTGACCTGGTCCGCTCGAATGTGGACGCCGGAGTAGTCCTTGAGCACCTCTTTGTAGAGGAATCCATGAAGATGCTTTATGAAGCTCTTGGGGTATCGCAGGCCGGGCGACGTGATCAGCTTCTTGTTTCCTACGAGCACATGAAGCGAGTAGGGAACTCCCGTCAGATCTTGGACGATGGCCTGCCGTAGCACGTCGCTGCTAATGCCGCTCGACTTCATCTCGCGATTCTTGAAGTAGCGATTACGAACCTCTTGAAAACGTTGAATGACCTGGTCGAGGTGAGCGGGATCAACAACCAACGCACAGACGACATAAAACGACGAGGCATTGCCCTGTTGCAGATCAAGGCACTCATCACCGGATTCATCAATATAGGCGTGCTTTTTCACGGATGCTCCAAGCTACAGGCGTTCAATTATTAACAAACAAAAACGGTGGACGTCGCCTCGAAAGGCTTACGTCCTGTCTGTAGAATGGAGCCGCCTGCCACAGGTGATGGTGATGTGGTTGCGAGCATCAGTTTCGTGTTGCATAGCCATAGTTCCCCCCATTTGGGGCGCGAGCCAGAATACCGGCTTCGGCGCGTAGGAACGTCGGGGCGGGTAACGATAGTATATCCTACGTCGGAGCGGCGTCTACCATCCATCGCTGCCCCTCTATGCTGTGAATATTTTCACGATCTTCGCTTCTTTGGTCTCCGGCCATTTGTTCGCGGATTCGCGCCTCTAGTTAATCCTTTTGGCGAATCCCATCTCGCTTCGTCGGCATGGATGCCGATACGCCGTCTTTCTGTGGATGAAAACAGAGATCCTTGAGGAATTACTCAAAGCGTCCGGTGGCGTTGCCGGAAAGGAGGAGCAGGGCTAGTCCGGGAGCTTGGGGGCGAGTTGGTCGACGAGGAGGCTGGCGTCACCAGAAGATTCTAAAGGGTCGGAAAACTCTAAGAGTCGGCGGAAAATTCTAGAGGGCCGCAAGTTAATGATTTGGCTCCCGACCGTTTTGGCCTCCCTGAATTTTCCGTCTGTTTGAATTCCCCCATGTAGTTTGGGCTTCAGCCCATCCGCCTCTGACAGCCGGCGGGCTGAAGCCCGCTCCAAAGAACTAGACAATGCCATCTGTTTTGGCCACAATTATGTTCGCCCTTCAAACGGCGGACTGGTCGCTGGCATCGCGCCACCCACTGGGCCGCCGGGGATTCGGGCAACCAATCTTCGAGTGATCGCGATAACCCATCGCTCGAACAAAGGAGCTTACCATGTCTGCGCGCTCGTCCTTCGGCGGGGATCGTACACTTCCGATGACGGTTAAGAATACCGGATTCCTTGTTGATCGTTTGGGTCAAGACTGTCATCCCCTTCAATTCCTGCGGGAACTAACTCAGAATGCAACGGAGGCCATCGCGAAAGCCGGCGAGCCTGGCCAAGTGAGTTGGGACGTTGACTGGAATAGCTACGACTTGCAGGACACCGGCGTGATGCGGCTCAGCATCACCGACAACGGAGTCGGCATGACCGGCCCCGAAATGGTTGAACACATCAACAAATTGTCTTCTTCCGGGGCGGAGCAATCCTTCGAAGGTAACTACGGGGTCGGAGCCAAGATCGCTGCCGCCACTCGCAACCATGCTGGCATGGTCTACCTGTCGTGGAAAAATGGCCATGGAGCGATGATTCATCTTTGGCGCAACCCCGATGATGGAACTTATGGACTTCGGCAGCAGGCCAAGTCGGACGGTACCTTCGGCGACTTCCTTGAACTCGATGATGCGGTAAAGCCCGAAATCATCGGCATGCACGGCACAATGATTGTGCTCTACGGTAAGTCGGAGGAGGAGAACACGATCGACGCGCCTCCTGGTGCACCTGCAGCATCCAGGTGGATCGCGAAGTATCTAAACACTCGCTATTTTCGATTCCAACCGGGCGTTACATTGAGGGCGCGCGAAGGCTGGAGCTATCCGCGATCGGATAAGGACCGCAACACCCTCCGAAGCTTGATGGGGCAAGAGCGTTATTTGCGAGAACACGCGGCAACGAGTGGTGAGGTCAAGCTGTCGGACGGCGCCGTCGCCCATTGGTGGGTTCTGAAGGACGAGGACGCCATTAAGAACAATTCGGGGTACATCGAGTCGTCTGGTCACATCGCGGCCCTGTACCAGAACGAGCTTTACGAGATGTCCACCGGCCGAAGCGGGACCGCCAAACTGCAACAGTTCGGGATCATCTTCGGCATGCGCCAAGTCGTCATTTACGTTGAGCCACCTCTGATTGGTGGTGGCATTACAACAAACACCGCGCGCACGTCCCTTCTAATCAAGAGCGAGCCGTTGCCTTGGACGCAATGGGCGGCAGACTTCCGGGATAATATGCCAGAGGAGATTGAGCGGCTCATTAATGAAAAGGCTGCGGGTGCCAGTTCGGGTGATGCGCAAACGCTTCGTGATCGGCTCAAACCGATTCTCGACCTATTTCGGGTGAGTCGGTACAGGCCATCTGCGGCGGGAGATTTGCTTATTGACGATCAAGCGGTGACGCGCGGAGGGCGCTTACGCGCGGGCACAACAGCGACCGGCGACGGGGGAGCTGACGGAGCAACCAAAAAGAGCGTCGGCACGACGGGCAATATCTACTCGCTGTTTGAGAAGCGAGATGGGAAGCCGGGTGAGAAAACCAAGCCCGATCCCTTCCCCAAATGGAATTGGATCTCGACGGCTGACGGGACAAGGGAGGCTGGCGATCTTGAGGATCGCGCCGCACGCTTCCACATGGACCAGAATCTTCTGCTGATCAATGCCGACTTTCGCGTCTTCACCGACATGGTCGCAAAGTGGCACAAGGAACTTGGCGGTGGCGAATCGATCCTAAAGACAGTTGAAGACGTCGTCCAAACGTGGTTCACGCAGGCCCTGGTGGAAACGGTGATGGGCGTGCAAGCCCTTCAGGGTGCAAAGGAATGGCCGCTGCAGATGATCCAAGCCGCAGTCTCTGAAGAAGCATTAACGACGGCGGTGATGCAACGTTACCACATTAACTACAATATAAAGCGAGAGCTGGGCGCCAAACTTGGTAGATTACAGTCCGCTTAGGGATAGCCGGAAGAGAGAATCAAACGGGACGGCCCCGACATAGGCGTTTGTAGTCACGGTGCAGCGACGCAACATGCGGCTTCGCCGCTTGGGACTCCGCCCTAAACCTGCAGTTTGGCGCATGGGCTGCCGCCAGCAAGTGGGACTGTGAGGAACCGGGTACATGGTTGGGGGCAAGAAATCAAACGGGGCAACCCTGACATAGGCGAACGTAGCCTATGGGAGCAAAACAGAGCGTGCAACAGGGACGTGAAACGTGCAACCGGGCCGTCAGCGATTGTTTGTCAATTGATCGCGCCCCGAGTCAGCCGCCCGCTTTCAACTCGCCGCCTGATTCAGCGCAAAGGCGTATGTCGGATCGATGTCGTTCTGCGAAATCTCGTGGGCCTTTTCGTCGGCAACGCTCACGTGAACACCAGAATCGGATTGGCGTAAATAGTACACGAGGCTGGATGCGGTGGGCAGGGAGGGGTAACATCATGCAAATGAGCACGATCACCGCAATCTTGGAGCCGCAGCCCGACGGAACCTTGCACCTGCCATTGCCCGCGGAGTTGCGCACCGGGAAAGTGGAAGTCACCGCCACACTGCGGGCGGCGTCGGAGTCCGGCACCGGGGTGGGATCGGCCTCGCCGCGGGCCACGCCGGAGATGGTAAAGCGGCGCAGTGAGGCGTTCGCGGCACTGCGCGCAATGGACCCCTTCCGTGATATACCCGACCCGGTCGAATGGCAAAGGGAGATTCGCAAGGATCGTCCCCTGCCCGGTCGCGAATAAGCCTAAGCGTGAATAGTTTTGGTCGTGAATCGTCTGGCGCGTGAAGAATTGGTCCTCGACACCAACATCCTGAGTATGCTCGCGATGAGCACCGGGTGCTCACTGCCGTGTAGACTTTTTAGCGAAATTTGCAGTTCGCCGCGTCCGTAAACCCCTCAAATCCCGCGGGTTTTAGCAATAATTTGGCAAATTGTGCTAAAAAGTGTCGCGCTTTGTCGCGCACTGTCGCGCAAGATTCTTTTCGCCGCCTTGAGCCAATGCAGAGCGTTTGAGAAAAATTAGAATATTTCGCGATCGCGTTACTATTCGGTTGCGGTTGAAACCGCACTCGTTCGATGCGATCTGCTCATCGGCACATGCTCTGAAAGCGGCGGCGGCTCATAGCCGAGGGAGGGTTTGACCGGGGAGGTGATCTCATTACCCTGTGCCCAGCTTGGATGGGTCTTGCAATCAAAGGATCACTATGCGCTGGAGCCAGACACTTATTCCGACACAAAAAGAAACGCCGGCGGATGCGCAGATCATCAGCCATCAGTTGCTCGTGCGCGCGGGGTTCATCCGGCAGTTGACGGCGGGCGCGTATGACTTTCTTCCGCTGGGATTGCGAAGCCTGATGAAGGCGTCGCAAATTGTGCGAGAAGAAATGAACGCGATTGGGGCTGCGGAGGTGCTTTTGCCGACGCTTCAGCCGCTGGAGCTTTGGCAACAGACGGGCCGCGATGTCAGCTACGGGGAGAACCTGTTTAAGCTCAAGGATCGCCACGGCCGGCTCACCGTGCTGGGGCCAACGCATGAAGAAGTGGTGACCGAGATCGTTCGGGCGTTTATCAATTCGTATAAGCAATTGCCGCTCACGCTCTACCAGATCGCGACCAAATTTCGTGATGAATTCCGGCCTCGTTTTGGATTGCTGCGCGTGCGCGAATTTGTGATGAAGGATGCGTACAGCTTTCATGCGGACATCGCCAGCCTCGACCGCGTGTACGATGACATGTACCGGGCGTATGAAAAAATCTTCGACCGCTGCGGGATTCCGTATGTGGTGGTCGAAGCCGAGAGTGGGCCGATCGGCGGGAGCGCGAGTCATGAATTCATGGCGTCTTGTGATGCGGGGGAAGACACGATTGTCACCAGCGACATGGGAAACTACGCGGCCAATGTCGAAAAAGCCGAAACGGGTGATC
>Ga0302325_10033837_pt1 | contig 10462 bp, 9 predicted proteins | sample Palsa_T0_2_FD_201948 | JGI IMG/M metagenome (GOLD analysis project Ga0302325, IMG submission 201948) | Peat permafrost microbial communities from Stordalen Mire near Abisko, Sweden - Palsa_T0_2 | ecosystem: Environmental > Terrestrial > Soil > Palsa > Peat permafrost | place: Sweden: Abisko...
CGGCATGCTAAAATCCGGGCGTGACGAAGCGAACGATCGTTCCGGCGCGCAAGGTCTCTGGGCTCGTCGAAGTTCCCGGCGACAAGTCCATCTCGCATCGCTATGCGTTGCTGGCGGCGCTGGCAAACGGCCGTAGCGAGATCACAGGTTACGCGGCGGCAGCCGACTGTCAGAGCACGCTCAATTGCCTGAAGCGCCTGGGCGTGCGAGTAGAGCGCTCCTCCGGGGCCAGCGCTGGCCAGGTGGCCATCACCGGTGCGGGCCTCGATGGACTGCGCCGTTCGCGCCGCACTCTCGATGCCGAAAACTCTGGCACGACCATGCGCCTGATCACCGGCATTCTCGCGGGTCAATCGTTTGACTCGACGCTCACCGGCGACGCCTCCTTGCGCAAGAGGCCAATGCGAAGGGTGATCGAGCCGCTGACGCGCATGGGTGCACATATCGTCGCCCGCGACGGTAATTTCGCTCCGCTGAAAATCGAGGGCGCTGCGCTGCGGGCCATTCACTACACGTTGCCGGTGGCCAGCGCTCAGGTGAAGTCGGCGGTCTTGCTCGCGGGGCTGTTTGCGGAGGGCGAGACATCTGTCGAAGAACCCGTTCGGACGCGCGACCACACCGAAGTGGCGCTGAGCGAGTTCGGCGCCTCGATGCGGCGGACGGGAAGGACGGTGTCGATTACGGGTCGCACGCCACTTCAGCCGCGCAAAGTCGCGATTCCGGGAGATCTCTCTTCCGCGGTATTTTTTCTGGCGGCTGCACTGGTGCTTCCCGAATCCGATCTTATCGTTCACAACGTCGGCTTGAATCCAACGCGCACCGCTGTGCTGGACGTGCTGTGCAGCTGGGGCGCCGCGATCAAAATCGTATCCGTGCACGGCGAATCCGGGGAGTTGGTTGGTGACGTGAGCATCCAGCATTCGCCGCTAACGGGTGGCGTGCTCTCGGGCGCAGTCGTCGCGCAACTGATCGATGAGCTGCCGATGTTGGCGGCGCTCGGCCCATATACCGAGCGCGGCGTCGAGATTCGCGACGCGGCCGAGCTGCGCATCAAAGAGAGCGATCGCATCGCGGTGCTCGCGGCGAATCTGCGACACATGGGCGCTCATGTCGAGGAACGCCCCGACGGGCTGCGAGTGGAAGGGAAGGGGGCGGGCCGTTTGCACGGCGCTGAAATCGACCCCGCGGACGATCACCGCATGGCCATGGCATTCACGATCGCGGCGCTGGGCGCTTACAGTCCCTCTGTGATTCGCGACGCCGAATGCGTGGCGATCTCCTACCCCGATTTTTTCTCGGTTTTGGACCGTATCGTCGAACGCTAGAGAGTTTACGTCTAAGTGAATTGATGTAGGCCGCGTTCCTTGACACCCCCTGCGCCTGCGGTTACGCTCGCGAACGAATGCGAGGCAATCTTCGCCGGCTATTGCTGGCCGTCATTGTTGTTGCAGCGCTCGCCGCGCTGGCCTATACCTCTCGTCATCGGATTCATCTAGCCGATTTTACCTGGCGAAACTTTACTCATGCGCTGAGCCAGGCAAACATCTGGCTCCTGCTGCTCTCGCTGATTGGCGTCTACGCGTCGTATTTGATTCGGGCCCTCCGCTGGCAGCACTTTTCGAGTTGCTTCGACACCGTTCCTCTTGCCGGCATACTCAGCGGGACGATCATGGGGTTTGCGGCCATTTTTGTGCTTGGCCGGCCGGGCGAACCCATTCGTCCACTCCTTCTGGCGCGCAAGAGCCGCCTGCCGGTTTCCAGTATGTTCGGCATCTGGGTGCTCGAGCGGCTCTTTGATTTCGGCGCCATGGTGGTTCTGGCCAGCCTGAGCATCCTGGTTTTTCCGAAAGCGCTCTCCGACGCCGGAGCCAACAGCGACTGGCTCGACCAGGCGCGAGCGGGCGGCTGGGCATTTGTGGGACTGCTCGCGGTGGTCTGCGCACTGATGGGCTATTTCCGGCTTCACGGCGCCGGGGTCATCGAGCGTCGCCTCTGCTTGTGGCGAGCCGCCGGCAGGTGGAGGGGACACGCCGCCACGATTGTCACTGGGTTTAGCGACGGGCTGCAAGCCATTCGCAGCGCTTCTGATTTTTTTGTAGCGGTTGCCTACACGGCCGGGCTTTGGGCGCTCGAGGCCTTCATCTATCTGTGGATCTGGCAGGCGTTGAGCGCGGATTCGGTGATCAATTTTCCCGGAGCCATGTTGTTGCTGGCCGTGACCGTCGTCGGTTCCACGCTGCAGCTCCCAGGGATTGGCGGCGGCGCGCAGGTCGCCAGCTTCATTGCGCTGACGACGATCTTTGGAGTAGAACAGGAACCGGCCGCCGCCATCGCCGTCGTGCTCTGGCTGGTTACATTTGCCGCATCGACCCTTGTGGGCGTTCCTTTGCTGATTCATGAGGGCTTGCCGGTGGGCGAGCTGCGTAAACTGGCCAAGGCCGAGACGCGAGCCGAGGAGGCCGGAGAGCACGTCCCGATGGTTGGCGTGAGCCGGCCGGATTCGGTCGGGCGTGCGAGACGGCCGTGACTCAGGAGAAGCCCCTTCGGTGACCCCTCGGTGAAATGTCCGTTCTGCGCGTTCGGCGATGACAAGGTAATCGATTCCCGCGAGGGAAAGGCGGGCGATCTCATTCGCCGCCGCCGCGAATGCTTGAAGTGCAGCCGCCGGTTTACCACCTACGAGAGAATCGACGAGATCCCGTACATGGTCATCAAAAAAGACGGCCGCAGGGAGCGCTTCGACCGTCAAAAGATACTGCAGGGCCTGCTCAAGTCCTGCGAAAAAAGGCCCGTGCCGACTGCCAAACTCGAGGCTCTGGTCGACGAAGTCGAGCGCTTCGTCCACGATGCGCCGCAGCGCGAACGAACCACGTCGGAAATCGGCGAGCTGCTTATGTCACGTTTGAAGCGGCTCGACAAAGTCGCTTACGTGCGATTTGCTTCTGTTTATTTGGACTTCAAGGACGTCCGGGAATTCATGGCCGAACTCAAGGGTCTGCTGCGCGATCGTTCTAGCCATGACCGCCCGGCAGCCAAACTCCCGCGGTAAAGGTTTTGATGGTCGTAAACCCGATCTTATCGTAGAGCCTCACGGCATTCAGGTTGCTCGAGGTCACCGTCAGCGAGAGCGCCGTGTAGCCGCGCTCACGCAGCGCCGAGATCGTCGCTGCGATCAGCCGTCTTCCCAGTCCATGCCGCTGGTAACCGGGCATGACGCAGATCTGCGTGGTGTGCCCGGTCAAGTTTGCGACCGTCGACGTCAGCACGGCGCCCACCAGTTCATGGCTGTGAGGGGCGCGAAGCACAAACGAAGCCGGCGCCAGAAACTGCCCGCAGCCGGGCAGGATCACGATGTTTTTGAGGAACTTCAAGGCCCCTGATTCGCTGCGGTATTGATCGTTGATCTCGCCGTCCGTGTGGTTGGCATAGGCCAGCTGAATCAATCGGGCGCACGCGGCGAACTGGCGGTCGTCCCAACGCTCGAGCACCAGGCCCGGGCTCAGTAGCGGTGTTGGTGGGAGAGTGGCTCGATCCAGCTCGAGCAGCATGAACTGCCGCGGGTAAATGCGGAAGCCCAGCTCCGCCAGAACCCCCTCGAATCCGCAGCCAAAGGGAATCAACTGCGCTTCGATTCGCTCAATACCCGGAATCGCCCGCAGCGTCTCGAGCATGCCAGACAACAATTGTCGCGCCACCACAAGCTGCGGGGACTGCGCGGACACATGCAGCCCGCCGATCAAACCCTTGCGGTCCTCGACCACATAGAAGGAATAACCCAGCGCCCGTCCATTCTCCATCGCGACGCAACCGGCCAGCGACTTGGCATCCACAAACTTCTTGATCAGATTGAGCGAGGGCCGGTAGTCCCACCGCAGCTCTTCCCTCCAGTGTTGGGCCTCTTCCGCCAGAAGCGGCTCGATTTGCCGCGAACTCACCTGCCGCAAGTCTACGATGGACATGGCAATCGTTGGGCCGCGCTCCCGTGCGTCTAAGTTGGGCGTAACTCCCATCATAACGCGGCTGTCTCATCTTTGCGCGCGGTTGCCCCATCTTTGCTCCCTTCGCAAACGTGACGCTTTTCGTCCCTCCTCCGCGATCAGCCCACATAATCGATCAGCCGCCCGCGAACCCATAGCAAATCAACTTGCCTGAATAACCTCCAGCCGGTGAGCAACGATGCCACCTACTCGGCGTATCTGGCAGACACCACAGTGGCGCGACCTCGCCGATCGTCCCGAGATCTCACATCGACCGGTTGAGCCAGAACCGTTTACCAGGCCGTAAACGTCCGGTCGCCACCGCCAGCCATCTGCTGGAGAGAGAAAAACCGCCCTCTGGCTCGGCTCGCTAGGTTAGCGACCATACTACCCGAAAGGACTATTCGTAGTAGGGAGTTGTGCGGCAGGACCTTAAAGCGTAGCCTGTCCTGCGATTTTCCGTAGCATGCAGGACAGCACTCGGGCCAGAACCACTTCACCACTGAATTACAGTTATTCGCGTGTCTGCGGCGAGAGGCCTTTTCTCTTGAGCATCGCGAAATTGGCATTAAACCTGCACCTTTTGTTAATGGTATCAACCCACCACCCATAGGTTTGCGATTTAAGATTCAAAATCTGGGGATCTCGGTAATTCGAGATCTCGACAAAAAGCGAGGATCGAGTTCATGTACCGACCGTCTTTCCGACTTATTTCTTCCGCCAGCTTCGCAATTCTGACGTTACTGTTCATGCACCCAAACGTCGGCCAGGCTCAAATTCTTGCACCTATCACCAGCGCAACGGTAAGCGGCAACACTCTTACGATTAACGGCTCCAGCTTCGGTGCGGGACCAAAAGTCACGGTGGGCACGGCGGTCCTGACGACTTCGTCATCCTCTAGCACCAAGATCGTGGCAACATTTCCAGCAAGCTCGCCGGCTACGGGGTTCACGCCTGGCGACTATGCGCTGACCATCACCTACAGCTCCGCGACATTGCCCTCGGTGGGCGTCGTCACTCTAGGCGCTACCGGGCCACAAGGTCCGCAAGGCCCCTTTGGTCCCCAAGGCCCAGCCGGTCCAGCGGGTCCAGCAGGACCACAGGGTCCAGCAGGGGCAAAGGGCAACACTGGATCCACCGGTCCGCAAGGTGCCACTGGGCCACAGGGTCCGGCCGGCCCTCAGGGTTCAACAGGAGCAACAGGTGCTACGGGTTCATCGGGACCACAAGGACCGTCCGGTTCACAAGGCGCCACAGGTCCGGCGGGCCCAGCCGGTCCTGCCGGTCCTTCAGGATCCACCGGCCCGACAGGCCCAGTCGGCCCTTCAGGACCCACCGGCCCCGCCGGTCCTGCTGGTCCTGGCGGCCTTAGCAACGTATATTCGAACAACGGGCCCATTACAAACCTTCCTCCGGGGAGCGTTAGCAGCCAGGTGCAGGTGGCGTCTGTTACCGTTCCGACCGGAACATACATTGTAATGTTGTCCGTCTATGGACAGGATCAGAGTCCAACTTCCGCGGGGTTCAATACCAGTCTTCAATGCCTGCTACTGCAAGATGGCAACCAAATAGATTATGTCTACAGCGATTTTGCCCAACAATATGCGCTCTTGACGATGACCCTTCCGTCATCGGCAATCGTTACGTCTACAACGAGCAAGTTATCGGTGACTTGCGGGACGGGTCCGGTGTATCCGGGCACTGGAACGGCCGTGGCGCAAGGCCGAATTCAGGCGATCCAAGTCTCTTCGCTCACTATCCAGTGATTACTCGTTGGGCGGCCGACCCTTTGACGCGGGTAGCCGAACTTTAGGGGGCCCTGTTCTCGCCGCAGGCGAGGGCAGGGCTTCTTGTTTGTCGGCTCGTATTTCCCCTGACCAACCTTCAACCCCCATGCTCCTGAAACGCTCGGCCAAGTTCCGCGAAGTTCTGCCGGCTCAACCTGTGAATGAAATACCATCCGGTGTGTTTGTTCTTTCTAAGATGTTGTTGTTTCTTACCAAAGCGCGGCGAGCGCTCGAACGAACACCGACCTGAACCATGTTAGGATGCTGCACGAACCTTAGTCAGCAACAATCAGCAGGTTCAGGAGGCCCCATGGAAAGACGACAATTTCTGGCTTCGTCCCTGGCGGTGTCGGCGCTCGCGGCCGCCAAGCCGGGCGCCTACGCCGAGGCTGCGGAGGAGAGCGCGCAAGGAAAGGGCCGGGAGTTTTACCAACTCCGGCGCTATCACATCAACAGTGGACCACAGAGAAAACTGTGTGACGATTTCTTCCGCGACGCGCTGTTGCCCGCGCTGAGCCGTCTGAAAGTAGGTCCCGTCGGAGTGTTTGACCTCACGATAGGACCGGAGACTCCCTCGATCTATGTCCTGATGCCGAGCCTTTCGGCGGAGATGTTGGCCACCGTCGAAACATATCTGGCGCACGACGCCGAATACAACAAAGCGGGAACAGCATTCCTGAACCCGCCTGCCAAGGAGCCGGCCTTCGACCGCATGGAGAGTTCGTTCTTGCAGGCGTTTGAGAAATGGCCGAGGCTCGTCTTGCCTTCGGCGACGGCCAGCCGTGGGCAGCGAATCTTTGAGATGCGCACGTATGAAGGACCCACCGATCAGGATCACAAGCGGAAAGTGGAAATGATGCAGTCCGGCGAAGCCGATATTTTTACCAAGGCCGGCGCCGAACAGGTGTTCTACGCCGATACGCTAATCGGAACGCGCCTGCCCAACCTCACCTACATGTTGGCCTTCGCGAGTTTGGCGGACCGCGACAAGAGTTGGGCCGCCTTCCGAGCCTCGGATGAGTGGAAGGCGCTGTCCAGCCAGCCCAGATACGCGTTCGAGACCATCGTTTCCAACATCACAAACCTAATTTTGACCCCAACCGCCTATTCGCAAATATAGTTTCTTCAAGGGGCGCTGCCGGCCGCCGCGATCTACCGCAGCCCGACCGTCTGGGAGCGGGTTCCCTCACGGTCGCGCTACTACAGAGTGGCGGGCGACGGTCAGCTAACTCTCGCCAAAAAAGCCGCAGGAGTCCGCGTATCGTCATCTGGAAAGCCCCGATTCCCAGTTGCCGGGAACCGCGTTTCACCGTCACTTATCACCAGCTAATATTACTCATTGGCTACACCTGAACCGAAGGGCAAGTTTTAGACGAGCAAAGGTCAAGGTACGCTGGTGCCAGAAGTAGAGGCGACGTAGAAGGAACCTGGCGTCGACTTCAGCGACCGATCCGACGCCACCGCACCGACAAGTTTCTGCCGATCCTAGAGGTGGTCTCCCATGCCTTCTTGAGACAGGAAGGCGAGCGCCTGTGCGCGTGGTTGTTGGGGCGGGACGTCCTGCTTAGAGATTAGGAGGCTAACGTGAGAGCCTTTTATCTGAGAAAATCGATTTGCTTGCTGATCCTCTCGGTGTGTGTTGCGGGCACGCCTTCCTTGCGCGCACAGGAATTTTCTTTCGTGAATTCCGCCGGCTCGGGAGCCGAGGACCAGAGCTACGACAATTCCTCCCGGACCACCGCCTACTTTCCTCTCGAAGCGGGCAACCTCCTCGTCTGTTTCGCGCGGGCGCTGCCGACCGGAAACAAGCAACTTGCATTCACGTTTTCGGACAGCGTTGGAAACGTTTTTTCCGCCCCGGTCGTCGGCGGAAACCAAAGCAATTTAGCGCAGTGGGAAATGTCCTACTCGATCACTAAGGTGGGCAGCTCAGCCGACACCGTGACGGTTAGATACGGTGCCGCAGCAGTCACGGCGCCATACGGAGCGCTGCTGTGCGGCCAGTTCTCCGTGACTGCGGGCTGGGTTTGGGCGTTCGATCCAGGTTCGAGCCCCGCGTCCGCCTTCTACACCTCAAACGACGGCACCACGATGACGACGCCGATTTTCTCAACGACCCAGGCGGTCGAACTGATCGTCAACTGCGACACGAGTTACGATGGCGGCCTCCAGTATCACGCCGGGACCATCGGCGGGGTGAGCGTGGCGGGAAGCTATTTTGATGTTGCCAACGGGTTAGGCAGCGGCAACACTCAGATTTGTCAATATCTCCCCGTTTCGAGCATCCAGACGAACATCACCGCCGTCGCTACGATCAGCTCCGGGTACAACCCCTGGGGCACGCAGGTCATGAGCTTCTACGCGAAACCGAGCGCCGAGCCAACTTCGACAACCGCGCCAACCACGACAACCGCAACGCCGCTCTAGATCTCGCTGAACCCGCCAAGCGGAACCGTCGCTTGGCGGCCTATGGCACGAGCCTAAATTCAGCGACTGCGAACCTGGGGAAGGTAGTGCGGCTGCCGCACCCTTCGTTTTTAAGCGTGCGGATTTTGACGTTCATTTCCTCATAGGTGGCCCGCAAGCGCTCAACCGTCGCTGCCCGAGCGGGCGAATGGGCGTGTTCGCTAATAGGACAGTCACTCTGCCCGCACTCGAAAATCGCATCGAAGACTCCTCCGCGCGCTGCACACAACCCCATTGTCATCCCGAACCCGGCCGCGTCATTTGCGGACGGCGGTGAGGAATCTGCTGTTTGCTTTGAAGTGTTCTGCATTCTGAACCACAGGGACGGAGTGGCACACACAATCTGAAATCCGTAGTGGTCGCAAACTGCGTGACGACTCGACTACGGCTATCGGCGCTGCGGGCGCAGGCAGCCTAGAAATATGGGAATTCCCAAGCTTCCTCCTTCACCTTCACTTAGCCAACAGTGAGTTAGTTTGTGCCTATCTAGGCAACCCCAGTCATGAATCCCTCATGCCAGGTTAACCCTTTCTTAATCGCCGTTGAATTAGCCTAGTCTGCGTGTCCGGCAGCAATGCCGGGCACATCGGCAGGATCATTCATTCTTTTTTGTTTGCACAGACTGCATAGTGGAAACCATCAATTAGAGGCGATTACAGCGGTTTTGAGGAAACGGCACGGATCGGCAAGCCAAGTTTTGACGCGGTTTTTCAAAAACGTCGTTTGCCGTTTGCAAGCCCGTGTCGAGCGATCCATTTCGCCAGACTGTGTTTCACTTTCTTCCCGGACGGAATTGTGATGCGACCCATCCAAAGTTTGGTGCCCGAATTAGTGGATTCCGCACGAGCTTGCGCGTCCAATGTAATGGTTGTTGCTAGAGAATTCATTCTTACTACTGAGAGGAACAGACAAATGCGTATCCACATGAAACACCTCATCGCTGGCTTGGCGGTTTTGACTCTGACAATGCCGGTATGGGCCCGGACATACAAGCAATCGCTGAAGACCGACAAGAGCGAAACGATAGGAACCACACAACTAAGCGCTGGGTCCTATGAGTTCGCCGCAGATGACGCCAAGAAGGAACTGAATATTCTGGAGAATGGCAAAGTCATGGCAACCGTGCCGGGGCAATGGGTCAAGCTTCCAAAGAAGACCGAGTACTCGACGGTTCTTACCGACGGCGCCAAGATTACCCAGATTCAGTTCAGCGGAAGCGACCTAGCGTTCCAAGTGCAGTAATTCGAAGGACTGGGTCCAAGGGGAAGTGAGGGCGAGCTTTGGTTCGCCCTCCCTGGACTTGTGCCGTTCACTTCCTTCCAATACAGGAAGGTCAGAGGCGTCTAGGCTCTAGCTTGCGGGAACACCGAGTAGAGCACCGCAAAGTAATGGCAGATGCTCCCCGCCGTGGCGAACAGCTGGCAGATCACGTAGTTGTGGGGAATCCTCTTCCATGCGTAAAACACAAAGTGGGGAACCCTGCCTTCAGGCGAATTAGATACTGCGAGTCGCGGCAATCGGTGGATCCAGCTTGTACTCGGACTCCTCTGCATGGTAGCGATTTCGAGTCCACAGTACGTGTGGGCCCTGTTTACGAAGCCCCTGACGGACTCCCTGGGGGTTAGCCTCGCCCGGGTCCAAGTGACCTTCTCGCTTCTCATCGTCGTGCAGACTTTTCTCTCCCCGTGGCAAGGCTTCTTGATCGACCGGTTCGGCCCTCGCGCATTGCTGTCCGTGGGCGCGATTTTGACCGGGCTCAGTTGGGTATTGGCCGCTCGCGCGAACACGATTACCGGGCTTTACCTTACCTATGGCGTCCTGGGCGGAATCGGGACGGGCATCATTTATGTCGGAACCGTCTGTCACGTGGCGCAGTGGTTTCCGGATCGGCGTGGACTGGCTACGGGCGTGGTCGCGGCGGGTTACGGCTTCGGCGCCATCCTGACGACCTTTCCTATTTCTCGGGTCATCGGCGCATCGGATTATCAGCACGCGCTCTTGGAGTTCGGCGTGATTTTGGGCGGGGTGGGGCTGATTGCAGCGCAAGGGCTTAAGCGTCCGGCGGCGCCGAGTGAAGCAGCCCAGCGTGATCTCGCGCCGCAGACGCCTCTAGCGGCGCGATCCCCCAAGCAAGGTCTTCGCAGCTTCACTCCGGTCGAAATGCTCCGCACGCCGATTTTTTGGCTTCTGTTCGTGATGATGACGATGATGTCGACCAGCGGTCTGATGGTG
>Ga0302325_10033839_pt1 | contig 10461 bp, 7 predicted proteins | sample Palsa_T0_2_FD_201948 | JGI IMG/M metagenome (GOLD analysis project Ga0302325, IMG submission 201948) | Peat permafrost microbial communities from Stordalen Mire near Abisko, Sweden - Palsa_T0_2 | ecosystem: Environmental > Terrestrial > Soil > Palsa > Peat permafrost | place: Sweden: Abisko...
CTAAACCGGCGACGCCGGATCAAGTCCAGCCCGCCCAGCCTGCGCAGCCCGATCAAAATGCCGCAAAGTCCACAGTCTTTACAGGGACGATCGTCAAGGATGGCTCCAGTTTCGTTCTGCGAGCATCCTCGGGCGACGTCTACAGGCTCGACACGCCCGATAAGGTCCAACAGTTTGAAGGGAAGTCCGTGAAGGTGACCGGAAAGCTGGAGGAAACGGCAAAGCTGATCCATGTCGAGAACATCGAGGAAATGAGCGCCTAACGGCTGCCGACTCACCAACGCGACAAAGCGGGGGAGCCTGGGCTCTTCCGCTTTATTTTGCTTTTTAGTGTCCACTTGTCTCCTTACAGATAGCTACAAAGATCAGGCAATTCCGCCGGGATGTTTCTCAGCCGCTCGGATTCCACGCCGGGTTCAATTATCGCTATTTCATTTCGCACTAAACAGGGCGCCCGAAATCGCTTCTTCGGAGTCCCTTCAGGAGTCCCGAGAGACCATCCTTCTGTCGATCCCTTGCGATTTCCAACGATCAATTCCACTGCGAAAAGAAAATCCTCAATTAGAAAATCCGGGAAATGAGTTGCCGCGTACCTAATATGTCAAAACTTGTGTTTTAAGCGAGAGTTACTGACACATGCTTTGGGATTGGATCGGATTGGAAGAACCGGTCAGTTTTGACCTGTTCCGGTTGTGAGCTATCGATAAGATGCTCCCTTCGTAACTGAAATACATTCAAGAAATCCCCAAAACTGAGAGAGGTGTTTTAGTGCGCAATGTCGATGAACTCATCAGAAAGGCCTTAACCCGGCGAAATTTTCTGGCTGGCGCAGGTTCGGCCGCGGCTCTGGCCGCGGTAGGCTGCTCGAATACTTTCCAGCCGCAAACTCCTCCCCTGGCTCCGACGACCGCGCTGACGGACGCCGACTATCTGAATTTCGCACTGAACCTCGAATACCTTGAGGCGTCGTATTACCTGATCGCGGCCACTGGATCAGGCCTGGAGACTGCCGACGCAGGCAGCGGCGCAGGGAAGGTTACGGGCGGGGCGATGGTCCCGTTCACCAGCAAAATTCAGCAGGAATACGCATACGAGATCGCGCAGGACGAATTGAATCATGTGCGCTTTCTACGTTCAGCTTTGGGCTCTGCGGCCGTTTCTGCGCCGGCCATCGATCTTGAAAACAGCTTTAACGCGGCAGCATCAGCGGCGGGCATTGGATCAAGCTTCAATCCTTTTGCCAGCTTCGATGCGTTCCTGGTGGGGGCCTTCGTTTTCGAAGATGTGGGGGTCACCGCATATCACGGCGCCGCAACGCTGCTGACAAGCACGACAAATCTCGGCGCCGCAGCGGGCATCATGGCGGTTGAAGCTTACCATGCCGCTGAAATCCGCACCTTGATTCTGCAGGCCGGAACTACCTACGTTGGCTATGCCAATCAGATTTCGGCTCTTCGGGCAAAGCTCGGTGGTGGGAATGAGACCTCGCTGAGTCTTACTTCAGTTGTGGCCTGTGACCCAACCAACGCCATCGCTTACTCACGCACCACGAGCGACGTACTGCAGATCGTCTACGCGACGTCAAATGGCGGCGCCACATCCGGCGGATTCTTCCCGGCTGGCCTGAACGGCAACATCAATTCCACCACCCCCTAAGGACGGAGAACCATGGCCACTACAGCAACACAAATCCTCGATGAAGTCATTGTTTCGAGCCGCCGCCGGTTAATGATGATGAGCGGCACGACCCTTGCGGGGCTCATACTCGGAAGCGCAACCAAGGCAAACGCTGAAACAACGCTCACGGATTCTGACTACCTGAATTTCGCCCTCAACCTGGAGTATCTCGAGGCACAGTTCTATACGCTTGCCAACAGCGGCCAGACGATTGACCAGATCGGCATAGGGATCGGGCCGGGAACCTCGGCAACGGGCGGCGGAACGGTTACGGTCAAGCCCAGCGGCGTATCGAGTTGCAAGGTTCCGTTCGCAATACCTGCTGTCGCTGCTTACGCTTCAGAGATAGCAAGCGAAGAGCAGAAACACGTCAATTTTCTGAGGGGCGCTCTGGGTGCTTCCGCAGTCGCAATGCCTAACATCGATCTCTACAACAGTTTCAACGCAGCGGCGGCCGCGGCAGGTATCGGGCCGGCCTTCGATCCTTTTGCGAGTGATGTTAATTTCCTGCTTGGCTCTTACATTTTTGAGGATGTCGGAGTAACGGCCTACCACGGAGCTGCCGGGCTCCTGACAGTCTCGGCGAACCTGGGCGCCGCGGCCGGTATCCTCGCGGTTGAGGCTTACCACGCCGGTTTGATACGAACTGTGCTCTGGGGTCTGGATCAGGCAAATCCGGGAGACGGAATTGCAGCTACAGCGACCAAGATCAGCAATTTGCGCGCTGCGCTTGACGGAACCAACAACGATGACATCGGTTTGACCACGGCGCAGGTTTCACTGAATACGTCTACCGCTAACTTCACTGCTTCCACGATTGTGAATGCGGATTCGAACACCATTGCGTTCAGCCGTACGACGCAACAGGTGCTGAATATCGTCTACGCCAGTCCGAGCGGAGCCAAGGGCGGCTTCTTCCCGAGCGGCCTGAATGGGAACATCAGCTAAAACGCAAACCAAATAGCCCTGTCCCTGCCAACACTCGTCCCGGCGGCCTCATTGAATCGGAGCTGCCTGGCCTTTTTATTCGCGGGGACCCATAGCCATTGCGAGTCTCGACTATGCTCCTGGGGAAATTCCTAAGCGACCGGCACCGGATCGGAGACCGTGTTCACGGTGTATTCAAGAACCCGCAGGGTTGGGGTGTTGTATCGTTTCGGTAGGCAGCTTGTGATTTGACTTCCAGAGCTCGCCCGAATCTGAGCATGCCAACGTTAGCCGCTACTTTTGCCGCCATTGATATCGGTTCCAACTCCTGCCGGCTGAAGATCGCCCGGGTTGTGGCCCACCGTCTGAAGACTCTGCATGAAGATCGCGAGGTCACGCGATTGGGCACAAGTGTCTTCGATACGGGCCTGGTGTCGCCCGACGCAATGGCCACGACGCTCAAAGCGCTCAAGCGATTCCAGAGAGCAGTGCAGGCGCACGGGGTGGATCAGATTCGGGTTGTTGCCACGGCAGCGATGCGCGATGCGCGCAATGCACAGGCTTTCGTGACCTGGGCCAAAGCGGAGACCGGGTGGACGATCGAGATTATTTCCGGTCTGGAAGAAGGACGGCTGATTCATCGCGGGGTGATGACGAATGAACCGGGGGCGACCGGGAAGGTGATGCTGGTCGACGTAGGCGGCGGCAGTTGTGAAATTACGCTCAGCGAGCATAAGCGAATCAAAGACACCGTGAGCCTGCCGCTGGGAGCGGTGCGACTGACGCGGGAGTTTATCCCTGACGATCCACCGTCCGACGAAGGCCTCGCGCGGATGAAACAGTTCATCGCAAGAGAGTTGCGGCGCGCGCACCGGCGAATTCAACCGGGGTCGGTGCCACTGGTGATTGCTACTTCGGGCACCGCGGCGGCGTTGGCTGAGGCGCACACGACGCTGGTCAAGCCGGAGCCGGGTGCGAAAGCGGCAGCTAAGAGTGCCCGGACACGGGTGGCTGGGCAGTCTCTAAAGGCCGGGAGTGACGCCAGAGCGAAAACCAGCCTTGCGGTGTCTCAGGCGGCTCATGGGATCACGACGCAGCAGCAGGTGCGGCGGCTTGCGACCAAGCTTCGCAAGATGAATATGACTGAGCGCTCGGCTGTTCCCGGAATTGGACCGAAACGAGCCGAGATTATTGTCGCCGGCGCCGTGGTGTATGCCGAACTGCTTGAGGCATTTGAGCTGGCCGGGTTTCGCTATTCGGATCTTGGTTTGCGGGATGGAATTCTCGCGCAGATGCTGGCTGAAAAGGATGATCGGGCGACGGCGCATTTGCAGTTTGAACAGGAACGCTGGGAGAGCGTGCTGGCGACCGCAAAACGCTACGGGGTCAATATGCGCCAGGTTGAGCCGGTAAAGAACCATGCTGAGCAACTGTATCGAGACCTGGCGACGCTGCACAGGCTTCCCTCGGAATACGAAAACTGGCTGGCGTCAGCCGCGATTCTGAGCGAGACCGGCAAGTTCCTGAATCACCAGGGGCACCATCGTCACACGCAGTACATTATCTCCAGCTCAGAAATCTACGGATACACGATGCTGCAGCGGACGATCATCTCGGCTATTGCCAGGTACCTGGGAAAGACGCGTCCGCAGCCGGGAGATCGGGCGATGCGGAATATTCCGCCGCAGGAGCACGAAAATGTTCAGAAGAGCGTGGTGCTTCTCCGACTGGCGAGGGCGCTGAATCAGGATCGGGCTTCGGATGTTCTGCGCGTCGCTGCCCGGGTGTATCCCAAGCGGGTGTTGCTGGAGGTGGAACCCGGACGGACGGGCGCGGAGCTTGAGCTCTGGTCGCTCCGCAAGGAAGCTGACTATTTCCGAGAGGTCTTTGGGCGTGAACTCTTTGTGACGCTGGCATAGATAACCCGCGCGAGACGCGGATCGATCAGCCATTGCAATTGCGCGGGCCGCTTGGCCAGATCGATTCTTGCGATGGCGCCTTTACGGAGGCGAATTGTCCCCCCGCCTTGTAAATGGTTGTGGCCATTTCCGTTGCCGCCATTACCGGAAATCATTTTGGCGATGAGCTGGTGCAGGTTCGGGTTATGACCTACGAGCAGAACCCCTTCCCTGCTGGAATGCTGAGAGATGAGTTGCTGGAGTGCTGGATAATCCCCGTCAGGCGCGAGTGCCGGCGAGGCGAGAATCGGGGCTTCAAAACCGATTTCGGTGGCTACAAACTGCGCTGACTGGCGGGCTCGCTTGAGCGGGCTTGAAATGATGACGTCGATCTGGGCCCTGAGCCCGGTCAGGACTCCAGCCATCAGCATGCACTGCTGCTTGCCTTCTTTCACCAGGCCGCGCTTGGCATCAAGGACGGGATTTTCGCGGGGGACGCCAGCGTCTGCGTGGCGCATCAGATAAAGATTCATGGGTTTCAACTAAGCGGAGTCGAGGTTCTAACTGCTCCGCAATCGTGATTTTAACATGAATGTAACAAATGAATTGGGTTTCTGGCTGCCTGGGTCTTCTGGACGAGTATGCGCTTTCGAGCGGTCGCGAGAATCATTTTTCGTCAAGGGTGAGGGCGTAGATGTCGTCGCTGCCCGTGTCACGCAGGACCAGCGGAGCGTCGGTGGGATCGAGGCTCATGGAAAAACCCAAAGAGCCGGTAAGATGCCAGTCGGTCATGTTCACTACGCGCTCTACCTTACCGCCCGCCACTGGGACCCGGAAGACGCCCTGGTTGCGGCCGAAACGCAGAAAATAGAGGAACCGGCCGTCGCGGGAGAAATTTGGGAAATTCACAACACCATCGCAATGCAACGCTCGCCATTGCCGGGTCGCAAATTCGAACACGTACAGGTCGCCAGTGACGCCGCCCAACGCCGCGATATACCGTCCATCGGGGGACCAGCGCGGCGACCACATGCCATCCGACCCGGAGACGATCGAGAGTTGCCGGGTCTCGAGATCGACGATGCGCAGGTCTCCCATCCCAGTTATGTAGTGCCCGGCACTCTTGGCAAACAAGACTTTTCTTCCGTCGGGCGACCAGTTCGCATCGTGCATGTCGGCGGACTCCCCGGGCATGAGCCACAACGGCGTGCCGTCCGCCGCGGAGACGCGACGGATCGAATCATGACCGTCGGGAGTCTCCGTTATAAACACGACTTCCTTCGAGTCCGGAGACCAGCGTGGGTTAACGACATGGTCCGGCGGCTCGGTGAGTTGCGCGCGGTTGCTTCCGTCGAGATTCGCCCTCCACAGAATGGCTTCGGGAAAGGTGACGTAGGCCACGGATTTCCCGTCGGGAGAAAACGACACGAATTCAGCGGAGATGCCTCCCAGAAACGGTTGCATGCTGCCGGTCTTGAGATCGACGCGGGACAGTTCCCCTCTTGGGGTTGCGCCGTCCACGAAGAGTGTTTTTCCGTCCCTGCCGGGAATTGGCACGCCCCAGTGGAGAGGTCCGCTGGTCAGTTGAATCGGAACGGCAGACGGCTGACGGAACAAGCTGCGCCGTTCGTCAAGCACCCATATCTGATCGTTTGCCAGGAAAACAAAGAGGCCCCCGTCGCGGGTCCATTGACCACAGGTGGGAAGTCCCGCCTTCCACCCGGGAAGCAGGCGGTGGACCCCCGTTCCGTCCTGGGACATCTCCCAAAGGCCGCCGGGCACCCTGCTGAACCGGATGACCTTCCCGTCCGGCGACCACCTGAACGCAAAGGCTATAGCTCCAAAGCTGGCCAGCTTGCGCTTGTCGCTTCCGTCGATGTGGACTGTGAAAATCTCCCCGCCCACGGTGGAATAGACTACGGAGCGCCCATCGGGGGAGAATGTCCCGCCCTCGCCGTCGTCCAGCCTCTTTGCCGCTCCGCCAAGGACGGGAACAATCCATTGCCCATTGGCGACGTGGTTCGGCTCGACGGTCCCGACAAGCGCATTGGAACCGTCGGGTGAAATGTCCAGCAGGAAAACGTCGATCGCCGGAATTTCCAGAGGCAGCAGGGCAATCTCCCCCCCAATGGCTGCGACCTGCGCGATCTGGCTTGGGGAGTACTGGGTAAAGTAAAGGCGGCTGCCATCGGTTCCACCTACTCTCTTGGAGCGGCCATCGTGCGTGAGTTGGTTATAGGCCGTGATTCTTGGTAGCGGCAGGGGGCGGTGGAGGTACCAGAATGCCGCAGCCAGGGCGACTGCGAGAACGGCGGCTCCGGGCAACAACCACCGGCGGCGCGTAGCTCGGCTCCCACCTGTCTGATTCCCTCCTCTCGATTCCTCGGCGGTTCCGGTGTCGGACCGGGTTGGCGGGTGCGGCGTCATTTCCGCGACGGGGTCTGTTTGCCTATCTGGCGATATCAAGTTTCCATTGACTTCTTCGAAAACCTGAACCGGGCAGACGAAGCGGTAGCCGACTGAGGTGACGGTGGCGATGTAGCGCGGGTCGTGTGGGTCGTCACCGAGCAGGCGACGCAGCAGGGCGATGGCTCGGGTGAGGGAGTTCTCCGAAACGGCGGCGTCGCTCCACACCGCGTTGAGCAATTCTTCCTTGGTGATCAGCTTTTGCGGGTTGCGCAGCAGGAATAACAGGACGCGAAAGGCCTTGGGCTCGACCGGCAACACTTCGCCTGCCTTGAGGAGCCGGAACTCCCGCTCGTGGACTTCGACATCGGCGAATCTGAAAACACAGGAGTTATTGGCCATCACAACTCCATCATGGGGCCTCAGAAAGAGATCATCCGCGCTCAGAGATTGATCAGAGATTGTTCAGAGACTGATCAGTTGACCATCAAGACCATGCGGATCCATGCGCCAAGAGTGACCTCAGCCTACACGGCTGGGGAGAACTCCAATGATCTCGATCAAGTGGCTGGCGGCATTCGCTTTCACAATAATGGCCCTCGCAGCAACGCTCATTCCGACTCTGCAAGCAGAAACTCATTGCCCAGGAAACGTCGATAGTTTACGCCTGCCTGCGGCGAGCCGGTCACGAATTATCGTTCCTGTCCAAATCAACCATTCCGGCCCCTATGACTTTCTGCTGGATACCGGTGCGCAGGTGACTATGGTCGACTCGCCGCTGGCTACTGATCTCAATTTGAAGGTTCAGGCCGGGGCGGATTTCGGTGGAGTTGGATTTCTCAAGCATGCTTCGCTGGTCCACGTGGACCTGCTCGAGGTGGGATCGAAGGCTGTGGCCGATGCCTTGGTTCTGGTACAGGAGTTGGACGGATTCAAGGCAGGCGGTTTGAATATTCGCGGAGTGCTGGGCGGAAACTTCCTTGGGCATTTCAATGTGCTGATTGACTACTCACACCGGTTGCTCTGCCTTGATGACGCCAACCGGATGCAGGCTGAAGTGAAGGGAGAACGCATCGCCCTGGCGAGTTTGCCCCAGACAGCAGAGGAACTACCGGGGACGATGCCGCTTATCGTTTCAGTTCGCATGCCGGGCTCCGGGACGAGGCCCCTGCTTCTCAAGCTGGATTCCGGTAGCAACGTGACGTTTATCTATGACCCAGACAAATGCCTGGCGCTGGGATTGCAAAAAGGATCCCGGGTACGGGGCAACAGTGCCGACGGAGCGCCAAGGGGATTTGCGCTTTTGCCGCCCCAGGATATGCAGATCGGGAAGCGGACGCTTCCGCTGGTGCCACTGGTCAGGCTTGCGAGCAACGGAAGGGATATTCCGGCGCACGAAGTCGACGGATTGCTGACGACGGGGCTATTCCGCAGTGTGTTTGTCAGCTATTCAGAACGATTTGTTGTTCTCGACCCCTGGTAGCTCAGAAATCTGGATCCTGATGACTCGAGGGGGTTATCGGGAAAAGCGACTTCCCGGCCAGTGGCCGCGTGGCATGGGTTTAAGATTACCGAGAGATAGAAATCGGGAATGGATGAATTGGCTATGGCTCTGACGGCACCGGCAAGGTCGCAGGAACTGCATTTGAGTGAACTAGCACCGCGCGCACTCCAGTCTGAGATTCGCGCTATGACTATGGAATGCGACCGGATTGGCGGGGTGAACCTTGCGCAGGGGGTTTGCGATACGGAAGCTCCTGCGCCGGTGCTCCAGGGCGCGATTGAGGCGATCCAGGCGGGGCATAACATCTACACGCGGCTGGATGGAATTGCGCGGCTGCGGCAGGCGATTGCGGCGAAGATGCTTCGCGACCGCAAGATGGTGGTCGATCCGGATACGGAGATTCTGGTGACCAGCGGAGCGACGGGTGGTTTGCAGGCGGCGAGTCTGGCGCTGCTGAATCCAGGTGACGAAGTGATTCTTTTTGAGCCGTTCTATGGGTACCATGCCAGCGAACTGAAATCGAAGCGCGTGGTGCCGGTGATTGTGCCGCTTTGCGCACCGGTTTCGGTGGATGCTGACTGGACGCTGGATATCGATGCTTTGCGGGCTGCGCTGACTCCGCGCACCCGGGCGATGATTATCAACACTCCGTCGAATCCCTGCGGGAAGATTTTTACGCGGGAGGAGTTGGAGGCGCTGTCGGAGATTGCCATTGAATACGGGCTGTTCGTCTTTACGGATGAGATTTACGAGCACTTCATCTATGGTGACGCGGAGCATATCTCACCTGCGTCGCTGCAGGGTATGCGTGAGCGGACGATTGTCATCTCAGGATTTTCGAAGACTTTCTCAGTGACAGGCTGGCGGCTGGGATACCTGGTTGCAAACGCGAAATGGCTTGGAGCGATCAACTTCTTCCACGATCTGACGTATGTCTGCGCACCATCGGCTTTTCAGCATGGTGCGGCTCAGGGGCTTGAGCAGCTTGAGCCGAGCTTTTACACGCAGCTTGCAACCGATCACGAAGGGAAACGCAGCAGAATTGTATCGGCGCTGAACGATGCCGGGATGAAGCCGTATATTCCGCGGGGTGCGTATTACGTGCTGGCGGATGCCAGCCAATTGCCGGGCGAGACGGCGGCTATCAAGGCGCGCTGGTTATTGGCGAAGACAGGCGTGGCTGCAGTTGCGGGATCGGCATTCTTCCGTCCGGGGCACGGCGAAAATCTGCTGCGTTTTTGCTTTGCGAAGCGGGATCATGACCTTGACGATGCCTGCTCGCGGCTCAGGACACTTTAGGAGGTTGCTCATTGTGGTCTCCCACCCTTTGTGCAAAATTCTCACGAAGGATGGGGCACCCGAAGTGTCGTTGGCACTTGCATTGAGAACGGCCTACGCGCGAACGTAGGGTATCCAGACCTGCATGGAAGAATCTTCTCGATTGGCCCAGGCGTAGTACGGGATCAGCTTGAGCGAGGTTGCCTTTGCATCGGCTGCCGGAGTCGGTTGCCCGGTCAGGTAGAGCGCATCGGACTTTGGGGCTCCTGCAAAAGAGCCGGGATGCTCGAGTGTTACGACTCCGCCGAGAAGTTCCGGTTCGAACTTATGCATGGTATCGCTGGTAAGCTGCGCGGTATATCCGTAGAACTCAATTGGTTCGCGACCCGCGGTCTGGTCGAGTTGCTCCATGCAATAAACAATTGGCCCGCGTTGGATTGCGACCCGGCCCATGTCATCGACCACTGCTGGATTGGCGTGGACGAGTTGCGGCTGCATGTCGAAGCTTATCTCGACGTGATCGTGGCCGGACCAGTGGTTGTGGATCGGAAGATACTCGCCTGCTTTCACATCTTCGATGGGCTTGTCATTCAACGTCACTGCAGTCTTGCGCGACCACGCCGGGATTCTTACATAGAGCGTGAATGACTCGGGCGCCGCTAAGTGTACATGCAGCCGCACGTCGCCCTCCCATGGATAATTGGTCTCCTGCTTGATATGCAGTGCCGTTCCGGTGTGAAGGCGCCAGTTCATTTCTCTATTGTCGTAGAG
>Ga0302325_10033841_pt1 | contig 10461 bp, 5 predicted proteins | sample Palsa_T0_2_FD_201948 | JGI IMG/M metagenome (GOLD analysis project Ga0302325, IMG submission 201948) | Peat permafrost microbial communities from Stordalen Mire near Abisko, Sweden - Palsa_T0_2 | ecosystem: Environmental > Terrestrial > Soil > Palsa > Peat permafrost | place: Sweden: Abisko...
TGCTGGTCTGCGCGACCTTCTGGGGCCTCACCGCAGGTAGTCATGGCGCTGCTGGCGCCGCGTTTCTACCTGACATCGTCCAGTCCCCGTTAACGGCCATCATCTATGCGGCGCTCGGCGGCGTCATCTTCAACATTGCCAACCTGCTGCTCGTCGCCGCCATCGACGTCGCCGGCCTCGCTGTCGCCTTCCCCGTCGGCATCGGCCTGGCCCTCATCGTCGGAGCCGTCTCCAGCTACTTCGTCCATCCCGCAGGCAATCCTTTGCTCCTCTTCGGCGGAGTCGCTCTCGTCACCGTTGCCATCATCCTCGACGCAGCGGCTTACCGGCGTCGTGATGCTAACGCCAAGGCCACCACCACACGCGGAATTGTGCTATCACTCGTCGCCGGTCTCCTGATGGGGACGTTTTATCCGCTTGTAGCGCACGCACTGGCGACACCTACGGGCATCCCCACCCAGCCCACGCCCGGCCCTTATGCCATCACTTTCTTCTTCGTTCTCGGCGTGCTCATCTCTACCGTCCCCGCCAACCTCCTCTTGATGTGGAAGCCCCTCGACGGCAAGCCGCCCGTTTCCTTCTCCGGCTACTGGGACGCGCCACTTTCCTGGCATCTCGCAGGCCTCCTCGGCGGAGCCATCTGGTGCACCGGCGGTCTTTCCAACTTCCTTGCCTCGGGAGCTAATCTTGTCGGCCCCGCCGTCGCCTACTCCATCGGCCAGGGCGCAACCATGGTCTCCGCCTGCTGGGGTGTCTTCGTTTGGCGCGAATTTGCGGGGGCCCCCGCTGCCTCACGCCGCTTCCTCGCGTTTATGTTCCTCTTCTTCCTGCTCGGCTTGGGCTCTATCGCTCTGGCGCCGCTCTACTGAGGTCACGCCCATGAACTCCACTCGCAAACCCATCGTCGCCGTCGGCAGCGTCACCATGGACATGGTGACCCTCACACCACAAATCCCGCGCATCGGCCAAACCGTTATCGGCACCGGATTCGGCACCACACCCGGCGGCAAGGGCGCTAATCAGGCCGTCGCCGCGGCTCGGCTTGGCTACCCGGTGCAGATGGTTGGCAAAGTCGGTGACGATGCGTATGGCCCGGTACTGCTCGATAATCTGTCCCGCGCTGGCGTCGGAATTGAAGCTATGGAGAAGGTCGACGGGTCTTCGGGCCTCGCGCCTATCTTTCTTTCCGAAGCCGGCGAGAATGCCATCGTCGTCGTCCCCGGCGCCAACGGAAAGGTCGACACAGCCACTGTCGATCGTCACGCCGACCTCATTCGCTCCGCTGGCATGGTGCTCTGCCAGCTTGAGCTGCCGCTCTCTACCGTCGACCACACCATCGCCCTCTGCGCCGAGGCCGGTGTCCCCGTCATGCTCGATCCTGCGCCTGCCGCTCCGTTGCCTGACAAGGTTTTTTCCCGCACCGCCTGGTTCACTCCCAACGAAACCGAAGCTCTGCTCTACACCAGCCCCAACGCCAGCCCAGAAACAGCCGCATCCGAGCTCATAGCCAAGGGCCTGTCCGGCGTCGTCCTCAAGCGCGGCTCCGAGGGCGCTTATGTAGCCACCGCGCAAGGACTCAATGCCTCGGTCAAGCCCTTTCCAGTAAAGGTCATCGATACCGTCGGCGCAGGCGACTGCTTCAACGGCGCATTCGCTGTAGCACTGCTCGAAGGCCTCGACCCCCTCGCCGCCGCGCGTTTTGCCTCCGCTGCCGCCGCCATCTCCGTTAGCCGCCGCGGCGCGCAAGCATCCATGCCTACGCGTGCTGAGGTCGATGCGTTTCTTGCGGAACACAAATCCCAGGATTGATCCTTCTTTTAAGGCTCAGAGACTCATGCGACGCATTGCGCTTCTCAACATTCTCGCCGCCGCTTTCACACTCGCCGTCTCAGCAGTCGCCTCCCTCGCCCAGGACACCCAGTACCCCACCCGTGGCCAGCAGATTCCCGTTCCCGACTGCTTGAACCTCCACAGCGCCTGGGATGGCGTTCTGAACGCCGGCTGCGCGCCCTTCACGCATGAGCGCTGGCTCAAGGACATACAGCACTGGCGCAGCGAGCGCCGCATTCGCATCGCTTACGATCCCACCCGCTACACCCTGCCTGCGCTGCAATGGACGCAATCGAGCTTCATTCAGCCCCAGATGATGGTTCACGATCGTTACTTCTACGATCCCGTTGCCGGCCGTTACACCGTCGACCGCTATCTCGACGACCTCGAGAAGCGCTACGGCGGCATCGATGCCGTGCTCATCTGGTCCACCTACCCGAACATGGGAATTGACGACCGCAACCAACTGCAAATGGTCGAGTCCATGCCCGGCGGCATTGATGGAGTGAAACAGATGGTCGCCGACTTTCATCGCCGCGGCGTCCGGGTGCTCTTTCCCATGATGATGTGGGACGAGGGCACGCAGCCGCCCCCAGGCGGTACGGACACCACTGCCTGGCCCGATGCCATCGCGGCCCTCATGAAGCAGATCGGCGCGGACGGTATCAACGGCGACACCCAGGACGGCGTCCCACTCGGCTTCTCCGTCGCCGCCGAAAAGATCGGCCACCCGTTGGCCTTCGAGCCTGAAACCAGCCCCAGCGACGAGGCCCTCGCCTGGAATGTGATGACCTGGGGCCAGTACAGCTTTCCATTCATCCCCATGGTCGACCGCTTCAAGTGGCTTGAGACACGCCACATGGTCAACATCAGCGATCGCTGGAACCCCGACAAGACCAACGACCTGCAATTCGCCTTCTTCAATGGCATCGGCTGGGAGAGCTGGGAAAATGTCTGGGGCATCTGGGTCGGCATTACGCCGCGCGATGCTGAAGCCACTCGCCGCGTCGCAACAATCGAGCGCGCCGTCGCGCCTTTCCTGGTCAGTCCCGACTGGGAACCGCTCTACCCCATGCGTACCTACGGGGTCTACTCCAGCCGCTGGCCGTTGGGAAGGGAAACAGTCTGGACCATCGTCAATCGCAACCCCTATCCCATCTCCGACCGCCAAATCGCCATTCCGTTCACTCCCGGTGTGCGCTTCTTCGATCTCTATCACGGGACCGAACTCAAGCCGGAGATCGAGGACTCCAATGCAATCCTCACCTTCGACCTCGAAGCCAGTGGCTACGGCGCTCTTCTGGCAACCTCTGGCGAGCCCTCAGCCGCGATCAAGGCCCTTTTGCAACGAATGGCCGCGCTGACCACGCAGCCGCTCTCCAGCTACTCCCACGAGCCTGCCATCCTGCACCAGACCCTCGTCCCAATCGCTCCTACCACGCCTACCGTAGCAGCGCCCGACGGCATGATCAAGATTCCCGGCGGCAACTTTGTCTTCCGCGTGCAGGGCACGGAAATCGAGGGCGGCGCTTCCAGCATGGTCGATTTCCAGTACCCCTGGGAAGCCACCCCCCGCCGTTTCCACGAACACGAGATGACTGTCGCGCCGTTTTACATTGACAAGTTCCCAGTGACCAACGCCCAGTTCAAAGAGTTCCTCGACGCCACTCATTACGCACCAAAGGACACAATCAACTTCCTTCGCGACTGGAAAAACGGAGTCTATCCTTCCGGCTGGGATAACCGCCCGGTCACCTGGGTTTCGCTCGAAGACGCGCGTGCCTATGCTGGCTGGGCCGGCAAGCGCCTTCCTCACGAGTGGGAGTGGCAGCTCGCCGCGCAAGGCAACGATGGACGGGCCTTCCCCTGGGGCCAGGCCTGGGATTACGCCAATGTGCCTACGCCTGTCACAGGCCGCAGCATGACCGGTCCTGATCCCGTTGACGCTCACCCCTCAGGCGCCAGCCCCTATGGCGTCATGGACATGGTCGGCAACATCTGGCAGTGGACCGACGAGTACCAGGACGAGCATACCCGCGCCGCCATCGTCCGCGGAGGCGAGTACTACCAGCCGCAGGGCTCCATCTGGTACTTCCCGCTGGCCTATCGCAACGATGAGCATGGCAAGCTGCTGCTGATGGCTCCCGGCTACGACCGCTCAGGCGGCGTCGGTTTCCGCTGCGTCAAGGACGCGCAATAGGGATGCGAAATTGCCGTGTTTCCGGTTGCTAACCTTGGCCGGCTATCGTGCGGGCGTCCTCGTCCGCACCTCTCCCTGACTGAACACCATTGCGGCTAACGCAGACTTAAAAAGGCAGCTCGCAATTTGCGCATAATTAACCCTCTTCGGCGCACTATCTGCATGTCGAAGAAAAACAGCCGCCGAGCGTGCGGTTTCCTCCATCCGCATCATAAAAACGCTCCCTGAATTCGTCTGTTGATAACAAATAAGTTATAAGTTCAACTTGTCGATCTAAAGCACTTACGGGTCCGAAATTTAGCGAAAACGGTCCTTTTTCCGAAGAAACCGGCAAAAAAACCGGGCCGTTTGCGGGCGCAAACAAGGCCGGCCCTCGCATTGAAAGTTGCTTTTGTAAGCAGCACAAATTGAACACTTAGATTTAGTACCTGCTCCGCCTTTGACACCGCCCTCATTTTGCGTCATGATGCGAAGAAAAGGCGAAAATATGCCCTCCGCTTCCGCCCTTCGCAAACAGATCGAACTCTCCCTCGAGCGCCGCTTTCCTGCCGCGCTTACTCCCCAGCCGCGCCTCTTCCGTGAGACCGCCCCCACGGGTATCCCCCAGATCGACTCCCTGCTCAACGGCGGCCTCCCCGTAGGCGCAATCAGCGAGCTTACCGGTCCCGAATCCTCCGGCCGCACATCGCTTGCCTTGTCTTTTCTCGCCGAGCTCACCCGCGAGCCGCGCGTATGCGCCTGGGTCGACGCCTCCGACGCCTTCGACGCAGAGTCTGCAGCAGCCTCAGGCCTCAACCTCCGCCAACTCCTCTGGGTCCGCTGCCAGCCCCGTGGTGCTGCCCCCCGCACCACCCTCAACCGCACGAACACGCTCCCAACCGCCTCATACCTTCCCAATTCCATGGCGCTCAGCCTCCAGACTCTCGACCAGGCCCTCCGCGCCACTGATCTTCTCCTCCAGGCCGGTGGCTTTTCCGCCCTTGTGCTCGATCTCGCCTCTACGCCGCCCGAGCACGGCTATCGCATCCCTCTCGCCACTTGGTTCCGTTTCCGTCAGGCCGCCGACCGCACTCGCTGCTCGCTCCTCGTCCTCGCTCCCCGGCCCTTTGCCCAGTCCAGCGCAGCACTTGTCCTCGAGTGCTCGCCTGTAAGTGCTCACACCGCCGGAACCACCGTCCTTAACGGCTTTTCCTACCAGGTGCTTACCGGACGCGAACGTTTCGCGCCTGACAATCACCTGGCTCAGCCCTTCACCCATTCCCCAGCGCTCACACTTGTATCGTCCCCTTCGCATCTCCCCACCCTTGTCTCCGCGAGTAAGATCTCCGCCCGCAAGCCCCCTCGATCCACATGGTCCGCCAACGCCTCATGGACCAATGTCTCAAAGGCCAATGTCTTAAAAAGGGAGTCCGCATGAAACCCCATCTCTACGCCTGCATCCACGCCGCCGAGTTCCCCGCCCAGAGCCTGCTCCGTCTGCGCCCCGAGCTCGAATCCGTGCCCGTCGCCGTTCTCGACGGTCGTCCGCCCATGCAGATTCTCTGCTCGCTCAACCACCACGCCCATCTCGAAGGTGCATCGCTCGGCATGTCTCGCCTCGAGGCCGAATCCATCGTCAATCTCCGCCTACTCCAGCGCTCCACTGAAACCGAAGCAGCCGTCCGCGCTGTCCTGCTCGAATGTGCCGCCCAGTTCTCGCCCCGCATTGAATTCCTCACTCTGCCGAATGCCGCTTCGTGCGTCCTCGACATTGCTGGCACCGAGCGCCTCTTCGGCCCGCCCGAAACCCTCGCCCAGCGCCTGCGCACCGCTCTCGCGGCAGCCGGCCTGCGCGCTTCTCTGGCCGTAAGCACTAACTTCCATAGCGCGCGCCTCAAAGCCGCCGCCTCACGCGGAATCACCGTCATTCCCAACGGCCAGGAACCCGCTGCCCTCGCCAAACTCCCACTCAGCGTCATCGATCTTCCCTCCGATCACGCTGAAACCTTCACGCTCTGGGGCATCCGCACACTGGGTGAACTTGGAGCCCTCCCGGTCACCGATCTTGTCGCGCGCCTCGGGCCGCAGGCCATCGCCTGGCGCGATCTCGCACTCGGCGCACATCCCCACACCCTCCAGCCCGTCAAAGCCGAGTTCTCCCTCCGCGAATTCTGCGCCTTCGACACTCCCGTTGAAGACAGCGGCTCGCTGCTCTTTATCGGCGCACGCATCATCGACTGTCTGGCTGCACGCGCTGCCTCACGCGCTCTCGCGCTCGCTTCGCTCACCGTCGAGATGCAGCTTCAAGGCAACCAAACATATCAGCGCATCATTCGCCCAGCCCTCCCCACCATCGATCGCAAATTCCTACTCAAATTGCTGCAACTTGAGATCGCGGCCCACCCGCCTCAGGCTGCAATCCTCTCGCTTACCCTCTCTGCCGAAGCAGGCCAGTCCAACAAAGTCCAGCTCGGCCTCTTCGCCCCACAAGCTCCAGAGCCCTCACGCCTCGACGTCACCATCGCCCGCCTCAAGGCCATCACGGGCGATGATCGCGTCGGCTCGCCCGTCCTCCAGGACACCCACCGCCCTGCCAGCTTCCGTATGCAGGAGTTCAGCCTGAATGAATTGCCCAGCACCGCTGCACCCTCTTCGCACTCCCCTACATCCCGCCTCGCACTCCGCCGCATGCGCCCGCCGGTTCCTGTGCGCGTACAACTCTCTTCGCTCCAGCCCGTCGCCTTTCGCGATCGCGACAGCAGCTTCTCCATCTCCGCTGCCTACGGCCCCTGGCGCACCAGCGGCAACTGGTGGTCCACCGACGGCTGGAACGCCGAAGAGTGGGATGTCCTCGCCGAATCGGCGAATGGTTCGTCGGTGGCCTGTCTTTTAATCCACGATTGCACCCAAGACCGATGGCAATTGGAAGCGCTCTACGACTAAGCAATCCCTGATGGAGCCGATGCTTTGATTGCGCGTCTTCAACTGTCATCTGCAACCTGTCATCTTCCATGGAATACATCGAACTCCACGCCGCCAGCGCATTCAGCTTCCTCGCTGCAGCATCGCAGCCTGAAGCGCTCATCGAGCGCGCCGCCGAACTTGCCATGCCCGCGCTCGCCCTCGCCGACCGCAATGGCCTCTACGGCGTCGCGCGCTTCCACACCGCGGCCACAAAAACCGGCGTTAAGGCCCACATCGGAGCGGAAATCTCCGTAAGCACGTACGGCAGCCGCCTCACGCCGCCCTCCTGGTTGCCCCATCAGCACCCCGCCGAGCCACCGCGCCTGCTTCTGCTCTGTGCCTCGCAGACCGGCTATCAGAACCTCTGCCAGCTCATCACCCGCTTCAAGATGCGCGAGACAACAAAGGCCGAGGGCGCTGCCACCCTCGACGACCTCGAAGAATTCTCTGCCGGACTCATCTGCCTCACCGGTGGCGACGAAGGCCCGCTCGCTACAGCACTCGCCCATCACGGCCTCGACCAGGCGCGCACGCTCGTCGATCGTCTCAGCTCCATCTACGGTCCCGCCAATCTCTATCTCGAGCTCCAACGCCATCAACTGCGCGATGAAGAATGCCGCAACCAGGCGCTGCTCTCGCTCGCGTCATCGCTCCATCTGCCCGTCGTCGCCACCAACGGCGTCTTATACGCCACAGAAAAAGACCGCGAAATTCAGGACGTCCTCACCACCATTCACCACCACACATCCCTCGACTGCGCCGGCCGCCTATTATCCGCCAACAATGCCCGAAACCTCCGCTGCATGCAATGCTTTGCCGACCTCCCTGAGGCCATCGCCAACACACAGCTCATCAGTCAGCGCCTCGAGTTCACACTCAACAATCTAGGCTACGAGTTTCCCCGCTACCCCATCCCTGCCGGTGAATCGATGGACTCTTTTCTCGCTCAGCGCGTCGAGGAAGGTGTGCGCAAGCGCTACGGCTCGCCAGCCAAGCAACAACTCCTCGCCAAAGCCCGCGCCCAGGTCGAGCACGAGCTCAAGCTCATCGCCAAACTCGGCTTCGCGGGTTACTTTCTGATCGTCTGGGACCTCATCCGCTACTGTCAGAGTCATGGCATCCTCGTACAGGGCCGCGGCTCGGCTGCAAACTCCGCCGTCTGCTACGCCCTCGAGATCACCGCTGTCGATCCCGTCGGCATGGAGTTGCTCTTCGAGCGATTCCTCAGCGAAAACCGCGGAGAGTGGCCCGACATCGATCTCGACCTGCCCTCTGGCGATCAGCGCGAGCAAGTCATCCAGTACGTCTACGAGCGCTACGGCAATCTTGGCGCTGCCATGACTGCCAATGTCATCAGTTACCGCGGCCGCTCTGCGGCGCGCGAGGTGGGCAAGGCCCTCGGCTTCGAAGAAGAACAGCTCGCCCGTCTCTCCTCGCTCGTTGGCCATTGGGAGTGGCGCGGCGAAAACGACACCATGGCCAACAACTTCGCGCAGGCTGGCTTTGATGCCAAACACCCCCGCATCGCCCGCTATCTTGACCTCTGCATGCGCATGCAGAACCTGCCCCGTCATCTGGGCCAGCACTCTGGCGGCATGGTCATCTGCGCCGGCATGCTCAATCGCGTGGTCCCGTTGGAGCGCGCTTCCATGCCCGGTCGCACCGTCATTCAGTGGGACAAAGAAGACTGCGCGGACATGGGGCTCATCAAGGTCGACCTCCTCGGCCTCGGCATGATGGCCGTTCTCAAGGATTGCATCGACCTCATTCCCACCCACTACAATCGCACCGTAGACGTCGCCACGCTGCCCGAGGATCCGTTCGTCTACCAAACCCTCTGCAAGGCCGACACGGTTGGCATGTTCCAGGTGGAGAGCCGCGCCCAGATGGCCTCCATCCCCCACAACGCGCCGGTGCGCTTCTACGATCTTGTCGTTCAGGTCGCCATCATCCGCCCCGGCCCCATCGTCGGCAAGATGATGCACCCCTACATGCGCCGCCGCCAGGGCAAGGAAGTAGTCACTTACCCCCATCCGTCGCTCGAGCCCGTCCTCAAACGCACCCTTGGCGTCCCGCTCTTTCAGGAACAACTCCTGCGCATGGCCATGGTGGTCGCAAGCTTCACCGGAGCCGAAGCCGAAGAGCTTCGCCGCGCTGTCGGCATGCGCCGGTCCATGCAGCGCATGAAGGATCTTGAAGGCCGTCTGCGCTCTGGAATGACCCGTAACGGCATCGGCCCCGAGGCGCAGGACAACATCGTCCAGGGCATCTCTTCCTTCGCCATGTACGGCTTCCCCGAGTCGCATGCCGCCAGCTTCGCGTTGATCGCCTACGCCTCGGCCTGGCTCAAGGTTCACTTCCTCGCCGCCTTCACCTGCGGTCTGCTCAACAACCAGCCCATGGGCTTCTACTCTCCCGCTGTGCTCATCAAAGACGCCCAGCGACACGGCCTGCGCGTCCGCCCCATCGACGTTCTGCGTTCCGACTGGCTTTGCACGCTGGAAGACGCGAAGGGTACGGGCCCAAATTCTGCGGAAACACTCTCCGAAGTTGAGGTTTTGAAAGGGCACGACTTCAGTCGTGCCGATGAGGCCAATAAGATGAGTGGGGCTTTAGCCCCTGAGGGATGCTTCTCGGGCCCCACTCTCCGCATCGGCCTCAACTACGTCAAAGGCCTCCGCCAAGCTTCTGCCGAAGCGATCCTCGCCGCTCGCAATCTCCACGGCCCTTTCAACTCTGTTGATGAACTCGCCGCCCGCGTCCCTGCGCTCAATCGCAAGGAACTTGTCGCCCTCGCTCAGGTCGGCGCGCTCAACGCGCTTGGCGACGTTGCGCATCGCCGCGATGCTCTCTGGCAGGTCGAGCAGGCCGGCCGCCCCGTCGGTCCGCTTCTGCGCGGCGCCGCACCCGCTGACACAGCAACCAACCCCCTTCGCAAAATGTCCACCGACGAGCGGCTCGCCGCTGACTACGCCGGCACCGGCCTCACCACAGGCCCTCACCCCATGGCCTATCAGCGTGAGAACCTTCGCCACCTCGGCATCCTCTCCGCTGCCGAGCTCGAATCGGCGCGCTCCGATCAGTTCGTCCGCGCCGCGGGCAGAGTCGTCGCCCGACAGCGCCCCGGCACCGCCAAAGGCTTCGTCTTCCTCTCCCTCGAAGACGAGACCGGCATCGCCAACATCATCGTCCCTCCCGACGTCTTCGAGCGGAATCGCATTGTTGTCACCCGCACGCGCTTCCTGCTCATCGCCGGCAAGTTGCAAAATCAGGACGGTGTCGTTCACGTCAAAGCCCGCCACTTCGAGCCCCTCGACACCTCTCTTGAACCCATCGTCGAAGCGCCCCACAGTTGGAGATGAAGGAAATGTGGGTCAAAAGGAAAAAGGGCAGACGCAATCTCCACGCCCGCCCTTCATCGCAGCTTATCTATCAGAACCCGCCACCCCCATCGTCGCCACCAGACCCTCCGCCGTCATCGAATCCAC
>Ga0302325_10033843_pt1 | contig 10460 bp, 8 predicted proteins | sample Palsa_T0_2_FD_201948 | JGI IMG/M metagenome (GOLD analysis project Ga0302325, IMG submission 201948) | Peat permafrost microbial communities from Stordalen Mire near Abisko, Sweden - Palsa_T0_2 | ecosystem: Environmental > Terrestrial > Soil > Palsa > Peat permafrost | place: Sweden: Abisko...
AGCCGTCCGAGCCGGCTCCGCCGAGTCCAGGCCCCCCCTGTGCAGTTCCGGTTCCTGTTCCGTTACCCCCGATCCCGTTGTTGCCGTGAGACCCTTCGGCGGCTGCGATGAGCTGGATCATTTTTTCAGGACTTCGAAACCAGTCCTGAATCCGCTCCGCGTCCGCGCCAAGAGTTTTCGCCGTGAGGGTTGCGGCCACCCGCGCTTCAGAGAAGCCGGCGTCTTCGGCGATAAACCGGATTTCGTTGACGCGAATACCAGCGTTCCTCTCGCCGAAATACAGGGCGAGGCGGTCCGAAAGCGGGCCAGCGTTCGGCCCCGTCTCCATGAAACACTTGACCAAATTGACGAATTCCTGGCGTTCGACACGAGGCAGAAACCCAATGCTGGCAACCCCCGCGTTGCTCAGGAAATCGGCGAAACTGCGTTCCGCCTGGCTCGAATCGAGTGGTACGCCATCGAGCAGAAGTTGCGAGCCAGAGGCTCCGAGAAGCAGGCCTCCTTGACTGGTGGCCGCAACGGCATCCTGCAGTTCTTTCCAGGCGGCTTCGAATTGGTCGGCGGAGCGAGAGTGCTGTAAGCCATAGAGTCGAGCATACTTAAGCAGCACGTTGAGACTGCGGACAAACGCCTTGGCGTTCGGAATAACGGGGGAGCTGGGGATCGTAACTTCGCCTTGCAACGGTGCCATTTTGATTACACCTGGAAGAAGTGTACTAGGACCATTGCTGGGGGAAATAGTACCAACGGCCTATATTCGCGTACTTTTAGGGCACATTTCGAAGATTAAAAATCAGGCAGCGAGGCGGACTTCGACGTCCAAGCCTTCGAGAGTCGGGCGGATTCGGCGAATGACTTCGCTGGCCCAAAGTTTCTGACTGAGCAGGACGAGCGAGCCATCGTCAAACGAGCACACCGCGCAGAAGAAGTAATTTTGAAATGATGCGTGGTAGGCATCCACGCCGCGCCGGGCGAGCTGGCCTTCCAAATCCGGGTCGCCTTGGGCGAGCAGTGCTCCGGCGCGCACGCCGAAAGTCTCTTTCTGGAAGCGATCGATCAAAGCTTCCAGTTCTTGGGCGGCGGGTGCGGGTATTACGATCGAATGTTTGGTCGCCTCGCGAAAACTGATCTGATGCCGCTCGCAATAATCGCGAACGGGATCGAGGTGGCTGAAGAAATCGAGCGACCAGGTTTCGTCGCCGGCTGCGGCGCGCAGCACACGCGACCAGATGCGCGCCGCGTCGGCGCCGCGAATCGGTTCGCGATTGTCGTCCGCTTCGGTCAGTTCCAAACCCATGGCGCGAACGTCTTCGCCGAGGTCGAGAGGTTCGATTTCGAGTAGGTACAAGAAACTGTCCTTTGTTGATTCGCCTGTTTACACGTCGTCGGGGCTGGGATCAGGAAATCGCCTCGTAAAATCGGGCGACTGCTTGCGAACTTCGAGCCAGTCAAAGAAGGCGTCCGGCGTTTCCAGCCAGATCCCAAACCAGTGGGCGATTTCCTCTTTCTCGGCGCGTTTGGCGGCATCAACCTTATGATTGCGTGAAATCATCTCCGCGCGGCGGCGGCCCAGGCGGGCGACTTCGCGCACGCGTTCGGCGCCCGCGCGCTCTTTTTCATGTTGAAATTTGCGAAACAGCTCGTCGAGCCGCACAATGCACATTTCGGCCTCTTCGAGTGTGGAAAAATGCAGCAAGTCTGCAAATTCCTCTTCGTAGCGGCCTTCGGTGTCCGATTTCGTGGACCAGATCACTTTCATTCCCGCTTCTTCGAGGACGCTGACGATATAATCCGCCGAGGTTTTTCCCGTGGCGCCAAGCTGCGCGATCAATTTTCTGCGGATTTGCTCGATTTCTGCCGGCGTGAAACGCGGTTTTCCGAGCTCCTCCGCCGCCTCCAGGATCAGCGCCTTCTTGGTGGGCGATCCACTGTCTTCGTGCGTTGAATCTCCGGCTTTCACGAAGGTCCTCGGTGCGCGGGTTTTTTCGTCGCCGCGTCTTCGACCGGAGTTTCGCCGGAAAGAAGCTTGCGGTATTTCGCGACGTTGCGATTATGCTCGGCAAGCGTTTTGCTGAAAAAATGTCCGCCGTTGTCATTTGCGACAAAGAACATGTAGTCGGTCGTGGCCGGCGTGAGCGCGGCGCGCAAAGAAGCCTCTCCAGGATTGGCGATGGGTCCGGGAGGCAGGCCGGTATTCTTGTACGTGTTATACGGAGATTCTACCTGCAAATCCTTCGCGTGCACGACTTTCACGGGATGGCCTTCGAGCTCGAGCGCGTACGCAACCGTGGGGTCGCATTGCAAAGGTCCGCCCTGTTTGAGCCGATTATAAAAAACCCCGGCGACCAGCGGACGTTCTTCACGCCGCGGAGTTTCTCTCTCCACGAGCGACGCCAGGGTCACCACCTGGTCGGCCGAGAGTCCCTGAGGGAACGCATTGGAATCCGAAGGATTGAGGGATTCCCAAACTGCGCGAAAATTTTGAACCATGCGTTTCACAACCTGTTCGCAGGTTGCATGATGCGTGAATTCGTACGTCGACGGGAACAAGAACCCTTCGAGATTCTTCGCATCGGGCGCGAGGTCGGAAATTAGCGCGCTGTTCTGCGCGGCGGCCAAGAAATCCTGCCGGTCGCAAACCCCCGCGCGCTCCATCTCCGCGGCGATGTCGAACATCGTCCAGCCCTCGGGGATCGTGACGGTATGAACGAAAATCCTTCCCTGAGCGACTTGCCAGAAAACTTCCCGGGTCGTCACCGGATGATCGAAATAATACTCACCCGCCTGAAGGGGAGTGCGGATGTGCCATAGGCTGAAAAGTTCAAACGCCAGGCGGTTGCGGATGACATCACTGTGGCGAAGAATTCCGGCGATATTCCAGCGCGAAGTCCCATGGGGAATATCCACGAATACCTTCTCGGGGCGTCGGCCGCGATACGGACGGCTGATCTGCGAATCCATCCAACCGGCACCGGCGCCGATGGCGGCAATAACCAAAAGAGCGAGCAGGCCCAGGCGGCGCATCTCGGGTTATTCCTTTCCCGCGAAGCTGGCGTGCTTTTTGTCGAGATATTCGCGAAGCAAAATGGCCGCGGCGATGGCGTCCACGGGCGCACGGCTTCGCTGCCGCGCCGAACGGATTTCGGCCGCCGTTTGTTCCGCTTCCCAGCTGGTCAATCGTTCGTCCGCCAATTCGACCTCGATGCCTAATTCCTTGCGCAAGCGCGTCGCGAACCGTCCGGCTTCGTCCGCCATTTCGCCCACTTCACCCGTGAGGTGCAAGGGATGGCCCACGAGGATACGCGCGACGCCGTGTTCCCGGCAAATCTCGCGCAGCCGTCGAATATCATCGCGTCGGTTCTTATGCATCAGGGTTTGCAGAGGCTGCGCGGTGATTCCAAGCGCATCCGACAGCGCCAGACCGATCCGCTTTCGCCCGTAGTCAATCGCCAGGATGCGTGGCGCCGGGATCCGCGGCTGTCGCGTTTCGGGCTTCAAAACAGAGTTTCCCCCGGCGAATAAAAACGGAGCGCTGGTCATCTACATTTTATTATACGCGACAGCGGCTCAATTTGAGCTTAGCGGAGGGCCGTCAAGGCTGCCGGCCTCGTTCGCCGCTCTGCCAGTAAGGCCAGAATCCCGCGTCCTTCATGCCCGTGTCGAGCCCCGTCTCGCGGAACAATTGCTCGATCTCGGGGCGCGATTGGCGCGGACCGATGCGCGCCGGGTCGTCGGCGAGCGCATAGGCCGTGATTGCGGTGATCGCCACGTGGCGTTTGAGTTCGATGATATCCACCTTGTCAAACGTATCGGACGCCGCATGATAGTTAAGCATGTAGTTTGCCGGCTCCTGATTGGCAACCAGCGTGGGCACGCCTTCCAGCAAGAAATCGAAGTTATCGGTGTCCATGCTGGCGTCGAAAGTAAAATCCTTCACGCCGAGTCTGGCCACAGGCTCCAGCGCTTCCCGCACGGCCGGGGCAATGTCCTTCCGGCCCCCCAGCGAATAACCGGTAATTTTGCCCATTCCCGAATCCACGATGACGGCCGCGATCATGCGATCGAGCTCCGCGCGGTGATCGTGAGCGTAGGCAGCGGACCCGAGCAGGCCTTCTTCCTCGCCGGTGAACAGGACGAAGCGTATCGAGCGCCGCGGAATCGTGCCGGAAGCATGAATCGTTCGCGCTGCGTCAATCACCAGCGCGGAGTTACAACCGTTATCCAGCGCACCGGTCCCTAGATCCCAGGAATCCAGATGAGCGCCGAGCACCACAAACTCCTCCGGCTTCTCGCGCCCGCGAATTTCCGCAACGACATTCTCGGCTGCCACAGGGCCGGTGATGTGATTCGGCATATCGAAATGAACGCGGACCTGCTGCCCACCAGCCAGAAATCGCGCGATCCGCTCCGCGTCTTCCCGGGCGACGACGGCTTGAGGCATTTTTTCGAGCTGGCCATCCACGGTGACGGTGTGGCGGTAGAGCAGCAGATTGGGGCGTGAAGACATCCACAGCACGGCTTTCGCGCCGGACTGCATCGCGCGTGCGATGATCGGAGGTGCGATGTCGTACTCATTGACGAGCTCGTCCCAGGTAACCAGAAAATTCGAATGGACCAGGACGATCGCGCCGTTGACGGTAGCGCCGGCCCTGGCGAATCCGGCTGCATCGCCGAATCCTACGTCCACAATGCCTGCCGTGAGCCCTCCCTCGGGCGTCGCCGGCGACCAGCCAATCGAAACCAAGCGCACCGGGAACGATTCGGGCGAGAGGATTTCCAGATGTGTGGCTCCTTCGCTCCAGCCGACTGGAATTGTGAACTTCTCCGTGTGAACCTCGTCCACGCCGGACACTCGGAACGCCTGAACGGCCCAACCGACCGCGCGGTCGGCGGCGGGCGATCCCGTGACGCGCCCGCCAATCGAATCACTCAGATAGCGGAGGTTTTCTTCGAGCGGCGAAGCTCCCATCGCGCTCTGCTCCATCTGGGGAGCTATTTCCGCACAGGATTTCCCGATCGAGCAGGAGCCTCCTCCTTGAGGCACTTGCTGCGAAAGAGGCGCCGGTTTAATCGGCGGAAGCTGCGCCGATGCGGCCGGCAGAACGAACAAGAAGACTGAAGCAAACACCAAAAACGACGTTCCAACACTCATCGGAGGGCGGGAGGACATGGTGGTGCGCGAGTCTACCGCGAAATTCCATTTTCGGGGAGTGCAGATCGATAAAACGCCGGCCTGGGACAGAAACTGACCTTCCGAAGAAGCTTGGAGGAAGATATTGCAGAGCGGGCGAAATTTCTACCTAGGAGCGGCTTGCGGCGCTCAGGTCCGGACTTTGCTATCTGTCTCAATTTGAGTCACTTAAATATTCCAAAGTGTGGCATGGGATGTGCCTGAGCTTCCTGCCCGCCACATAAGGTAATCACTGTAGTTGATGTAGAAAGCGATACACGGAAATTGCGTGGTCGGTCTTCTGCGACACGGGCAGACCCGAGGCTTGATTCGTGCGCAGCTGAGGAAGCAGCAGGAACGGGGAGTTAAATCCAGATCAAGCTTTGCCGAATGTAATCCTGGGCAAGCAAGCGGGAAGGCTCATAGTGAAAAAAATACAAGCAGTCGCGAAGTTTCCACAGACGGACAAGCGGCAAGATTCGAACCACCCCGATACATTTCTATTCTGCGAAGCGACGAACGGAGTGGCGCAATTTCGAGCCGCCTCCGCGGCGGACCTCGAATGCACGGTAGAGCGTATTGCCGGAGTATTGGCGATGCAGTGCATGGTTCGTGGGCAAGATCCGAAGAATTTTCAGGTAATGGTTCCGGCCGAGCAGTCGCTGGTGGCTCGGTTGATTTCCCGCGCGGAAGAATTGCTGGCGGAGGGCCGGGCGATCGCCTGTCCCACGTCGCTTAGCGCCCGCCAACGAGAAGTCCTCAACGCGGTTTTGTGCAATCGCGCAAACAAGGAAATCGCGTCGAAGCTCAACATCACCGTCCGCACCGTGAAGTTCCACATTTCTTCGTTGCTCAGTAAATTCGGCGTGGAATCGCGATCCGATCTGGCCCGACGAGCGGCTGGATTTATGCGGCCAAACCAGATGGACGACGTCGAAATTCCGGAAGCGATCACGGGCGGGGAGTACAAGGCCGAGAAGTTTCAGACCCTGCCGATGAATCGCACCCTGCCGATGAACCGGACGTACGAAATGGTGAACCGGTCGTCCACGGTACGGTTTCCGCGAAAAACCTTGCTAGCCTAAAAATCTTCTCCGTTTATCGTGTTAGCCGAAGCGGCGCGAGCCCACGAAATGAGTGGGTTCGCGTCGTCCGGCGATCCCCCCCCTCATATTTTCGAAGTCTCACCGGCGAAGACGAATTACGGCCGCGCGGTGAAGAGCAATTTCATTTGGGTTTTTGCCTCGGATGGGAGATCGATTTCAAAAACGAATCTCGGTTCTCATAATTTCTTTGGTAGTATGACAAGTAATCGCCACCACGGACGTTCGCCAGCCATTCTGTGTTCGTAGCATACCAATCAATCGTTTGACGCAATCCTTCGTCGATAGGCGTGCTCGGCGTCCAGCCCAGTTCACTCTCGATTTTCGTGCATGTCACCGCATACCGCCGATCATGGCCCGGGCGATCCTGTACGTGAGAAATGAGTCTTTCGGGCCTTCCTGTAGCCCGCAGAATCCGTTGCGCTACGGTGAGGTTCCCCAGGACTTCCGATCCGCCGATATTGTAAACCTCACCCACGCGACCCCGCTCAAGGACGGCGACAAGCCCGCGGCAATGATCTTCGACGTGCAACCAGGTTCGTTCCTGCTTTCCGTCCCCGTAAAGCGGAAGTGGCTTGCCGTCCAGGGCATTTGTAATCATCAGCGGCAAGAATTTCTCCGGAAACTGATACGGCCCGTAATTGTTCGACGCGCGAGCAATCAGCGCGGGAAAATTGAAGGTGCGGACGTAAGAACGCACCAGTAAATCCGAACCGGCTTTCGACGCCGAATACGGGCTGCTAGGCTGCAGCGGCGATGATTCGTTCGCAAACGCGCCAGGTTCCATATCGCCATAGACTTCATCCGTGGAAACGTGAAGGAAGCGCCGGATATTCAGCTTGCGCGCGACCTGCAAGAGAACGAATGTGCCGGTAACGTTTGTTTGAACGGCACGGCCCGGTTCGTAGATGCTCCGGTCTACATGGGACTCAGCAGCAAAGTGAACGATGCCCTCACAATCCGCCATCGCGGATTCAACGGTGGCTTCGTCGCAAATGTCGCCTTTGAAAAACGAATAGGCCGGATCATTCGCGACAGGCTCAAGGTTCGCGAGATTGCCAGCGTAGGTCAGCTTGTCGTAGTTGAGGACGCGATACCCCTTCTTGAGCCCGAGAATATGACGAACGAAATTCGAGCCGATGAAGCCTGCGCCGCCAGTGACAAAAAGTTTCACCGAGCGTCTCCCTGAACCAGAAATGTTTCGTCAACCCGGGCCCAAAGAAATCCTGCTATTCCCAAAACAAACGAAAGGGCAACATGGCCAAAGGAGGACGTCCTTCCGCTCACCCCGACGAGAATGAACTCGAGAAGAAACGCGCTCGATAAGAGCACCATGACCATGGTGGTGAAAATACGTCGGTTCGTCGCGGTGCTGACTTGCAACCTGACTAAGCCGAATATCGCGCCAACCACAAAAAAGACCAGCGCGTAGAATATGTAGTTATATCCCGCGAGTTCGGAAGGCTTAACGTTACGAACGATTCGCGCCAGTTGCGTTCCGGGTCCCAATCTGTAATTGAGCCTTGGCCGCTTTCCGTCCAGCGTGAGTAACAGCTTCGACCCATCGTACGAATATAATATATCGCGCTGGCGGTGATCGCTGAACACGCCCGGAACATACCATGCCAGTTGCGCGTGCTTGGCCGCCAGAGGAGTGCGAAACCAGAAGACAAGATTCGCATCTTCCTGGCGAAGTGTTATATCGGCAGTTCCGGTGGAATCGGAGATCGAAACAATCCGCCCGTAAGCATCCGCAGCACCCGCAGCATCCGCCGGAGTACAGATCACATGCAAGGCGAACTGATTTGTCTTTCGCAGAGATTCGATCAGATTCACTACATCTGCTTTGGTCGAAACCCATTGATTTCCGTCGAGCGATAGCCCCCCGCGGGCCGCGGTTTCGGCGGGCGCATGGGGAACCCAGGTGAGGTTCGGAACAAATTTCGATTCCGTCGAAACGTCCAACGGGGTAGAGAAGTCGTAATCGACCAGCGGCGCCATAGACTGCGCGATTCCGTGGGGGATCGTCGAGCTTGCATCGTCCGCTTGAACGGCTCTATCCCAAATTTGCAAGGCCTGGATCTGCCCGCGCCACGGCTCGCTGCCCGAACCGTCGTTGCCGAGTACTAACATCGCGTCCAGTTTCCAGTTGCTCAGCCGCGTCTGCGTTTGCAACAGCGCCGCGAGCCCGAACCAGAAAATAAAATACGTTGTCAGCCCAATGGCGAGTCGTCTCGTCGTGAAGTGAGCCGCGAGGGATTGCTGCGTCGAGTTGAAAACGCGAACGAAATAATCGCCGGTAAGTAGATAGAAGGCCGCCCCCACGAGCGAACCCGATCCGTTCGTGAATACATCCTCCCAACCGGAATCGCGTTCCGGAATGTAGAGCTGAAGAAACTCAATCGTATACGAAAGCAGTGCGCCAACCGCGAGGGCCCCCAACAATACACTCCGCGCCGACTTGCCCCGTTCCCGCAGCTTTTCCGCGAGGCCGAAGCCGAGTGGAACGAAGAGCAGGATGTTCAGGAGAGCGTCTACGACAGAAACGCGTTTCAGACTCTTGCCCAAAAGCAATGGCGACGCGCTGTTGGGCAAGACGTGAAAATTGAAACGAAAAGGGTAAAGCGTCAGAAACAGGATTCCGGCTAGGCCAAGGAGCAAAATTCGATTGGACCAACTTAGGGCGGGCGGGTTGGAAGACGGCCGGATCGATTGCTTCGATATCACGCGGGGCTTTGGAATCTCCGATTAGGAATATTGAGTCGAGAGTTTAGCATATTGAGTACTGTTCCCTTCGCTGTCCGGTCGCCACCGAACGCGTGGAGCAGGCCAGTCTTCGCGGCCAGGTGGCGCTGTTTTCAGCCGATTTCCCCAGCAATTTCATTCAAAACCCTCTTTTCGCCTGTCCTTCTCGCGCGGGCACCTGTTCGCTAGCCCACCGGAACAGGCGAAAGCGGTGAGACCTTATCGCTGCCTCTGGCCAGTAGTTGCGCCCTCCCTTCGCTTTCTACACTGAACGTGACATGAGAACCCACGCAGATACCCAGTTCCAGTCCGTTTCAGAGTCCGCCCAAATTCACGGCTTGCAACCGAACCAGGTGCCCCAATCGGCCGTGCTACTTGCCACGATCGCCGCCCTACTCGCGATTATTGGGCTTTCGAGCTGCGCCGGTTACACTGCGGCCGCGAAAACCGGGCCTGGGACGCCGGTGACGTCCGGCGCGGGGGTTCTTTCGGCAAGCAGTACCACCCTCAGTTTCGGCGACGTCGCCGTCGGCAACAACGCGACGCAATCTTTGACGGTAACGAATACCGGCACCGCTGTTGTCAACGTGTCTCAAGCGAGCATCGCGGGCGCTGCCTTCTCGATAATCAGCGGAAACCCGTCGGGCGCGATTCAAATTGGGCAAACGGTCACGATGCAGATTCAATTCGCGCCGACTGTATCAGGCGCGACAAGCGGAACGATCGCGGTTACCAGCGACGCATCGAATTCACCCCTAGCGATTTCGTTGAGCGGAACAGGTGCGCAGGCGGGTCTTTCAATTTCTCCGGCGTCCCTTAGCTTCGGCAACATGACCGTGGGACAAAGCAGCTCGCAGAACGTCACACTGACGAACACCGGGAACTCGAATGTGGTCATTAATCTCGCGACGGTCACCGGAACCGCATTCGGAATGTCGGGCCTCGCGCTTCCGAAAACCCTTTCGGCCGGCCAGACACTTACATTTGCGGCGCAGTTTGCGCCAACGGCAACGGGAGCCGCGGCCGGAAGTATCACTTTCACGGACAACGCGCCGAATTCTCCCCAGACGCTCGTTCTCTCGGGGAATGGCGTCGCCACTAGCTCCACACTTGGCGCGAGCCCCGCTAGCGTATCGTTCGGGGGCGTCGCTGTTGGCAGCAATGGCCAGCAAACCGTCACGCTGACGAACTCCGGAAATGCGACCGCTACAATTTCGGCAGTCGCCGTGACGGGCGCGGGTTTCAGTGTGACCGGACTTAGCGCACCGGTCACGCTCGCGGCAAGCCAAGCCGTTAGCTTTACCGCCAATTTTGCTCCGACCGCTTCCGGAAGCGCTTCCGGCGGCATCACGATTACGAGTAATGCGACCAATTCCATACTGTCTATTCCTCTGAGCGGCTCGGGCACGCAGGGGAGCCTGACTGCGAACCCGTTGAGCGTG
>Ga0302325_10033844_pt1 | contig 10460 bp, 12 predicted proteins | sample Palsa_T0_2_FD_201948 | JGI IMG/M metagenome (GOLD analysis project Ga0302325, IMG submission 201948) | Peat permafrost microbial communities from Stordalen Mire near Abisko, Sweden - Palsa_T0_2 | ecosystem: Environmental > Terrestrial > Soil > Palsa > Peat permafrost | place: Sweden: Abisko...
ATTAGCGGGGCGTTTCCAGAGCCCTCTGACGGACTCGAACCGTCGACCCCTTCCTTACCATCGAAGTCCTCCCGGGCAAGAAAGGGGCGTGTTGCAGGTGCTTTACGTCGAGGGTGTTGGTGCAAGATAGCGTAGATCGTGCTGTTTATGCGGGGGCGTGTTCCACTGGTATTCCACGGTATCTGAGTCCGTGAGGCTCAACCTTTTCCTTCTTGGCGCAGCGCGTCGAGGTCGCCGTGGACGTCGTCGATCACGGCGACGCGCATCGGGACCTGGCGTCGAGAAGGTCGAGGAACTGGCGTGGGCTGAGCACCGGCGGGTCGGGGTCGGCCAGGCCGAGGAGGTGCCGGTCGCCGGACACGAGGCAGTCCGCGCCGGCGGCGCGCGCCAGCGCGACCAGGTAATCGTCGTCTGGGTCCGGCGAGACACCGGGCAGCTGTGGCGGATCCGCGACGATGACGGAGTCCGTGGCGAGTCCGTCGATGAACTCGGTCGCGACGGCGGAGGTGATGAAGCGCCGGAACTTCGGGCGAGCGAGTACGTCGGCGAGCTCGTCGAGCAGCGCGGGGCTGGCGATCAGCTCAAAGCGCTCGTCAATCCAGGCGGTGAGGATCTGACGTGGCGGGCCGGCTGGGGAGATCGCGGCCGAGACAAGCACGTTGGGGTCCAGGACGGCGCGCACGCGCCGATGTCAGCGCTTGGGAGCGCGCCGGTCGCGGCGCATCGCATGCAGCTCGTTGTTCGCCAGCTCCATGGCGTCCTCGGCGTCGAGCGTTTCGCCTGCCTCGCGCGCCTGCTGCTCTAATGCGGCTGCGACGCGTGCGCGGCCGCCGACGAGCTTCAGGTAGCGCTCGTAGGAGAGCACGACAGCCTCGGGGCGCCGTCGCGCCCCGATCACGACCGGCTCGGCGTCGGCGCCGGCCTGGCGGAACCGCTCGAGCAGGGCGGGCAGTTGCGCGCGTGCTTCGCGTGTGGCCAGGACTTCATGCGGGTTGCGAGGCATATCTAGAAGGGTAGCACGAACGTGTACACATATGTGGTCGCATCGCGGACTCGCAGGCCGGCTAATTGGCCGCTGCATGCACGCTGCCACGCGCGGCAGCTGACAACCACCCACAGAATCCTGTGAACTTCAGCGGCGAGGGCTCGGAGCCCACGGCCCGGTGACGCACTAGGTGATACACTTAGGGTATGCCGACGAAACGCCACCGTCTGCTCGTCACGGAAACTGATGAGCTCGCTGCCGTATTGGACGAGGCGGCGCGGCGTTGGCCCGACTTGAGTCGAGCGCGGCTGCTGGCCCGGTTGGCTGCAGAGGGACAACGGGTCCTTCACGACGAGCAGGCCGCGCAGCGCCGTGTTGCCGGCGTGCGGCAGAGCGCTGGTTCTCTGGCCGGCGTGTGGCCGTCCGATGCACGTGAGCGGTTGCGCGACGAGTGGCCTGAATGACCGCTGCCGACGTCACCCCGGCCCGCCCGACTCTGTTGGACGCGGACGTACTGATTGCGCATCTGAATCCCGATGACGCTCAGCATTCGCGTGCCGTGGACAGGCTGGAGCTCGCGGCTGCGCAGGGGCCGCTGGCGGCCAGTGTGCTGACCGTGGCGGAGGTGCTTGTTCACCCGTCCGCCGGGGGGGTGGGGGAGCAGGCGTACGCGGCCCTCAAGGCGATGGACGTGACGGTGCTTGACATCCCCGCAGATGCCGCCGTGCAGCTGGCGTCGCTCCGCGCCAGGACCGGGCGGCGGATGCCGGACTGCTGTGTCCTGCTAGCCGCCGCCCGCACGGGTGGTGCCGTACTGACATTCGACGAAAAGCTTCGCGGCTCGGCTGCCGAACTGGGCATCAGCGTCTGCTGAGGGGGCGCGACCCGCCGCCGCTCGTCTCACTCGCCAGCGATGCTACGGCTCCAGCTAGGCTCACGAGCGGAGAGGTCTCGGTCCAAGGGTCGTTCAGCGAGGTCGGCCTTGTCCAGCATCGAGATCAGGGCCGGCCGCCGCCGGTGCTGCTCACGGAGGCGCGCGATGTAGTCGGTGAACTCGGTAAGCGCGCCTGCACCCTGCGCCGTCGCTCGAGCGCGCTTGAGGATTCGCACGGCTGCCGCGTACGCTCGCCGATCGGCCGTTTCGAGCACTTCGTCAGCGACCCGTTGGTACACGGCGAGCGCGTCGGCAGGCGCTTCGGCCTCACGGCATTCGGCCAGGCGCAGCCAAAGTTCAGCCCCGATCGCGTCGCTCGGAGCGGCTGCGGCTGTGCCCCAGGCGAGACCGCCGTCGCCGTCGCTGAGGAGGGCATCGACGAGCGCGCGGAGATCGGTTCGTTGCAATGCCGCTCGGGCGGCATCGCGCTCGAGCGGCCAGGCATCCCTCGTCCCGGCGGCGGTCCGTAGCGTGCCGTAGGTTGAGAGCGATGGCATCCGCTCGTGCTGCGCGCGTCGCAGCGCGAGCACCTCGAGCGGCTGTCCGCGTTTTGTGTGCACGGCGCATGCCAGGTCGTACAGTTTCGCGGTCTGCCAGCCGTGGGTCTCCGCGATGCCACGCGCTGTCCAGGCCAGCGTGTCGTCATCGCGCCCAAGCTCGGCCATCGCTTCGGCGACCCGCACGAACCGGTATGGGGTACTCAGGTCCCCACCCAACAATGTCACGATCGCGTCGATGTCACGGTCCAGGATGGCGAGACGCTCGCGCGCGTAGCTGGCCGCGAACGAGTCGTCGCTTGGGTGGGCGGCGACCGCTTGTCGATAGGCAGCGATCCCGTCTTCTCCGAGCGCGCTCGCGTAGCGGACGGGGTCGACCTCGAAGAAGTCCTGGTCGGCGAACCGGAATCGGATCATCCACGCGGCCAGCTTGACCGGATCGGCGACCCCCGCATCACACGCCAGCGCGTGCACGGCCAGCAACTCTCGCGCTACGTCACCGATCAATCCGGAGGAGTCATCCGCGTGCAGGATCACCTTGACGACATGGCCGATTGCGCGCTGCAGCAGCTCCACCAGTTCCCTTGACGGGGATGTCCGGACGGCCGCTTCCAGCTCTGCGACGATCGGCCGCGCTGACCGCGCCCAGTCCATCCTCTCTCGGTAGCCGAGAAACCGTCGCGTGCGAAGACCGCGGTCCACTTCGGCGCGCAACTGCGCCAGATCGCCGGCCGCGCGAGCGGTCACCAGCCGCACCTGCCGCTCCACGTCATCGTGACGATCGACCGCGGCCGAGACGACCTCCCGCAGCTCTTCGACGGTCAAGGCGGCGACCAATTCGCCGATCGGCGTCTCTGAGGTGCGGCTCGTCGATCTAGGCGCCACTGTCGCGTCCCTTTGTCCGATGGTCGCGTTTCCGAGTGCCGACAGAGGCCCTGAGTGCAGCCTTCAACGAGCGGGGGCCGCGGCTTCCGCTCACGCGGCAAGCGACTCGCGCCGCGGCACGATCAGCTCGCCTAAGTTGGCTTCCAGAAGGCACGCGATTTCGTGCAGGGTGCCGCTGTCGGCGCTGAGGAGAGTGATGTCCTGCTCGCGGATGATCAGGCGGGCGGCCTCGATCTCGCCCGCCTCCTCGCGCCAGCCGCCGAGGTCGGTGAGGCCCGGCGTCTCTTCATCGGGCCACGCGAACGCCCATCCGCTCGGGATCGCCTCGCCGAGACACTCCCAGAGTTCGTCGTCCTCGATCACCTCCAGCACGGACTCGTCGTCCTGGATCGACCAGGTCATCGTGTGCAACTCGACCCCATCCGGCAAAGGTTCGGCGGCGTCGTCGGGGTGGAAGCCGAGGATCGTCAGTGCCGCCTGCGCCGGATCGGCCGGCAATGTTGCGACTCGCGCCCTCCAGCGCCGCTCACCATCTGCTGGGAAACGTGCACCCGGTCCCCATAGAGTGGGCGCGGCCGTCGCATCGACGACGCGCGCGACGAGGATCTCGGCGATCCGGAAGTGCTCGAGCCCGTCGCGCCACGCAACCCGCACCAACGTGTCGTCGCGCAGCGACTCGAGCTCGAGACACACGCCGGGCGTCACCGCGCGCACTCGAAAAACATCCAGGCGAGCCTCGGCCAGCCCGCGCGCGATCGCCCTGGCTGACGGGCCGAGCTCGGGACGGGCGATGTAGCGTTCCATGAGCGTCGGCCCACCGTCCGCCGGCAGGTAGTCGTTCAGCGTCCAGACCATGCTCATGCCCCGCCCGCTGACCCCGCGGAGCATCCGGATCAGCGTCGTGTGGCTGCCGGCGTCCTCGAGCGTCTGCGCGTGCTCGGCCCTCAGCCACGCAGTCAGATCGCCCAGGAACGCATCACGCTCGCGGAGTTCGCGTGCCACAACTCCCAGCTGCACAAGGCAGCAGCGCTTGTACTTCTGCCCGCTTCCACACGGGCACGGCTCGTTGCGGGAAGGCAAGCTCGTCAGGGTATGAGCGCGACCGGACGACAGCCCCGGATCAGTGGTGCAGAGCATTCTGTCCTTTCTTGAGCACTTGACGCCCACCCAAACCGTGCATGGCTTTGCTCTGCGTCTCGACGCTGACAGCGGCGAGAGCTGAAGCCGATCAGGAGGCCGTCTCAGCCTTGATCGCCGACCCAGCGGCGATATGCGGCGAGCAGGCGCGCGGTGGTTGGGTCTGCCTGGACGGTGATGTCGAGCAGCGCCAGTTCGTGGCGGCGTCCGCCGCGGCGGCAGGTTGCGATCAGTTCCTGGCGGCGGTTGCTCAGGCTGACTGAGAGCACCTCGACGTCTTCGCCGATGACGGGTGCCGGGGCACGGAAAGCTGGCGTCGTAGAAGGCGTTCTCGAACGCCGTGAGCTGCTCGTTCTCGTTGTAGCAATCGACGGTGATCTCCTCGATCAGGCTGTCGAGGTCGGGATCGGCCCGGCGGGCTGGACTCATGGTCGGACGGGTCTCCTTGTGATCGCAGTCAGGCGGCTGGGTTGAGCCTGTCGAGTACGAGCGGTGGGCAGCGGATCTCGCCGCTCTTGAAGCGGCCAATCGGGCGGTGCACGCAGACGGTCGCGCCGTGGTCGTCGAGCTCGACGACGTTGCCCTGGATGCCGTGCAGATAGCGTGGGCTGGCGTGGTGGTTGATGCGGACGCGGTCGCCGACGTTGAGCATCGCGAGCGCCTTGGCCGCACTGACCGTCCGTAGCAGCTCATGACGCGCCCGGACCGCATCGGCGATCGCGGTCAGATGCAGGTCCAGCTCGCCGGCCGCGATCTGGTCAAGCAGAAGGCGCTCAGATTCGGCTGCCGCGTCGGGTGGCGGGATGCGCGCTGGACGCGACGCGTGCCATTGGGGCTGGACCTGACCGCGCGTTCGTTGCCGGAACGCTTGCTCACACCCGGGATTATCGGAAGCGGCGCAGACGGATGGTCATGTCGCGGTGCTCGCCTGCGCCCATCCGCTCGGCCCGAGCCCGGGATCGCCGTCGAACAGCACCGGCGGCCCGTGGCGCAACGCGAGCATCGCGTTGTGCCCCCTCCAGGCGCGCGCGCTCACCGGCACGTCCGCGGCTATATCGTGCCTACTCGTCGTGGATCCTTTCGCCGGCGTCACTGAGGATGTGCGGGATGCGCTTGCCGGCGTGCCCGAGACTGAGCGGGCGCTGCTGGAGCTGCGGCTCGCATGGCCGGAACTGGAGGAGCGCGAGGCTCTGATCGCGGCGCGGTTGCGCGTGTTCGTGCTGACGTGGGAGCCGTTTGGGTGGATGCGCGATCGCGACACGGCGTGGGCGACGGCTACCGGTGACGGCGACTCCTACGAGGTCGTCCTGTATCTGATGCTCCATGACGCGGTGCGCCGGGCGCGCGACACGGCGAGGACGATTGCCGCTGTGATCGGCGAGCTCGCGGGCTCGGTGCTCGCTGTCGGCGCCGCGCATGAGGAGCTGCTGGTCTCGGGCGGCTATCCGCAGCTCGCGTTCGCGCGCGAGGTTCCCGGCCTACTCTCGGAGTTGGGCTCGGCGCACACGCTGCCGGCAGCTGAGATCGAGCTGGCAGCGTCGGGGTGGGAGCCGATCGGGCTCGGCGCGATCCAGGATCTCGCGCAGGAGCGCTACGGCCCAGTCGATCTGGACCGCTCCCGGGTGCGGCTCGAGCCGGCGACCGAAACCACGCCGGATTGTCCGGCGTGTGCGGGTGCACGGTTCGGCTTTCCGGCGGAGCTCGACGAGCAGCGCGTGGGGATGTGCGCCGAGCATGCCGAGCAGGCGCAACGGGTCATCACCGAGCGGCTCGAGCGCGCGCCGGCGAGCAACCGCGACGGCTGGGACGCGATCGTGGGTGGGTCCTCGATGCTCTCAGAGCCGACGTTCGGGCTGCCGCTCTGGCTGCTGGGAGGGCTGCAGAACGCGGCGGACCGCGATCCGCGCACACCTGCCTCGGAGGCGGAGCTGCGCGCCGATGCCGAGCTGGCGCTCGAGCTCGCGGCGCGCCTGACCGGCAAGCCGGAGGTGTTCGCCGAGCTGATGAGCGTGGACGGAATCGGCAACACGTGGCTGATCGAGCTGCCGATGGCGCTCGCCTGGCGCGGGCTCGTGGATGAGGCTGTCAGGGTTGGTGACGCGCTCGCAGCGCTCGATCAGGACAACCGGGCGATGTTCGCAAACGACGTCGCCGTGATCCTCGCGGAGGCCGGACGCGGCGAGCAGGCGCTCCAGCGGATCGAGCAGAACCAGCGCCGGTTCCCCGACGACCTGTGGACACAGATCCACGCCGGCGACGTCCACCTCGCCCTGTCCGATCGCTCACGGGCCGAGCAGGCGTTCCGCGACGCGCTCGCGATGGCGCGCGCACACGGTGACGCCTCTGGGATCGCGGACGCCAACGAGCGGCTCGTGCGCCTGCTTGCCGGGCAGCCCGGGCGAGAGCAGGAAGCCAACGCCGCCGTCCAGGAGATGCAGCGCGCGAGCCGTGCCGCGTACGCCGGCTCGCGGGTCGCCGTCAAGATCGGACGCAACGGTCCGTGCCCGTGTGGCAGCGGACGCAAGTTCAAGCGCTGCTGCGGGGCCGGATGAGCAAGCCAACCCGCGCGATCCCGCCCGCCGAAGCTGCAAGCCTGGATCCAGGCGCGCACGCGCCACCACCTCTCCCACGCGCAGGTGCAGATGGCGCCCGAGCTCGGGATGACCCCGATGAAGCTCGGCTCTATCGATAACCACCGACAGGAGCCCTGGAAGGCGCCGCTGCCGGAGTTCATCGAGCATCTCTACTTCAAGCGCTTCGGCCGTGAGCAGCCCGAGGTCGTCGTCTCGATCGAGCAGCGAGCCAGACAGCTCCAGCAACAGAAGGCGGACCGGAAGGCCGCGAACGCCGCGCGGCGTTCCGATACCGGCGTCAGCGGCGACGCGCCGTGATCAAGCTTGGCGCGGAACCGCCCGCGCAGCACAGCTACGCGACGTGTACCGTCATCGCCTGATGTTGGCTGTCATCCGCCGGTCACTCGGGCCAGCGTGCGCCCGCGGTGATCTCGGGCAGGATGCCGCTGACGCCCTGGTTGTCTCCGGGACTCAGCCACAGCAACGCCCAGCAGAGCGTTTCCGCGCTGTCATGTTCGCCGAGACGCCAGGCGCTCAGCGCGAGGCCGTGCAGGCACCGCAGGAACGGGCGGTTGTCGATCCAGCCCCACCGGAGAGCCCCGTTGAAGGGCTCCGGCAGCGAGCGCTCGGCGACTGTACGCCGGTGGCGTAGTGACCCAGCGCGAGTTGCGTGTCGCCCGGGTTGAATGCCAGGAGGCCGAGGTGTGCGTACGCGTCGAGGCATCGCGCGTCGCGCTCGAGCAAGCCGCCGAGCAGTTCGATCGCCGCTGCAGTGTCTCCGCGGTCGCGGAGTTCCATCGCCTCGATGATCGGGTCGTCGTGATCGGGGTCGCCGCGAGCGGGGAGGATCTGCTCGAACTCGTACTCCATGCGAGGCCCGCCGGCGATCACCTGTGCGGTCGAGGCCGCGATCGTGTCCCCGGGCTCACCCCAATACTCCGCGGCGGGATCCCAGACACCACGTTCGTGGAGCTGAAGCGGGCCACCCGCCGGGACAATCGGCTCAGGCGGGTCGATCAAACCCCGCGGATAGTGCCACTGGCCGGAGTTCATCGCGGGCGCCACCCTACAGCCGCGACCGACCACACGGCTCTCGGACTTCAGTGCGATTCGCGGCGGGGCTCTCGGCGCCACGCCGTCGCGATCCAGCAGGCGCACAGGAACGTGCGCTCCTCGCGGTTCAGGATCAGGTCTCCGACGTTCGGCAGGCCATTTGCTTCGCTGACGCGGCGCGGCTCCCAGTCGAGGTCGCCGAGGTACAGCGTCGCGTCGGCGTCGCCGTCGGCGTGCACGAACACCAACTGCTCGCCAAAGGTGTTCTCGAAGTAGGCGATGTAGCGCTCTGGTCGCTGCTCGATCGCCGGCGCCGGCGTTGCGTGATGGTTGGTGAGATCAAGCAGCTCGTCCATCACCGCGTCGTCCATCACAGCGGCACACCGTTGCGGGGCAGCACCTGGCTGAGATGGCGAATCGCTCACGCCGCCCGGCGGGATTGCAGGTCGGGGATCAGTCCGCGCCGGCGGGCCTCGTCCTGGAGCTCCTCTGGCAGGGTGCGTGCGTCGACCAGGAACCCGTTGACCTGAACGATCCAGGCCATCGGATGCTGCTCGAGCATCGCGACGCGGGTCAGGTCCGGCTCGAACATGCCGAGGTCGAGCGTCTTTGCGATCAATGCCGCCTTGTTGGCCATCGTGCTCTTCACCACACCAACATGCTCGGCAAGCTCGTCCGCGGTCACGTGCGGATCCTGGGAGGGATCGAACAAGAAGTTGACTCTCGCAACCGTGTAGATCGCGCCGGCCGCCCAGATACGCACGTCGCCACGCGCGAGCGGCGAGGGGCGCTTACGGCCCAGCCGAGCGACGAGCACGCGGCAGAGCTCGGCGTACTCATGATCGAGATGCGCCACGCAGACCTGATCGGTGATCGCTAGGACCTCAGCCACGCGCAGGCGCATCGCACCCGGGACCTTGAGCTTCGACAGGAGAGCCTCACCGAGTTCGAGCATCATCAGATGATCGTCCCGAAGCCGGACGACACCGCCGGCCTCGCGACGATGGCAGGCGACGAGCCGACGCCGGCCGGACCACCCGCGCAGTAGAGGATCGGTGGTATCCCCAGCTCTCAAGATCAAGCTGGAGGTGGATGCGATGGTGCAACGTGGACAGGTTTTCGCGCTCAAATCGAGCAACGGGGACGGGGTGTGCTGGGCCTACCGGTATCGGGTCGGTGGTCGCGGGTCAAAACGGGTGCAGCGCGGCGGCTTCCCATCCGAGCAAGCGGCCGCCGAGGCGCTTGAACGCGCGCTCGAGCGTCTCCGCCAAGAGCAGGATCTGGCCGACGCCCCGACGCTCAGCGAACTCGTAGAGACGTACATCGCCCAGCACGACGCCGAGCCAGAGACGATCGAGAAGCTCAGGTGGCTCTTGACCAAGTCGACGCGATCGTTCGGGGATCTTCCGATCAGCGAGCTGCAACCGGCCGAGATCGCCGCGTGGCGGATAACGATCCCACGCGGGCACCGTTTCGAGGCGACCCAGGCACTGCGCCAGGTCCTTGCCCGAGCGGTCAGCTGGGGCTTGCTCAACACCAACGCGGCCAAGGACGGGGTCGAGAACCCGCAGCGACCGCGCATCGAACAACGACCGTTCGACTCATGGGCAGACATCAGAGCGCTCGCCGACCAGATCGGGCCGAGCCACGGGCCGCTCGTGCTGTTCGCCGCCGCGACCGGGCTGCGGCCGGGCGAATGGATCGCGCTTGAGCACCGCGACATCGATGTCGAGTCCGGCGTCCTCTACGTCAAGCGAGCGTTTCGAAACGGGCGCCTCAAATGCCCGAAAACCGACGCGAGCACGCGTGCCGTGCCGCTCCAAGCGATCGCGCTCGCTGCACTCGAGGAGCTTCCTCCCAGACCCGACTCACCGCTCGTGTTCCCCGCCCTACGGGGCGGCTACCTCGACCTGCACAACTTCCGCAATCGCGAATGGAAGCCTGCCCAGCGCGAGCTCGGGATCGACCCGATCAGACGGGTCTACGATCTCAGACATTCCTTCGCTACGTTCGCGCTCCGCGCCGGCGTCTCGACCTTCGACCTCTCCCGCTACATGGGCGCCAGCCTGACCATGATCGACCGCCACTACGGCCATCTCGCCAAGGACGGCCGCCAGCATGCGATCAACCTCCTCGACACGTTCACAGCAGCCAGCGCACCGACGTCCACCAGCGTGGACGTTGTGGACGTCACGTGGACGCCAGACAGACGTCACGTCGGCGATCCCGCTCCGGCAAACACGCCCTGAGCAGGGAGAAACCGCAAGCCCTCTTGGGGACTCGGACCCCAGACCCCTTCCTTACCATGTCTGCGCGTGCGCCCTGCTCGTGCTCGTCGATCCAGTTCGTGAATTCCTGCAAAGCGTCTGCTGGGCTGATCGGTCCGTCAAACGCTC
>Ga0302325_10033845_pt1 | contig 10460 bp, 8 predicted proteins | sample Palsa_T0_2_FD_201948 | JGI IMG/M metagenome (GOLD analysis project Ga0302325, IMG submission 201948) | Peat permafrost microbial communities from Stordalen Mire near Abisko, Sweden - Palsa_T0_2 | ecosystem: Environmental > Terrestrial > Soil > Palsa > Peat permafrost | place: Sweden: Abisko...
TGACGCGGTGATTCTGCGACCCCCAATCGATGCCGACGAAATACTTCAGTTGTTTGTCCAAGTTGTCCAATGTAGTTTGTTACCTTTCTTTTGCTCTATTTCGGCTCCCGCGATGCTGCTATCAAGCCTGTACCGGCGCTCATCAAGTTTCAGACGGCGCGACTCCCCACTGGAAGTTGCATCACGGCTAAACCGCCGAGGCGCATGTCCTCCCCTGGCACTTTACGTGCTGCGTTGCGGGGGCGCTCCCGACGGCCTGCCGGTCGAGACTAAGCGTTTTGAATGTCCAGCCTCAATTAGAAGGGTACAGGCGTTGCGGAGGGGGAACGCCTCCGCTGGGATGGGTGACCGGAAGACAGGCCGCCGGTGTGAGGCGTTGCGGCGCCACAAAAGTTCAGGCGGCCTGGCTGAAGGCAGGGAAGATACCTGAGGTAGGGAGTCAAGACTTTTTTTGCGACTGTTTCCACAGGCAATGGGCGCTCACTCACGACATTTGCACAGCTTTGGCCAGTGCGCCACCAGGGCGTTCTTCGTTTGGCCAATGCTAGCCAGGTGGATCTCCTCACGGTAGCGTTGGCAAACCTGAGCGTTATGCAGCAAGGCTCTCCAGTTTGGCGTGTCGGCCGATGTAGCGATCAAGCGTGCCGTTAATGGCGGGGTTTTTCACGTTCAGCAGTGCTGCTAGACAATCAGGAACTGGCTCAAAGCTAAGTTGTTCTTGTCAAGATCGCCCGCCGCCGGACCTACCAGCCAAACTTCGCCCGCACAATGTCAACGATCATTTGAAAGCGTAGAAGTTTGGACTTTGAGCCGGCCCAGCAACATCATCTGTGCCAGAAGCTCAATTCATCCGTCCGATCATCTGCGCCTTCTGTCGAATCACTTCAGCTCCTCACTACGTGTCCGGCTTACCGTCCTTTAATGCCTGTGTCTGGCGGCTGATTCCAGGAAATTATAATTGGAGAGCCAGCCGGGCAACTTGAGGCCGGCATACTACGTGAAGAAAACCGGATTGCACCCGCTAGTGCCTCCAAAAATGGCGAAAAGCACAGTGAATTTTGATATCGTGCGCGACATCGGTCTCAAGCTGCCCGGAGTCCAGGAGAGTACAGCGTATGGAGCGCGGGCTTTGAAGGTTCAGGGACAACTCTTAGCCTGCATCCCATCCAATCGTTCGGCCGAACCGGATTCGCTCGTGGTACGCGTGGATTTCGATGATCGCACCGAGTTGCTGGCTGCCGATCCAGATGTTTACTACGTTACGGACCATTACGTCGGCTACAGTGCCGTGCTCGTTCGCTTGTCTCGCGTCACTCCCGACAAACTGCGAGACTTGCTTGGAATGGCACACAAGTTTGTCACCCGCAAAGCCTCGCCCCGGGTATCGGCGCGAAAGCGATCCTGATCGAGCACGCATTTCCGCGCTTGAGGGCACACGTAAGATTGGCCGCGTAGTCGCCAAGGGTTAGATCTACACATCGCCGTTACTCACGGGTTAATCCAAGGCAGAGTCTTCAAGTCTCAAGGTTGCGCGTTTTACCGCGGCCAAGTGCAGCCCTCCCGGTCAGTTGCGGTGTGCGCTATGGTAACTTTCCATGGCGTCCACAGAAATGCTTCGATTCATCAACCTAACGACTTCCCGGTCCGTATGGGGCTTACACTTTCTGGGTTCGGGCTAACTGTTGTTAGCGATATTAGGATAGATTGTCTCCGGGAGGCGCCACCATCTTCTGGCCTCGCTCCGAAATAGTGGAAGGACGGTCCCGCATGGCGGTCGACCGACTCGCGAGAGTGCACCGTCTGGCTGCAGGCTGGTTTCGCTGTTCACATCCTGGCGACATATAGCTTGTTCGGGTAAAGGGCCTTCACGACTTTTCGGATAACCTGGGTCCCATTTTCTCCATTAGTGAAAACCACTACTCCGATTCCTTGCGATGGAACGAACATGGCCGAAGTTCTCACTCCCCAATCCGAGCCGTCGTGATCCAGAATCTTTACTCGATTCACGACTTCTACCTCCCATCCCAAACCCATGCCAGCCGTCACCGTGCATTGATCCAACTCTCCAGCTTCTCGGCATACTTTTTCCAAATCTTCCGGCTTCACCATATCTCGTGTGATGGTTGCTCGTTCTGCAGCAATTGGCTCCGTCAATCCCTCGTCGCGCATCACACTCACCACGAACTTCGCATAGTCGCCAATCGTGGTCCGCAGCAGGTCGGCGCCATTCCAGGCTTGTGCGACAACGTCGATAGGTTTCTCGCCTTTTGGCCCGTGGGGAATTGCAAGGCGTCCGGCTTGCCAATCCTTTGCTGTATAGGATGTCTCGTTCATTCCGATGGGACTGAATGCCATTTCTTGCGCCAGCAGATCAAAGGGTTTGCCGAGTTTCTTCTCGGTAAACCGGCCAACATAGTTGTATCCTTCGCCGGAATATCCGGTTTGAGTTCCGGGTTTCCATCTGATCTTTAGTACTCCCCCTGTCATTCGCCGCCAGTTTGCAAATCCAGTCTGGTGTGACAAGCACAGCCGGGGAGTCAACAACTTGCTTCGCGGATCGTCCTCAAGATCGGGATCAAGCCAAAATGGCCACATCGATTCATCCAACGAGAGTTTTCTTGCCGACGCGAGTCGGAGTATTGTCTCCGCCGTTATTGGCTTCGTCAGCGACGCAACGTTATACAGCGTTTTTTCAGTCGCCGCGACTCCCGGACTCTGCTCCCCATACACCTCAGTCCACGCCACTTTTCGATCTTGGATATATGCCACCGCTACGCTTGGCACATCGCTCTCTTTCAACCATTCCGCCACATGTGCATCAATTTCAGCGCGGCCATCTTTCGTCGCTGGGGCGGTCTGCGCAGTGGGTTGCGCCTCCCTATGTGCCGTAGCCGGAATCATGCTTACGCACAGTGTGCTAGCAGCCACCAACGTCTTCGCGGTTCCCCAGACTTTCACTCTCATGACTTCGCTCAGAGCCCACTTTTTACTGGCGTGCGTCGCGGGCGCGCGCCGCTGCGCCATCAAAACCAGCCCCCGGATGGCTCGAGGCCATTGAGGCGCAGATACGCGACAAGGTTGCCGTAATGCAAGGCGTCATGATTTCCGACTTGCGTCAAAATAAACATCTTGTTCGTCTTGGTGCCAAAGAAGTCCGCCGGGTCGTTGAGGTGCGCATCGGTGAACCCGGAGTACACGCCATCGCAGTAACCGAACGCTCCTTTGAGGTAGGCCATGATCTCGGTCTTCGAACCCTTCGCGGCAGCCGTGGCGGGGGTCGTTTCACCCTTCACGTTTGAACACAAGATGTAGGATATATCCGCCACATGATTCAGGATCTCGCCAAAGGAGCGAACGTCCTTCGTCGGCCGGTAGCTGTACTTGGACTCTGGCATCGCTTCCGCTGACTTCATGATCTTGTCCTGCATATTGCTACGAAAAATAGATAACGTCGTCGTCAGCGGATTCGGCGCCGTGGTCGGGTTGGGCAGGTTCGGCGAGATCTGGGCGTTGGCCAACGACGCCAAGACGGAAACAAATACTATGCCAACAGGAACCGCGACGCGAGCAATGGATCGAAACATTTTAAAAATCCTCCAACATGTTGTAGGCCGTGCAAATCCCGGACTGCAACTCCTGCGAAAACGCTTAAGACCCGACAAGAGACTCCCTCGAAAAATTGCTTCCGAGCATCCAAGTCGCAGCTGTGCGGGTTCCGATGAAACAATCTGCAAAATCAGCATATCCAGCATCCTCCGCCGCATCGGAAATTGTGACGACGGCCTAACGCCTCAACCTTCTACCACTCAGTCTACTCGATTATAGGTCGAAGGTCAAGGCATTGTTTTGATATTGTTTGCCAGTATGAGTCGAGTGAAGCAGCGGGCGAAGACGACACTCGACCCGTCGCCCTCAAAATCACGACGCGGAATAGCGACGTGATATCACGACTACTCAGCGCGTAACGATTCAGTCGGATTCACGCCCGAAGCACGATGCGCCGGAACAACCGCCGCGCTCAATCCCGCCGTTCCAAGAACCAGCGTTGCAATCGTAATTACGGTAAGGTCAAACGGCTTGACGTCATAAAGCTGGGACACTATCAGCCTCCCCAAAAACCAAATAACCGGCAATCCAATTCCGATCCCGGCCAGAATCATTAGCAACGCATCCCGCAGCACCATCCAAATCGCGGACCAGCGGTCCGCTCCAAGAGCCAATCGAATCCCAATCTCGCGCGTACGCCGTGTAACCACAAACGACATCACGCCATACAAACCGACCACCGAAAGCACCAACGCCATAAGGCTGAAACCGCCTGACAGCGTCGCCAGCATATGCTCGGTATTCAACGATCGGCTCACCTGTTCGTCCAAAGTGCGCAGGTCCATCACAGGCAGCGTCGGGTCAGCGTTGTGCACAATCGCTCGAAGCGTTTGAAAAGCCGATTCCGGCGTCCCGCGCACTCGCACATAGAATGTTGCGTCGCCACTCCCTGCCTCGAGGAAAGGAACAAACGCCTGTTCGGACTCGTCCCGAAGCCCGCGGTAACTGAAGTCGGACATAACGCCGACTATCTCGATATCCGTCTTCACGTCCGGTCCGGAACCGACGCCAATGCGTAGGCCCAGCGGATTCCGCCCGTCCAGAAAGCGTTTCACAAAAGACTCGTTCACGATTGCCGAACGAAACCCCATTTCGCCCGAAGGTCGCGCAACGCGTTCGTCGAAGTTCCTGCCAGCCAGAATTCGAATGCCCATGGTTCGAAAGAATCCGGGTGTGACGGCGTTCAAATTCACAGCACGGTCGGTTGTTATTCGCATGTCGCCCTGAATCGTGATCGGATTGTTCCAACTTCCGCCAGTCAGCAAGGGAACGCCTGCGACGGCGGACACCTGCGTGATCGGCGAGTTGCGTATGGCTTCGTCAATGCGGCGAATCAGCCGGCTGCCGTCCGTATTGGAATAACCGTTGCGCGAAGCAGCGAGCGTGAACGAAACCATGCTGGATGTCACAAACCCGGGCCCCTTTGTCATCAACGCATCTAACGTCCTGACAAACAGCGTTGCTCCCACAACCAACGTCAAAGTCAAGGCGATTTGCGCGGTCACGATCACCTTGCGCAGGCGAACGCCACCAAATGCCGTACCGCCGCGCTGCTGCAGCGACGATACTAACGATCGCCGTCCCGATTGCCATGCCGGCGCTAAGCCACTCAAAACCCCAGCCGTGACGCTTACACCGAAAGCAAACAATAGCAGCCGCGTGTCCACTCCCGCATGCAATGCGTTCTCTGCGGTGTTCTTGGGCAGGAATGCGATCAAGGCGCGAACCGCAAGAGGTGCTAGCGCCGCTCCAAGAAATCCTCCTGTCAGCGCGATTAACAAACTGTCGGCCAGAAACTGCCGTCCCAGCCTGCCGCGCGATGCTCCTAGTGCCAGGCGCGTGCCAATCTCGCGATCGCGCGCCGAGCCACGCGCCAAAAACAAACCCGATACATTCAAACATGCCAGGCCCAACAACACCATAGTTGCCGCGAATAGCACCCACAACGGCTGAACCAAAATGCGCCTCAAACTGGAGTGGCCTTGCGGCGCGGCAGTCAATAAAAGCGACGAATGGAGATACTCTTGCATCTCTTCCGGGGTAATTTTGGGGAATCCGGCTTCATTCATATTCCTCTGCAGCATGGCCTTGAACCAAGGTTGCAACCCAACCTGAGCTTGTTTCAGCGTCACGCCTTCATTCAAGCGGCCGAGCACTTGCATCCAGCGAGTGGGGCTGTCTCGAAGGTCAGAGTAGCCCGGTATCACTTGATCGGACATGGATGCTGGAATCCAGACAGACGGCACTTCGCCCACATCGATGCCCCGAAACGTCAACGCCGCTACTCCAACCACAACAAGAGGATGCATATTGACGATCAGCTTCCGTCCCAGAACATCCGCCGCACCACCCAACCGGGTCTTCCAAAAGTCGTACGAAATCACGGCCACCGGATTCGCGTTCGCCGCGCCATCGTCTTGCTGCGTCAACACCCGCCCCAAAGCCGGCTGGACGCCAAGCAGGTTAAAGTAATTGCCGGAAACAATTTCCGCAGTCGCAGGATGATAATCTCCCCCGGTCGAAAGATTCACATCGGTTAAGGCCCGGCAGAAAACGCCCTCGAAAAATTGTTTCTGCGCGTCCAGGTCGTGGCAGATTGGATAGGACATCAAATTCCAGCCACCAAAACCGTCGGCAACCTGCTCGCCTTGCGTCGCATCGACCAGCACCAGCCGCCCTGGTTCGCGCACCGGAAGCGCATGCAGCAGAACCTGATCCACCAGTGAATAAATCGCTGTAGTGACGCCGATTCCGAGCATCATAGAGACAACAGCCGTGATAGTAAATGACGGTGTCCTGAGGAACGAACGCGCCGAGAAGCGAATGTCGTACGCAAAGTCCCGCAGCCATCGAGTCAGCCAGACGTCGCGGACTTCTTCTTGAATTTGCGTCATACCGCCCAGCTCCAATGAGGCCTGTCTTCGAGCGTCCTCCATCGTCAAGCCCAACCTTTCCAGATCGCTAACTCGCCGGTCTAAGTGATAGCGCAGCTCACGGTCCAAATCACCTTCCAGCTTCCTGCGCCGAAAACAGTTCGTCAGTTGGGGTATCATCAGTTGCCCTCCTCAAAGATCAACTGAACCGCGTCAGCCAGCCGCGCCCAACTGTCTTTCTCGACGACTAGCTGTTTCCTACCCGCAGCCGTTAACGAGTAAAACTTCGCCTCGCGTCCGGTTTCGGATTCACGCCACTCCGCACGCAACCATTTCTTTTGCTCCAGCCGGTGAAGCGCTGGATAAAGCGAGCCTTGATTCACCTGCACTACTGATCGCGAGATGTGCTCCAATCTTTGCGCTATGCCGTAGCCATGCGCCGGTTCGAGCGAAACAATCTGCAAAATGAGCATGTCCAGGGTGCCCTGCGGTATGGGAAATCGTGACGATGGCATCAACGCCTCAACCTTCTACCATTTAGTTTAGTCATTCATAGGTCGAAGGTCAAGGGCTTGTTTCGAAAATAGGAGGAGGTCCCCCGAGCGAACAGCGCGTTCCCACAAACGCTCAGGTCCGATCGCCTACGATGTCGCGCAAAAGGCCGAAATCTCGGGCTATTGCTCGCGTAGTGCGTTTGGTCTCGAAACTGCATGACTCCCGGCCGAAGAGGCAAAGTCTTGAGAATAGATTCGAGAGTTATGTCCGTTATCGTCGGAGTCCTCTTGATTTGCGGTTTTGGGACGGCCGACGATTTAGCCTATCAAGCAAGCACAATTCGCGCTTTGGAAAAGGAAGGTCAATTGCCGCAAGCTTTGGCCGTCCTTTCGCATCTCGTAGCAGACCTCCAGCAAAGAGATCCCGCCAACGAACTCCTGCCGGAGGCTTTCGACCGAAAGGGCTCGATAGAAGCCGATATGGGGCGATACAGAGAGGCTGAGCAAGACTATGTAAAGGCGATCGGCCTTTGGAAGAATTTGCATAAGAGCGCCTCGGCTGCTTTCGCAACAGAACTCAATAATCTCAGCTCGCTCTACTCGGTTACCGGACGGCTGAGACAGGCTGAAACATTGCGCCGCGAAAGTCTCGCCCTACGGCTGGAGCTTCTGGGGCCAGATTCTCTGGAGGTTGCTCTATCCTATTCAAACTTGGCGGTGGATTTGTTTCGCCAGGGGCAATATCGCGAATCGGTGGAGCTGTGTCATAAAGCGCTCGCGATTTGGTCGACGTCGGACTCTGAGCGCAACCGGTCTGATCTGGCGTATCACACGCTTGCTTCGATTGAGCTGAAAAGTGGAGATTTCCCGTCGGCTCTTGCGCACGCGCTAGCAGCGGTGGCACAATACCGGACGAATCAGAACTCAACCGCAAGTACGATGGCGACCTATCAAGATACCGTTGCGCTGGCAAGAGAGGCAAACGGTGATCTCACAGGCTCGGCGCAAGACTTTGCGAGCGCTATCGCACATCTCGAGATCTCAGAGCACAAGCAGCCGTCTTTATCCCATATTGGATTATTGATTGACTATGCGAAGCTCTTGACCCGGCAAAAGCATGCGCGAGAGGCCAAACGCCTGTTGCGCGAAGCTCAATCGGAAGCGACAGCGATTGCACAAGCCAACCAATGGCAACATGCCGTCGATGTGACGGCACTGTTGGCAAGGAAGCAAAGATGAAGGGCCGCGTCAAATCATGATTTGCGGGCCATCTTCGTCAGATCACCTGTTTAGCGCGACGCAGCCGCGAGGATCAATTTCGCATTCGATGCTGGTGCCAATCCAGTCCCAATTTGCGTCTCAGTGAGAATCTCGAGCGAAGATGCGCGAGAAGGCGTTGGGAAATCGCAATGCTCTCTGCGGTTCGATTTCCTAATCTCGGGGGCCATCCGTCACTAGCCGTCAAGTCAAGATTCACGCTGCCCATTATTGATCCAAAAGATCAGAGGAAGAGGACAACGAGAGTTGCCGCAATCATCCGCGCATCGCGCAAACGGGGTTTTGAAATCGCCACGACCTGACTTCGCTGTATCGATCTCGCCGGCGGCATGCGCCCCGCTCCGCCGATGGTATACCGCACCTCCCGAACCGCACCACGTCGGCGCGCACCAGCCTGCGGGTCGGCTCGTACTCGCGATCGGGCGGGTTGCCCGTGTGCACCTGGCCCAAAAGCACTGCGTTACTGGTGAATCACGCGCTTTTCGGACGAACCTTCAATTGGGCAACGCTGGACAATTTACCTGGACGGGTTGTCCGCATATCGCCAAGTGGATTCTACCGATTACTCGTGTATAGTCGCCCAGTGGCGACCGAATAGTCGGGAGGCGGCGGCCGTCGGCTATACTGACGCTTTTATGGACGTTTGTCCGACAGACATCATCCTCGCGCCGGCAGAGCGCATCTGGCGCTTGGTGACGGACCCACGCGAGTTGGCCCACTGGTCAGGGATGAGATTGGTCGAAGCTCCTGCGCGAGCGATCAGCAGTGGCGATCGTCTCGTCTTTCGAGCCGGCGTGTTCCCTATCACCTTCGACGTGGTTGACATACAAGCCCCGCGGCAGCTCACCCTCGGCATTGCGCTGCCCTTTGGCGTCAAGAACCGCGAGCAGATTCAGATCACACGCATCGACTCCAACTCGTCTCGCACGACGTTTAACTGAGCGTTCAGCTTCCCGCCAGGTTGGCGGGGTCGGGTCCTGGAGATAATCATTGGTCGGCGGTTCGTCACCGGACCCGCGGACGCGCTCGGCCGCTTGAAACGAGTTGCTGAAATGACGGGCGCTCAGGCTTATTGAACCTCGATCGAAGGTCGCCCTTGAATGAGTCCTGCCTAGTCGCACAGTGTTTAGGAAGCGCCGGCGTTCAGCGTTCGCAACGATCAACAAATACTACGCCGTCGGGCGTGATCGTTGAGGCGTTTTAGTTTAGGTCTTTTTGCCCAGCGCGGCAAAAGCGGCGTAGAAGATTTCGTCGGGCATCAGTTCTGGCGTCAACACACGCTGGAAGACGAGTCCTTCGATTAGGGCGTGTATGACCCGCACAAGTTGGTCGGCGGGAATGGGCAGATCATCTGATTTTGCGACGGAGCGAAGCCATTCCTCGCCGAACGCATAGCTCTGCGCGGTGAAATCGGCAACTCTAGCGCGCAACTCCTGATGAGTGAGTGTATAGGCCAAACCAGTGAGGCGACCAACTGCGGCGGCACTCCTCTCTGGGATTACGGCGAGCGTAGCATCAGCCAAAGCGCGCAAGATCTCGGGAAAGGTTGCTCCGGGTTGGACCTGCGGCTTGATCGGAGGCCAGTAGGTCTGCCCCAGAGCTAGGAACAGTTCATCGCGGTTTTTGAAATTTCCGTAAATGGCTCCGGTAGTCATGCCCGCCCGCTCGGCGACAGCCTCTAAGGTGGTGTGCTCGTAGCCTTTTTCGCGGATGAGCGAACGGGCAGACTCCAGCAACTTCGCGCGGGTGCGGTCGCGCTTATCGCCTTTCGGCCGGCGACGTGGAGAATGAGGCGTAGCTGACATTTTCCTTGATTTTATAATATCGCTATTTTATAGTAAATCTATATTTAAGAAAAGGATTTCGAAGTCATGGATACCCTAACGGACACGCAGCCATTGCGCCGGGCTGCGCTGCAGAAAATTGTTGATGCCGGAGAGCTCGCAGGTGCGGCAACGCTTGTGTGGAAAGAAGGAACGGCAGAAACGACCTGCGTAGGTTGGCGAGATGTCGAAAACAAGTTGCCGATCGAGCGCGACACGATTTTCAGAATCGCTTCAATGACTAAGCCGATTACCTCTGTAGCGGCGCTCATGTTGGTGGATGAGGGTCGTATTGCGTTCGACGAACCGATTGCCAACCACGCGCCGGAGTTCTTGCGTATGCGCGTGCTCCGGTCGCCCGAAGGTCCTCTGGACGAAACGGATTC
>Ga0302325_10033846_pt1 | contig 10460 bp, 12 predicted proteins | sample Palsa_T0_2_FD_201948 | JGI IMG/M metagenome (GOLD analysis project Ga0302325, IMG submission 201948) | Peat permafrost microbial communities from Stordalen Mire near Abisko, Sweden - Palsa_T0_2 | ecosystem: Environmental > Terrestrial > Soil > Palsa > Peat permafrost | place: Sweden: Abisko...
GCCCCACCATCCCTTCCATGAGTCGTCCGGCCACGGGGCGCGAATGGGGCCGAACATGTTGCGGCCGAGGATGAAGGCGCCGAAATTATCTATGGCTCTGAATGCGAACTCATCGTCGGCGCCGGCCACGCCGCCTCCCTGCCCGTGCATGGCGCAGAATGTTTTGGTGCGGAAGAACCACTGAAAGAGCTCGGGGCCGCGTTTGCCTAGCGGATCGTCGAGACTTTGCTCAATCCCTGCGCTAAAACCGTCCAACGAAAGACCAAATCCTGCTACTCGAACCTTTGGCATGGGTACCGCTCTCCTTAAAAGATTTCCTGTTGCTTTGGGCTTTATCGCGCGGTGTCCTTTTGCCGTCGCTGCTCGCTCTCCTTGACCATTTCGTTCAAGTCCGCGGCGGGACGTATCTCGAAGGGCCCATTCTTCACGCCAGGATGTTGGGAGATGAGCTGAATGGCGTGATTCAGATCTCGAGCTTCGAGCACCAGGATTCCGCCCAACTGCTCTTTGGTTTCGGCATAAGGACCGTCCGTCACCGCGACTTTGCCATTCTTCCAGTACAAGGTCGTCGCTGTGTTGGGAGGCTGAAGAGCTTCGCCGGCGGAAAAATTTCCGTTCTTCCTCAGCACGTCGTCGTAGGAAAAACACTCGTCCAACATGGCGCTGCGCTCGCTCTCAGACATGTTTTCGAACTTGCCGGGCTCGATATAGCCCAAACAGATGTATTTCATACAATTCTCCTTGTTTCCTGTTACTCAGGGAGCCGTAGCTCCCCGCCCTGCTATCAGCTCTGTCATCCGATCGTCATTCGGAAGGCCGAAAGAGCATCGGGCGCACCTCGACCGGCGCCCGACAGGCGACGGCAGCCTTGCGCCCCCACGCAAGCACCTGGTCCAGATCAGCGGCTTCCAGCACCCAAAAACCGCCTATGTGCTCCTTGGTCTCCAGGTACGGCCCGTCGGTGACGAGCACTGTACCATCGGACTGCGCCAGCAGCGACCTCGCGTTGCTGGGCCCGGAGAGGCCGGCGGCTAACTTCCTGGCGCCGGCGGCAATCATCTCGCGGTTGAGCGCGTGAATCTCCTCGATCGTCGCTTCGGTTTCGACGGACGGGTCGAAGTCGTCGGGATGGTAGATAGCAACCAAATACTGTGGCATGACTTTTCCTCGTTGTTTGCTGTGACACAGGGAGCCGTAGGGCATCGTTCTGTTATCAGGTTCTGTTATCAGGCTCTGCCATCCCATAGTCATTTGGGAGGCCGAAAGAAAATCGGCCGTGCCTCGACCGGCGCGTGTTTCGAGGGCGCAATGGCCAGGTTGTTTACTTGCTTTCGCCAGATTCTTGCTCCGGAGCCGGGAAGAAAAGAAGCTCGCGCACCTCGCCCACCGCGTCGGGAGAGATGGCGCCCTTGCGCGCCCACGCCAGCGCCTCGTCCATATCGGCGGCTTCCAGTATCCAAAAACCGCCCATGTGCTCCTTGGTCTCGGTGTACGGCCCGTCGGTGACGAGCACCTTGCCGTCGGACTGCTTCCGCACGGTCTTCGCCATGGCGGGCGGGTAAATCCCGCAGGCGAATTTCGTCACGCCTGCAGCATCCATTTCGCGGTTGAGCGCGTGTATCTCCTCGATCATCGCTTGGGTTACGGTGGACGGGTCGAAGTCGTCGGGCATGTAGTTACAAACCAGAAACTGTGGCATGACTTTTTCTCCTTGGTTGCTGTGGCTTGTTTCCGATGACTCGTTTCCTGTTCACTCAGGAGCCGTCGCTCATCGTTCTTTCGTCCTATAGTCGTTGGGGAGACGGAAAATCGACAGCTGTCCCAAATTTTTATTTCAGCTGCCGAATCCACTCCTTCAGGCGTGTACTATGTCTCGATTCGTCGCGGGTCGGGGAACGGCCGAGTCCCGGTTCTGAAAATCCAGACCCGGGGCACCCATCTCCAGTGGCAGATCGAGATATGGGCCACCTGGCTCATCTGAAACGAACACTTCAAATCTTTACTTCTGATAGAATGTAAAGAAAGGAGAATGTCGTCTCATGGAAGCTACGCTCAGTAGTAAAGGGCAGGCAACGATCCCCAAAGCGGTTCGGGAACGCCTGCAAATCAAGCCGGGGGACCGGTTCAAGTTCTTTTTCCACCCGGACGGTGTGATCCTTCTGCCCAAGATTGCAACTGCTCGACTCAAGGGCATGATTCCAAAACCGGCTCAACCGGTATCGCTCGAAGAAATGGATCGGGCGATTCAAGAAGGCGCAACGGAAAGATTTCGGCCAGGAAAATGATAGGTCTCGATACGAACCTTCTGCTGCGCTACCTGGTGCAAGACGATCCAACGCAGTCCCCTCGCGCAACGGAGATCGGCGAGATATTTGAGCGGCGCTTGACCGAAGATGAACCGGGTTTCGTCAGCCTGGTGAGCATCCTTGAAGTTGTATGGGTTCTCAAAAGTCTTTTCAAGCGTTCCCGGCAGGAAATCGCGAACGATATCGAGATGCTCTTAGCGGCCGATACTCTTGAGGTTCAGAATGAGCAAGAGGTCTATTACGCCGTTGTTTCGCTTCGAAATGGAATCGGAACATTCGAGGATGCCTTGATTGGCTCCCTCGGCGTGTGGCGAGGTTGTTCGGCGACTTTGACGTTTGATGAAGATGCCGCAAAACGGCTGCACGGCTTTCAACTGGCCTGATTCGCATCTTGTGCATTGTCCGGTATCCGCGGCGGTGCTCGCTCGGGCGAGGTCTCCGTTCTCATCCATAGCCGATCGCACGAGTTGTCGTGTGCGCGACTGGCGCCGTGCGGAGCCTTTCATTGCAACTGCCGAATCCGCTCCTGCAGGAATTGCCGCTCCGGTTCCTGTTGGGTCAGGGCCAGGGCTTTTTCATACGAGGACCGGGCCTCGGCTGTCCTGCCTAGCCTGCGGAACATATCCGCGCGGGCGGAATGCGCCAGGTGATAATTTGCCAATTCGCCATGTGCCAAGACCGCGTCGATATGCTTCAGACCGGCCCCTGGACCATCGCGCATGGCAATGGCCACGGCGCGATTGAGATGTACTACTGGCGAAGGCTGAATTCGCACCAATTGGTTGTAAAGCGCAACAATCTGCCGCCAGTCGGTCGCAGCGACCGATTCCGCCTCGGCGTGAACGGCGGCAATCGCAGCCTGCAGTGTGTAGGAGCCGAAGCGGCGGGAGTTCAGGGCTTGCTCCAGCAATGCCACTCCCTCGATGATCTGTTCTTTGTTCCAGAGCGAGCGGTCTTGATGCTCCAGCAAAATCAGCTCTCCGGTTGGAGAGGTTCTCGCGGCGTGGCGGGACGCCTGCAGCAACATCAGGGCAAGCAGGCCACTCACTTCCGGCTCGGGCAGGAGTTCGCTGAGCAACCGGCCCAGTCGAATCGCTTCGCCGGTTAGCTCGGCCCGCGTTACCTCCGCTCCTGCCGCGGCCGAATAACCCTCGTTGAAGACGAGATAGATGACCTGAAGCACCGCGGCCAGCCGCTCAGGCAATTCCTGCGGCGAGGGCACCTCGTAGCGAATCTGTGCGTCTCGAATCTTGGCCTTGGCGCGCACGATGCGTTGCGCCAGTGTAGATGGAGTGATGAGGAAGGCCTTGGCGATCTCCTCGGTGGTGAGCCCGCAGACCTCACGCAGGGTTAGCGCGACGTGCGCTTCGGGCGGCAGAGAGGGATGACAGCAGGTGAAGATCAGGCGCAGCCGGTCGTCCTCAACCTTGCCCTCAAGGCTGTCCTCTTCCTTGGAGTTTTCCTCCGAACTCGATTGCGCTTCGAGATGCCGCGCCAACTCGTCTTGAGACGCGTCGAATCGTGCCCGGCGGCGCAGGGTATCGATGGCTTTGAATCGGGCGGTTGAGATCAACCATGGCCGCGGGTTGTTGGGTACTCCATTGCCTGGCCAGAGGCTCAATGCAGCCGCAAAGGCTTCGTGCATCGCCTCCTCGGCGAGATCGAAATCGCCGAGCAGGCGGATCAGGGTTGCGAGGATGCGCCGTGAATCCGCGCGATACAGGGAGTCGAGCAATTCGCGTATCTGCTGCGGGGGACGCTCGGACATGAGGACGACTGTAGCAAACCAGCTAACCTGAAGCAATTTGGCAGGTGAGGAATGTCCTTTCGCAATCGTCAGTACACTCACTCACTCGAGTTCTCGACAATTGAAGCTGAGGCATCCGTTTTTTGTATCGGGTGAAGCTAAACGTTGATCGCCGAGCCGAGCAGTTGCTTCAGCGCCTGAACGTATTCCGTCAGCGCCTGCCGGCCGGCTTCGGTCATGCGATACAGCGTCTGCGGCTTGCGCAGGACGAATTTCTTTTCGACCGCGACGTAGCCCGCTTCTTCGAGCTTGAGCAGTTGCGCGCCCAGGTTGCCGTCGGTGGAGTTGGTTTTGGCGCGAAGCCAGGTGAATTCAGCCTCTTCCACGGTCGAGAGCAGGCTCAGCAGGGCCAGGCGCAGCTTGCCGTGGATGACGGGATTGAGCTCCGGCAGTCCGTTTTCAGGTTCAGGCGGTGTCTCAGGCATGGGCGGCACCCGAGTTTCTGCCGGCCCTCTTTTCGCGGGCTTCGGAGATCATCATGTAGGTGCCGAAGACGATCTGGCAGAGGAAGATTGCAGCCAGAAAGACGATGGAGCTTTGCGTGACAGTGGCGAAGCAGGAGATTGCGGCCGCCGTCCACCAGGCCAAAGCGCAGAAAAACTGGGCTCCCCATTTGAGAATGATGCTGGAGGCGGCGTTGGCAGTGCCCAGCATGGCGGCTACCGCGGCGATGAACGTTTGTTGATCGATGCGGCCGGCAGCGCTCGCGCTCAGGCAAAAGACAAAGAGCGAAACGCCGACCGCGATCCAGATGGCCCAGATGGCCCGGCCCATGGTTGTTTCCGGCTCTTTGTTGCCCATGCGGGAAGCAATCACCGCGGTCAGCAGGCCGGTAGCCACCATGGTGACTGGCCACGCCAGATTGCTGTGGCCCCAGGTAGCCCAGGCGATGGCGACGTAATAGGCCACACCCCACAGGACAAAGGTCCATCCCCACCTCTCGGTGGTTTTACGGCCCTCGGCAATCATGGTTTCAATCAGGCTAAGCCTGTCCTTCAGTTCCAGTTCTTCATTGGTCATGGCAGTTCTCCTCTTTTGCGATCAAGTCATAAGGATGAAAATCGTGCGTTGGCGGAATGCGGCCAACGCTCAGACGAGGCGTGTGTGGATAAGGAATGCGAGCGACAGCGTGGCCACAAAGACAACATGGAAGATCACATGGAGAAGATTCGGCCTCGGATTGTCGCCCCGGACCGGCAGTATCTGGCGCGTACCGGCATAAAACCTCAGATATTCATCTTTCTTTGCATCCGAAGCGCCGAGAAAATAGGGCAGATACCACATCGCCACCGCGGAGAGAAGGGTGACCGCGCAGTAGATCAGCCAGTAGCGATCCACGTAGACAGGCCGAGGCCGGTTCCAGAAATACCAGGCGAAGGCCGCCGCGATGCCTGGAAAGACCGAGTTGGCCAGCGTAGCCGCCCATAATTTGTGTTTTCCCAGAACTGCCTGCATCTGGCTCGTGTGCGACCAGCCTGGGATCTCGACAAGATCGTGCAACAGGATGATCAGGAACTGGAGCGAAATAAGGATGGCGAATGCGGCTTGCATGGAGTTCTCCTTCCGGGTGCTGTGTCTACCTTGAGGCGCGTTCGGGTAGCCTTCGTTTCATGGTTGGTGCTGCAGCAGCATCTCGACACTGCGGTGAGGTGGATTGCTGCCGACCGTGACGTCGGTGGTTTCCGACCACTCGCCCTTGCCGGTGAGGCGCATGGCGTTCGCAACGTGGGCCGTGCCGGCGTCGTAGCCCCACGAGAAGCCGTTTGTTGTTACCGTGAGCTCGGTATCGATATAGTGGCCACCGTTGTAAGCGCGGAAATGGTAATTGTGGGTGGCGTCGTCGAAAGAGACGGTAGCGAGGGCGTTGAAGGAAGTTTTGCCCTCGGAGTCGCGGCTGGTTCCTTCGATCAGCATGACCAGCCCGTCCAGTTTGTACTGAACTTCTTCGGTCTGCGTGAGCTTGACCGGCTCGCCGGGTCCGCGGGATACGCTGATGGGTCCAGACCAGTGGCCGGCCAGGAACGCGAGCTTACGCATCGCTTCGCGCTGGATCTCAGGCCCGGAAGGTCCGGAAGCCGGCGGTTGTTGCGCGGTCAGCGAGAGACCCGTTGCGGCGAAGATTGCTGCGGCGAGCAGGCATTGGCTTACATATCGGCGTAGCTTCAAGATGCGATTTGCGATTTTCATCGGAAGTTGCTCCTACCTGGAGGCGCTCTGAGTAACCTTCGTTGCTAGAACAGCACCAACAGGGAGTACTCTAAAACATAGAGTACTCCCTGTCAAGAGAATCTTGAATGCGCTCGATTCGTTGAAAAAGGACGTAACGAAACCGGTGGGTTGCTATTCCTCTTCGTTCGAGGAAGCTTCTGGCTCAATATCCGCCTGGGTTTCAAGCGGCGGAGGTCCGGCCAGGACCGGCGCTTCCACAAGCGCACCCGTTAGGTAGGCCGGGTCGTCGCGCCACAGCCAGACGATCCACCAGACGAGCACCAGGAACCAGAGCGCAAAGCGGCCATTGTCCAGATTGCTGAAGATGCGGACAATGCGTTCGTACTGGTCGCGGCTGGTGAGATGGACGGTGCGCTTGACGATATCCTGGGTGGCCAGTACGGCAAGGAAGCCGAGCGCGTAAGTGGAAAGGCCGAGCATGATCTGCTGGGCATGACTCTTCCAGCCGGAGCCGAATCTCTTGCCGAAGATGCGCAGCAGCAGGCCAACTTCGACCGTCAGCAGCGCGAGAAAGTGCTGGCCCTTCATCGCGCAGAGCACCACCAGCAGCAGCGGCAACTGCTTCGGCTCCTCGTTGAGCGCCTTCCAGGTTGGCCACGGCCCCCACTGCCAGACAGCGCCGATGGCGATGCAGACCGTGACCAGCGTCCAGCCCAGCCAGCCCTTGGAGTTCAGGATCAGGCCCGATTTGCGGTTCGAAAAGACGTGGCGGGCAAGCTCGACCAGCACCATCAGGCTAAGGATGGCGATCAGGAGGATCGCCGTGTAACTCTGCCAATAAAAAGCGATCGTGGTGAGCTTGCCGTGGAGCAGGTGGTCGGCGATCAGATGCACGGCCGAAAGGGCGGTGACGGCCGTAAACCAGGGGAAACGGCTCACGCGGTCGCGTCCCAGCAGGACGATCAATAAAACCAGGTGCCCTGCCAGAACCAGGGCCCACAAAATCTGTTCAACATTCCAATGCATGGAGATCCTTCACGATTCGCGGGCAGCGAGTAGAAGCGGCTGCCGTTCTCTTCCAGTGTAGCGGCTGGAGATGCAGCCACTCGAGAAAGGCCCGAGGCTGAGAATGCCAGTCATTGCAGAGAAATTGATTGGATAACCGGGCCGGGGTCGTGAACCGCCGAAAAGGTCAGCACGTTCTTCGCACCGCCGGTTTCAAGGCGCGACTCGATCGAGAGCATGCCCGTGGAGCCCTCGCCACCCGTGGAAGGAAAAGCGATTCGAGTTGTGACCTGTCCGTGGATGCGCAGCTCGGCGAAACGCGGTGTCTTATCCGGGTTGCTGTAGACAATGCGGACGCGAGCGGCAGGAAATTTCGAGACAACGCCGCTGAAGTTGAACGGCAGGCTCTCACCCGCGGGCGGTTTAGGCGCGGCAGCTTTGTCCCGCACCGGCTCATCCGGAAAATACGCCGTCATCGGGCCTTCGCCGCCCAGCACCAGAAGCAAGACCGCATCCTGTGCCGGCACCGTGGCCGAGTACGACTTCGGGAATTCGCCAAGATCGCTCCCCGCCCAAACGTCGCGCACCGTCGCCGGCGAATCGTCCTGCAAGCCAAGCTCGCTCCAGCGCACCGCAATCGGCGCCGTCGCAGCCGTCCGATTCAGCAGCAGCACAGCGCGCTCGCCGGAGGTCGAGAGCGGTTTAGCCCAGACCGCGAGCCCCGGCGCGGGCTCGGCCACCTTGACCGACTGCAAGCCAAGCGAGTCCTGATCGATGCGCACCACATCGGCATTCGTCAGCGTTGTCAGATCGGCAACGGTCAGCTTGGTCAGGTCGGCTCCAACCAGCAGCGGCCCGCCGGAGATAGCCCAAAGGCTCATATGGGCACGATTTTGCTGCTCGGTGAGCCCCGCCATGCCTACCACCATCATGTCAGGATCGTTATAAAAGCCGCTGTGTTGCGCCTCGGGATGCTGGGCCTGTTCAAACTCGCGCAGCACCTCTTTGAACTCGGCCTTGCGGTCGGCATTCTTGGTATTCGCCACGATCGGAGCAACAATATCGCCGCCGGTCCGCCAGATATCCGCCGCAACCCCGCCCACACCAGGCGCCCATTTCCACGGGTCTTGATTGCCCCAGTTGCAGATGGAAAAGTAGAGCCGATGGCCGGTAGCAGACTCGGCCTTCGCAATGGCCTGTGCAATCGCCGCATACTGCGTCGCGGCGTTGAGATGCTCCTTGTCGCCGCCGCACCAATCGACCTTCACGTAGTCGAATCCCCACCGAGCGAATTGCAGAAAATCCTGCTCGTAATGTCCTTCGCTCCCCGTGTGCGGATACGACGGGCCAAGGTCGGGGCCAACGGTGCTGCATCCATCTAACCCGGCGTCGGTGTAGATGCCGGCCTTCAGGCCCAGGCCATGAATGTAGCGCACGATGTTGGCCATGTCCCCAGCCTGCTCACCGGCCGCGATGGCCGGCCAGGCCTTGGGATCGACAACGATGTTGCCGTCCTTGTCGCGCCCGCCAAGCCACCAGCCCTCGTCGATGTTGATGTACCGATAGCCGGCCTGGTGCAGTCCGGTCGAGATCATGGCCTTCGCCTGAGCCATGATCACCTGCGAATCGACAGTGTTGGAAAAGCTGTTCCAGGAAGACCATCCCATTGGCGGCGGAGGCACAGAGACTTGGTTCGCCGGACCTTGCGCCGATGCAAAGCTCGCAACAACAGCCGCCGCAAGCGCAAAAACGACAGCCCACACACGAGATTTGCCCAGCGAATTGAGACAGCAAGCCATGCGCTACGAGTGTATACCTCTCGCGATGCGCCCCTCGCAAGCCGCACGCATTTGATATAAAGAGGGCTGCTCACCGGCGACGCATTTCTTTCGCATGAAAGAGAAATCGCGAGCACAAGCTCGGCTCCATGGAGAGAATTCGCATGATGGGTTGCATAGGCAAAAAGACGATTCGCATCGCGCTGGCGGGCGTGGCTCTGGTTTTCGGAATTCAGGCTTCAACTCTGCAAGCGCAGGAACAAGCCAGTAAGCAGAAGCCGGCCAGCATCGATCTCACCGTCGTCAAGCCTGAAACCGTCGGCTTCTCCTCCGAGCGCCTCGAACGCCTCCACTCCCTCATGCAAGAGGCGGTCGACAAGAAATACCAGGCCGGAATGGTCACCATCCTCGCGCGCCACGGCAAGGTCGTCGACTACCGCGCCTACGGCGAGCGCGACATGGCCAGCCACGCGCCCATGACCAAGGACACCATCTTCCGCGACTACTCCATGACCAAGCCGGTCACCGCCGTAGCCATGATGATCCTCTACGAAGAAGGCAAGTGGCTGCCCTCCGACCCCATCTCCAAGTTCGTTCCCGAGTTCAAGGATCTCAAGGTCATGAAAGGCCTGAACGCCGACGGCAAGCCGATCCTCGCCGACCCCGACCACGCGCCCACCATGCGCGAACTCATGACCCACACCGCGGGCTTTACCTATGGCTTCTTTGGAGACACGCCAGTCGACGTCATGTATCGCGAGCAAAAGGTGCTGCAATCGGCCAACCTGCACGAGATGGTCGAAAAGCTCAGCAAGATTCCGCTCGTCTACCAGCCCGGCACGCAATGGCGCTACAGCGTCTCCATGGACATTCAGGGCTACATCGTGGAGCAGCTTTCCGGCCAATCGCTGCCCGACTTCATGCGCCAGCATATCTACGAGCCGCTGGGCATGAAAGACGCCGGCTTCTTCGTTCCCGAAGACAAGCGCAGCCGCTTCATGACCCTCTACCGCACCGGAACCAACGGCGAGCTGGTCGCCGACGCCAACGCCGGCCCCAATCCGCGCGACTACGACCACTTGCCCGCGCTGCCCTCGGGCGGCGGCGGCATGGTCTCAACGGCCGAGGACTACTACCGCTTCGCCTCCATGCTGGTCCAAGGTGGCAAGCTCGGCGGCGAACTCGACGGCACGCGCGTGCTGGCCCCAGCCTCGGTAAAGCTCATGAGCTCCAATCACCTGCCTCCCAGCCTGCTCACCGGCGAGTTCGGCATCGGAGCCCAGCAGATGCGGCCCGGCTTCGGCTACGGATACAACTGCGCCGTAGTCTTCGACCCGCCCACAGCCAACTTGCCCGAAGGCAAAGGCACCTTCTTCTGGGATGGCGCGGCAGGCA
>Ga0302325_10033848_pt1 | contig 10460 bp, 11 predicted proteins | sample Palsa_T0_2_FD_201948 | JGI IMG/M metagenome (GOLD analysis project Ga0302325, IMG submission 201948) | Peat permafrost microbial communities from Stordalen Mire near Abisko, Sweden - Palsa_T0_2 | ecosystem: Environmental > Terrestrial > Soil > Palsa > Peat permafrost | place: Sweden: Abisko...
TGAAGCTCAACACCCACAATCTGGCACAGCGCGTTGCCGTCGGGGGGCCGACCCCCCCACCAAGCCCGCCCAACCGCGGGGGGCCGCGCCACGCGCGGCCACGGCAAAGAACGAGGTCTTGGATGGCCGGCACGATGGTCGGCCAAGACCGTCATTAGGAAAATAGGAGTGTCAGGCGGCCAAATCGGCTCGCGGCCGCGCGGCCCGGACCACCGTCACCGAGCGCACCGGCGCGGCCGGCTTTGGCCGCAACCGCACCCCGTTGGCGAGCAGCTTCAGCGCCTCCCAGTGGATCGCCGCGACCACTTTCAGCGTCAACAGCGGGTGGCTGAAAAAGGCGCGTACCAGCGTTCGGTCGTCAAGCTCGCGCCGCGCGCCGCTAAAGGCCGCGGCGATGATCGGCACGCCGTCTGGGCCGCGGCCGAGGATCGCGGTCGTGGCGTGCTCGCCGGGCGCGGCCAGCCGGAAGTCGTAGGTCATGTCGAGGCCGAGGAACGGCGAGACGAAGAAGGCTTTGGCGCAGCCGCGTCGCACCACCGTGGCGCCGCCGGCAGCCTCGACCACATAGCAATGCCGCTCGCCGAAGGTGTTGTTGACCTCCAGCACCACGGCCGCCAGCTCGCCGGACGGGCGGTGGCAGTAGAAGATGCTGAGCGGGTTGAACACATAGCCCAACACTCGCGGCAGGCAGAGCAGCCGGATCGGGCCGCCGCCGCCCTCGATCCCGGCTTCGCGCAGCATCGCCTCGACCTGGCCCCGCAACGGCCGCGCCTCGCCGGCGAGGTGGTCGCGGTCATGCAGGCTGAACAGGGCGAAGCGATTGTGGCCGAACAGCTGCAGCCGCCGGTCCAGCGCCGGCAGGTCGTCGAGGTCGAGCAACAGCTGGAACAGCCGGTAGCGCAGCCGGTGGCGGCGCGGCGTCAGTCGTTGGTGCGTGACCGCGCCGACGTAGAGGCCGCTCACGCCGCCGCGCCCAGCGCCGGCGCGGCCGCCGGCTCGCCCAGGAAGATGCGGCCCGACTCGTTGGGCACGATCCACGGCCGGCGCACGCCGCCGAGCGCCTCGGCGACCGCCAGGCCCGCCTGCAGCCCATCCTCGTGGAAGCCGGCGCCGCAGTAGGCGCCGCACCACCATACGCCGCCCTTGCCCTGCACCGACCAGAGCCGCTTCTGGGCCCTGAGCGCGGCGGCGTCGAACAGCGGGTGGTCGTAATGCTCGGTGCGGATCACCTTAGCCGGATCGGGCGGGCGGATCGGGTTGAGGGTGACGAACAGCGGGCGCTCGCGCGGCAGGTCCTGCAGCAGGTTCATCCAGTAGGTGACGCAAAGCTCGCGCCCTGCGCCCGCATCGCTCTGGCCCAGGTAGTTCCAGCTGGACCACGCCTTGCGGCGCTTGGGCATGAAGCTGGCGTCCGAGTGCAGCACCGCGACGTTCGGCGTGTAGGTGAAGGCGCCGACGATCTCGCGCTCGGCCGCCGTCGGCGCGTGCAGCATCGCCAGGCCCTGGTCGGCGTGGCAGGCGACGACGACCTGGTCGAACCGCTCCGTGCGGCCCGTCGCGTCAGTGACCATGACACCGGCCGGCGTGCGTTCGATCCGGGTGGCCGCGACGCCGAGTCGCGCGCCGAGCCGCAACGTCGCGGTCAGGCGCTCGACGTAAGACCGGCTGCCGCCGACCACCGTGCGCCACAGCGGCTTGTCCAGGATCTTGAGCAACCCGTGGTTCTCGAAGAAGCGGATGAACGAGGCCGCCGGCAGCTCGCGCACCGCGTCGATCGAGGCCGACCAGATGGCGGCGGCCTGGGGCAGGATGTGATCGTCCTGGAACGGACGGCCGTAGCCGGCCTCGCCGAGGTAGTCGCCCAGGCTGGTCATCCGTGCGTCCAGCGCGCAGGCCGCCGCCGGGGCCTGGCGGGAAAACCGCACCACGTCACTCAGCATCGACCAGAACCTGGGCCGCAGCAAGTTGCGCGGCTGGGCGAACAGGGTGCTGAGGTCAGTCGAGGCGTATTCGAGATCGCCGTCGTCGAGCGAGACGCCGAACGACATGTCCGTGTACGCCGTCGGCACGTTCAGGTGTCGGAATAGCGCCGCCAGGTTCGGATAGTTGGCCTCGTTGTAGACGATGAAGCCCATGTCCAGCGGGATAGGACCGGCCGCCGAGGGCGCGTCGACGGTGTGGCTGTGGCCGCCGAAGCGCGGCGCGGCCTCATAGACCGTGACCTGGTGGCGCTGGCTGAGTAGCCAGGCGGCCGACATCCCGGCGATGCCCTGGCCAATCACGGCAATCTTCATGCAAGCGCTCACCGACATCCCCGAATGCAGACGCCTGGAGGGTCCCGGCGTCTTTGCCTAAGCTCTACGGGGGTGACGGGGCGGTGGATCACGCCTCGGGACGTCCCAGGGCGCTGATCCAAGCGGGCGCGGCGCCCGTACAGGCGGCAAATGCATGCGATGGCTCTCGATCACGCCGGTTATCATTCGGAAGGCTGGGCGCCCCGTCGCTCCAGCGCCGCCATGACCACGCCGAGAACCGCCCCCGACGGGTACGCCGACATGATCGGCGCCATCGCGGCCCACGCCGACCGCGCGGCCTTCGCCAGGCTGTTCGAACACTTCGCCCCGCGGGTGAAGAGCTACATGCTGCGGCTCGGCGCCGAGCCGCAACTGGCCGAGGAGCTGGCGCAGGAGACCCTGCTCGCGGTCTGGCGCAAGGCCGCCGCCTTTGACCGCGCCAAGGCCGCGCCCTCGACCTGGATCTTCACCATCGCCCGCAATCTGCGCATTGACGCCGCCCGCCGCAGCCGCCGCGGAGACCCGGTCGAAGACCCCTCCGATACGCCCGACGCCGAGCCGACGCCCGACGCCGTGCTGGCCGCGGCGCAGTCCGAAGGACGCATCCAGCAGGCGCTGGGCGCCTTGCCGCCGGAACAGGCCGAGGTCGTGCGCCTCTCGTTCTTCTCCGATAAACCCCATTCCGAGATCGCCGAGGCGCTCAAGCTGCCGCTTGGCACGTTGAAATCGCGCCTGCGCCTGGCCATGGCCCGTCTGCGCGATCTGCTGGGAGACCTGGCATGAACCAGCCGACGCGACATCCGTCCGAAGATCTGACCCTCGATTTCGCCCGCGGCGCGCTGGAGGTCGGCCGCGCGCTGGTCGTGGCCACGCACCTTAGCGCCTGCGCCGGCTGCCGCGCCTGCGTGCGCCTGGCCGAAGCCGTCGGCGGCGCGTTGATCGACGCGATCGAGCCAGCGGCGCTCGCGCCCGACGCCCTGGCCAAGGCTCTGGCCTTGCTCGATCGGCCGCCGCCCCCGCCCGCCGCAGTCCAGCGACCGCCGGACGACTGGATCAGGGTTCCGCCCGAGGTGATCGCCGCCGCCAGGCGCAACCGCCGCTGGGCGGCGCCCGGTGTTTGGGTGGCGCCAGTGACCCGCGACCGCAGGACCGGCGCGCGCAGCTATCTGCTCGGCATCGGACCCGGCATCGCCGTGCCCAGGCACTCCCACCGCGGGGCCGAACTGGTCTGCGTGCTGAAGGGCGCCTTTCACGATCGCGGCGAGACCTACGGCCCGGGCGACTTCGCCGAGAGCGACGAGGCGGTCGAGCACAGGCCCCGCGTCACGCACGACGGCGAATGCGTCTGCTTCGCCGCGACCGACCACGCGCTGGTCCCGCGCGACCTGATCGGCCGGCTGATGCAGCCGCTGGTCCGCATCTGATGAGGCTCACTGGCCTCGCCGCCCGCGCCGTCGAGCGCGCGCCGATCCCTGACGCCGTGGCGCGGCTCGGCGTCGGCTACCTGGTCGGCCGCGCCCGACGCCAGCTCGACGCCGAGGGGGCGGACGAGACCCTGTTCGTGCGCGAGATGGACCAGCGGCCGATCGCCCTGGCCGCCGACGCGGCCAATCGCCAGCACTACGAGCTGCCGGCGGATTTGTTCGCGCTGATCCTCGGTCCGCGGCGGAAGTATTCGTCCTGCCTCTACGAAGGCGCGGCCAGCGTGGCCGACGCCGAGGAACGCGCGCTGGCGGAAACCTGCCTCCACGCCGGCCTCGCCGACGGCCAGGAGGTCCTCGAGCTCGGCTGCGGCTGGGGCTCGCTGAGCCTGTGGATGGCCGAACAGTTCCCGGCCAGCCACATCGTTGCCGTGTCCAACTCCGCCTCGCAGCGCGCCTACATAGAAGCCGAGGCTGAGCGGCGCGGCCTTGGCCACCTGCGCGTCATCACCGCCGACATGAACGACTTCGCCAGCGACGCCCGCTTCGACCGGATCGTCTCGGTGGAGATGTTCGAGCACATGTCCAACTGGCGCGCGTTGCTGGCCCGCGCTCGCGGCTGGCTGAAACCGGACGGCCGGCTGTTCCTGCACGTCTTCACCCACCGCAGCCGGCCCTACAGCTTCGAGGCCGCGGACGAAGCCGACTGGATCGCCCAGTACTTCTTCACCGGCGGCATCATGCCCAGCCACGGCCTGATCCGGCGCTTCCCGGATTTGTTCGCGGTCGAGGCCGAATGGCGCTGGAGCGGCGACCACTACCGCCGCACCGCGCTGGACTGGCTGGCCAACTTCGACCGCCACTCGGCAGCTGTCGCGCCCATCCTGCAGGACGTTTACGGCCCCGACTGGCGCATCTGGCGCCGCCGCTGGCGCCTGTTCTTCCTCGCCACCGCCGGCCTGTTCGGCGCTGAAGGCGGCGACGTCTGGGGCGTCAGCCACTATCGGCTGAAGGCGGCCGCCTAGCGCCCGAACGTCTCCGCCAGGATCCGCGCGATCCCGGCCGCGTCGGTCTCGTCGAACGCCGCCAACTCGGTCGCATCGACGTCGAACACGCCGATCAGCGCCCCGCCCGGTCCGAGCACCGGCACGACGATCTCGCTCTTCGCACGCGAGTCGCAGGCGATGTGTCCAGGGAATGCCTCCACATCCGGCACGATGATGGTGCGATGCTCCGCCGCCGCCGTACCGCAGACCCCGCGCCCGAAGACGATGCGAAGGCAGCCCAGCGTGCCCTGATACGGCCCCACCACCAGTTCGTCCGGCTTCGCCGGATCGACCAGGTAGAAACCGGCCCAGAAATAGTGCTCGAACGCCTGCGCCAGCATCGCGGCGACGCTGGCCAGCCGGGCGGTGAAGTTGCGCTCCCCCTCCAGCACTGCCGCGACCTCCTCCGCCAGCGCTGCGTAGCGCACGGCCTTGGCGGCGGGCAGGGTCAGGTCGTTGAACGCTTCGGCCATGATCCCTTCCTGGTAGGCCCGGCAGGACTCGAACCTGCAACCAGACCGTTATGAGCGGCCGGCTCTAACCATTGAGCTACGGGCCCAGGAGCGCTGGCCCGGTTAGCATGGTCGCCGCGGCGCTTAAAGGCGCCGTTCAGCTTGCGCCGGCGAGGCTCGCGGGTCTCAGGTCCGTGTCGCTTCAGGAGTACGATTATGAAAACCGCCGTCTGGATCGGCGCCGTCGCCGCCGCGCTCGTGGCCCATGCCGCGACCGCGCAAGACGCGTCCGACGCCCGTTTCGCCGCCACCACGCTCGACCTCAGCGGCCACGGCGAGGCGCGGCAGCCGCCGGACCTGGCCACGATCGACCTCGGCGTCACCACCGACGCGCCGACCGCCCAGGCGGCGATGGCGCAGAACGCCGCGGCCATGACCGCCGTGATCGCCGCCGTGCGCGCCAAGGGGATCGATGCGCGCGAGATCGTGACCTCGACCCTCGGCCTCGCGCCGCAATACGCCTACGCCCAGGGCCAGCCGGCGCGTCTGACCGGCTACCAGGCCACCGACCGGATCACCGTCACCCTGACCGACCTCAGCCTGGTCGGGCCGGTGGTCGACGCCGCGGTCGGCGCCGGCGCCAACGACGCCGGCCAGATCAGCTTCGGCCTGAAGAGCCGCGCCTCGGCGGAGAGCTTCGCCCGGCTGGCGGCGATCAAGGCGCTCGACGACAAGGCCGCGGCCATGGCCGACGCCGCCGGCTACCACATCCGCCGGCTGGTCAATCTGAGCGAGGCGTCGGCGGCGCAGGGGCCGCAACCGCGCCTGTTCAGGTCCGCCCAGGTCGCCGGCGTCCCCACGACGCCGGTGGAGACCGGCGAGGTTGTGGTCAGCGTCGACGTGGCCGGCGAGTTCGAGCTGACGCACTAGCCAAGTTCGCGGCCTAATTCTCGAACGACGGCCCGGCGAACGAGCGTTGCGGCTGCCGGCGCTCCTGCCCTGGCCTCGGCGCGCCGGCGATCTGGCCGGCGGTGGCGCCGCCGTCGACGACCAGGCAGTGGCCGGTGACGAAGCGCGACGCGTCGCTGGCGAGGAACAGGGCGGCCTGGGCGATATCCTCGGGCTGTCCGGCGATCGGCAGCGGTTGGGCCTTCTCCAGCATGGCGTCGGTGGCCGTCTTGTCGTAGCCGCGGCCACTCAGGCCCAGGATCGGGGTTGAGACGCCGCCCGGGGCGATGCAGTTGATGCGGATGCGGTCGGCGGCGAACTCGATCGAGGCCGAGCGGGTCAGGTTCACCACCCCGGCTTTGGCCGCGCAGTAGGCGTGCAGGTTGGGATAGCCGTCTATGCCGGCGATCGAGGCGGTGGAGACGATCGCGCCGCCGCCCTGCGCCCGCATCGGCGCGATCGCGTGCTTGATGCCCAGGAAGACGCCGCGCAGGCAGACCGCCTGGGTGCGGTCCCAGTCCTCGACCGACACGCCCTCCAGCGGCCCGATCGCGCCGGCGATGCCGGCGTTGTTGAACATCACGTCGAGGCGGCCGAACTCGCTTAGCGCCCGCGCCACCAGCGCCTGGATATCCGGCTCGGACGAGACGTCGGTGCGCTGAAACACGCAGCGGTGTCCCGCGTCGCCGGCGGCCTGCGCCGTCGCCTCGCCGCCGGCCGTATTGAGGTCGGCCAGCACTACATGCGCGCCTTCGCGGGCGAACAGCCGCGCGCTGGCCGCGCCCATGCCGCTCGCCGCGCCGGTGATCACCGCGACCTTGCCTTCCAACTGGCCCATGCCGTCCTCCCTTTTCTTGGCCCTATTTCCTACCGCATGATCGGAGACTCCGCGCCCCCTTTGCCCTTATCACTTGGGCCGGGCGCGCAGCGTCCCGCGAAAAACAGGAGGTCGACGCATGGGAACCGGGCTTTTCAGCGATCTGCTCGTGATCGACTGCGCCAGCTTCGTCGCCGGACCGGCGGCGGCGACGATCATGTCGGATTTCGGCGCCAGGGTGATCAAGATCGAGCCGCCGGGCGACGGCGACAGCTATCGCACCCTGATCAAGTACCGCGGCGCCGAGGACGTGATCGACTACTTCTGGGCGCTGGACTCCCGCAACAAGGAGAGCCTGGCGATCGACCTGAAATCGGCTGATGGGCGCGCGTTCCTGGACACGCTGATCCGCAAGGCCGACGTCTTCATCACCAACTATCCGTTCCCGATCCGCGAGCGGCTGCGACTGCGCGCCGAGGATGTGCGGCCGCTGAACGAGCGGCTGATCTACGCCTCCTTGACCCCCTACGGCGAGCACGGACCGCAGCGCGACCGCACCGCGTTCGACGCCACCGCCTGGTGGGCCAGATCGGGCCTGATGGACATGGTGCGCGCGACCGGGGAGACAGAGCTCGGCTACTCGGTGCCGGGCATGGGCGACCACCCGACCTCGATGGCGATGTACGCGGCGATCCTGACCGCGCTTTATCGCCGGCAGATCACCGGCGAAGGGGCGGAGGTCCACACCTCGCTGCTCGCCAACGGCCTTTGGGCCAACGGCTGCCAGGTGCAGGCAGCGCTGTGCGATCTGGAGCTGCTTCCGCGCGCCGAGCGCGGCCAGCGCAACCCGCTGGTGGAGTTCTACCACACCGCCGACGGCCGCGAGTTCACCCTGGCGATCGTCAACGCGCCGCGCGAATGGCCGCCGTTCGCCAGCGCTATCGGCCGGCCAGAGTGGGTGGACGATCCGCTGTTCGCCACGCCCCTGTCGCGGTTCGAGAACGGCGACCTGCTGAGCACGCTGTTGGGGGAAATCTTCGCGGCCGAGCCATGGGGCGCCTGGGACGAGCGTCTGGCGCCGACCGGCGTCACCTATGGCCTGGTCGGCCGCATCACCGACCACGCCGCCGACCCACAGCTTGAGGCCAACCACCTGCTGGCGGAGTTCGCCGACGGCTTCGGCCTGAAGACCCTAGACAGTCCGTTCCAGATCGTCGGCGAGACCAAGACCCAGCCGAAGATGGCGCCTGGCATCGGCCAGCACACGGCGCAGATCCTGGATGAGTTCGGCACGCCCGCCGCCGCCCAGGCTGCCGCCCAATGAGCGCCCCCGCGGACTCCCCGACCGGCTATCCCCTGGCCGGACTGAAGGTGCTGGACTTCTCGCGCGTGCTGTCCGGGCCGTTCGCCGGCCGGATGCTCAGCGATCTCGGCGCCGACGTGGTGAAGATCGAGCCGCCGGAGGGCGACGTCACCCGCCAATGGGGCCGCGTGATCGCCGGCGTGCCTGGCTACTATCACCAGCAGAACGCCGGCAAGCGCAACATCTCGATCGATCTGCGCGCCGACGGCGCGCGCGAACTGGTGTTCGAGCTGGTCAAGCGCGCCGACGTGCTGATCGAGAACTACCGCCCGGATGTGATGGGCCGGCTTGGCCTTGGCTACGAGGCGCTCAGCCAAGTCAATCCGAGGCTAGTGATGCTGTCGATCTCCGGCTTCGGCGCCGGCGGGCCGGAGTCTCGGCGCCCGGCCTACGCGCCCATCGTCCACGCCGAGACCGGGTTGATCGACCGCGCGCAGCGACGCGCGGGCGGCGGCCGCGGCGACCTGCCGCTGTCGGTCGCCGATACCAACGCCTCGCTGCATGGCCTGGTCGGCCTGCTGGCGGCCCTGATCATGCGCGATCGCACCGGCGTCGGCGAGCACATCGACATCGCCATGGTCGACGCCACGGTCGCCACCGACGACCAGCTCCAGTATGAGCTGGAAGGCTCCGGGGCCACCGGTCCGCTGCCCAACGACATCTGGGATACCGGCGCCGGGCCGATCCTGGTGTCGGCCGACTTCCGCTACCTCTGGCGCCAGCTCACATCCAGGGTCGGCGTGCCGGAGCCCGACACCGCCGATGTCGACCTGCCGACCAAGATCGCGCTGCGGCGCGAGGCGGTCGGCCGCTTCATGAGCGCGCTGTCGACCTGGGCGGAGGTGGAGACCGCGTTCGCCCGCATGAACATCGCCTGGGGCGAGGTGCGGCGCGGGGCGGCGCTGCGCGATCAGCCGACGCTGCGCCATCGCGGTGCGATCGTCGACATCGACGACCGCGGCGGCGGCGTGCGCCCGATCGCTCAGTCGCCCTACCGCTTCGCCCAGGCCAAGAGCGGCGTCAGGGGGCCCGCACCGCACCGCGGCGAACACAACGCCGGCGTACTGGATGAATGGCTCGGCATGTCCTCGGCCGAGGTGGCCGGCCTGGAGGCCGCGGGCGTGCTCAGCCGCGACCCCGAGACCCTGGGCAAGTAGGCGTCCGCCTCAAGCCGGCGACGCGCCGTTCACCAGGCCCAGGCCGACGGTCTTGTAGCCGAGTAGCACCAGCGCTTCCTCGCTGGCGAACTGCCGGACCTCGGGGCGCAGCGAGAGAAACCAGTTCTCCTGCGTGCGGTAGATCGGCTTGGTGTACCAGGCGAACACCCCGGCGCGCTGCTCGGCGTCGGTGCGGTTGTTGCCTGTCTTGTGCCAGACCCGGCTCTCGAACACGACGGCCGAGCCGGCCGGCGCCTCCATCGGCACGGTCTCGGCCTGGGCGTCGTCGGGCCGCGGCGCCCGGTTCAGCTTGTGGCTGCCCGGCGTGAAACGGGTCGCGCCGTTGGCCTCGGTGAAGTCGTCGAGGCACCAGGCGACGTTGAGGCCCTGCGGTTCGCTGGCCCAGGGCTCCGGCACGAAGATCTGATCGGCGTGCAGCACCATTTCGCCGCCGCCCGGACCGGTAATGTTGGCGGAGATATTGCCAAGCAGCGCCGGCCATCCCAGCACCGCCTTCACGTAGGCCACCGCCGTCGGGTGGAACGCCAGGTCCTCGAACGCCGGATCGCGGCTGAGCACGTTCCAGACCCGCTGGTTGGTCTCGTCGTCGCCGTAGTCGAGGCCGAACTTTTGCTCTCGGGCCCTCGCGCGGTCCGACTGCGCCGCGCGGTACAGCGCCTCGCGGGCCCGCTTCAGCGCGTCGCCGCTCAGGGCGTCGGGCACGATGGTCAGGCCGAAGTCGGCGATGTTGCGCACGCCTTGCGCCAGATCGCGGGTCGGAGGCGGCACGGCCGTAGCGGATGGGCGGGTGGGTTCGGCGAGGCTCATGCCGGCTGCCGTGACGCGAACTGATCCTCAAGATAGCGCAGGTCAGCGGTCTCGCCGGTGTTGGCGTTGACGTCGAGCCCCAGCCAACCGCGCATTTGCGGCGACAGCGACGCCTGCGTCTCTCCCGAGAGGGC
>Ga0302325_10033850_pt1 | contig 10460 bp, 11 predicted proteins | sample Palsa_T0_2_FD_201948 | JGI IMG/M metagenome (GOLD analysis project Ga0302325, IMG submission 201948) | Peat permafrost microbial communities from Stordalen Mire near Abisko, Sweden - Palsa_T0_2 | ecosystem: Environmental > Terrestrial > Soil > Palsa > Peat permafrost | place: Sweden: Abisko...
GCACGCGCCCGGGATTCCCAGTCGCTCGGCCCGGCGAGCCGTCTTCTCCGGGTTCACGCCGACGAGAGCGACGACCTCGAACCCGGCTTGGCGTAGTGCCGGGACATGGATCCGGGCACCGAACGAGGTGCCGACCACGCCGGCGCGCAGGCTCACCGCTGGAGTGCGGCCACGGACACGCCCGTGCTCATTCGGCGGCCACGGTGCCCGCCGAGCCACCAGCCGGCGCGGCATAGCGGCCCGCCGGCTTCCACTCTGGGAGAAGGTTGCGCTCGGCGCAGAACTGCTGGCTCTCGATGTTGGTCCCGTTCCTCGGAGGGCTGTCGGTCGGGTCGTTGGCCAGCCATGCCGCGACGACTCCGCAGACTTCCGGCGGGGCCGCGTAGGTCAGATCCAGCCCCTCCTGATCGGCCACGTGCAGCGCCATGCGCTCCGTGGCGATGAAGCCGGGGTGCACGTTATAAGCGGTGATGCCCTTGTCGCCGAGCTCGACGGCCAAGATCCCGGCCGCCTTGAACAGCCCTGCCTTGCCTACCGCGTAGCCGATGCCGTAGCTGCCCATGTCGAGTGGGTCGGTGTAGGCCACACCCGAGGTCACGTTGAGAATGGTCCCCTTTCCCCTCTCGACCATCCTGGGGACGAGCAGCTTGATGAGGGTCAAGGGTGCCACGATGTCCACGTCGATCTCTTCCCGCAGATCAGCCAGGGACAGATCCACGACAGATGCCTGAGCGCCCTTGCCGGTGTAGATGGCGTTGTTGACCAGGACGTCGACGTGGCCCCAGGCCTCGAGCACCTGGCCCACGGCGAGGCCGATGGACAGCGGGTCGGCCAGGTCCATGCCCACGGCAAGCGCCTCCCGGCCCTGCTCACGGACGGCGGCGGCGGTGCTCTCGACGCTGCCGGGCAGGTCCCGCAACGTGCCGTCGTGCGAGATGTCGAACCCGCTGCCTTCCTTGACCGTGCGTGCCGTCACGGCGACGTCGAATCCCACCTTGGCCAGCTCGATGGCGATGGACCGCCCCACACCACGGCTGGCTCCCGTCACAAGGGCCACTCTGCGATCGCTTGTCATTTCTCTTCCCCCGAAGGTCGTCGTCATGGTCACCGTGGGGGCTGGCCCCGACGTGTGCCGACGGCACGCTAACGCGTCGACGGGGAACACACAGATCGATCCATCTGTGCAACGGTGGAGGGCAACGGCGGGGGAGCAACCCCCGAAACGGCCGCGGAGCGGGCCGAGCGAGCCGACTGGCCGGCGAACGCCAGCGAGTCACGGCGAGCGCCAGCGAGTACAAGCGAATGGAGTCCCGATGGCCAACGTCGATCAAGAGCTGCTGCGAATGTCCGAGACCGTGCGCGTCCTCGAGGACGAACGGGAGATCATCCGGCTGATCAGTTCCTACGGTCCTGCGGTGGACAGCGGGCAGAGCGAGGTTGCCGCGGCTATCTGGACCGAGACCGGCGTCTACGACACCGATACCACCGTGTGGCGCGGGCGAGCCGAGATCGCCGCCATGATCGAAGGCGCCGGCCATCAACAGCTCATCGCCGAGGGAGCGGCACATGTGGTGGGCGTGCCGCATATTCGCGTGAACGGGCATCGAGCAGTCGCCACCTGTTACTCGCGGGTCTTCCGCTATGTCGATGGGAGCTTCGAAGTCTGGCGCGTGGCGGTCAACCGCTGGGAGCTCGTACGCACTCCCGAGGGTTGGCGCACGGCCTATCGCACCAACCGGCTCATCAACGGTTCGGACGAGGCGCGGGAGCTCCTGCGGCGGGCCGGCGAGGACTGAACGCGGCGCCTGACGTGACGCGCGCGGCAGGGCAATCGGGTCTGGCGGGCGATATCGCATTGCCCGAAGTGATGTGTGGCACGCCGTTATCTGACGCGTCAACATTGGTCGATGGAAAATCGCCCGGCCGTGTCCGTCAGACCCGCTCGGGATGAAGATGACACCGATGCCATGAATATCGGAAACCCGGCCTGGATGGGCGCGGCCACGATGCGACAGCTTTTGGCCGCATCCGGGGAGGCGCCCAGTGGAGCGTTCATCGCCGAAGTCGACGGCGAGCCGATCGGGTACGGCGACTGCGCCGCGATAGCCGTGCTCGACGGGCATCGTGCCCCGGCGACCGTCTATATCCGTCCCTCCGCGCGGGGACAAGGGGCGGGGACGGCCATTTGGTCTGCCGTGTTGAAGATGTGCACCCCCGACCGGGTCAGCGGCGTCATGCTGTCTGCGGACGACGAGGATGCGCAGTCGCTGGCCATAGCGCTCGCCCACGGTTTCGGATTGGGTGGAATCCATATAGAGAGTCAGCTCGATCTCACCAACCTCGACGTGGACCGTATGCAAGAGCTCTCGGCCGCACCTTCAGGCCTCACAATCAGTCCGCTTCCCCACGATGCTGATGAGGAAACCTGGCATGACTTTGCGGATCTTCACGAGCGCCTGGCGGGTGACACGCCGGATAGGGCGTCTGGTTCCGCGCCGCCGCCCTATGCCGTGATCCGCGCCTTTCTGGCCGAGCCGTGGCAGGTGATGGGGGCCTGGAACGGAAACGAGATGGTCGGATTCACCGCGGTTTCCGTGCGAGCCACCGGTTCGGGCGAGCGCGTGCTCAATACCCACCTGACCGGCGTGCGGCCCGACTACCGGAGTCGTGGCATCGCGACCTCCTTGAAGGCCACACATGCCGTTGCGCTCCATCGAGCGGGTTGGCAGAGGATCAGAACGCAGAATATGGAGGGCAACCTCCCGATTCTCGCGAGCAACAAGAGGCTCGGATTCCAACGAGCCCGCATCATGCGTGATCTCATCTACGACCACCCCGCCGCCGCCTAGCTGGCCGCCCCCGCCCCCGCCCCCGCCCCCGCCGGCCCGCCCGATCTAGAACGGCCGCTCGATACCCAATGGCTTGCCGGGCGTGAACGTGACCGGCATGGAGACGACGCCGGTCAGCTCCGGGTTTCCCTTGTAGAACTCGGTTGCTTCGCGGTCGACGACGTAGTCGGGAATGCGCCGCAGGACCTCGTGCAGCATCACCTCGAACAGCGAGCGGGCGATGTGCATCCCGATGCAGCGGTGCGGTCCGACACCGAAGGCCATGTGGGGGTTGGGCGAGCGATCGAGGATGATCTCGTCGGGCTGCTCGAAGACCTTCTCGTCGAAATTGGCCGAGAGCCAGCTCATAATGAGGAAGTCGCCCCGGCTCAGCTGTTGGCCGCCCAGCTCCACGTCCTTCGTCACGGTGCGGCTGAGCATCTCATTGACCGAAGTGAAGCGTAGGAACTCCTCGGTGGCCGACGGCATCAGTCCCGGCTCGTCGATGAGCCGCTGCCGCAGGTCGTGGTGGGCGTCGAGGTGGAGCAGCGCGAGCGACGTCAGCGAGGTCGTCGTGTCGAGGCCCCCGCCGATGAGGTTCCACAGCACGCCGATGAGCTCCTCCTCGTTGAGGTGGCGCCCGTCTTCGAGCTCCATGGCCACCAGCTCGGAGAGGATGTCCTGGCGCGGATCGTGCCGGCGCTTCTCGGCGACCTCCAGGAGAGTGCCCATCATCTCGGGCATCAAGGACAGGGCGTGGCCGTACTCCTCGGTGTCGGACCCGTACGCGCTCATGGCGTGGAACACCTCGGCGTAGTAGGGCCAGCTTTCATACGGCAGTCCGACCATCTGCATGGTCAGGATGGCCGGTACCGGATTGGTGAAGTCGGTCACCAGGTCCATCCGGCCCTCGGTGATCTTCTGGTCGAGCAACCAGGTGGCGCACCGCTCAGCGAAGGGACGGACGCCGGCCACCGCCGAGGGCAGCATGAACGGGTTCAACAGCCGCCGGAGCGCGGCATGCGTGGGCCCCTCGGCCTCGGCGATCTTGGCCGAAGGCACGCCTTCCATGCGCGGGATCCCCATGATCCCGATGTACTCGATCCCATCGGGCGAGTTCTCCTCGTACTTGGAAGAGAAGGTGTTGCCGTCGCGCGAGACCGCCACCACCTCGTCGTAACCGCTCACCACCCAGAACCCGCCGTAGTTGGAGTTGTGCGCCACGGGACAGCGGGCCCGCATCTGCGCCCACTCCTCGTGCCGGTTCTGGGTGAACTCGTCGGAGAACTGGTCGAAGTCGACCTCAGGCCTGTCCGTGACGCTCATACTGGCTACCTTTCGCTCCTGCTGAGAACCTCGGGACCGGTGACCCCGATACGCACCAACTCCCGCTCGAAGAAACCGCCGGTTCCTTCCTGGGTGACGAAGGCCTGGACGTTGAGCACGGCGCCCTCGAGGAGGGGAGCATCGGCCCCGCGCCCGAAGCCCACCATGGGCGCTTCGGCGCCGAGGCCGAGGCCGTAGACCAGGGCGATCTCGGCCGGCGGCTCGCCGGTCGACTCCCAGATGCGGTAGAGGTCGGCGCCCGTGTTGCCGGGGCGGCACGCCGCGATGAGCGCATCGGTCGCGCGCCGGCAGCGGTCGCCGAGGGCAACTGCGCTGAGCGATGGCGCCGCGCCCGCCGTCCGGGTGCGGCCCACGCCGGCCTCATAGCCGGCGTAGAGCGCGCCGGGTGAGAGGACGACAAGCTCGCCCTTGTTGATGAGGTGGTCGGTGACAAGGTAGCGGTAGCGGACGGGTCCGAGGAGCGGGGTGGCGAAGACGACGTTTTCGCTCGGAGGCGTGGGGGCGCCCAGACGGGCCACCGCCTCGACGTAGGCGCCCAGGAGCGCCTGCTCGCTGATCCCGGGCTGGAGTGCGTCGTCGAGCGCGGCCAGTCCCGCTTCGGCCAGGGTCAACGCCGTCTCGATACACACGAACTCGTCCGCCGTCTTGTCCGCCCGCACGTCGGCGAGGATGCGCGACGCGTCGACCAGCTCGAGGGCGGGAACCAGGTGGGCCAGCACGCCCCCGAAGAACGGCGTCAGCGAGTCCGTGCCGACGCGATGGGCCTCGGTGAGGCCCGGGATGCTCGCCAGCGCGGCGATCAGATGCTCCGGGTTCCAGAACAAGCCGTAGAGGTCGTCGTGACCGATCTCGGGTGGGATGCCGTCGTCCCACGTGGACAGGAGATGGACCCGCCCGGTCCGGGCGACCACGACGCACATGGGCGCGAAAGGGTTGGCGCCGGTGCGCCACAGTGTGCGCGCCCCCGTGGCGTAACGCACGTCGCCCGGCCGGCCGAGCACCAGCACGTCGAGGCCGGCGCGCTCCATGACGGCGAGCAGACGGCGGCGGCGCTCCAGACGCAGCCGCGTGAAGCCGACGCTGTCGGTGTCCTCGAGCGCCATCACGCCGGTCATGCCGCCACCTCGAAGGGGTCGTAGCGCAGACCGCTGAGGAGGACCCAACCGGTGTCGGTGACGGCGACGATGTCCTCGGAGCGGTAGCCGGCGTATCCCTCATCCCAGATGACCGGCTCGAAGACGAGGACCATGCCCGGCCCCATGATCAGCGACGCGTCGAAGGCGTCGCCGAGATCGGTCCCGATGAGCGGCATCTCGGCGCTGTCGGTCCCGATGCCGTGGGCGAGGTAGAAGTGCTCCATCCAGGGTTTCACGCCGTTGTTGGCTGCGATGGCGGCCCGGCCGAGCTCGAGGGCGGACACGCCCGGCTTGAGGATGTCGCGGGCCGCGTCGACCACCCCGCGCCACCGCGTGAAGTGCGAGATCTGCCGCTCGGTGGGGGACGGGTACGCCGTCGTGATCCAGGTGCGCCCGAAGTCCGAGGCATAGCCCTGATGGCAGATGCCGGCATCGACCCAGATGATGTCGCCCTCGCGCAAGGAACGGTCAGTGGTCGACGTCGGGTAGGCCAGGTCGCCGTGTGACGTCCACGGTCCTTCCGCCTTCGTCGGGGTCATGACCTGCCAGATGGGGTCGATGGCGTTCGCCGTGGCGCCGAGCTCGAAGATCCGCCGCAGGAAGATGCCGCTCAGGTCGGTCTGGCGGAGCCCGGGGCGTAGTGCCCCACGGGCACTCTCCATCGCCTGCTCGGTGATCCGCTGCGCCTCGCGGATGGCGGACACCTCGTCGGGCGTCTTCAGAATCTTGGCGGCACCGAGCACCGAACTGGCGTCGGTCCACTCGTAACCCTCCAGCGCGCGCAGCATGGGATGGGTCTGCTCGTCCACACCCAGCCGGGCGCCGGGGGAGAAATGCCCCTTCAGGGCCTCGACGAATTCCGTGATCCCGTCGTCGAGGTCGGGGAAGAGCGGGCCGTGCACGTGGTCGGCCGGCAGTTCGGCCGGGACGCCGTCCCAGAACGCGGTGTAGAGGTGGGGGGAACTGTCGCCACGGACCACGACGGCGACCGATCGGAAGAGCCCCGCTCGCCCGCTGTCCTCGCCGGGGGCGTCTGCGCCCGTGGCATAGGCCACGCCGGCCGAGCCGAGGAGCACCAGGCCGTCCACGTTCTGTGCCTCGAGTTGCCCCTGGACCTTGGCATGGCGGTCCGCCCGCAGACGGGCCATGTCCGGTAGGCCCGGAATGACGACCCCACCGATCGTGGCCCCCGCTGCCCAGTCGTCGACCATTGGGTACTGCCCCCCTTCGGCTCTCTCACCCCCTGCTGGGAGCGTGGATCCTCATCTGATGACCGAAATCCGCTGTTTTCGCGTCCCACCGTACAGCCGAAAGTGTGAGGTGTCAGCCTCTTACCCGGGCTCCTGCGCGGGCCTCGTCCTCAGGCTTCGATGAACCGCCAGGACTTGGCCGGCTCCGCCCCGGGCGGGTACTCCAGCGCGCAGACGTCGAACCAGATCGGCAGGAGATACCGCACGTAGAAGGCCCGCTGGGTCACACGTGGTGTCACGATGTCATCGAATAATTTCAGCTGCAGTCGATCATCCTTCTCCTGGTGGCGCTGGCACGCCTCGAGCACGTCGTCCACCTCCTGGCGTGTCTCCATGAGGAGCCCGAGGTGGTCGTAGCTCGGGCTGTGGATCGGCTCATCCACTTCCATCAGGAGGATGAACTGCCCCTCGTCCGGCACGAGAAGGTGACCGGTCTGCCCGAACAGCTCGTAAGGGTTACAGCGCCAATTCAGGACGTCGCCGTAGAACCGGTCGATGTCAGCTCGCATCTCGGTGTCCAGCGCACCGCGGGCGAACGTGAGCTCCATGTGATTGAACCGCATACCCCACCCCGTTTCACTTGGACCTGCTTCACCGGTCTCGCACGAAATATACGGCATGGCCGCCTCGAGCAGCGATTCTGGTCCCACGCTCCCGCGCGCGTCTAGTCTGACGACGGACCTGAGAGAACGATGGTTCCCGTTGCCGAAATCGGGGGTTTCGCCCGCCGAAACATCGGCTGAACGGCAGACAACGCAGAAATTGATTGGGAGTCCACATGGAGATCAGTGGCGGGTCAGCATTGGTAACCGGTGGCGCCGGCGGATTGGGCGAGCAGACGGTCCGTCGGCTTGTTGCCGCCGGAGCCAAGGTTGTGATCGCCGACCTGGCGACTGCAAAAGGAGAAGCCCTGGCCGCAGAGCTGGGGTCGGCGGCTGAATACGTCGAGACCGACGTCACCAGCGAGTCGAGCGTGAAGCACGCGCTGCAGCAGGCGGCCAGCTTGGGTCCGTTGCGTGTTTCCGTCGCGGTGCACGGCGGCTTTGGCGCCGGCGGTCGGACGTTGAAATCCAACGGCGCCCCGCACTCGCTCGAGGACTTCCGCAACGTGCTCGATCCGTATCTTGTCGGGACGTTCAACGTCCTGCGCCTGGCCTCGGCCGAGATGGCGAAGTCGGAACCTCTAGCCGACGGCGAGCGAGGCGTGATCATCAACACCGCGTCGATCGCGGGCTACGAAGGCACCATCGGGCAGGTGGCGTACGCCACGGCCAAAGCCGGCGTGATCGGGATGACGCTCGCTGCCGCCCGCGATCTGGCTGTCGTCGGGGTTCGGGTCGTGACCATCGCACCAGGCACCTTCATCACTCCCGCCTACGGCGACGACCTCGAGCAGGTGGAGGCGTACTGGGGTCCGGCGATACCATTCCCCAAGCGCATGGGGCAGCCGGCCGAGTACGCCAAGTTGGTGGCGGCAATCGTGGAAAACTCTTACCTCAATGGGGAGGTCATCCGGATCGACGGCGCCCTCCGGTTCGGTCCCAAGACCCCGAATTGATGACCTCTTTGAGACCTGTTCGATGACCTGCCGAGTGTGACGGAGGACGGAGCAGAACCGTCGCATCCGGGGCTGGCTTCCGGACACGCGTTCAATTCCTTCGATTGGCGCGACGTCGCCGTCGACGGTGCCGACTGGGCCATGGAGATGGAGGTCACCCCGAAGGTGACCAACAGCTCGGGCGCGCTACAGGGTGGACTTCTGGCCACTCTCATCGACATGGTGGCGGGCGTGTCCCTTCTACGCGGCGACGACAGCTATATGCGCAGCGCTACCAGTGAGATGCAGATCAGCTTCCTCGACGGTGCGCGTACCGGGCCTGTCCGCGCCGAGGCGTACATCCTGCGGCGCGGCTATCGAAGCGCGGTGGTCCGGGTCGATGTCTACGACGTCGGGGCCGACGAGCTCCACGTGGCCACCGCCACCTTGAGCTTCGCCGTGAAGCCGCGCCCAGCGGCCGGAGACTGAGCGGAACGAGTCAGGTCGAGCGCGCTGCGGGACCGAAGCGGTCCCAGTCCCAGATCATCATTGATTCGAACGGGGCGGCCAACATCGGCTGCACGGGCGCGTCCTTCCAGATCTCCTTGAGCACGGGGGCCAGCCGTTCCCCCACGGTGGCCGGATCGTCATCGAGGTAACAGGCCGTGATGCGATAGTTACCCGAACTGAAGGGCGGACGACGGATGGCGGGAGTCGTTCCGTAGGCCAGCGCACCGGCGACGCCGGGCACCGACACGAGGGTCGGGAGCACGTCGGTGTGAAGCCGCTGGAGGTACTCGTCCTGGATTCCCGGCTCGTTCGGCGCTTCGACGATGAGGTAGACGCCCTTGTGCGGGCGGAAGGGGACCACGTCGTCCGAGATGAGCACCCGGGGCGCAGCCTGGGCCTGCAGTAGCCGGAGGCCCGCCAGGTACTGCTTCGGCAGGGACTGCGAGAAGCGCCCCATTTCGGCAAGCGCCCGACCCAACGTGAAGAACTCGTCGAGTGTCTCGTCGAGCGGGTTGCCCATGAGGTAGCAGACGACGTGGGCCGTCTTGGCCCAGTCATCCACCGCGGCCGCCCGCACCGCCTCGCAGGCCGGTGTCGAAGCCCACCTCTGCGCAAACACCAGTCCGGGCAGGATGTACTGCTCGGGCATGTGGTCGAGTTGGTGCCACTCGAGATATGCCCGGTCGTCGCCGCTCTCGGAGTGGTGCGACAGTGAGAAGAAGCCGACCTTGATCTTGTGCATGTTCCCCCGCTCGCGGTCGCCGTCGTGCCCGGTCAGGTTGTTGCTGCGGCGCGGCCCGAGCCGAGCCGAGCCGAGCGCACCACGACGATGTTGTCAGGCCAACCCTACGCCCGCCCGGTCGGTCCGGGGAGGAGTCTGTGGCCGCATCAGCCCTCCCCGGGCCGCGCGTGCGTCGCGATGGCCTGGACCGTCTCTAGGCGATGGTCGGCCGGACCCGTTCTTCCAAGAATGTCACCACGGCATCGGAGAAGGCGTCATTGCGGTCCCCGGCAATCATGTGGGCCGCACCTTCCACGGCGACGACGGTGGCACCCGGTATCCGCGCCACCAGCTCGTCGGCGCCCTCCTGTGTGACGACGTCACTGAGCAATCCACGTACCAAGATCGTCGGTACGTGGATGTTGTTCATGGCCACATCGAGCAGCCCGGCCAGACGGTCCGGCACGACCTCGGTCCGGCCTCGCCCGATGAACGCCGGGTCCCAGTGCCAGTACCAGCGACCGTTGCGCTCACGGAGGACCTTCTTCAAGCCTTCCGGGTTCACCCGCTTCTTGCGATTCGGGGTGTACGCGGCGATCGCCTCAGCCGCCTCCTCGAGCGTGGCGAACCCGTCGAGCCCGGACTGCATGAAGTCGCGGATGCGTTGGATCCCTTCGGGATTGGAGTTGGGTGTGATGTCGACGAGCACCAAGCCGGAAGACACTGTCCGGTCGCTGGTGCCTTCGGCGAGCATGGCCGACATGCCGCCGAGGGAGGCACCGACGAGCACGGGTGGTTTTCCCAGCTTGTCGGCCACCGCCAGGGTGTCGGCGCAGAACGAGGTGAACGAGTAGTCCCCATTGGGGGCCCAGTCGCTGTCGCCGTGGCCGCGCAGGTCCAGAGCGACCGTGCGCCACCCCTCGCTGGCCACGATCTCGGCGGTGCGACCCCAGGCGTAGCGGGTCTGGCCACCTCCGTGGAGGAACAGCACCGGCCATGCATCAGGATCGCCGCGGATGTCGGCAACCAGATGCACACCCTCGAAGCCCTCAAAGACCGTCCGCTCTGATTCCATGCTCTCCATCGTCACACCTTTTCGGGTTGAGCGACCGCAGTTAGCATCCGCGCCAG